>Ga0272448_1003540_pt1 | contig 18497 bp, 22 predicted proteins | sample YNPCB0191_FD_202220 | JGI IMG/M metagenome (GOLD analysis project Ga0272448, IMG submission 202220) | Hot spring sediment microbial communities from Yellowstone National Park, WY, United States - YNP-CB-019-1 | ecosystem: Environmental > Aquatic > Thermal springs > Hot (42-90C) > Sediment... | reverse complement strand
GCAAAAGAAATTGAAACCCAAAAAAGCTTGCATGAATTCAACCTTGACCTCTATCACAAGCTTGGTTTCCATCATTAGGTGATTGAATGAAAGAAGTAGCAAGAATCCAAATTTCATTTTTGATTGATAGGGGAGTTAGAAAAATAAGGACAAATGTTATTTCAGGTGGAAAGGTCTGGGGTTCATTAAAGGCTGTCTAATATTTTTCCTCCTCCTTTTTTTATTTTTAAGATAATTTTATCTTAAGGTGATTGAATGAAAATGTTCTTGGATATAGAGTGTAGCAACTTAAGTGCAGATATTGGACAAATAGTAGCAATTGGGATAATTAAAGATAATAAAAAGGAAGTAAGGTTTGTTGAAAATTTAGAAGATGAAAAAGAAGTTTTGAATTGGCTCAAAAAAGAATTGGAAAGTTGTGATTTAATTGTAACTTGGTATGGATCAAAATTTGACATACCTTTCATATTAACTAGAGCCATAATCAACAATATTGACTTAAGCAATTTGTTAAAAATTCCTTCCTTAGACCTTTGTGAATTTTTTAAGAAAAATTTGTTATTTAGCAAAAACAATTTATCAGATATCTCAAAAGTACTTGGCATACCAAAAGACAGAGAAATCGGAGGAAAAGACGTTCTTAAACTTTATTTAAAAGCAATTCGTGGAGATAAAAAAGCAAAAGAAGAAATAGTTAAACACTGTTTAGATGATCTTGAAGTTTTGGAAAAGGTTTTCAAAAAGTTAGAGCCTTACTTAAATTTCAATACAAAAAACCCATGATCTTTATCATATGGGTCTAGTTTCACAAAATCTAAAATTTCAAAAAAGTTTTCTAATTTTTTCCTTGCTTCCTTGTAAATTTCTTCTGGTTTTTTAAGCACATCTATGCTTCTAGATTTAATAGCAATCATGCCATAACCCTTTGGTTTAAGAAATTCTAGAGAATTCCTTATGAAAAGCTCAATCTCATCAGGACTTGCAACATCGCAATAAACAACATCAACTTTTTCTATAACTATGTTGCGATATTCTTCTGGTTTTCTTGCATCTCCAAGAATTGGAATTATGTTTCCCCTTTTTTCGGCAATTGGTATCAATTCTCTCAAAACCCTCTCTGAGAATTCTACACCATAGATTATTCCTTCTTTTTCAACAATATCGCTAAAATGGCTGGCTGTAGTACCGCTTGCAATTCCAAGATATAAAATTTTTATTCCTTTTTTGATTGGAAATTCTTTTATTCCTTTTTTGATTGCAGCTGCAGGTTTGCTTCTCCACAAGTCCCAAATCCTATATTCTTTTTCACCAAACTTAACAAGCTCTTCCCCATAAACAGTCTCGCCTGGTAAAAGGTTAAGAGTAGCAAGTTTTCCGTTAATCAAAAAAACTCCTTCAAATTTTTCATGTTTTTTTACTTTCATACAAAACACTTATTTTATAATTTAAATTGAAAATATATTGTATGGTTGAATTTGAATATTTAATCAATCTTGGGTTTGTAATATTGCAAATTTATGGTGTGCTCAGTTTATTGGTTTTTGTACCAGCAATGATTGACATATTAAAGTCGAAAAAAAGCACAAAATATAAGTTGGTTTGGCTTACCATTTGTTTAATTCTTGGTGTTATTGGTGCTTTAATATATTTCTTAGTAGAAAGAAAAGTTCTAAGGTTTAGAAGATAAAGCTTTCTTGATTTTTTCTTCAAGCTCTTTCTTAAGTTTATCACCTTTGTATTCTTTTGAATAAAAATCAAGTTTTGCTGCAATTGAAAGTTTAGATGCAAGTATCCTTGCAACTTTGCCTTTAAATTTTTCAGGTGCATTCAAAACAAATGGGTGATTGTAAATGATGCCAAATCTTGGGGATTTCCCTTTACCGTGTAAAAATCTGAAAAGACTTTTTTCTGCTCCCATGAGTTGAATTGCACTTGAAGGCATTTTGGCTAATTTTTCAAGACCACCTGATTTAGCTATGAGCTTAGCTGAAAGCATTGGACCTGCAAGCTCTGTAAAGTTTGGTGCCACTTCTTTTAAGATTTTTTCTAATTGTTCAGACAAATCGTCTCTCAATTTATAAAATTCCAAAATTCTTGCTGCAATTGTTTGAATCGTCTTTATTTCTTCTTCATCAAAATCTGCTCCCATGCTTTTTTGAGCTATTTGTTTAAGTTCAGGATCTTCTATTTTTTCTCTTGAACCATATTTTTCTATTATTTTTGCATATTTCCTATGGTCTTGTACAATTCTATCCATTTCTGGAAAATGTAGACTGTAAAATTCTCTTAGTCTTTCCATCAAAACATTTGTCATTCTATCTATGTCTTCAATTATTCTTATTAATTGGATTACGACACTGTCTTTTTCTATTGCCTTTTTAATTTTGGTTTTAGTAAGCTCTATGTTAATTTTAGTTAAAATTTGGTTGAATTCTGCTTGATCTTTAACAAAATTGTTCTCTAAAGCCAATTTGCGTAAATTTTCTTTAACAAATTGTTCTGCCTTGCTATTTAATTCAAAATTTTTCACACCTGGCTTTTTAATTGAAAAATAAATTTCTTCATATCCTTTTTTCTTCAGCTCTTCTTGAACTTTTTTCTCTTCATCCAAGATTTCGCTCTCGGCAAGTTTTAATTTTTCGGCAATTTTTTCTGGATTTTTTGGAAAAGGTTCAAAGTGTATGATTTTTTTATCTTCTGTGATACCAAAAACTCCAATTGGTGTTGTTATCAAAAAGGCGCGCATAGTTTTTTATTTATCAATATAGATTAAAATAGATAGATGCAAGAGGATTTGGTCTTAATTGGTGTTTTCTTGGTTTTTGTTGGAATCTTTTTAATTTTTTTAGGAGCATTTTTTGGTCCAAAAGAAAATGTTAAAACTGAATGGGGTTTCTTTGGGTTGATTGGTCCTGTGCCAATTGGCTTTTGGAGCAGTAAAAAAGCTTTTATATTTACTATAGGAGTAATAATAATTTTGGTGTTGGTTTTAATTTTAATGAAAAAGTGGTAGTATGGCAATAAAACTCTGGTTGACAATGAGTTTGACTTTGCTTTTGTTATTTGGGTTTCTCTTTGGTTTATTGGCAGCTGTAGGTTATTTCTTTGATGTGTCTGGTTACATCATAGTGATTATAGCTATATTCCTTGTTTTCTTACAATGGTTGATAGGACCAAACATAATCTGGTGGACCACAAACATGAGACTACTTGAAAAAAATGAATATCCTTGGCTTTGGAAGACTGTGGAAGAGCTTTGTAAAAAAAATAAAGTTCCTGTTCCAAAAATTGCTTTAGCTAGAGTCGGTGCACCTAATGCTTTTGTTTTTGGTAGAACTCCTGGCTCAGCTGTTCTCACAGTAACAGAAGGCTTGTTAAATAGTTTAAGCCAAGAAGAAGTTAAAGCTGTCGTAGCTCATGAAATTGGTCATATCAAACACAAAGATATGATAGTTATGACTGTAGTCTCTGCAATACCTGTAATAGCTTATTTCATAGCAAGATTTTTGATTTTTGCTCCAAGGGATAGAAAAAGAGATGCTGGGGCTGCTGTTTTGATAGGTTTTGTTGCTTTCATTGTCTATTTCATCTCAAATTTGCTCGTTCTTGCTCTTTCAAGACTGAGAGAATATTATGCTGACAGATTTTCTGGAATTAACACAGAACCAAGATTACTTGCAAGTGCATTGGCAAAAATAACTTATGGTTTAAGTCTTTCTGCAGATAGAAATGAAAATGCTGCTGTTAGAAGCTTTTATATTGCAGATCCAATTTCTGCTATTTCTGAAGTAAAAGCACTTTCTTCAGAATATTCTGATTTAAATTTAAGTGAAAAAGAATTAGAAAAAGCAATGGAATGGGAAAAGAAAAACCCTTTTGCCAGAATATCAGAAATCTTCAGAACTCACCCTTTGACTTTTAAAAGAATTGCAGCACTTAAAGAATTGGAAAGAGAATTAGCCAAAGCTTAAAATCTGGTTGTTGAATAAATAATTAGTGATATCTTGAAAAGGGGAGAATTGATTTTATTGCTATCCAGGAATTCTTCTTACTTAATAGAAGCAAGAAAAGGTAAGTTGCACACAAAAGATGGGATTTTCAACCTTGATGAAATTTTAAAGAAAAATTTTGGAGACAAAATAAAAACTCATCTTAAAAAGGAATTTATGATGGTTAAACCAAACTTAGCTGACATCTTGGAAAGAGCTAAAAGAGGACCACAAATAATAATGCCGAAAGATGCTGCTCTTATTTTAGCTTACACGGGAATTTCCCAAGGAAGTTTTGTGGTTGATGTTGGAACTGGCTCAAGCTTCTTAGCTATATTTTTAGCAAATTACATTAAGCCTGGCAAGGTTGTGACTTATGAAAAAGATAAAAAAATGGTTAGAATTGCTGAAGAGAACATAAGGCTTTCTGGGCTTTCTAGGTTTATTGAGATAAAAAATAAAGATGCAACAAAGGGAATTGCTGAAAAAAATGTTGACCTTGTTACTGTAGATGTACAAAATCCTGAAAAAGTTGTGAAGCAAGCTTACAAGGCTTTAAAGCCTGGGGGCTGGCTTGCTGTTTATTCACCTACAATAGAAGAAGTAATAGCAGTAACAAAAAAGATAAGGGAGTTAAACTTTTCTTATATTAAAACAGTTGAAAATATAGTAAGAGAATGGCAAACTGAAAGAACAACTAGGCCAAAAACCATGGGAATAATGCACACTGGCTTTTTAACATTTGCAAGAAAGGTGAATTGAATGGGAGATATTAGGAAAATGCAAGAACCTCCTGAAATTGCTCCAGAGCCTTCGCCAGAGATTACACCAGAAATGCTTAGAGATGTTCTCAATCTTTTGGAAAGCAAAGGTATGATTCATTACACTGCTGGTGGGGCTTACATTCCAACAGAAAGTGGATGGAAACTTTTGATGGAAGTAACGCCAGAAAAAGAAGAAATAATCGCTTATGGTCATCCAGAAATAAGGGCAACTAGTAACTCAATGATAAAGATTGTTAAAGGTTCAACAGTAAAAGATGAAAGCACAATTGGAGTAAAAGCGGATAAAGCATGTAAAGATTTGAGTGAGAAATTTAAAACAAGTGCAAAAAGTGCAAAAAAAATTGAAATTTTAATTGAAGCTGAAGGTGAAGAGGATAAAATTGTTGGTTATTGTTCTCCTGCCTTAAAACTTACAAATAAAGAAGAAATTGTTATCAGAAAAGATTCTTCTATAGATTCTGGAACCATAGCAATATTAGCAGATAAAGCTGCAAGTGAGCTTAATAGAGATTTAATTGAAAAATTGAGAAATCCGAATGCTAAAATCAAAATAACCTTAGAAATAAAATCATAAGCTTATATTCTTTTTATTGTGGGGTTGTAGTCTAACTTGGCTAGGACACCAGCCTCGGGTGTTTTTAGGGAACGCTGGTAATCTGGGTTCAAATCCCGGCAACCCCATTTTATAAAAATTTAGTATTTTTTAAAGTCACTTGTTTTTCAATCTTCTTTTTCTCTTCTTTTCCTTCTAGTTGGTCTTTAATGATCTTTGCAACACTTGGTCCAACAACAGCTGAAATTCTTTCTATCGAAGCTTTTCTTAAGTCGGCTAAAGATTTAATTCCAGCATTAAACAATTTTCTTGCTCTGATTCTACCAACTTGTTTCAATCTAACTAAGGGAATTAATTCTTCTTTTACACCATATTCAAGCCTAACTCTAAGCTTTCTTATATGTTTTAATAGCTCTTTATATCCAAGCAATAAAGCTAGCTCTTGTAAAGAATAAACAAGCCAGTCTGCAATTTCCCTTCTTCCATAAAATTCTCCAGGGGCAACTCTATACTTAACCAAAATTTGATCTTCAGTTGATTCTTCTATCCAGTCTTCAAACATTAAAGCCGTCTTAAGACTTCTTAAAAAATCATCAAACTCGAGCTCAGATTCATCTGGAATTTCTTGTAGCAACTCTTCTTCTCTTTTAGCTAAAACATCTTCAAGCTCGGAAAATTCTCCAGCTCTAACTGAAAGCAAAGGTCTCATTTCAATAGTGTTTGAAATCAATTGCAATAAACCAAAAGGATAAATTTTCTTTTCTCTTGCCCTGGTGAGAGCTTCTATGAATTGATGGGCTGTTAAGGGGTCTATATAAAGCTCAGAAACTCTTTTTCCTATTCTTGTGGCTTCAATTTTATTTTTCTTGGAAACAACAAACTTCCATTCTATAAGTTGCTCTAAAATCTGAAAAATTTTTTCTTCTAAGAGAGAAATATCACCAAATTGAAAAGCATAAAAAGTTTTTGAAAAGAATTTGTTCAAAGAATCTTCTGAAGTGCAAAAGTTTGATGCAATTAAAGCTAAAGTGTGCATTCTTAGTATAGGCTCAACTGCAAGCTTTGATTGAATTTCCTCTGGTTGTCCCATGATGAAATGGTCTACTAGCTCGTGAGCTTCTTCTTCTGTTCTGGCTATTAAAATTGATTCCCCATGCTCATCATAAGCTGGTCTTCCGCTTCTCCCACACATCTGTTTATAATCCAAAACAGGAATATAAACTGCTCCAATACCTGGATAATACCTCTTAGCATCTCTAATAACAACTCTAAAAGATGGTAAGTTCACTCCAAAAGCAAGTGTTGGAGTTGCGACAATAGCTTTTATAAGACCGTTCCTGAAATTTTCTTCTATCAGTCTTTTTTGAGAGCCAAGTAAGCCTGCATGATGAAAAGCCACACCACTCTTTATGCATTCTGCAAGCCTCTTACATTGTTTTGTTGGAATTTCAAGCACATTCAAGATTTTATCTGCAAGTTTTGCCAATTCTTGCTCTTCTTGCCTTTTCAGGTAAGGTTTTATTGTCTTAGTGAGCTTTTCGGCTAAGCTTTCTGCTGCTTTTCTTGTTGCAACAAAATACATGATTTGCTTCTTGAGCTGCATAACATTTTCTGCTATAGCTGCCTCTGGTTCCAATTGACTCAATTCATAGCCTTTTCTATCGTAAAAGAAAATTTTTGAATCATAGTAAACTCCTTCATAAAGTTTAACCGGTCTGAAATCACTTTTGAGTAAAGTTGCATTTAACCATTCAGCAAGTTCTTTGGCATTGCTTATTGTCGCTGAAAGAGCAAGAATTTGTGCTTTGGGGACAATTTCTCTTAATTGTGTTAGCAAAATTTCAAGAGTTGGACCTCTGCTTGAATCATTTAAAAGGTGAATTTCATCCACAACTATTAAACCAATTTCTTTGATCCATGGTGCACCATGTCTTATTAAAGAATCCAATTTTTCGTTTGTGCAAACTATAACATCGTAATCAGCAAGCCATGGGTCACTTGAATCAAGATCACCAACAGAAATTGCAACTTTCCATTTTCCTTCAAAAAGTTTTTTGAAATATTCATATTTTTCATTAGCAAGTGCAACTAATGGTACAGTGTAAATTGCTTTAGATTTTGAAGATGAAAGCTTGTTTATTATTGCCAAGGCTGCTATAAAAGTTTTGCCTCCTGCTGTAGGAAGTGAAATTACCAAATTCTTATCTTTGAAGAGTCTTTTTTTAACAACTTCTTCTTGTGGAGGAAAAAGTTCTAGAATTTTTTCTTCTTTAAATTTTTTGATGAAATCTTCTGGTATACCATAATCCAAAAGCTCTTCTATCTTCATAACCATCTATAGATTTCTTTAAGTTTTATAGAATTTTAGATTGATTTATAGGTGATAAGATGAACAAAAAACTAATTTGTCTTGGTATCGAAAGTACTGCTCTAGTTTAGCTGCAGAAATACTTTCGGTATTGGTATTGTAGATGAAAATGGGAATGTTTTGGCTAATGAAAAGGCTGTTTATAAGCCACCAATTGGTATGGGCATAGTTCCGAATGAGGCCGCTGATTCACATAGAAAAAATTCTGAAATTGTTTTGAAAAACTCTTTAGAAAAATCTGGATTAAAAATTGAAGATATTGATTTAATATCTTATGCTGCTGGTTCTGGTTTGCCACCTTGTTTGTTAGTTGGGGCAAATTTTGCCAAAGACCTTTCGATTAGATTCAAAAAACCTTTAATTCCAGTTTGTCATCAAATAGCACATTTAGAAATTGGGTTACTTAAAACTAAAGCAAAAGATCCTGTGTTTGTTTACTTGTCTGGTGGCAATACACAAATAATAGCTTTTGTAGAAGGTGTTTATAGAGTATTTGGAGAGACAGAAGATATACCGATTGGGAATTGTTTTGATGTTGTAGCAAGAGAAATGAACCTTCCTATGCCAGGAGGGCCTGAAATAGAAAAATTGGCAATTAAAGGAAAATATGTAGAGTTACCTTATGTGGTAAAAGGAATGGATGTGAGCTATAGTGGTATAGCTACGGCTGCTATAAATTTATTCAAGAAAGGTGTTACAAAAGAAGATATTGCATATTCTCTTCAAGAAACTTGTTTTTCTATGTTAACAGAAGTAACAGAACGTGCTTTAGCTCATACTGGAAAAGAAGAAGTTTTATTAGTTGGAGGTGTAGCAGCAAACAAAAGGTTGCAGGAAATGATGGAAAAAATGTGTGGAAGTAGAGGGGCAAAAGCTTATGTAGTGCCTGCAGAATATTCAGGCGATAATGGGGTAATGATAGCTTGGACTGGTCTGTTAGCTTTCAAAAAAGGGTGGAAGCCTGAGTTTAATGATTTAATTAAACCAAAATGGAGAATAGATGAAATAAATTGGTTTAAGTAAAGGAGACTTTTTAAATTGTTTTTTAAAAACACCTTAAATTAGCTCACTTTCGCTGACTACTACAAAATCTCCTACTGATTTTACTGCACTGAAAGGAATCAAAATTCTTCCTTTGTCATCAGTTTTTGGATTCATGTCTTGAAGGTATCTTGTAGGTTGCTCGACTATTATGTTCAAAAGCTCTCCACTCTCTGTGACAAAATCTATATTACTAACAACTCCAAATTTCCTTCCAGTCTCCTCACTTATTATTGTTTTTCCAATCACGTCAGCTGCTCTAACTTTTGTTTCGGGCATAACCATCACAATTAAATTATACTTTATTTAATTTAAACTTAAAGATAATTATGGTTAGATGCTTTATTGGTTTTCTCTTACCAGAAGAAATCAAATCTAAAATTGTTGACTTACAGGAAAAAATGGGAAATTGGCCAATGAAATGTAAATTTGTTGAAAGAGAAAATTTACATTTATGTTTTTCTTTTCTTGGAGAGATTGACGAGTCAAGAATAAAAGAAATATCAAATAAACTTGATTTCATTAGCAGGAAATTCAAAAAAGTTGAAGTTGAAGTTGATGGTCTAGTTGCAATACCAAACCAAAATTATATTAGAGTCCTTGCTCTCAAGATTCTTGAAAATGAACTTTTGAAGAAAATTTTTGAAGAAATAGTTAGAGAAATAGGTGGTGATTCCAAGCCTGCTCATATAACATTATGCAGAGTAAAATCAGTTGAAAATAAAAATGAATTGAAAAGAAGAATAGAAGAAGAGAAGAATTATGGTAAGTTTGTAATTGGAGCAATACAACTAATAAAAAGTGAGTTAAAGAAAAGCGGTCCTGTTTATTCTGTAATACATCAAGCTGAGCTTTCTTGAGGTTTTGGTACAAAATCTTTCAATTCTTTTGTCTTTAATTCAACTTTATATTGTTCTGCAGGTATTTTTTCTCTTAAAGCTTTGAATATTTCTTTCTTTGTCAGTTCTTCTACCTCTTTATCAACTGGTGCTCTTGCTATGTAATCAATTTCTGCAACTTGAAACATTTCTTTAATTATTAAATCTCCTCCTCTGTCCCCATCGACAAAAAGGGTTGTAATTTTTTCTTTTGTCAAGTCAATTATCTCTTGAGGGATTTTTGCGCCTTCTATTGCAACTACATTTTTAATTCCATTTTTCAAAAGGTTGAGAACATCTGCCCTACCTTCGACTATTATAACCTCATCTGAATTTTCAACATCAGGACCTGCTGGTAAACCAAAATAATCCCTTATCTGTGCAGTCTTAACACTTTCTTTTATAGCATCTGTAAGAGCTGAACTTGATGGTATCTCTTCTGTCATTAATTTGCCTAAAATGTCTTTTGCTCTGTTTAACATGAACTCTCTTTTTACAACTCTTACATCTTTAACAGAAATCACTTTGACTGAAGCAATGCAGGGACCAATTCTCTCAATAGTTTCTAAAGAAGCTGCAATTAGAGCAGTCTCTGAGCTATCTAAGCTTGAAGGTAGGAAAATTTTTCCTTTTGTCTTTCCATTTTCATTTGAGATTTCTACATCTATCCTTCCAATCCTACCAGTCCTTTGGAGTTCTCTTAAGTCTAGGTCTTGACCCAAAAGACCTTCTGTTTGACCAAATATTGCTCCTATCACATCCGGTTTTTCCACTATTCCTTCTGCTGAGAATTCGGCTTCTATTAAATATTTTATAGTAGATTGAGCTAATTTTCCCATTTTGACCATCCTCCATTAATTTTTTGAAAGAGTTTAATTCTTCAATTTGGTGAATTTTTAAAGTTTTGAATTTATTTCTAAAGACTTGATCTACCTTGATTTTATGAAGTGAAAAGAGAGTTGAAAGACGTGAAGCAATGCTTTCTCCTTCTTTGTCAAAATCTGTGAGTATTGTGACATAGGAAGGTTTAAGTGAGATTGTTTTTTCAACAACTTCTTCTAAAGACTTTCCTGAAATTGAAATAATATTTTTCAGACCAAGTAATTTTAAAGCTGTGCTATCTTTCTTTCCTTCTACTATCACCCAACCTTCTTCTTCTTTCAGTTTTTCTATTACATTTAAAAATCTAGGAGAAAGCATAATTATTTAGACTATTTCTTCTAATATATCTCTTTCGGTTATTATACCTTCCAAATTTTTGTTTTCATCTACAACTGGAAGACCACCGACATCTCTTATCACCATTTCTTTAACAGCTTCAAGCAAATCCTTGTTTTTTTCAATATAGTAGACTTCTTTAGCAAAAGTTGGCAACACTGGAACAAAAAGGGTTGAAAAATTGAAGTCATTTTGCCTTAAATAAGACAAAGCATCTGCAGAAGTGAATATGCCAACCAATTTTTTATCTTTAACTAAAGGTAGTCTTCTGTAGTGAGTGTTTACCATAGATTTAATAGCATCCAAAACTGAAATATTTGGGTTGATGAAAAATGGTTTTTTTGTCATCACTTCTTCAACAGTTATTCCAAAATTTACAGAAGTAAATTTTCTGATGATGTCCCTCTCTGAAATCATTCCAACAAGTTTGCCATTTTTTGTAATTGGAAATCCTCCTCTTCTAGAAAATTTAAATTTTATCAAAACGTTGCCTAAAGTTTCATTCATATCACAAAAAATTACTTCTCTATTCATTATAGTCGAGATTGAATCCAAAAAATTTTGCTTTCTCAAAAAAGCTCCTAGAATGTCCATTGTTGTTATTATTCCAACAACCTTTTTATCTTTAGACAAAATCGGCAATCTTCTGTGTCCTTTTTCTATGATTTTGTTAACCACTTCTTTTATTGATTCATTTTCAAAACAGTAAGTGGGGTTAAGTTCTGCTAACTGAATTATTTTTTGTTCTCTATCTAAACCTGCAAGAGATAAATCAATCCTCATGCTCGAGTTCTTCCCTGCAACTTTCGCATAACCATTGGCCATCTACATATTTTAAGTCATCGCTGTAATTACCACAAGAGTCGCAAATACCTGAAGTAAATTTCTCTTTTATTTCTGGCTCGTAAGATTTCATTTTTATCCTGTATTCTAGAAGATCTAGCATCTCTGGTGAAGTTCTTGCTATGTCTGAAAGAGAAATTAAACCAACTAACTTTCCTTCAGAAACTACTGGCAACCTGTGAATGTTGTTTTTCTTCATTTTTCTGACAGCAGTTAACATGTCTTCATCTGGGCTGATTGTAATAAGTGGAGAACTCATGATTTTTTTAACTTTTATTTTACTTGGTAAAATATTTTTAGCAACAACTCTTTTTATTATATCGCTATCAGAAATTATTCCAACAGGTTTACCTTGCCTTGTTACAATAAGGCAGCCTCTTCTTGTTTTTTTCATCAATTCTCCTGCTTGTTTAACTGTTTTTTCTTGGTCAATGGTTATTACAGGTTTAACCATTATGTCTTTAACATATACTGGCAAATCATCACCTACTTATAATATGTTTCTTTAAATTTTATTGTTTTCTAAAAAATCTCTTAATGCTTTTCCTGAATCTTGTGTTACTTTTTTGACTGGTCTTAATATTCTTATGTTCCCGTAACCGAAATCAACCACTAAGAAAAAAGGAAAACCTTCAATTTCTTTTAACAAATCACCATAAAAATAAAAGACTTTTTTTCTCGTTGATTTGATTTGAAGTAAAATACATTTTTTATTTTTCATGCAAATGAGGTCAGCTTCGCCTAAACTTGCCCCTGCTCTTACTACTTTCCAGCCATATTTCTCAAAAAGAATTCTTATTTTTCTTTCAACTCTGTATCCTTTTTTCTTTGAAAGCATCAAATAGATATTTAAAATCAAGTGATAAAAAATCATTAGTTGATAAAATGGAGATATTGATAATAAGTGATGTCCATAATGATTTAGAAAATTTGATGGAATATATGGATAAAATTGCCCTTTTTAATTTTGATGTGATTGTCTTTCCAGGTGATTTTTCAGATGTTCCGCCAAAAGGTTTTTCTTCTGTTGATATTTCAAGGATAATAATTGAAGAGTTAAAGACATTCAATAAACCGATTTTAGCCTTGCCTGGAAATTGGGACAAAGATGTTATAAGTATTTTAGAAAAAGAAGGGATAAGCATTCATGGGCATGGTAAAATTATTGATGATGTTGGTTTTTATGGTTTTGGTGGTGCAAGAACTCCTTTTGGAACTTCTTTTGAACCAAGTGAAGAAGAAATAGAAATTGGATTAGAAAAAGCATTTGAAGAAGTTAAAGATGCAAAAATTAAAGTTCAGGTTACCCATGCACCACCTGCAAGAACTAAACTTGATGTTGTCTATACTGGGGCACATGTTGGATCTGAAGCTGTAAGAAAAGCTATTGAAAAATTTAAACCGGTCTTAGCAGTAAGTGCTCATATTCATGAAGCAAAAGGAATTGATGAAATAGAAGGAACAAAACTGATTAATGCTGGGAGATTTCCTGAAGGATATTGTGGTCTTGCCTCGATAAAAAATGGAAAGGTTGAAGCAAAAGTTGTAAATTTGATATAAATACTACAATACCAAAAATGATTTTAATACTTTAATGAACAAATTAATAACACAAAGGAAAAGGGACTTCAATAACGCTGAAAAGGAAAAGGGATAAGAATGAATAAGCAAGATTCACTTATAAATATTTCTATACAAGAGGATATAGGATCAAAAAAAGAGATTTCTTCTCTCTTCCTCAATTTCGATGTGATTATGATAAAGATTTTACAAAAATTTTATTTTAACAATAATAGTTTTCCAAATGATACAACATGCTATTATCTTCAACAGCTTTTTTCTGAATTGAAAACTGAAGGTTTACAGATTAATCTTGAAACTTTAAGGAAAAGACTTGAAACTTTGGTAAAATTAAATTTAATAGAAAAAGTAGAAACTTATCCTAGGATTTATACGCCTATAAGAGATGTTGAAAAAATAAAGAAGTTGTTGGTCAAAGTAAAAGAAATATTTTTATGAAGTTTCAGAAAATTTGTTGTTTGAACTTATTTTAAATCTGTTCTAAAATTTTTCTTAAAATTTTTTATTTTATTTATTATTAGTGCAAACTTTTTTCTATTTTTCTAAAACTTTTATTTTTTATTTTTTATTTTTTGTTGAAGTAACACAAAAAATATCCAGAACAGTTCAATTTTAAATCTATTAACATCATTGCAAGAAAAGTAAATTTATTGCATTTAAGATAAATTGTTTGTATTAATAGTAAAATGTTCGCACTAATACAAAGACAAATGCAAGAGTTTTTATTTTTTCATTACTATAAAAAGAATATGGCTAGAAGACCGTTCGGTAAATTTTTTGAAGTTGCTTTACTGAGCTCTCTTGATCATTCTATACCAAAAACTTCAGAAGCTATACGCAAGGCCTTAGCTGAAAAGCTTGATAGACCAGGACTTTCTTGGCACACTGTCAATAAATATCTCTGTCTTTTGAGAGATGCTCAAAAAATTGAAGAAATACGAATTGGCAAAGTCACAACTTACAGGTTAAAAAAATAAACTTTTAATCTAAAAGCAAGTTCTTTATTATATGAAAAGAGGAAGAAGAAGCATAAGAGAAGAGGTTAAATCCCAAATTTTAGACGTACTTTCTAACACTGAGCTTCCTTTAACAACTTCTTCAATTAAAATGTTGATTTTAAGAAAATTCAATAAAAATTTGAGTTGGAATACTGTTCAAAAATATTTAGACGAATTGGTAAAAAACAATCAAGTGTCTGCAATTTCTCTTCCTCATTCTAAAGAAAAAGAAAAAACAGGTATTACTGTTTATATACTAAAAAGATAATATTTTCTTTGGTTTCTATGGAAAAGAAAGAGCTGATGGAAATTTTCTTAAAGAAAGATCTAATAGTTGATTTAGAAAGCTTAGAATATTTTCTTAAAAACCCTGAGCAAGTTGAGATTTTCTTAAGGGAAATTGAAGGAAAAAAAGTTCCATCAATCATCAAAATTGATTTTGTGAAGGCTATTCTTGGGAGCAGAGAAATCAAAATCAAAGAAATCAAAAAGAAAGTTTCTGAAAATAAGACTTTTTCTGTTAATGACATAACACAAATATTGATTGAAAGATACGAGAGAATTAAATCTTTCTTTTCTTATAGAATGGATATTGTAAATTTAATATCTATCAACAAGATAAATGAGAAGACAAAAAAGTTTTCATTAATTGTTATGATAAAAGAAGTTGATAGAAAAAATAAAACAGCTGTTGTTGAAGATCTAACTGGAGAAACATTAGTTTTTCTTCCAAACAATGTTTTAAATTTTGTTGTTCAAGATGAAGTTGTTGGTTTAGTTTGTGAAAAAAATAATGATAAAATTGAAGTTTTGAACGTTTTATGGCCCGATATACCTTTAAATAGAAAAATTGCAAGTTTGGATGAAGATATCTATTGTGTTTTTATTTCCAAGAAGGTTCTGGAAGAAAATATGAAAAAATTTCTAAAAGAAATTTCTAAAGTTAAATGTGAAGGTCTTTTGATTTTTTTGTTTTCAGAAGAATATGATGAAAAAAATATAGAGAATTTAAAAATGGATTTGCCTTTCAATTCTAAATTGATTTTTATAAAAAAAGGAAATTCTGAATCAGATGAAGAAATTTTCACAGCACCTGCTTTTTTAAGTGTTGAAGATAAAGTGAAAATTCTTATTTGTGACGGCAATATTTTTTCTTCTTATAAAGGAATTTTAGGAGAAAAAACTGAAGAGATAATGTTAAATCTACTTAAGAAAAGGCATTTAGACCCAATGTTTAGCATTGAAAAAATAAGATTTGAAGACCGGCTTATTATAGACCCAGTTCCAGACATTTTTGTTTCATTTGATTTTGGAACTTCAGGCTTGATTAACTATAAAGGTACAACAATAATTTCTTGTGGTTCTTCAGAAAAGATGTTTTGGATTGTGAATCTTAAATCACGAGAAAGTTTAAAAATTGATTTGACATAAAAATAAAACATGGAAATCGAATTTCAGCTTCTTGATGTTGATTATGTTTTCTTGGAAAACCGTCCAATTATAAGAATTCTTGGCAAAACAAATGATGGCAAAACAGTTTGTGCTTTTTATGATAAGTTTTATCCCTATTTTTATGTTTTGCCAAAAAAAGAGAAAGAAGAAGATGTTGTTGAAGATCTAAAAAAGAATTTTTTTAGCGAGCTTAAGAACATAGAAAAAGTAAAAAGATATTTGCCAATAGGGTTTAATGAAGAAAAAGTTGAAATGTTAAAAATAACACTTAAAGATCCTTCTAAGACCGCTACTATAAGAGAACATTTAAGAAAAAAAGATTTTGTTGAAGACATTTTCGAGGCAGATATACTTTTCAAGTATCGTTTCATGGCAGATTTTTCTCTTTTTGGTATGAGCTGGTACAAAGTTTCAGGAAATCCGATAAGAACAGAGAGTGTAAAAGCAGATATTACCATAGAAATGGAAAAAATAGAACCAATTGAAAAAATAGAAAATGCCCCTTTAAAATACATGGCTTTAGACATAGAAGTTGTCTCTGAAGGCATAGCAAACCCACAAGAAGCACCAATAGCTATAATCAGTCTATCTTTCTTTCCTGCTTTCAATGGTAAGAACACTTTGGTCTTAGTTGCTAAAAACAACATGAAAAAAATTGATCAAGACGTTTTAACTTTCAAAGATGAGAAAGAAATGCTTGAAAAGTTTTTGGAAATAATTGACACATTCGATCCTGACATAATTGTTGGCTATAACATAAATGATTTTGACATACCCTACATTAATGAAAGATTGAAGATAAACAAGATGAGGAGAACTATAGGAAGATGTACGGAAAAACAATTGGTTTCAAGAAGTTTAGGAGAAAACAGGTACAAAAATTCTGTTTTTGGAAGGATAATAGTTGATCCATATTGGATGATAAAAGATATGGCAGGAAGAGGTTTCTTTACAGGCTTAAAGAGATTTAGTTTGGAAGACGTTTCACAATATCTTCTAGGGGAAGGCAAAGTAGAGTTTTCTTATAAAGATATGCCAATTGCATGGAATGGAAATGAAGAGCAAATGAAAAAGTTTATAGATTATGCAAGGCGTGATTCTGAGCTTGTTTTAAGGTTGCTTTTGGAGAAGCAGCTTTTGGACAAATACATAGGAATTTCTAAAGTTTCTGGTTTGCTTTTGCAAGATTCTTTAGACACAGGAGAAGCTGGAAAAGTGGAGAATTTGTTATTGAGGGAATTTGATAAAGATGGTTTTGTTTTGCCTTGTAAACCAACTGATAAAGAAATTGCAAGAAGAAAAGCTGAAAGAGATATCAGAGGATTTAAAGGAGCTTTCGTTCTTGAGCCTGAAGTCGGTTTGCACACAAATTGTGTAGCCTATTTAGACTTCGCCAGCATGTACCCCTCAATCTTTATTTCATACAACATTTGTCCAACAACTCTTTTAACTGAAAAAAAAGAGGGTATAGAAGCCATAACTACACCATTTGGAACATCTTTTGTTCCTCCTAGCATAAGGAAAGGAATAATACCAAAAACTGTTGAAAGATTAATTAAAGAAAGAAATGCTGTCAAAACACAAATGAAAGCTGAAAAAGATCCTGTGAAAAAGAGAGCTTTAGATGCTTATCAAGAAGGTCTCAAGAGGATAGCAAATGCTTCTTATGGTTACACTGGATTTTTGCTTGGCAGAATTTATGTTTTGAGTATTGCTAATGCAATAACAAGCTGTGGAAGATATTACATTCAAGAAACAAAAAGGTTAGTTGAAACAAACACAAACTATAAAGTCATTTATGGTGATACAGATTCTGTCATGATAAAAACAGACACGCAAGACATAGAAAAAGCTATAGAGATAGGGAACAACATAGCAAACTTTTTGAATGAAAAGCTTCAAGGTAAATTGAAAATCAAGGTTGAAAACATTTTCAAAACACTTTTGATTTTAACGAAGAAGAGATATGCCGGCTGGAGCTTTGAAAAAATTGATTCTCAGTTTAAAGATGAAATTGTGATGAAAGGAATAGAAACTGTAAGGCGTGATTGGTGTGATTTGGTTAGCGAAACACAAGAAGAAGTGTTAAAGATTTTATTGAAAGAACAAAACCCAAAGAAGGCTTTTGCTTATTTCAAAGAAGTTGTTCAAAAACTGCAAAGTGGGCAAATTCCTTTGGAAAAACTTACGATAATTAAAGGGATTTCAAAGAGACCTGAGCAATATAAAGGAGTTCAGCCTCATGTTGAGCTTGTGAAGAAGATGAAAAAGCGTGGCGAAGTAGAAATTCCTTCTATAGGTGATAGAGTAGGGTTTGTTATCGTTAAAGGCTTGCAGCTAGTTTCTGAAAGAGCAGAAGACCCTGAATATGTTAAGAAGCATAACCTTAAGATAGATTCAAAGTATTACATCGAAAGCCAACTTTTGCCTCCTTTAGAAAGGGTTTTTGAAGCTATAGGAATAAATAAGTCTGAATTGATTGGTCTTGGAAAACAAATGCTTTTGGGAGAAGCTATCAACAACCACAAAAAAACTGAAGAGAAGCCACTTACTAAAATAGAAGGTGTTGTTTGTGTTAAATGTAATACAACATTCAGGAGAGTTCCTTTGATTGGGAGATGTCCAGTATGTGGAGGAGAACTTGAGTTCTATTTTGGTGAAGAGAGAGCAAAAATTCTATCTTTTTAAATTAAATATTATTCATGAAAGTTTCGATAATTATACCAACAAAAAATGAACCTTACATCCAAAAGCTTGTTGATAAAATTCATGAGGAAATTTCTAATTTGAA
>Ga0272448_1003536_pt1 | contig 18519 bp, 18 predicted proteins | sample YNPCB0191_FD_202220 | JGI IMG/M metagenome (GOLD analysis project Ga0272448, IMG submission 202220) | Hot spring sediment microbial communities from Yellowstone National Park, WY, United States - YNP-CB-019-1 | ecosystem: Environmental > Aquatic > Thermal springs > Hot (42-90C) > Sediment... | reverse complement strand
AACCACTCGGCCCGTAGACACGTCGACCACTTTAAAACCATTCCTGATTAGATCCATTGGAATGTGCACTTGTTCTCGGTTTCCAACTGAGAATGCCACAAGAGGCAGAGGTCTGCCATCCCATTTCTCAACGTCTTTCCTGAGAACTCCCATTGGTCTCGAACACGGCTCTATCGGTCGTGCCGGAGCAACAGCAAGATCAGTGCGCGGACGGTCGAGAGGATTGAAGACCACGGCGTAGTACCCGGGTTCGTCACGCGATACGTGGTCAGCAATCTCGTTAATGGCTTTGGTGACAACATCGTGCGCAAGACCGGCAGCTCGATAGGCATACTCGCAGTGCTGCGCAATGCAAGCTTCGTGACCTGGACCTATAGGATGTGCAAGCCCCCAAGCATGTTCATCGTTCATGAGCGTGCAATAGTAGGCCTCGGCTATGGTATCGGCGGGATAGGTATAGGATGTTATTTCTGAAGCGATAGCAGCAAAACGCTCGGCAGAGAGTAGCCAATCGTGTGCATTACGATTCAAACTGCTTGGATATGCGGTACAGCTTGCACCGATACAGTAGTCAGTCCCTGGAAGTTCGCCGCGATAGACGGGAATGTCCGGCTTGAGCCGCGCCTCGAGAACGGAAAAAAATCGTGAATTCAAAGACTGAACGAGACGCGGGTAAGCATACTTCGAATTCCACTCCCGACAAGTATAAGCGAACTCAACCCGAGGCGGCGAATTATCTCTGTAGCCGCCCATGACTATGTAGCGATAGACATCATACGGATAGCTGCTCTCCTCCAGTCGCTCCAATTCCGCAGGAAGGTCGCGCAAGGTAACATCTACTTGGCCTCCGGCGCCTTGTCTGCCGTAGTAGAACAAGATCCGATCGCCTGTTGGAGCCTCCCAAAAGAAGACCGACGGCACGCCGTCCGGCGCAATCCGATCTTCATCCCAGAACGTATGATAGTGCGGTCCCCAGCGGAAATAGTCAGGAAGCGCTGGTGCGAAATATCGAATACCGGATCCTGCCATCGCTGAAGCAACTCCCCAACTTATGCCCGGAATATCATTATGCTCAGCCGTAAGGACTGGAATGCCGTATTTGCGCTTTAGCTCGAATACCGGATAAAGCATACGGACCATCTCCTCCGGCCCTTGCAACTCGGTAATTTGATTGCCGATGAACGCGTTGACTTCAATACGGCCTTCACGAATTCGGCGTATCATCTCCTCGCGAACCTCGGGCGAACGATGGTCCAAGTAATATAGAAGTGACCACCCCTGTTCTATGGTGTAGCGGAACCGACTCTCTTCGGGAAAGTGATCGGTTTCCGTACAAAAGCGCAGTATATCGTCATAGAAGCCGCAATATTCGCGGAAGACATTCGACGGAAGATCGGTGTATCCTGGGTCGTGGTGGGCAAATTGGATCAGATGGACTGTCCAATGACGCGCAGGTTTGTGATCGTGATAGTAAGTTGCAGTACCGTCCGGACATATAAGCCGCACTTCGACGCTTTCAGGATCACGAACGTCCGGCACCCAAAGCCGCAAAGTACTTTCGCCCTTCGGTATCGCAACCGTCTCGGCGTGTGGTTTAGTGCTAAACTCCAATTTAAGCTCTCCCGAAAAAGAGCGGCCGGAGTTAACAACAGTCACATCGTAGCCTTGTTTAAGACCTTCGCGATCCTCAACAAAGAAAAACGTGCCTTTGATCGCTGTTATCTTTGCTTGCCTGCTAGTTTGCACCGATTCTCCTCCTTGCGTCTTTTACGAAAAAACCTACTCCTTGATCGACATTGAATCCTGCCTTGCATTTTCTGACGGCCCGGAAAATAGAAGAGGTACTATAAGTGGTCATAGAGAGCGTAAAAACGCGACAATCCCGACGCATATGTCAGGATTGTCGCGTGAGCATGCATTGCGAAATGCCATTTATTGACTGACTATGTCGTTCGCCGACCGCACCACAAGCATTCTGCGAACCGTAGAGCCGTCATATTCGCAGCAACTCAAGCCGACAACAGTTACATAGCTGCCGACTGCGGGCTTGCCGATCGAACCGCACTTCACCTTCAGACCATTTACGCCATCTCGGCTGACGGTAATAGAACCGTCAGTAATGAAGAAATAGTCCGACCCAGTGCTTATAACTCTACCTGAAGTCTTGACAAGGCAACCGAGATTATATGGCCCAACAGGATTGGACACGCCCGGCGTATATGCATTCAAATCGGCTCCGCCAAGGAACCTGTTCTGGAAGTACCTCGGCTTCACCGGATCACCCATTCCGTAAATGGTGTAAGACGTACAGTTCAGGTAGCGTTGTCCACCGTTAGTAGCAAGCGTACCGTATAATGCAATTTTCTGCCCTGGGGTGAGGCTGGGCGCGGCGCCGCCGTAGCGAACGCGAAGCCCTCGAAGTCCATCCGGCGACGAAACAAAGAACGTGTTGCCGTCGATTGCAGGCGTAGCACCTGTAAAGATCACCGTACCTAGCGAAACAATAGTGCCGTCCGGCAAAGCCTGAGCCGCAAGAAGCGGGTCGCCACGGTGAACATAGATGGTCCTTGATAAAGAAGTCTCGTTGAGCATCTTATCGTAGAGAGTATAAGTAAGCGTGTGAGCACCTTCAGATTGATTTGTAACCAACCACGACGTCTTGTAGCCGTTAGCAGAAGAGTCATTGGAATCCTGCAGTATACCGTCGACGTATAGTTCTCCCTTGCAAATACCAGGATTTGCGTCATAAAAACCAGTAGGTGCTACAGTGAGCTGTCCACACACGTGAACGCCATCAGGAACTGTCAAGCCGCCAAGAGTCGGTGGTGTTTGGTCGCCGGGGTCGGCACTCCCATAGGCAGGAAACCACCGTCGGATGTCCTTAACATGGTAGCCACGAACTTCGATCTTCCCGGGATCGTCTGTGCCCAAACCGAGCTCTCGCGCGCGAACGATTCCCGGTATCGAATTGACGTCGGTCTTATACCCGCATGCAAGCGCTGCAATAGTATCAACCGCAACCACATCTCTGCCCGCGATTATACAAGCCATATACGGATAGGCTCTGCCAAGCGGTTCACGAGTTGGTCCAGTCGTAACCCCAACCAGACCATCAATAACAACCAGATCGGGCGGCCTGCACAGAGTCATGTCGGCCATGCCGCGAGCATTTGTCTCAAGCTCATTATAGCCCCACGACTGCTGATGCAGTAGTGCCCATTTGTAGTAGTCCAGACCGGGGTAATGGTAGATATCGCTAGGTGCAATACCGAAAGCAAGCTTGAGACCGCCAGTAAAGCCAGCAAGGTCGTGGTTCTTCAAAACCGGCACGCGAATTAACACGTCGCACTCAGCCACAGGATTCGGAATGAAATACCGCCGGTTGATCAAGAAGCCTTTAACAATCTGCGTAACATAGGCACTGTTATAGCTGCCAGAGTAGCCCGGATAGTCTGGATACCGATACCCAACGTTATTAGCATCAACTAATTGCGCACCCGTCGCATCGTCGATCATGTCACCGTTTAAGTCGTACCCACAGTCCTTAAACGCCTTTATGGTCATCTGGCGCGTACTGTAACCGTCGGTAATACCATTGTGGAAGCCGGCCGATCCCTCGCAGACGATTATGTTGTCAATCGTAGCCCCCGCTTCAAGGCACATATTGATGAGAGTGCGTACTACTTGCCTATTCGTGCAGACTCCCGCATGTGCAGGGTTGTTCCAAACCCAACCGGCCTCTACCATATTGGGCTGTATGACAATCTTTTTCCCAGGTCCAACGTTCTCAGGCAGTCCCCCTGCCAGCGCAACCGCTTCTCTAACCGCAACGTCTATCTCGGCTTCTGTTGGCGAGGTGGTTGGCGTTTTGCTGATACCGACCACTGTGGTAGTAGTGCCCACTTGTGCTACAGTGCCAAGGTTATTGACCATATTGATGCCGGCCAACCCAATGATCACAGCCAAAAGCACAAGCAAACGTCTTCTCGCCAGAAAGGTTTTTAATTCTACCATTACTCCACTACCTCTCTTCAAATTGTTGAGCGGGCCGGAAGCGTTTTCGTTTACGCGCGAAAGTCCTTAAAAACCGCCTCTATTCCGCTTGTTTCCATCTGCCCACAAGCCCCGACCCTCGATCACACTGCAGAGGATCAGAGGCTCACCCGAGGATACACCACGAGGACCTACCAGCAACACTGCAGGAAACAGTGTCTAAATGAGGGATATACCTCCTACTCTCAACTTCAGTATGACTCCAAGTGGGCCGCTTGTCAATGCCCGAACTTCATTCTTGAAATACTAAAATCCAAATCCAGTAATCTGCTCAGCTATATCTGCCCGGCCAGAAGTCGTAGGTAGGAACACCCAGAGCAATACCTACGATAGTCCAGAGGCTACCAACAGTAATTTCTCCCAGTATAAGACCAAAGGAAAAAGGAAGAACTCTACGGTATATCTGCAAGCCGCCGAATCGTAAGATTAGAAATTTCGCAGTGCTGCCTATAAGAAGCGGCATCCATAGCTGAGCCACACCCCAACTCGGCGCTATAGCATACGCAAGCGGATGAAATGGAAACGAGATTAACCTCACGCGTAGTGCACCCAGAAGCATCGATATGCCAAACCCCAAGCCTACAAAACACATCGCTGAGGGGTTGGATGGAAAAGGTTGCTGTACCCAATTCGCAAGTTGATTCCAACAATCATGTCCGAAACCAAGCGCCCACTGTTCCATACGTGAAGTCGCCCCACCGTAGTGGAAGTAATTGTGCAGCAGCATCCAGAAACCGATGGGCATTGCAAAGAACGCAGCGACTGTTGCAGCTATAAAAAAGTGCCGTGCAGGTGCATGAGTATTCTCAGCGATTTTATAAGACTCCACGATATGCGGTGACGGATGGCTCGCGTATGTGCGGTTGAACCACCAAAAAAGCGAGAACGCAGTGAGATTTGACGTGCCTAACTTCTCGGTGCCACAAGTAGTCAATAAGAGATATTGAGGGCCCATAGCGTGCATATCGTGAGTCGGAAAGCCGAGTTCAGCGCGTATCCGGCTTACGATGACGGCAAATATGAAGTAGAAAGTAAAAAAAACAAAGATCACCCATCGCGACATCCCGATAAGGTGGGCAAATATACCCAAGAGCATCAAACCCACGGCTGCCCCAATTATTGCCGTGCGATAGCTGACAGCCTCTCGAGACTCGTCCTCTTCACCTGTCCCCATAAACGCAGTGCGAAAAACTCTTGCCAAGTATCGGCGACTCGTCCACATACTCATCACAAAGAAACCCATATAGGCACCCCAAGATTGACTCATAAGAAAGGGGTAACCCCTATCAAATCCTGCCCCGGAGACTCGGAGATCGTCAATGCCTGTCGCGGCGCAAAATACAAGCTCCATCTTAACCAGCCAGTAGAAAAACCAGCAAGAGAAAGAAAGCTCCAAGGGCATTAAGAACGCAATGCCGATCGCCCAGAAGTAGAACCCCATCGGAATTCCGCCCATAGCACGCCACGGCATTTCAGTAAAATATCGGCCGATATCGCGGCGTACAATTTGGATATGTGGAATAGAGGGATACAGATAGTGCAGTCCAGCAATCAAAGTAATCGTCCCTGCGACTGCGAAACCCATCCACATATGCCGATTTCGGAACAGCGAACCCGAGTCCTGAGTCATCTCAAGCGGGAGTATTACAATAGGAAACGTAAGGCGCTCGTTTTCGACCCACTGCTTTCGGAGAATAGTGTTAAGGCAGAGCATTGTAAAGATCAGAACAAAGCAAAAAGCAGACCAGCACAAGACCGGAACGATCCACGGACCAAAGTTTGTCGGATTGTAGAGTGTCGAGTTCCCATAGTAGAAGTTGCGAAGACTTTCGATGTCTCTAACGGTAAGCCAGCTTGGCAGCCTATCGGCAAACATCGAACCCCAGTTGTTCTCAGGGGTCTTGAAGAAGTGCGCATAGCCCATTATGGAAACTAGAATCTCCATCATGTTGTGCGAAAGCACCGCGCTAGAGACCGATAGCATTACATAAATGGTGATCAGCTCTACACGTGTGAGAGCAAGTTTGGGGAAACGTTTTTTTACGGCAAGGTTAGCAACAGTAACAACAAGAAGCGTGAATATACAATTGTAGAATGGTGCAGCGTAAGTGGCAAAAGAGTAGCGAACGACCTCAAGTTGGACAATCCAGTAGTCGTTTAACACTGTAAGAGCCAGAGCAAGAGCAACCGCGCGCAAAGTAACACGCCCATGATACTTGGCCTCCGCGGTACCAACCGAAAGCTCCCCCAATTTGGCTGAATCTGGCGCAAGCATTGTAGTGTGAATCTATGATATTCAAAACGAGCTCTGCTGTAAAGCGCGATGTTCAAGGAGGTCTATTAAATATATGAGTGCGCGCGGCAGGTGAAACGGATCCTTGACAGGCAGTGCTGCACTCTCGCCCTTGTTGCCGAAACGATCCAGCCATTGAGTCCATTCGCCGGTCGGCACCGGATAGTGAGAGAACGCATAGTCACGTATGCGGCAGTGCCATTCGATGCACCAGTCTTCGTGTGTATGTAACCATGCATAGGCAGTGGCAACAAGTGCTTCTACTTGTACCCACCAAGGTTTATAATCCGCCTTATTCCAGGCAACAGGTTCGCGGCCTTCGGCGTCTAAAGCCAACCTTATGCCGCCATAATCTTTGTCCCAGCCCAATTCCAAATATCGCTTGATAATACGGCAGCAACGCCGTACAAGGTCTACCTCACCTGTCTCCTCGAAAATGGAGATTAAAAACCACATGGCCTCGATGACGTGCCCCGGAATCGTAACTCGACCCTCGGGAGAGTCGATTCTACCGCCATCTGTCTTTACAAACTCTGCTACAGTGTCGATCTCGGATATATAAAAATCGGACAAAATCTCGTAAGCATACTTGCGACCGGATTCGCTGATATCTGGCCTGTCGAGTGCCTTCCCAAGGCTATAGAAAAAGAACGAGAAGATCATAGGCACACCAAGAGTTCTTGCGCCCGGTGGGAGAACGTAGGGTGCAATACCATAGCTGCCAGGAGCTTTGAGTCGATTCCGGACATTTTCGAATGTCTCAATTGCCAGCCGAGCCGCCCGCTCATCTTCTGTAGCCTTGTAGTATTCGCCCAGCCCGTTTAGAACGAAACTATCCACATAAATGCTGATGTCTCGTTCGAGTATATTCCCATCGGCGTCAAGACGATACATCCATCGGCCTTTGTCATCACGTCCGTGTTTGTAGAGGTAATTTGCGATTCCACGCGCAACGTCGAGCCACTCTTTGCGCCTTTCGACGCGGTTGAAGAGCGCAGAGAATGTCCAGAGCGCTCGACCCTGCGACCAGATATATCGATCTCGAGAAAGCACATTGCCTGCATCGTCGATACAGTTGTTAATCGCACCGGACGGATCAAGGGCGTAGGTCACCCAGAAGGGGACAACGTCCTCCAGAAGAGTTTTGCGATAGAGTGCTACGCAGTCGGATAAGAAAGTCCTATTCATATACTAAGACCATGTGGGGTTGATAAGTAAGATCACCTACTGGGAGGTAATCTTTATCCTGCTAGCTTCCTCTTCAGCATCTCGTTCACCATCGCCGGGTTCGCTTTTCCCTTTGTCTCTCGCATCACTTGGCCGACGAACCATCCGAGAAGGCGCTCCTCACCAGCTTTGTAGCGTTCGACTTCCTTAGGATTAGCACCGATGACCGCGTCTACTGCACGCTCGATTACTGAAGTATCAGTGACTTGTTCCAAATCACGACTTTTGACGATCTCTTCGGCACTGCGACCGGTGTTAAACATTTCCTCAAAAACGGCCTTTGCAATATTGCGGTTGATGGTGCCCGCGTCGATTAAATCGAGCATTCCGCAAATATGAGCCGGGGTGAGTTTGGTCTCGGCGATCGGTGTGCCGGTCGAGTTAACGAGCCTTAAGAACTCGCCAGTCATCCAGTTAGCAACTGCCTTAGGATCCTTTGCACACCGAGCCACAGAATCGTAGAAACTCGCCAGCTCCGGTGTATCGGCAAGAACCTCCGCATCAGCTTGAGGAATGCCGTAATCGGAAACGAAGCGCCGAATCTTTGCAAGCGGAAGCTCCGGTATCTCGGCCCGAAGCTTTTCGATCCACTGTTCGTCGAACTCTATCGGCACCAGATCAGGTTCGGGAAAGTAGCGGTATTCTTGCTCGAATTCCTTGGAGCGCATCGGAACCGTAACCCCACGCGCATCGTCCCAGCGGCGTGTTTCTTGAATCACTTTGCCGCCTTCTCGCAGCACGCGCTCTTGGCGTTTAATCTCGTAGTCCACACCCAAATACACCGCGCGGAATGAGTTGAGGTTCTTGATCTCCGTTTTTGTGCCGAATTCGATTTGTCCCTTGGGTCTGATGGAAACGTTCGGCTCACAGCGCATGCTCCCCTCTTCCATCTTGACATCCGACACCCCTAGGTACAGCAGAATCTGCCGCAAGCGCTGTAGGTATTCGCGTGCCTCTTCAGCAGACTCGATCTGATCGAGACCCTCCGGAGGCGGATTTAAGGTCACGATCTCCATAAGGGGAACGCCGCTCCGATTGTAGTCCACATAGCTGCGGTTGCCCTCCACGTGGATAAGCTTACCTGTGTCTTCCTCCATGTGTACCCTGCGAATGGCAATCTTCTTACCAGATGCAAGTTCCACGTATCCAAAGACTCCCAAGGGGTTATCATATTGCGATATCTGGTAGTTCTTCGGCAAGTCCGGGTAGTAGTAGTTTTTGCGATGAAAGATGCACCGCGGAGCAATAGTGCAATTGAGAGCAAGGGCGGTTTTAGTCATGAGTTCAACCGCCCGTCTATTAACGACAGGTAAGCTTCCCGGCAAACCCAGACATACTGGACAGCAACGCGTATTGGGCTCACCTCCGAATTCCACGCGGCATCCACAGAACATCTTAGACTCAGTTTGGAGCTCTACGTGGACTTCCATACCGATGATTGGTTCGTAATCGATCATCTGGGTAACCCAACACTACAAAAAAATGAGTTATAACGCGGCGTGTAACGATGGCTGACCCGGCGAAAGCAGATCGCCGGGCCAATACGCTATGCGCTGGAAAATCAAAAGCGAACGAAATTATCTCTTCGAGAACTGGAATCCCCTTCGGGCTCTCTTTCGTCCGTATTTCTTGCGCTCTTTCACTCTCGGGTCTCGTGTCAGAAAGCCCTGCCGTCTAAGCGGAGTGCGCATTTCCGGTGAAACTTCCAACAGCGCCTTGCTGATACCATGACTAATTGCACCAGCCTGGCCTGCAATGCCGCCACCTGCGCACTTAGCAATGACGTCGTACTTCCCAACTGCGTTCACCGCTTCAAACGGCTGCAGAACGAGTAACTCCAGTGACTTGCGGCCTAGGTACTCACTCATTGGAACGCCGTTAATGAAGACTTTTCCCTCGCCTGGAGTCAGCCATACTCTAGCCGTGGCATTCTTTCTGTGACCCGTTCCGTAATATCTTACAGTTTCTTCCAATTCATCCTCCGTAGGAGTTAAAAGTCTGGATTATCAATATCAATAATAAGGTCAAGAGTCTCTGTCAACGCATTGTCTGCGCATCCCGTTGATTCCCTTTCGACCTCGTCGCTTATCAACTAAATTGTAAGCTCCTCAGGCTTTTGAGCGTGGTGATTGTGTTCGGGACCAGCATATACTCTCAGTTTCTTTAGCATTGCATCCCCAAGCTTATTATGTGGCAACATACCCTTTACTGCCCTCATCACCAACTTAACCGGCGAATTAGCCAATAGCTTGCCTCGCGAAACGCTCTTCAAACCGCCCGGATAACCTGAGTGCCAATAGATCGGTTCGTCAGATTTGCTACCCGTCAATACGACTTTATCAGCGTTCACGATAATTACGTGATCGCCGCAATCAACATGAGGAGTAAATATTGGCTTATGCTTACCCCTCAGTATTTTAGCCACCTCAGCCGCCAGTCGTCCGACAGGCTTGCCAGTCGCATCGACCACGAACCACTTTCTCGACATTTCCTCTTGTTTAGCAAAAAAAGTCTTCATAATACGTCCCTCTTACCGGCATACCCTGGGCCTAACTATATTTGGTCTGTCAATTCTAAACACGAAACTATGCTTCTCAATACTCGACTTCCATAAGGCATAAGCCGTTGGGCGGAGCCGTCTTGCCCGCAAACTGGCGATTTCTCGCCTCCAGAATTCTCAACATATCGAAGCAGGATCTTAAACCCAGACCCACTTCGACAAGCGTCCCAACAATCACTCGCACCATTGACCGTAGGAACGCATTTGCTCGCATATCAATAATCAAATGTTCCCCTACGCGGTAAACATCGGCGAACATCATATTGCGCACTGTGCTGCTCTCGTCCCCATCCACGACGGCGAACGATGCAAAGTCGTGAACTCCAACAAGACACTGCGCAGCTTCGCGCATAGCGTCGACGTCCAAAGGATGTCTTACGTGCCAGCAATAACGCCCCTGCAACGCACTCTTCACTTCTCGGTTAAGGATGTCATAGCGATAAAGCCTGGACTTCGCCGAGTATCTCGCGTGGAACTGAGGTCCCACCTCTTCAGCATCCAGCGCCGCTATATCCACTGGAAGCAAAGAGTTCATTGCTATGCAAAGTCTATCGATCGGAATAGTTCCACGCGTCCGAAAGTTGATCACTTGACCGGCCGCGTGTACTCCCGCATCAGTCCGTCCTGATCCATATATGGTTATTTTCTCTTTGAGAATTCTTGAGAGAACTCTCTCGAGTTCTCCCTGAATCGTCGGCACGTTCGGCTGATACTGAAAACCAAAATAATCGGTACCATCGTATTCCACGACGACCTTAATGTTGCGCACTAGTCTACAGCGAGCTCCAACCTAACCAGCGGCGCCGCATCACCACGGCGGAAGCCTATCTTGATTATTCGAGTAAACCCGCTCTGTTTGTCGGCAAACTTCGGGCCAATAACCTCGAAGAGCCTCTTGACCGGGTCCTGTGCGATACGCTCAGTTCGCATCTCTTTCTGAGCTTTACCATGAGCCGAAAGCATCACTTTAGTAGTGCGCGGAGGCGGCAAGATCTTGCGCGCTTGTCTTCGGGCGTGCAGCGTATTTTGCTTCGCAAGCGTTATAAGCTTTTCTGCAATCGCCCTGGCCTCTTTTGCTCTCGGCTCTGTTGTTTCTATATGTTCGTACATAACCAGCGATCTAACCAGACCGCGCAAAAGTGCCATTCGCTGATCGCTCGGTAGATCCAGTTTTCTGCCTGCAACACGATGTCGCATACCTTAAACTCCTGCTACAATCTTACTTACCGATAATCGGCAACTACTCGCTCGGCTCCTCGTCCTGTTCCGACTCTGCAACTGCCACTTCGGCCTCTTTCTCTGCCTCGGCTTCGAGTTTGCCCTCTTCGTAGTCTTCCGCTTCAGCAGCTTCCTCGTCTTCCTCCTGTTCGGATGGCGGAGGAATGCGCAATTCTCCGCGCTCGCTGCTCGGCCTCAAAGAAAGCCCCATCGATTCCAGCTTCTCTTTAACCTCGTTGAGGGATTTCTTGCCGAAGTTCCTAATATTCATTAGATCGGCCTCGGTAAGCTGGACCAACTCGCCCATCGTAAGAATGTTTGCCTTCTTGAGGCAGTTATACGTTCTTACAGAGAAATCGAGTTCCTCAATTCTAGCATCTGGTGGGCCAGGAACAGCTCCCGGCGCACCCAATCCATAGTCAATACCCGCACCTTTAGGCTTTCTTGCAAAGTCGAAGAAGAGCCTCAGTTGTCTGTCGATAATCTTGGCCGCCTCACTCACGGCATCGCTCGGCGTGATTGTGCCGTTCGTGTAGACCTCAATCACCAACCGGTCGTAATCTGTCTTATGCCCCACCCTGGTCGGATCGACTGTGTAGCTGACCTTTCTCACAGGAGTAAACACTGCCCCGACCGGTATGACACCGATGCTCTGTTTCACTTTTTCCTGCCGCTCCGGCAATACATATCCTTTGCCGCGTTCGACGGTCATTTCCGCGCGCAAAACAGCGGTCTCGTCGTTGAGAGTCGCTATATGGACCTCGGGATTCACAATTACCACTTCAGGAGGCGTCTGGATATCCGCGCCAGTAACCTCGCCAGGTCCGTGTACATCCAACCTTATAATCCGAGGCTCCACGTCTTCCAGGCTATCCACGTTAAGCTGAACATAGAGCTCTCGCAAATTAAGAATAAGCTCAGTAGTATCTTCTTTGACACCAGGTATTGTAGAGAACTCGTGCAACACTCCATCGATCTTGATCGATGTGATAGCAGCACCAGGTATGGATGAAAGCAAAACTCTGCGAAGAGCATTGCCTATAGTATAACCGAATCCCTGTTCCAGCGGCTCCGCGACGAACTTACCATATGTCGCCCCGTCTTCCAGGATCTCGATCCGCGGCGTTACCATCTCCATGATTCGTCGCCCTCCGTTTACCTCGAGTAGAACTCGACTATCAATGACTCCTGCACATCCGTGTCAATTTCGTCTCTAAGCGGAGCCGAAATCACTCTGCCCCTCATCTCGTTTGCGTCAAATTCGAGCCACGCAGGCAAGGCCCTTCCGCCGGCAGCTTCTACCGCCGCAACAATTGGCGGTATCTTTCGCGCCGATTCGTCCACTTCAACCACGTCGCCCGGACGAACCTGATATGAAGCGATATTAACTCTCTTACCGTTGACCCGAATATGACCGTGCGACACGAATTGCCTAGCTTGGGCTCTTGAAGCCGCCAGCCCAAGTCTGTAGACCACATTATCCAGTCGCATCTCCAAAAGCTGAAGCAGGTTTTCACCTGTAACGCCCGGCCGTCTAATAGCCTCTTTGACGTATATACGGAACTGGCGTTCTCTAACGCCGTATATACGTCGCATCTTTTGCTTTTCTCGCAACTGAACACCGTAGTCGGAAAGTTTTCTTTGCATTCCCTGTCCGTGCTGGCCTGGTGGGTATGTCCGTCTTTCCACCGGGCACTTACGGGAATAACATTTATCGCCCTTTAAATAGAGCTTTACTCCCTCTCGTCTGCACAATCTGCAGACCGGGTTGCCTTCTGATGCCATATATCAATCGTCTCCTATGTTTCGATAAAGGATAAGTATCCCTCAAACAAAGGCTAAACTCGTCTTCGCTTCGGCGGACGGCAGCCGTTGTGGGGAATGGGGGTGCAATCCTTAATCATTGTCACCTCGAGCCCCACTGCCTGAAGCGAGCGAATAGCAGTTTCTCGGCCCGACCCCGGACCTTTCACAAACACATCCACGCGCTTCATTCCGTGCTCCATGGCTTTGCGAGCAGCAGCCTCAGCAGCTAGCTGAGCAGCAAACGGTGTGCTCTTTTTGGTGCCCTTGAATCCAACCGTGCCCGCACTTGCCCAAGAGATCACGGCTCCATTCATATCGGTTATCGAAACAATTGTATTGTTGAATGTACTCTTAATGTGCGCTACACCCTGAACTATATTCTTCTTTTCCTTCGGCTTCGCGCGCGTTGTAGTGGCTGCTGTCTTTCTTGCCAACTCAGGACCTCCTAATCGGTCTTACTTCTTGCGCCGGACCCCAACAGTACGTCTGGGTCCCTTGCGCGTACGAGCATTAGTCTTTGTGCGCTGTCCTCTCACCGGCAGACCGCGACGATGTCTCAAGCCCCTATAACAGCCGATTTCCATCAGCCGTCTAATATTCATCGAGAGTTCCCTGCGCAGATCACCTTCCACTGTATAGTTGCCTTCGATCTGCCGCCTGAGCTCACTAACCTCGCTCTCAGTAAGATCGCGCACTCGGGTATTGGGATCCACCCCCGCCGCAGCAACGATCTTTCGCGCACTCGAGAGCCCTATTCCGTAGATATAAGTTAGTGCATATTCTACTTTCTTGTCCCTTGGGAGGTCTACACCTGCAATTCTCGCCAAGCTACGCTACCCTCCAATCAATTTCCACATCGCCCGACCTTGCTCTTGGTGCCTCAGATCCCTTCTGTTACAAAGACAAAAGGAACTCCGCACCTTAGAGCACGGCGGGATCAGCCCTGACGCTGCTTATGCTTAGGATACTGTTTGCAGATCACGCGGATAACGCCTTTCCGCCTGATCACTTTACACTTGTCGCACATGGGCTTCACTGAAGCTCTTACTTTCATCTCGGTATCCTTTCGTCCTCTTGGTGGTTCCAACCAAATCCCGCCCCGATATCGGATGTGAAGGGCAATTGGGACCAGCCGCTGGCCGTTACTCACCGCAAGGTAACGGGCAAACTACCCGTTCTACTTGTAACGATATGTAATCCTCCCTCGCGATAGATCATACGGGCTAAGCTCAACTTTCACTGTATCGCCGGGCAGAATTTTAATGAAATGAAGTCTAATCTTGCCCGACACGTGAGCCAGCACCGTATGCCCGTTCGGAAGTTCTACACGAAACATTGCATTCGGTAGGGCTTCTACGACTCGACCCTCTACTTCTATGGGCTTCTCCTTAGCCACTGATTGCTACAGCCTCCTCGGCCGGAATCAAAGTCAAGATGTGCCGACAAAGACCTATCTTTTGTGACGACGGTCCAGTTGTCTGCAAGCGTCTCGACTTCGTGAGAACCGGCATTGACCATTGGTTCTATAGCAAGAGTCATACCCTCTTCGAGCCTTACGCCCCTTCCCGGTCGTCCATAATTAGGCACATTCGGCTCTTCGTGGAGCGTTCGCCCGATTCCATGTCCCACAAGTTCGCGCACCACAGAGAAGCCATTTCGCTCAACATGCGATTGTATCGCATGACTTATATCCGAGAGCCTATTCCCAGGTCTCGCTTGTTCGATACCTTTGAACAACGCTTCTTTGGTAACCCTCAAAAGACGCTTTGCCTCTTCCGACGCCTTATCTCCTACCGTAATGGTAATCGCAGCATCTCCATGCCATCCATCAATCATTATCCCCAGGTCAATGCCCAACAGATCTCCCGGCATCAAGACCCTTGGTCCCGGAATACCGTGCACTACCTCTTCATTAACCGCTACGCACACAGTATTAGGATACCCGCGATAGTTCTTAAAAGAGCTAACCCCTCCGTACTTGGGAATCAGCTCTTCAGCCATCTTGTCAATATCCAGCGTCGTTGTTTTCCCAGGGACAATCCGCTCTGTAATATCTTTCAGACACCGCGCAACTGCCGCACCTGCAATGCGCATCTTCTCAATCTCTGCCGGTGTCTTTTTGATAATCATACGTATTCCTGCTTTACAACCACTTTAGGCACAAGGCCAAAACCAGCCTGCCTAGGCCGTACTTCTACTACTAGAACTTATCCGATCCTACCGCGTTCGCTATCCGGGAGGCTACCTGCTCAATATCGCCGACCGCATCGATATTCTTTAGTATGCTCTTACTAGCGTAGTAGCCCAACACCGGCTCGGTTTGTTCGCGATAGACCCTCAGCCTGTTGCGTATTGCTTCCGGTTTATCATCTTCCCTATGGAGCAAAGCCGCTCCGCACTTGTCGCACACTTCGTCGATTTTCGGTGGCTTCGAGTCCACATGATACGGTTCGCCGCAGCTTGGACATACCCGACGCCCCGAGAGCCGCCTAACAAGCTCTTCTTCGTCAACCTGCAAGTTCACTACAGCATCCAGCGGTTTGCCCAGCTCGACCAGAACCTTATCCAAAGCCTCTGCCTGAGCAATCGTACGTGGGAAGCCGTCCAATATGAACCCCACTTCACCGATAGATTGCAGCTTATCCTTTACAATCGCAATTACTACATCGTCCGGGACTAACTCGCCTCGATCCATGTAGCTCTTCGCTTTGAGTCCAACTTCCGTCTTATTGGAAACCGCCTCACGCAAAATATCTCCGGTCGCAATGTGCACCAGACCGTATTTCTCTTTCAGAAGGCTCGCCTGGGTTCCTTTACCGGACCCAGGCGGGCCGAATAGTACAACTCTCATAATTCGCTATCCGAAAAGCTACCTAGAGCGTCTCCTGCCATCACCCACTTACTTAATAAATCCTTCGTAGTGCCTCATCAAAAGATGAGTTTCAATGGCTTGCATTGTCTCCAACGCAACACCAACTACTATCAACAGCGAAGTTCCGCCCACTAGGCTGAACGTCTGTATTCCAGTAAGCCTAGGCACATAGTATTGCAACAGCGCCACGATCGCAAGGAAGATCGCTCCTGCAAGTGTGATTCTGGTCATAATCTTGTCCAGATAATCTTGTGTCGGCTTGCCAGGTCTAATCCCAGGTATAAAACTGCCCCACTTCTTGAGGTTATCGGCAAGGTCTTTTACGTTAACCGTAACCGCCGTATAGAAGTAGGTGAAGAATATAATCATAGCCGCATAGATTAGCGACCCATACCAAGTTGCTCCCGGCACCAAACTGTTCGCGATCCTCGTCAGCAAGCTCTCAGGATCGCCGTGTGTAAGTATGTTCGCCACGGTCATTGGGAAATACTGAATCGAGACCGCGAAGATGATCGGAATTACGCCCGCCGAATTCACCTTCAACGGTAAAAAGCTCGACTGTCCCCCGACCATACGGTTCCCAACAACACGTCTCACGTGTTGAATAGGAATCTTTCTCTGAGCCTGGGTCACTGCGATCATGAACGCAACTGTGCCCACGAACAACAATACCAACAGGATTGCTCCAAGCCAATCGTTATTGGTCTTGACGACCTCCCACGTCCTTGCGACGTCAAACGGCAGATATGCCACGATCCCCGCAAAAATCACAATCGACACGCCGTTTCCAATGCCTTTGTCGGAAATTTGCTCACCAAGCCACATCAAAAAAGCAGTTCCAGCGACAAGCGTGATTGCGATCTGCAGTATCGTCCAGTTGCTTCCACTAACGGCTCCCATGCTTTGTAGCCATTTGGTTGTTCCAAATGCTTGGAAAAGCGCCAGCACACCGGTCAGCCACCTAGTATACAATCTGATCCGTTTCTGCCCGGCAGCTCCCTCCTTTTGCATTTCCTCAAGTTGAGGAATAGCTATAGTTAGAAGCTGCATGATGATCGACGCGTTGATGTAAGGCATAATGCCCATTGCAAAGATCGTGTACTTCTTAAACGCGCCTCCAGTAAAGGCATTCAGGATGTCAAACAGACCTCCGCTCAGCCGCTCGCTGAGAATCGCCGTATTAACACCGGGCACAGCAATGTGCAGCCCGAATACATAGACGGCAAACATACCGAACAAGAATGTTATTCTTTTCTTTAGGTCCGGAATTTTGAATGCCGCCAGAACTGATGCAAGCATCTATATTACCTCCGCCGTTCCACCGGCAGCTCGAACCTTCTCCTCCGCACTCTTGCTAAACTTATGAACACGTACCGTCAAGGCTTTCGTAAGCTCGCCGTCGCCAAGCAGTTTTATTCCGCACATCATCTTCTTCACGATCCCCGATTCGACCAGCAAGTCTGGAGTCACCTCAGTTCCTGCCTCGAATCGCTCCAAGTCGTCCAAATTGACGATTGCATATTCCTTACGATTTACGTTACGGAAACCTCGTCTCTGTGGCAACCGGCGATACAGAGGAGTCTGCCCACCTTCAAAACCAGGTCTAACTCCTCCGCTGGTACGAGCCTTCTGCCCTTTTACTCCACGAGTAGACGTGCCGCCGTGTCCCGAACCGGTACCACGGCCTAACCGCTTGCGGGCATGAGTCGATCCCGGAGCAGGGTGCAAGTCGTTAAGTCTCATTCCTTGACCTCCACAGGATCCGACAGGCGTTCAACATCGAGCAGATGCTCCACCTTGCGGATCATTCCGAGGATACTATTGCTCTCGGCATGCACCGCAGACGATCCGATCTTGTTAAGACCAAGTGCCCTCACAGTAGCACGCTGCCGTTTGTTGTAACTTATCATACTTCTCTTAAGAGTAACCTTGAGCATCGTATCCCTCACACAAGATTAAGGAGCCAAAGCTTTGCGCTCCACAATATCAGTTAGTCATCAGCTTCCTGGAATTCTTCGTCGTCTTCAACTTCAGGTTCAGCTTCGCCGTCCGGATTAATTCCTTCCGGCAACGCGGCCATAGCCTCATCCTCTTTCTTCTTAACAAGCCACGGCACCAACTCGTTGAGAGGTTTGCCGCGTACTTCAGACACGTTCTCGGCGACTTTCAAACTGCGCAAGCCAGCCATAGTCGCCCAAGCCGTGTTGATCGGGTTTGGTGACCCGAGCGATTTCGCTAGAACATCCTTAATACCTGCAAGTTCGAGTATAGGTCTAACGGCACCACCAGCAACCACACCGGTACCGGGCGAGGCTGGCTTCATTCTTACGAATGCCGCCCCGAACTGACTATCAACCTCATGCGGGATAGTCGTGCCCACGAGTGGAACCTTGATGATGTTCTTCTTGGCGTCCTCTATACCCTTGCGGATAGCATCAGGTATGCCAGCAGCCTTTCCCAAACCGACTCCAACGTGTCCGTTCCTATCGC
>Ga0272448_1003535_pt1 | contig 18525 bp, 23 predicted proteins | sample YNPCB0191_FD_202220 | JGI IMG/M metagenome (GOLD analysis project Ga0272448, IMG submission 202220) | Hot spring sediment microbial communities from Yellowstone National Park, WY, United States - YNP-CB-019-1 | ecosystem: Environmental > Aquatic > Thermal springs > Hot (42-90C) > Sediment... | reverse complement strand
ATCAGAATGAATTTTTTCAGTCCCTCAATACCCACCCTTTCCAACGCAATCTCGTTCTCCGGCCTTTCATTCTGAATGTCAACTATCACTTTTTCACCCTCCCCGACAGAAGATCCTCATAAACCTTTCTCATATGAAAAACAGCGACAGCAGCATCTTCTTTTAAGCCACACCTGCAGGCACTACATTTTGGACACTTAAGCCACCCACACTTGGCACATAACTTCGCTTCTTCAACATGGAACTTCTCACCACACTGGAAACAATAAACCCAAGGCCTCGAGAAGAAATCCAAGAAATTCTCAACAACCCCTGAAAGAGGTATGTGCTTCTCCTCACACACTTTCTTTGCTTTATCTAGAATATCCTCATCCACCGTTACTGTCTGTCTTTTTTTGGGGTAAGATTTATTCTTACTCATGCATACAAGTATGAATTTATAAGTATTTAAAACTTTCCAACCCCTCTACCCGATTGAAATTACCCATTTTCCAGCAAAATATAAATCCCATCTTTCTCTTAAAAAGATCCAAAACGCAATAGCAACTTACGCGCGAACCAACCAATGGAACATTCACAGTTTACAAATTTGCCTCATCAAGGTGAAAATATGAAGAGAACTCTAAAAATGAAGTGCCCCTCTTGTGGATATTGGAACCGTATTCCAGTGAACAAACTCTTTGTCGAACAGCTAAGTCCAGAACCCAAAGTGAATGTTATGATTCCCATGTATGAACCCTTAAAAATATCTAAGTGTAAAAAATGTGGTCGGGTTATAGCAGAACCAAAAGAACTAATCAGAATTGTTAAAAGCTCTCAAATAGTTGACAATAAAAGAATGGAGACGTAATGATTACGTCTTCTTCAAAATCAAATTCAAAAACAAAGAAGAAAAAGCGTTGTGAAAATTGCGGACAAGAACTTGAGGAAGACGAGGTTTACGAACTCGATGGGATGATTCTTTGCTTTGATTGCTACAACGAGGAGGAAGATTTGCGAGCTATCGAGGAGGAATGGATAGAGTAACAGTCTCGAAAAACCCTTTAAGACGTCTAACACTGAATTTCTCGTTCGTTTTTTAACCTTGATGTTCAAAACTTCTTATAACGTTGTTTTCATCATGTAATACTTGATATTGATGCGAAAGAGAAAGTCTGGTCCAGAAAACCTTTTTGTCTCCACATCCGAAGAAATCTTAATCGCCCTGTTAGATGGAGATCTCAGCTGCGGAAAACTGGCTGAACGTGTGGGAATAACCGAGCAGCATCTTAGCCGAATATTGCCAAGGCTTGAGGATCATCAACTCATCTACAGCAAGTACCCGAAAATGCAGAGAATAAACCGCTTAACGCCTAAGGGTAGGCTTGTAGCTTTGCTGGCTTTAGAAAAGAAAAGAGCTCTAGAGAAAATGAAGGTTTCCGAGGAGCAGGTTCAAGAGTTAAAGGTCTGGGCTGGCGAAGACACCAAAAGAAGGCGATGAACATGGCGAGTGTAACAGCAGACCACGTAAGAAAACGTTTAGGATTGACATCCGCAGACATCAAAGATGAGGATGTTATGGCTTTCGTTACCGAAGCAGCAGCCTGGCTCAGCAACGAAATCGACAAAACCCTCAACCATGCGGATTGCACAGAAGCAGAAGCTAACGCCATCCGAAATCTAGCAGCCATCTACTGCTACTGCTATGTCACTGGCGGAGTAGCCGTAGGCTTAGACTTTAGCGTCGGAGACTTGCATATCTCAGAGGCAGCAGCAAAACAGATAGCATTCCTGAAAGAGCAGGTTGAACGCTTCATAAACCGTGAAACAGTTTCCCCACCAGTTGCAAGTGAACATGAATAATACAAACTTATTAACAACAAGCGTGGGTTCAAACCTCACCTCAGCATCAAGTTTTTTATGTTAGCAAATTAAATCACCTGTTTGGTGGTTGCATGTCATCCCTGGATTTAATTCTTTGGAAGAATTTGAGGATAGGTGCAATTCTTGCTATCGATTCCCTCAACTCTTACAACAAAACGCTCTACTTGGGGAACCTCGATTTAGAGATGGACTTAATGAATTCTAAACCGTATGACCACGACAATCCGAAAGGAAACTATAACGATAAGAATGCGTATTTTGACCGTACGAACAACCTCGGCATATCATTTCTGAGACTGGGAGCAACCGGCTTCTCCAAAATGTATTATTGGCGAATGCTAAATACAATAAATAACCATGAGAAACAGTACCAAAAACCTCTTAACAAGGGTATAGTCTGCGGTAATCTGGGTGTTTCCGCACTTGCTGAGGGGGACATTGACGGAGGCATTACCTACCTCATCTGGGCAGCACATGAAGATAGAGGGTGGGTTAAAGGCGATCCTACGAAGAATAGCTTTGCATTGCCTCTTTACGTCCAGTTTGCAGAAGGCACTAATCGTGAGGGTAGAAGTCAATTTGGTCGACCAGCTCCATGGGTGATGCTAAAAACTGCGATTAAAAAATATAATGCTGACTACAACGAAAACGTTAACGTAGCTGCAATTTTCGAAGAGCTTGAGGGATCTCCAGAGCATCGAGCCCTCCTAGAAGGCTCTCTTTGGACGATTCATAGAAATTTGTGTCTACTGAGAGAAGAAAATGAGAGAAAAATCTATCGTGATGAAAATAACATCTTTACGCGACTTAGATTGTTTGATGGAGTTATCGGTCTTTGTCGGTTTATTGAACTTCGAATGAGGTACCATGAATCGGTGCTAAAAATTCTTGATACCAAGACCCTAAAAAATGTATTAACAAAACCTTTAGGTAATTTGCTGAATGCTCTCTTTCGCAATGAACCTTGGTATCAAACTGATGTGAAAAGCAAAATCAGGAAACCTCAAACTCCAAGATCATTTAACAATTTTGTAAAGAAAGAGATGACACAGCCGAATTCTCATGCACGAAGCATACTTTTACTTCTAGTCATCAGAAACTACTCAGCACACATTTGTGACCCAGATACACCATTTTTCTTTGAAAAGTTTGAAGACATTTTTAACGAGATCATAGCTGCTTATGTCTACTACTTAAAGTTCAGAAATATAGCCTCATAAGCTTGATTCTTTCTCGTAGAGATTGTGGGTTCCAATTCCATCCTAGCGCTTCCTAAATTTGGAGCAAAACATAAATATATACAAGTTGACTGAGACTCGTGTCTCAAATGTTCTCTGAGAAATCCTCGGTTGTACCACCCACAAACCCGCGTATTAGAATTTTAGGTTATAAAGACTACGTAGAGGAAACAGAAGAAGGATTAAGAGAGATTCTGGCGAAAAATGAGATTCTTAAGTTTTCAACTTTTCGCCATGGAAAAGAGTTTCCGATTGAGACAGGGCGAGGAGGAGAAGACCCCCTCATCGTCCCTATTTATGTAACCATCAATGCGTTGGCTATCTTGCGAGACGTAGGGACTGCAATTACTATTGGTAGGGCGGTATTTGACTTAGTCAAGTATTTAAGAAAAAGGCGTGAACATAGAAAGATTCATCAATTTACCATAAACTGTTCGTCAACTTATTTCATTGCTCTGAATTTCCTTAAGAGTCAAGGGGTAGGAATCAGCAAGCCTCTCTATTTCCGTTCTTTTGGATGGAACTGCCTTACGATAGCTGACGACATCAATCGAAAGAATGTTATCCATGTCGTTATATACACGAATGAGGGCGAACTTGCAGATTACGCAGTGTTATCACTTTAGTTAGTCACTTACTTTAAATAGAGCGTCAGTGTTTTTAGTCTCCTTTCCGTCGAGATTCGTAGATTTGAATCCCATCCTCACTAAATTTGCAGATTATTAACGCATAAACTAACATGTTCAAATTTTGTTTTAAGCAAGCCTTCCCGCTATTTTTTTCAGATGAAAATTGGCAAATGTTCCTGAAGCCTACTACCAATTCGTCATGGATTATGCGCCTTACGTTTACGTTATTCCAAGTTCAGGTCCAGATCCTACATGGGGCAGAGCTGCTTTTGCTGCTGCCTTTGCCATAGATTTCCTCTGTGAAGCCTACTCTGCAAAACAGTTTGAAGACCAAAAAACAGCAATTCATGACAAGATTGTCTCTCTTGCAGACTGGCTCCTAACCCAGCAGTGCACAGACCCAGCTAAGAAGGCTTATGGTGGATTCAAAAGCAACGAGAACAGCACATACTATTACAGTGTTGACGCTTGCAGAGTCATTCCCTCACTCTTAAGAGCCTATGAGCTGACAAACGATGCCGACTACTTGAATGCTGCAAAACTCTCAGGCTATACATTTCTCAAAACCATGCAAGATCAACAGACTTATGGTGGATTCGCAAGAGCTGTCACGATTGGGGACGCTTGGCTCCTCCAAATGGATGTGGAATGCCTTTACGGGCTTATAGCCTTGAAGATGCTTGCTGAAGAATATGACACAGCAAACGCATCCATCTATCAAGACATAATGACTAGAGCGGTCGATTTCCTCAGAGAAGGCTTTGAAAACCTATGGCTTTACTACGACCCTGCAGATTCAAAGTGGCACCGTGTAGGCTTAGCGGAAAACGAGATTTACGATGATCCCTTTGCCTACGCCTTGATAGGCTTGTATGAATATGAAGGCTGGAGCCTATCATGCCAGAAAGTTTACAACTTCATAAACACAATCAGAGCCTCAGCACAATATCCAGCCTATAATCCTGCTATTTGCTGGGCTGGCTACATTGACGTATTATCTCGTTTTCCAGCATGCGACTATTATGATGCGGTTACAAGCGGAATCCTATGGAAAATACGAAAGCACCATGACAAGCCAAGCTTTGTCTTCAGTAAGGAAATCATAGAACAGCATCAAAACGGGTTCATGTTTTGGGGCGTTAAGCATTCGGATTATAGTTATGTTGAGAATAAGCAGGCTATGGCTACGGTTTGCTGGCTTGCACAGTTATTCATAAACTATGAAGAGCCGCTAACACGCTTTACACAGATTTTGCGTTCAAAAGGCGAGAGCATAACGCTCTACCCAATCAGAGAAGCAGCCGAAACCGTTTCCTACGGCGAAGGCATAGACATAGCTGCAATCGTTTCGCCCACACGTGTAGAAGAAGTGCTCATAGAACCCGGTTACATATTGAATGACTATCTTAACGTTTACACCTTTGCACCCTTAAGGCAGCATGACAAGATAAGGCGTAAAGGCGTAGACTACGAGGTTCTCGGCGTTCAAGCCCTCGACTTCCAAGGCGAAACAGCCTATTTTAAAGCAAATTGTAGGAGGCTTATCGGGCAATGAGCGAAGTTGAGAATCCTGTTGACACGGTTGTTAGGCTTCTGAGCAAAAACATGTGGGTTGTCAAAGAAGACGGTTCGCTCGCCTCCATACTCGTAAGCAAAGAATGGTATGACCGTGAACTCTTCAAAAACTACGATGGGCAAATAACGGTTGGCTTGGCTGAAAGCAGAGACACAAAAGTCGAGATGAGCGGAAGACTTCGCAGACGTTTAGGCAGTTTACGTGTCAATGTTTGGGGTCAGGACATGCTTACCCGCCAAAAAATGGTTGAAGAAGTCAACCGCATTGTAAGGCAGAACCGCAACAAGCCAAATGAAACGCTTTACTACTTTAGAGGAGTTGGACAAGCAACAGGAACGCACAAGGCTTATCATGCAGGCTCAGCGGAGGAGCTTACCCCTCAACATGCAAGCTGGACTGAATTAGCAAACGTGGAATACGAGAAAATCTGGTATAGCGACGACAACCGCTATTCTAAAAGCCACAATGTTAATGGCGAATACGCCTTAATGCTTTTCCGCTTCAAAGTTGATTCTCGAGAAAAGACTGTAAAGAAAATTGTTTTGGCTTTTGAGGGCTACGGCACAGCTCCAGCAGGAAATGGGGTCACCGTAAAGATTTGGAATCATGTGGCTGGTGCATGGCAAAACGCTCAAAGCGGAACGGGTGGAGCAGACGAAACAATCAGCATAATGCTCACTTCAGGCTTAACAGATTACATCGATAATTCTGGTTATGTTTGGCTTTTGGCAAGAACCACAAACCCGAGCGACGGCACAACTCCAACCATTCTTTATTGCGATTACGCATGTTGCACCGTAACCGTGAACGGAATAACCTATCTGGACATCGTTTCTTACCGTGATGCTGACCGTGTTGACGTCAAACCCTTCATCTTCCGCACAGAGTTCACCCTAAAATCATGGTCCTTTGAGGACGTTGGAGGCGTTTTCTAAAATGGTTGAAACCTACGGAGCACATGAAAGCCGCATCTACTACGTTGAGGAAGCCACTTACGGACAGACGCCAACAAACCCCTCAATGCTTGGCGTCCCAGCGGAAAACATTGACCCATCCATAGACCCCTCAAACATAAAGGTTCGTGGAGTAGGCAGCATAGACTTACAAGCCATCAAAAAAGGACTGCGAAGCGTCAGCCTAAAGGTTTCTTATCCACTGCCAAGCGAAGCGCCCATAAACTTCTTGCAGCATGCCAAGGCAGAACTGAACAAATCATTAAGCATTCAAGTGCTTTATTATAAGGGAATATTTGCTTCAGCAGCCGACATCATATCACTACTTTACGCAGGTTGCAAATTCCACAAAGTAACAGTTGAATGCAGCATAGAAGACATTGTCAAGGCTACGGCAGAGCTGATTGGACAAGACTTAACGGTTGGAACATCAAAAATTAGCGGTGCAACATACGCAGACTATGCGGGAGCAGTGCCATTCTACGAAAGCTACGTCAAAAAAGGCACAACAACCCTCGACCGCGTAACAGACTGGAAATTCACAATAGAAAACAACCTCAAACAAGTGCCAGTCATCCGCACAACAAGCGGACACCTGCTAAAATATCTGCCTTACAGACACCGCAACCTAACAGGCGAAATAACCTTCGAGTTCGAAAGCAAAGAGGAATTTGACGATGTAATTAATGATGCGTCTTTTGACTTGGAGTTTGGTCTCGGCGGCTCAAACAAAGCGGTCTTTTCTGGCTGCAAATGGGAAAACGTGTCTGCACCAGCACGCATTGAAGATTTAGTTTCATGCAAGGCTGGTTTCGTGGCTAAAGGTCCAGTAAACATAAGCTGAGGCGATTAAGATGGCTGTAAAAGTTAGCGTTTTGGAAAATTTCGGGCGAGAAGCCGAACTGCGCAAGAAGTGGCTTCAGATGTGGGAAAGGCTTGGAGTTCGCATTCTCAAACTGCCAAAATGGATGCAGGAAATCGTGCTTGAAGACGTGAACACAGCCATACGAAACCGTTTAGCCATCATGGAGATGATTCAAAATGCGAAAAGAAACCATTGAACTTGACGAAAGATTCGGAAAGGAATACGCTGGAAAATACGTCTTTCAAGAGATAACTTGGGCTAAACGCAGCAGAATAATCCAAAAATACACACGCTACAGCCAACAAACAGGACAAGTCATAACAAGCGATTACGTGGCTATTCAAGCAGAAACCATAATGGCTTCGCTTAAAGAGCAGCCACCAAACAAGCCCATAACGTTGGAGAAGCTGTTAAGCGAAGAAGATGGCGTTCCCATTGAGCTTGGCGAGTTGTTCAGTCAAATAGTGAATAGGCTTAATGCTGTAGGTCTCGAGGAAACTGCTTTTTTATCAGAGCAATCCGAAAACAAAAGCCAAACCAAACGCTCACAGAGTTTAGGCTATGCAAAGAGTTCGGGTGGACACCACGCCAACTCGCTAAGCAGCCCGCAAAAACAGTCCAGCAGTTCATTGTCATCCTCAACGAGTTAGACCGTCAAGCAGAGGAGGAAAAGCAGAAGGCGGAACGTGAAGCGAAATGGCGGTCGAAATAACATGCGATGTGGAAGGCATTGAAGAGTTCAAGGCTGCTATGCAAAGTTTTGACAGTGGAATGCAACGTCATGTGCACCGGCTTTTAGCAAGCTGGGCAGCAGACGTAAAAGCCTTAGCCAAACAAATTGTTCCAGTTCGCACAGGACACTTGAGAAGCTCCATTTACGCAAAGATAACCGAGTGGGTTGCCGAAATAGGTGCAGAAGCCACCTACGCATTGTTTGTTGAGCTTGGAACACGCTACATGCAAGCTCAGCCGTTCCTTTACCCAACTATTCAAGAATATCTCCCACAACTGGAGGTTATCATTTGCGAGGCTATTGACCAGGCTAAAGCGGAGGCAGGCTTAGAATGAGTTTCAGAGAAATCGCAGTAACGATAAGGGCGGTTAACCGTGCAAGCCATGAATTTACAAGAATCCAAAGCGACGCTGAAGCCTTAAGCATGCGTATAAAAAGCCTCGGTTCAGCCATCGCGGGTTTAGGCGCTACTGGTGTAGCTATTGGACACATAGCGCATCAGTTTGGCTTATTAAACGATGAGCAGGCTCGTGTTTTCAACAGCGCCATGATGGTTATCAGTGTTATGGGCATGTTCATGCGGACAAGCTGGGGCGTAGCCGTGGCGCAGAAGGTTTATGCTGCTGCCTGCTGGATTGCAACAGCTGCTCAAAACGCCTTGAATATCAGTTATGCCACGTTTCTGGCTTTAACTGGCGTCGGAATTGCAGTTATTATTTCAGCAGCGGCAGCTATGTGGTATTTCACCAGTCAAATGAACGCAGCTACTGCAAGCGTCAATCAATTCAACGAAGCAACCAGCGCCATGCAAGCACCATCAACCTATGCAGGACGCAACATCCTCAGAAAAGGCGAAGAAGACATCTACGCCAAAGGAGATTAGATTATGAGTGTAGATATTCCAAAGATGGCGCTTGCCTTCGGCTCAATTGCGCCTCCTCAAGGTGACGTTTTAGAAGCGAGAATCACATTGGCATGCACAGAGGAAGCCAGCAGATTTGAGGTTCTTCTGCAAAACTGGGACAAGAAATACTCTCCAGGAGAGGCTAACGCCATAAATGTAGGCGTTGACGGACACATTGACGTGGGCAGAGGAGCCAATTGTCCGCAACTGATTACGTGCAAGGTTGAAGAAGTCAAATTCATGTCTGATGCAATTGCACATTATGTTAAGGTTTCTGGGCGAGGCTGGGATGAACGGCTTTTCCACGCTCTCGTGACCAAAACCTACGCTAACATGAAAGGAGAAACCATAGTTAAAGACCTGTTGGATTTATACGCTGGCTTAAGCCATAACAGAGGCGGAACCGAGCTTGTTGAGGACACGGACACGACTTATCAAATGCTGAAGTATGAAGACACGCCAGTCATAGACATCTTGCAGTTTATCGCTGGAAGTGCAGATAAAGCTGGCGTGATTGGCTACGATTTTAGAGTGGCGCCTGACGGCAAGTTTGAGTTTTTCCCGCGCGGCTCAAAGACAAATTCCATTAACCTCGCTGAAAAGCTCGAAAGCACCGAATATGACAAAGACATTCACAGCGTTAGAAACAAGATTACTGTTTATGGTGCACAAGATTACAAGCTGCCAAGCGATTGCGATAGCTGGAGCGACGGTCAAGCTGACTGGCTCATGAACGATGACGCTGAAGATGCGCATAACAACACTGCCTATCAACTCGTAGGCGAAGTCACATATGACCCCAGCCCAACAGCCAAAATTATCATCGACATCGTTGAGCTTCAATGCAGAATGAGCGGTGGTTCGGGCAAATACAAAATCACGTATCAGAAGGAAGGTGGAGCTGAAACCGTTATTGTCACTGACCAAGCTTTCAACAACACAGGTTACGAGTTGAAGCAGCACATCCTTACTGGCGCTAACCGAATAATTGGAGACGTAGGCAAAGATGTAACCATAAGGCATTACACGCTCACAGATAACGCAGCTGACACGGTTTATTCAAAGAACCACAGAGCAGTCGGAGACATAATCTACGGAGATTGGCTGGCTACTGAAGGCAAACTCTATTTTGAAACAGCCACGAAAATGGTTGGCAACGGAAGCATCAGATGCTACTGCGACGGCGTCTATAACTGGGGAATCCTTCTTCTGAACCTTCCTCAAGAAGCTGACTGCACAGGATTCGCATTTCTCGATTTCCGCATCTACTTAGATAGCAGCCGAAACGGCAGCCTCAACCTACTCTTGTACGATTACGCTGGAAAATGGGCTTTCAAATACTTGACTTTGGCAGTTGGCGAATGGGTCAGCATACACGTGCCATGCAACCAAGCAAACGCCAGTGAATGGGCTGTGCAGTCAGGTTTTGACTGGTCGAGAGTTGCAGCAGTGAAGTTTTGGACGTACGGAAACGGCTTAGGCAGTTTCTACATTGACGGTTTCAATTTTAATGGCGCCTTCTTTAAAGCCACACAAGAAGACACAACAAGTCAAGGGCTATATGGAAAGCGAGAGAAAATCGAGCATGACGAGGAGCTTTACAGCAACAACGAATGTGACTTGCGTGCCAAAGCTCTATTAGCCTACTGGAAAGACCCAATTGAATACATGACGCTCATCTCCAGAGTCATAGACTATGGGAACACTCCCATTCTGCCAGGCGACAAAATCCACGTAACACTGCCAAACGAGAACATAGACGCCGACTGGGTCGTGCTCAGCGCGGTCTATTACGTCAACGCCAAAGAACAGTATCTTGAAATCACATTAAACCTCGGACGCCAAAAGCCATTGCTCGCTGACTATCTATTTGCAGCACGGAGAAAAACCGACCACCTAAGCCGACACAAACAACCCCGACTGACTTAGCTTACAGAGGTGCAACAGCATGAGCGGAAAGGATAGGCTGAAGAAACTGAGGGAAACGCTTCAGAAACGAAAAGCCACAGGCGTAACAAGATGAGAAAACCCAAAGAGCTTTTCCGCATACGACAATACGCCCGAAAATACGACCGAGAAACAGGCAAATTCATAATCAACATAGCCTATGAAACTGCTGCTCCAGAGCCTACAGACCGCGTTGTGGGTGTGGCTGAAGCTTTTGGTCTTGGGCTTGACCAATGGGAAAAGTTTGTTGTGTATGATAATGTTGAATTGAAGATAGGTCCTACGGACATTGTTTACATTACGGGTGATAGTGGCTCTGGAAAGTCTGTTCTGCTGAAGGCTTTGGAAAAGGATATCCGCCAAGACATAGGCTTAACATGCATAAACATAGCAGACATAAAGTATGAATCAAACAAACCTTTAATCGAAACTGTAGGCAAAACTTTGGAGGAAGGCTTAGAGCTCCTCAGCAAAGTAGGCTTAAACGACGCCTTTCTATTCTTACGCACTTATGAGCAGCTCAGCGATGGGCAGAAATACCGCTACAAAATCGCCAAAATGATTGAAAGCGGCGCACAGTTCTGGATTTTGGACGAGTTTGCTGCTACACTTGACCGTGACACAGCCAAAATAGTAGCCTGCAACCTTCAAAAACTCGCAAGACAACAAAGCAAAGCAGTTTTGGCAGCCACCACTCACACAGACCTATTTGAAGATTTAAACCCTTCAGTGCACATTCGCAAGCGTTTCGGTAAGGAAATAACCGTAAACTATTATCCAAACGTGCCTGCCAAAGAATGCAGCCTCGTTAAGGAAATGCGTGTTGAGGAAGGCACAACAGAGGATTGGCGTAAGCTTGCGGGATTCCACTACCGCAGCCACAAAATAGCTGGACCAAGGGAAATTTTCTGTTTAAAACGCAAAGATGAACTGTGCGGAGTTATTGTTTATTGTTATCCACCAACGACAAGTTTCGGGCGTAAGCTTGTCTTAACAAAAATGTGCATGAAAGAGCTGAACGAGAAACTGAGTATAATAAGTCGTGTTGTTGTGCACCCAAAATACCGAACAATAGGCTTGGGCGTGAAACTTGTGAAGGAAACTCTGCCATTAGTTGGTACGCCTTATGTGGAAATGCCAGCGGTCATGGCGAAATATAATCCCTTCGCAGAAAAAGCGGGCATGAAGAAAATAGTTGAGCAACCACCACCTAAGGAAGCCTTAAAGATTGCGGAAACCCTAAAAAAACAGGGATTCAATATTCAATTACTCTGCAGCGAAAAATACGTTTTGAACAAGCTGCAAACTCTTAACGACAAGAAAATAGCAACCATAAAAGAAGCATTCATCAAACATAACCACACACGCTTCATGAAACACTTCTTCCCTCACCAACCATTTGGAAACAAAAAAGTCTACACCAAAGAACTATCAAAAGCAAATGCGGAAAGACTCGCACACTTAATCAAAGTCTGTAGTTTTCTACTACAAACCAAAGTATACCTGTTTTGGAAGAAAGAGCCATAACAACTTAGAAAGCGTCACCAACCTCTTCATCATTCAACATTTGAGGTCTTCCTCTTTTGCTCCCACAAATTTCTTAAAACTATCAATTTAGCAGCATAAAAATAGCCGCCTTCACACAACTCTTTACGGGTTGCCGTTATACCCTTAAAGTCGACACCCATCGTTTTCGCTTGCTCTTCTTGGAAAAGCTGCTGAGCCTTCTCCTAAATCCGTAGTCTAACATAAGACCAGAATTTGCCGTGATTGTTGGTTTTTGATTTGGACAGTTTCATCAACTCTCATGCGTCTATTTTGTTTTCGATTTTGCTGTTAGGAACAGAAGTGTCTAAGATGTAGTCGGCAATTTTTCTAAAAATAGATTAGAATCGCCTTCAAATAAAAAACAAGCACGAAATAACGTGCATTTCACATTTTCATGTAATCAAGTAGACTTTCCATGCGAAACACCAACAATCCAGAAACGTAAATTTTAATTACAAACGTAAAAAATATTCCAATATTGAAAAGTTATGAGATGACGATTTCTCATTATGGATTTTAAGTAGCGTCTTGTGAAAGCGTCTGCGTAATATTTTGAATTATGTTCAAAAGCTCTTCCATGGTGTTCTGTGTAACTCTGTGCAGTCTGAAATCCCAAAGTCTATAGAAGCCAGAGTGAGGATACTTTCTGTCAAAATTTTTGAACCATGCGCCAGCGTAGGTCGCTCTTGACCAAAAGAACCAATAGGTAACGTATGCAGATAGAAGCGCTGCAGATACGCCCAAGAATGTCATGACCAAACTTGCTGCAGATCCAGCTAACAAGAAATAGAGAGCCGTCGCCATTGTAATCATTGCGGGAATGAGACCAAGGATTTTTGACAGTAGGTCAATTATATTAAGAGAAAACTTTTTCTCTTTCTTTTCATCCAGCACATGACGCTCAAATGGCATCATATAGCGAGGCCTAATGGTCGCGAGAGCCGCTGGCTTTTTCTTTCTTAAGTTTGAGCCGCGAATCAATATCGGACGAACACTATACCATGAAGAACTCAAACCAAGTTCCCTTCCGGCTCCAGTAATTCTTACCTTAGAAGCAGGATGCTCAAGAAAAACAGAGACTACTCCGAGAGCATTAAAGCAACCTCGTAACTTGACTTCGAGCGCAAACCTGTCTTTCTCATCTCTAACTTCTCGTAGTTCTCTTAGTAGTCTTCCACGTTCAGATTGATCCGCCTGTTTAATTTTCTCTTTGAGTCGTTTAGATGAGGACGGACCATGTCCACGATAATAGAAGGGGACATCCCCAAGCCATACAATCGTGCCACCACAATCGAGGTAGTCTCTTATAAGTGTGCTTGGAGTTGAGGAATGGCATACCGTCTCAGGGACGACATCCCTTGAAAATATAACTAAGCTTTCCCAGCATCTATCTTCATCCACGGATTGTCTCATCATTTCCGCTAATTCATCTGCATTAAGCACACTGAAACCTCTACTTTGCAAAAAGTTAGTTACTGCTAGCGAGATTTCATCTGAAATCCAATTCGTCATGTAACGTTCGTCATAGTATACGTATAGATTCATATGTAAATTCATTATACTTTAAGAAAATAACTCTTTCGCGCAGTATCCTTTTATCCAGAAAAAAGGGATTTTGCGAGTGATTTCTCCACGCTGTGCTGAGTTCAAATCACCCCCTGCACTTTTCTACGAACCCCCCACTTTTTGTGGGAGCTATTTGCGTTTTCTGTAAATCTTAAAACAATCCCTTTCAGTGACATACTCGTATCTGAGAAAGGGCTGGAATGCGGAAAATAGCTCAGCAGCGTCCTCCTAATGAGGCCTTAGCCATCAAAGAGACTCTACGACAGCTTGGCTTCAACATTCAGCTTTTAGGAAGAGAAAAATATATTTTAAACAAGCTACAAACCCTAAGCGAGAAGGACATAGCGAAACTAAGGGAAGCATCCATTAAACATGCTCACTCACGCTTCATGGAATACTTCTCCTGCCACATGCCATTCGGAAAAAGAGAAATGCAAAAGTTGTAATGGAACTCAGCCTGAAAGGCTCTCACACCTAATCAAAGTTTGCAGCTTCTTATTACGGACTAAAGTTTATCTCTTTTGGTCCTTCTATTCTAAGCGTCTCGTTAGCCACCATATAAACACGCCCAATCCTAACCAGGATAATGCCGCTTCAACAATGTTTAAAAATCTACCGTATCCAACTGCATAGAATTCTTCATGTCCAATGCCTAATGCCGATTCAATGGAATAAAGAATAGCATCAGGATATGTGATACTACCTAGCCGTGAGGCAACAAGGTTCCCGTGATAATAAATATAGGGAAAAACAAACAGAATCATTAAAAATAAACTTAGGATAAAGTAAACAAATCCGCTTCCAGAAAGCCATTCTGCTATAGCTCGGAAATAGTTTCTATTATGAAAGTGGTAGTGCATTAATGCAGAACGTTCTTTCCTCACGAATTGCCCTGCCTGTGCCATGTTGCCTACGTCAATTAAAGCTAATTTGAGTAATCTATAACTAATGGCAAGGAGTCTATACGCTCTACTTCGATCTTTAATTCTCAAATAGAGTATCTCCATCTTCTTGATTCCGTCTTTGATTAATTCTTCATCAGCAACCCCTTTCCTGAGACGTTGTGTATGTCGACCAACTTCGAGACCCCCATAGGCGCGAATGAAATTAATGGCGGCTTTATTGTAAAGGTAAGCTGGCCATTGTGGATAACTTTTCCCACCTTCTGTTTGCTCAGCTTTTTCTGCAGCTCTGAAGTAAAGGGCGTATGCAGCATCATATAAAGTTAAACGCTCCATATGCTTTGCAGCCCAATCGTATGCCCACGCTTGTCTATGTATAGGATCTTTATACTTTTTCCACTCAGATTTTTGAGCTACATCAACCCGGTATACAAGGGGAAATTGATACCATTCGTCATAAACGTCTTGAATATTCCCGCTCTGAAAAGCTTCGATATATTTTGAGTATTTTTCTTTGAAATCAGGCTCCAACATCCTTGCAATAGCCTCCCATAAAGCAGGTATCAACTTGGAATATTGGGCTCTATCAAAAGCAGCAGCAGCCTCGTAAAAGCACTCCACCGCATCATCAATGTTTCCTTTCACAACGGACTCTAATCCCTTCTCAAGATATTTCCTTCCTTCAGCAGCATGATCAACCGATAGCATCCTAAAAAACACCTTCCTCTTTCGGCTTGGAATCAATCTTACGCATTTCCTTACAAGGTGATTTTACTATAGCGACATAATCAATCCAGACCTTTCCTCTTTGTATTTGGTTAAAAACTCTATATTCCATAAGTGTTAGCCTTTCGCATCTAAATTTGAGTCCGAAAAGTTGATACTTATATGGTTCATAGAAATGAATCCCGCGAACAATGGCTGATGCAAAACCTCCACCTGTCACATCAAGAATGAACATAGGGTCCAATGAGGAGTTGTTATCTATTTTCATCTTAAAAAATGCAACATACTCGCCTAATTCCGAGAGTGGTTCATATGGGCCATAAATAATGTGACCACGTAACTCCGATAAATCAGCAAACCATGCCTTCTTATTCTGGGCATCCTTATCCTCAACTTCCCAGCCAAATCTATGATGCATTTCTTCCGCTTGATATAATCTATAACATTTTTCTAACACTTCCCTTTCTGGAATTTCCTCAAAGCGTTCTTTTTGAAGACTTTCTTTAATCTTTCTAAGCCTATCTAATTCTATTGGCACTACTTTCTTCTTCAACTCTTTAGTTAAGTGTTTGTAACTTTTATACTCAATTCTATCGAGACCTTCTAAATCAGCAGGACGCCGTGATCCTTTCTCGAGAATAATATAATATGGTTTTCCGGCGCCTCTTGCGATTCCCAACTCCAAACAAACATTTGAGTTGCAGTTTGTAACATCATAAATGCCAAATAGAGTTGAAAGTATTCTTTCCTCGATTTTTTCCAAGATATGCTTTTGCCTAACTTCCTTATCTGCATAGTAGGCGTTTAACCCACTATTTCTAAAAGCCTCCTCAATAGCTCTCCGAAGATCATCTCTTTTTTCCTCACTAAACTCATGAGCTACAAAATAGTGGTATTCCTGCATTTCCAAATCCCCAAATGCTACCCTCTTTCACTTTATGTCTCTATTATAATTAATTTTACGGCAAAAATAGAGAAGACCACAACCCTCGACTTTAATAGTAACAGAAAAATCTTCTATAACTAAATTTAGCTATTCTTTCCGGACATAATCCATGCAATCTTCACACTAAAAACTGAAAAAGCAATCTTCCAAATTTTAAGTTTCACACGGAAATTCTGCTTTTCTGCATTGAAACGTGAAATTCGCCGTTTTTAGGCTTTAATTTTCACTTGGAAGCGATTCTAAGTCAAATTTAGAAAATCGGGCTAACTTTCTTTTGAGGTGAGGTGAATGCCCGAATTTAAAAATAAAAGTATCCTTTTGGATAGAAACGGTTTTGAGATAACAATCCAGCAGGCGTTAGCGAAAATTCGAAGGCTTAGAAAAGCAAGGGCAAAAGACCCAGAGTTGTTCGAGCTAAACGGTGGAAGCCTCGACTTGCTTCTGCTATATCAACATGTAGAGCAACTGAAAAAATGGAACGGAAAGAAAAATGAAATCGGAATTTTAAGCGAAGCCCAAAACAAACTGCTAAACTGCAAAAGCGAAAAGGTAGCTCCTGACACTTACCCCAGCGGAGTATTAAATCCGAGCTTTGGAGGCAGCCTAAATGCCAAAGTATCTAATTGAAATAATCCTTGTAGTGAAAGCCAAAAACCCGCAAGAAGCCAGAAAAATAGCAGACTACATCCTAAACCTTCCCATACCCGACCCAGACATAGAAAAGGCAATAGAAACGATGAGGTATGAGGAAGTTGTCCAAATCAAAAACTCAAGAGCCTAAGCTATGCCCAAACTGCCCCCTCATCTCTCTCCTACCAATAATCACAGCAAACAGAGTCTACTACATTCGTGAAAAAGAGCAGCTTACACCACACAAAATCTGCCAGCTGCTAAGAGCTTTGTGGCTCAAACACCCTCACGTAACGCTTGAGGGCTGCCCATATTTTTCTAAAACCGAGAGGATTGACTTATATGCCAAAACACCAGCGGAAAACAGGTAAGTTTTGGCCTTGGGTGAGACCTATGATTTGGGAAAAAGCCCAAGAGCTTTATCAGATAGAGCAGGCAAAAAGGATGGGCGAAGATTTTAAGGGCTTAACAGCTACACGCAAAGAGCTGCGGGAAGGCGGATACTTCCATATGGCTAAGCTGATTGTTTTGCGGAACCTTTGGCGAGAAAAGAAAGGCTTCCCATCAATAGAAGAGGAGGAAACCCTACATGAATAAAGTGTTAATGAAGTTCTGTCCCATTTGTAAGCGCTATTTTCCGGCAGATGAATTTGAAAAACACCTGAAAAAACATAATTTAAGTCTACTACAGCAAGAGGGGCTGGCACATCAAGAGGAAGACATGTATGGCTAAACTGAAAAACATTTGCAGAAGATGCCTCTATTGCATTGAGGTTGGCGGTTGCCGAAGAACACCCCAACAGAAATGCCCCTACGATGAACTAGCTAAAAATTCAAGTATGAACCTACGCGAAAAAAGAAGACAATCGCAGTTGACCCTCGACGTTTTTCAACGGGTGAAGCTGAATGCTCTTCAAAAAGAAGCACATTGAAATGATCCTTGCGGGAAGGAAGACACAAACACGCCGATTGCCCGGAAAATCTGCAAGCTACTCTGTAGGGCGGGTTTACGCCATCAGAGACAGATGGTTTTCCAAAGCCCATGGCTACATTCTGATAACCCGCAAGTTTAGGCAGAAACTTGGAGAAATAAGCCTCGAAGACATACGCAAAGAAGGCTACAACAACCTAGAAGAATTCCGAAAGGCTTGGGAAGAAATTCACGGCTCAGAATTATGGCAGCCTAACCTCACAGTCACAGTCTACGAGTTTAAACCATTACACAAACGTAGAGCATCTACTAATCATATTTTCGCCAGACGTTATATGGGCACTGGTTCCAGCAGTAGCGGCTGCCCTTAAAAGCGCAGTTTCTACACTCAGGCTTATCAAAAAGCCTCGGCTTCTTCGCAACTAAAACCCTAGATTAAATACACGGCTATGAAGGATTAAGCTTTTCAGTTGTCACTCTTCATGCGAAATCCTTTTTCACTTTAACTCATCTCTCTCCACCGAGCAAGTGTGTCGTTTAACCGTTTGCTTTTTAAAGCGTTAATGAG
>Ga0272448_1003532_pt1 | contig 18532 bp, 17 predicted proteins | sample YNPCB0191_FD_202220 | JGI IMG/M metagenome (GOLD analysis project Ga0272448, IMG submission 202220) | Hot spring sediment microbial communities from Yellowstone National Park, WY, United States - YNP-CB-019-1 | ecosystem: Environmental > Aquatic > Thermal springs > Hot (42-90C) > Sediment... | reverse complement strand
GTGTCTCAACCCTTATTTGTAAAGCATTAATCATGACTTAATCAATCCTTTCAACTCATTAACTAATGCTTCCTTCATATACCTCAAACCAACAATCCCCTGGTTACCATGTACCGTCCCTGTAACAAATTTTGGACAGTTTTTTATGTTTTTATTTTCAAGTTTTCAGTTTTCTGAACCAGGAACCGAAACAAAGAACTGCAAACCATATTCGGTTAAAATCTAAATAATCCCTACTACCTAAATTTAATGCCAAATTGCCCAATTCCCCAATACCCAATCTCGGAGATATGAAGAGATGGTAAATCCCAAACAATTACTAATACCTATACCTAAATTGTTTCCCCAGGTTTAAGTATACATAAAAGTCTACTTAATCCAACCGGGAAATAATGCTCTATTTCTTTGATATTCAATGAATTAGATGAAATTTTGCCCAATTTCAGACCCCATCCCCCATACCGTCCCCAAGGTTATTTTCTATTTTATTCTGGTTGTTACTTCCCGGGTGATTTTCGGGTTTGCCCTCAGGCTTGCTGCCGATTTAACCTTCAGGGTTACCTTTCCTGTTGCCATTGGGGTAAATTCGGACATCAGATTAGGTTTTACCCCCTTTCTGACCCCTTAATTTACCCTGCCGGTTACCTGAGGTGTAACTATGGTAATAACAGCCGGGGTTAAACCGGTTTTCACCGGTTGGGTAATTCCGGATTAGAGCCCAATCCTCGCCTTTTCCTTTGTGATGCTTTTTCTCTTGAGATGCGAGGTTACCCGCCCCTCGCAGGTGCTGAAGGCAATGCCTTGCTCCAGAAGAAAGGATTTTTGAAATTTTGTTTGACATATGATTTTATTTTTTTAAAAATTTGCAAGAGGTGGGTCTTTGTAATCGCGCCGGTATAAGCGCGGCTTTTTCTGCTAGGGCAGCACAGCAGGAAGGTAAAAAGTAGTAATGCTGCGATAAGGCGGCACCGAGCCGAAGACGAAGCAGGTGCCCAAAGGTGCAATCTGGGCACGCAGGAGGATAAATGAAAGATAGAAATGTCTTGATACTCCTCACTCTAATAATAACCCCGCTCGCATTAGCCCAAACAATCACGCTAATTTCACCAAATGGCGGTGAAAACTGGACGGCAGGTAACCATCATGCGATTCACTGGAACTGGACCGGCAGCATAAGTGCGGTTAAAATAGAATACTCCACTGATGGTGGGGCGAGCTGGAATGTTATTATCTCCAGCACCACCAACGACGGCGGTCATCCCTGGGAGATTCCCTATGCACCGGCGACAAATTGCCGGGTGAAGGTGACGGATGCGAGCAATGCGGGCGTGTTCGATATGAGTGACAGTGATTTTACAATTGCCCGACCGGTGATTACGGTCAGGGAACCAAACGGAGGCGAGGTCTGGACCGTGGGCGAAAAACGTGCGCTGCACTGGGACTGGGAGGGCGATTTTGACAACGTGACTTTAGAGTATTCCACTGATGGCGGTGGAACCTGGACGGTAATAACCTCCAGTACGCCCAATGACGGCTCCTATTCTTGGCGGGCGCCCAATATCTCTTCCCCGAACTGTAAAGTAAAGGTTAGCAATACCGGTGACGCGAATTCATACGATATCAGTGACGGCAACTTTACCATTACCACCTCCTTACCGTCAGACACGATAAAGGTGATTTCACCTAAAAGCGGAGACAGTTGGATTGTGGGCCGTAAATACTATATAACCTGGACAACACTGGGTTCAATCAGTTCGGTCAAACTGGAGTATTCCACGGATGGCGGCTCCCACTGGACGCTGATTATAGCCAGTGCAAGTAACGATGGAAACTATGAATGGACGGTTCCGAACACACCCAGCACCAACTGCAAGGTGAAGGTCAGCAATGCCGCCAATCCCGATGCCTATGATGAAAGCGAGGTCTTTGAGATCAGGCAGCCAGGTGCGATTGCCGAACCGGCAGCCAGCCATTGGCATCCATCCCAGCCGCGGGTAGTAATTCTTTCAAATCCGGTTAAATCCGGCATCAAGGTGCGATTCTATCTGCCCGCTGAAGCCGAGGTTGACCTCAAGATTCTGAACAGCGCGGGAGAGGTTGTCAAGGTGTTGGCACAGGGCAGACGGAAATCGGGTTTTTACGATGTCAACTGCAATATGGGCGAGGGTGCGCAGTTTCAACCTGCTCAGGGTGTCTATTTTTGCCATTTTCGGACCGGTGATTTTCTCTTCACTGAGAAGATGGTTATGCTCCGTTAGGCACGAGCAGGAAGTGAGCAGCGGGCAACTGGCGGGTGGATGCCCGCCAGTTGCCTTTTCACAGCACTGAGATTAAGCAGTGAATAAATGGTAAGGGGATTCCGCTTGACATAGGAGCAGGGTTGAATATCCTCTGAACGATATGAAGGTTAAACTTGCGGGATTTAATATTGAGCAGGAGTTGATTCAAAGCCTGGCCAGGAACCGCCGGGTGGTGCCGACACCGGAGACGATTGCTGCGGCATATGCCCGGGTGAGCCGAAGCATCAAGCCGGTTGAGATTCTGCGCAGTGAGGCAAGGCGGGAGTTGAAAAGGGCACGACAGTCCAACCAGACAATTGTCTTTGAGATGGGCCATCATTCCATCGCCGAGCATGCCGTTTTCAACTTTGATATTGAGGATGTTTCCCGGCTGGCAGTGGAGGCAATTGAGCATCACCGCCTGGCATCATTTACCGAACGGTCCCAGCGCTATGTCCGGCTGGAAAATCATTTCATTGTTCCGCCCGAGATTCAGGATTCAGAATATCTGAGCGATTATCTGAATATCATCCGGCTGCAGAATGAGAGTTATAACCGGCTGGTCGAGAAACTGAAGGAGCACTTTGCCCAGAGCCGACCGGAGTTGAAGGAGCAACCGGACCGAATTGAAAATTTAGCCAAGGAGGATGCCCGGTATATTACCGCGCTGGCAACCCAGACGCAGTTGGGAATGACTGTGAATGCGCGGACACTGGAGTTAATGCTGCGCCGGCTGGCGGCAAATGAACTAACCGAGGTCCGGGCACTGGCTGAGGAGTTGTTCCGCCAGGCAGAGGCGGTTGCGCCCTCCCTATTAATTTTTACTGGTCCGACCGAATATGAGTGCAATACCTATCAGCGGCTCAAGGACTTTGCCAGGGTGTTTATGCAGAAACCATTTCCGCGCCGACCAAGAAACCTGATTGCGATGTCCGCTTCTGATGTTGTCCTGGTTGACTACACGCAGAATGCGGACAATAAACTTTTGGCAACATTGATGCATACCACCTCCAAGGCATCCTACGCCGAGTGTCTTTCCCGTTCCGAGAAGCAGACCCTGGCACGGAAGAAGGAGATTTTCAAACTGGCGTGTGAGGATTTGCAGGCATACGATCCGGTGCTGCGGGAGTTTGAACACCTCTACCTGACCTTTGAACTGATTATCTCTGCCGCCTGTTTTGCCCAGTTGAAGCGGCACCGGCTGACCACCATCACCTGCCAGCCCTATGACCCGGATTTGGGCTGGACGATTCCGGTTTCAATTGCAGAACTAAAGGAGCATAAGGGTTTCAAGGAGGTGCTGGCACAGACCGAAGAGGTCTTTAATAAGATTGCCCAGTTCAACCCTGCTGTAGCCCAGTATGTTTTGACCAACTCCCATCAGCGCCGGGTGCTGATTACCTTAAATGCACGCGAACTTTATCACTTATCCCGGTTGCGCGAAGACCCGTCGGCACAATGGGACATCCGGGATATTGTCAGCCGGATGGTTGAACAGGCGCGGAATGTTATGCCCCTGACCCTGCTGCTTGCAGGTGGTAAGGATAGTTATCCCCGGGTTTATCAGGAGTTGTTCGGTAAAGAGCCGAAGGTGACCAAATTAGAACTGCCCAAGCCGAGGCAGATAAAGAGGAATAATAAATGAGTATTATGAAAGTGGTATCTGGCAGGCGCCAATGGAGGTGAAGGATGCAGGTAACAAATAATCAGGAGTTGAAACAGGCGCTAAAAAAACTGGAGCCGGAAGTGGTGATAACCGGGCCCGAGGTTATTAGGCGGGTGCGGTTGTTGATGGGGCTACGTGCTGCGGCTAATATTGCCGTGTTTGTGATTCTCGCGCTTGCCATCTTTATGTGGGCAAATCCATTAAGAGTCGGTTTTTTTGAGGCGGGCTCGGGCCGGCTCGTGCGCCAGATTCTTTTAGGTATCGGCATTCTTCTGCTTTTTGCCGACTACCTGATGCCGGTGGCAAGGCTTTATAAAATTGCCACTCAGAGTGAAGGGCGGCTGAAACTGGTGCTCAGGAAACCCCAGCGGCAATAACCGGTGTCGAAAATGGGATTTTATGTAACTCAAAATAATCTGGAAGAAAAGACGCAGGAGTGGCTCCGGGCAATTGCCCGGTTTAATACCCATCGGATGAAATTCAATAAGGACCGGGCAGCGCTGTTGGTCATTGATATGCAGAAGTTCTTTCTCAACCCATCTTCACCCACCTTCACGAGCGGTGGGCTGGCAATTCTGCCGAACATAAAACGGCTGATCCAGGCGTTTCGTAAAGCCAGGCGGCCAGTAATCTGGACCTGCCATGTCCACCATCCTGACCGACTGGATGCGGGTATAATGGGCTGGTGGTGGAAAGGGATGTGTATTGAAGGCAGTGGGGAGAGTGAGGTTCATAATGATATCGCACCACTGCCCGAGGAGAAGGTGGTTTTCAAACACCGCTATTCCGCATTTTACAATACCGACCTGGAGACGGTTCTCCGTTGTTTAAAGGTTGAAGACCTGGTAATATCCGGCATTATGACCAATCTCTGCTGCGAATCCACTGCCCGTGATGCCTATTACCGGGATTACCGGGTTTTCTTTCTGGCTGATGGCACCGGTACCATCAATGAGGAGATGCACCGGGCAAGCCTTTTGAATCTGAGTTTCGGATTTGCCTATGTAACAACCGTGAACTGGATAATTGATAAACTTAAAAAATGATGGGCTTGACCAGCCGAGACAGGGATTTAATATTTCTTAGTGATCGGTGAACAATAAGGAGGAATCGGTATGCGCTGGATTTTGTTAATCGCTCTAAGTGGGGGCTGGGCATTTGCCCGGTTGAGTTATATTGAGTGCTCCAGCGGGTTTTATAACAACCCTGGGCTGGAGGGCGGCAGGACCGAACTGGAGTTTGCCGATGTTAATAATGACGGCAATATTGACATCCTTTCCATTGGTGACCATGGTAGTCCATATATCAATACTCAGGAGCACGGGGTGATGGTCTGGTTTGGCGATGGTGCGGGCAACTGGACTCTTTATCAGTATGGAAACTTTGGCTATGGCGGGATTGCGGTTGGTGATGTGAATCGGGATGGTTATTTAGATGTCGGCTACGGAATGCATCACAACTATTCCGGTGAGGATTTAGGTGATGATATGCTGGAGGTGGCTTTAGGTGATGGCACCGGCAGGGTGTGGACCGCCTGGGACGACAGTTTGATGCCCGGTGGTGCCTGCTGGGGAATGTTCTCAACCGACTTTGCCGATATTGACCACGACGGTGACCTGGATGTTGGTTCCTGCTCATTCGGCTATGGTGTTGGTTTACGGGTTTACCTTAACAATGGTGATGGCACCTGGCATCAGAGCTGGGGGACACCGGAGAGTCTCAACTCGGATATGGAGTTCTATTTCCGTGATGTCAATCGCGACGGCAATCCGGACATTATCTGTGCCACTGCCGGACCAGCGGTTTATTTGGGCGATGGTATGGGCGGGTTTCAGGTTGGAGACTCAGGACTGCCCAGGTCCAATTACGGGTTAAACGGCATTTCACCCGGTGATGTTGACAATGACGGCGGTTTTGATGTTGCCTTCTGCAACAGCGCGGGCGGAGTTGAGGTCTGGGTTTATAACGACTCGGCAGAGGTCTGGCAGAATTTTTCTAACGGGCTGCCGGCAAGTGGCGGCTATGAGGGCACCCAGTTGTGTGATATGAACGGTGATGGCTTTGTTGATGTTGGTGCGGTTGGTGGCGGTCATCTGACCATCTGGCTGGGCGATGGTCAGGGCAACTGGACTCAGGGAGCGGACATTACCACCAATTCACCAGGAACCTACCGGGCATTCCGCACCGGTGCCGACTTTGACCACAATGGCAGGCCGGATATGGCAATAATCATTCAAGAGGGAACCTGGCCCAATTACCGCAACTATGCCCATGCCTACCGGGAGACAACGCCCAAAGAGAGTTTGCGCATCTTTCCGGTTTTCCCGCGTGGTGGCGAGCGGTTCTGGAACTCATCGGTGCAGTTTATTGACTGGTGGAGTGAGGTGCAAGGTGCGGAATCAAGCAGAGTTAAACTGGAACTTTCCACCACCGGTTCGGCTGGTCCCTATCAATTGATTGCTGACAGTCTGGCCAATAACGGCAGGTTTCAATGGGTGCTACCGGAAACGGTCAGTGCCCGTGACTGTTATATCAGATATACCATTTTTAAGGGGGCAGAGGCATATTCTGCAATCACACCGCGCCCATTCTTTATCGGTAATCCGACCGGAGTAGAACAGGAAAGACAGAAAACCGAGGACGGAATTCGGTCGCCGGTCCCCGGTCTCCTTCGGATTGCGCCCAATCCAGCAGTTAAGAGTCTCAGAATTGTTTTCGGCAGTATGACAAGTCAGAACGAAAGGCTGCTGATTTGCGATGCTGCCGGCAGGCTGGTCAGAGATGTTGAGGTTGCTGCCGGCATAAATGAACTGATTGCGGATATCAGCGAGCTCCGGACAGGGACATATTTCCTTGTTTTTGGGAAAAGCCAGGCAGTCAGGTTTGTTATCTCAAAATAAAAAGGAGGAAAAATGCGGCAGAAGGCGGTAATCGCACTGATGGTGCTGGCTGGTCTGAGTATCATCAGTTGCAAGAAGCAGGATGTGGCTGCGGACAAGGCGGCGATTATGGCGCTGGTGGAAAAGGATACCGTGCACTTTAACACTGGCACCACCCACGACTCAACCACTGGGGGTTATTTTGCCGCAGGCGATACGCAGGTCCTTTGGTGGCGGGGTCCCCAGACCCATGATAGCGCAGTCATTACGGTAGAGGTTAAGGGTGATTCTGCCTGGGTCAACTGGTCAAGACACAACTTTGGCCAGTTTCATATTCTTGTTCAGCCGCCCGACACATCCCTTTTGCTCTGGAATAAAAATTTAGTTGAGACCGCCCGGCTGTGTGCCATCTTCAGGCGTGAGGGCAGGGAGGCGGACAACGACCGGGGCTGGCGTCTGAAAAAGATCTCGCTGGCACTGGCAAGTTCGGACTCGGCAAACACGGTCAGGATTGACTCGATTAGAATGCACTCCTCATTACGGGATTTGCTGATTCGGGACCCGCTCAACACCTTCTTCCCGGTTGACAGTCTGTTCTCCTTTACGCCGGGCGAGGAGGTGACGATTACCCTTTACACCAATGCGGAGGAAGGCCTGGCATTCCTGCATACCTTTATCCTCGTTTTCCCGTTTTATGTCCGGGTGCCGTTTGATTATCAGGGCAATGGTGTCTTTCAGGGGACCTGGCACGCCCAAGTGGTACCCTCGTTCCGGTTTGCCATATTTGACCTTTTGCACCGCTCGACAATCTATGCCCCGGATGCGCCCTATGACTTCAACGGCTGGCTCTTTCCCTACCAAATTAAAACCGCAGATTAAAGGTTAAATAAGTTAAGTGCGAGTCAATCTGACCCGCCTTTTTTATGAATAGAGGTGTAAAGGTCCTTACTCGACTTCGCAGGTGCCAAAGGCACTGCCTTCACATTGGGAAAAAGCCGATTGTCGCAGTTTAATTTGAATTATAAAAAATGCTTGACAAAGGGGAGGTAAGGCATAAAATTATAGCCAGTTAAGCTGAGATGAGTCTCAGATTGTATTGGTTGAGACACAAGATGTATGCGGCGCAGGGTCTCAACCAGCAGGAATAATAAACTAAAAAGGAGGAATTCGTGAAAAAACTAATCGCCGCTTGTGCAATCGTCGCACTTGTGTTCGCGCTCGGCTGTCCGAGCAAGAAGACCGAGAAAAAACCAAAGCCGGCTGCGCCTGAAACTACCCTGACTGCACCGGCGCCGGAATCGGTGCCGCCACCAGCAGCGGTAGAGTCGGTGAAGACGCCGGCTCAGCCAACCACTCAGCCCAAGCCAGCAAAGCAGCCACCAGCCAAACCACCAAAAGTTGGCCGCTAAAAAGGAGGCAAAATGAAAAAGGTCCTACCGATTCTGACCATCTTGGCTTGGATTGTGTTAGGAGTCGTGTCAATCGGTTCGGACTGCAGTAATATCGTGGGCGGTGCACCGACCAATCTCAAGGTAGAGGCGGATACTGACTCAACGGTCAAACTCACCTGGAACGCACCAACTGAAGGGACACCGGACAAGTACATTGTCTACTTCCAGGAGGTGGGCGCAAGTTCATTTACGATGATCGCCAACAATGTTACCACCACTTCATTCGTCCATGACCCGGGTGGTAAAACCGGCACCTACAAGGTGGCGGCAAAGTTCGGTTCTGAGGAATATACAAGTCTGACAACTGTTTCCACCGTGCCGGTCCACACTGCTGCAACTGACGTTGCCGAGTTGAATGCCGCTGGTAGTTCCGGCTACGGCTGGAGCCGCACTGACGGCACCGGTTCAACCTACTCAATGGAACAGGCAGCAAATGCAGCCACGGTTGATTTCTATATCTCAGACTGGGCAGCAGGCCATTCCGGAACAACCTACTATATCGTGAGTCCTGATGTCGGGCCAACTGACCCGGGTGGGGTTGTACCCACTGGCAGCTGGCATGTCAATGGCTTTTCCGCGGCGCTGAGTGGAGATGTCAAACTGCTACCTGCCCATGTCTCTGGCAACTACTACAGTTCTCAGGAGATTACCCAGTATCCATTCTATACCGGCTGCTGGATGTACGATAACTACTTTGCCTTGGTGAAGATCTCCGATTTCAACAGCAGTGCCAGTACCGTAAAGGCAGAGACCTGGTTCCAGCTGGTTAAAGGGCTGCGTTTAATCCAGCACTAACACGGACTGACTTTTACGAGCCTCCGGAAACGGGGGCTCGTTTTTTCATCCTTGCTCTTGATGGACCTGCTGAATTGCGGGATTTGACAAAGGCGGTTTCTAAGGTTAGCCTGATTCAGTAAAAATCAGGAGGCACGAAAAATGAAAAAGGCTGTTTATCGGTTTATTTTGCTAAACACAGCCGCCGGTTTTTTGCTTTTGGCCGGCTGTGGGATTATTGGTGGACCACCGGGCAATCTGCAGATTGCCGCAGCCACAGACAGCACGGTGCAACTGGTCTGGACAACACCGGCTCAAGGTGTGCCGGACAGCTTTCTGATCTATTTCTGCCCGGTTGGTGAATCGGTGTTTGCGATTGTCGGTGATACCAGCGCCAACACCTATATTCACAATCCCAATGGCGTTACCGGCAGGTATCAGGTTTCCGCGGTCTTTGCCGGCAGGGAGTATAAATCAGTTACCATCCTGACGACCATTCCGGTGCACACTGAAGCCGAGAATATCTCTGAACTTGATGGCACAGGTAATGCCGGTTACGGCTGGAGTCGGGATGCAGGGTTCGGCCGCAGTTATTCAATGCGGGATACGACCAACACAACAAAGGTGGACCTGTATATAACCGACTTTACTACCGGCTCAGGTTTGCCCTATCGGATTGCCAGTCCAACGATGGGTCCTTCCGACCCGTCCGGGGTGGTGCCGACCGGTAATTGGCGCAAAACCGGCATCACCGACCCGCTTGAGGATGAAAATGCACTCCTGCCCAGGATTGACAGCACCCGTTATTTCACCTATACCACCATCCCCGAGGCGCCGTTACCGGCATTTTTCGGAGTCTGGACAGCCGAGGATGGGCACTATGCGCTAATTAAGGTTAACCGCGTCAATAGCGCTAACGCCACGGTAGAAATGGAGTCCTGGTTCCAACTGGTGCCAGGTTTGAGATTGATTCGCCATTAGAATGAAAACAGCCTACCAGCCGGATAAGGCGGTTGTTGAGCAGTTCAATGCCCTGGAAAGGAAGATTGAAGAGGTTCTGGGGCTGATTAACCGCCTGCAGCAGGAAAACCGGCAATTGCAGGAAAGGCTGAACGAGCTGGAGAGACTGCGCGCCGAGGCAATCCGGCAGATCAATACCATTATTGACAAGATAGAGGCGCTGTTGTAAAGTTTATTAACTGGGAGCCTATGCAGAGTTTTGTTGTTAAGGTCTTTGGCAGTGAATATAATGTTAGAGCCGACCGGGACGGCGAATATGTTTTGAAAGTTGCTGAACTTGTTGATAAGAAGATGAGAGAGATCAGCGACCAGTATCAGCAAGCCAGCACCGCCAGAACGGCAGTGCTGGCGTGTATGAATCTGGTTGATGAGTCCCTGCAGCGCACAGCCGCGGAACGGGAATGGATCTGTCGCCGGGTCGGTGTGCTCATTGAAAAACTGGGAAGTATTGTTTAGGCTCCCTGCAGTGTCCGTGATAGTGGCTGAGTCTTGAGCCAACACCCGTTTAACGGGGGCCACGATAGAACGGTGGAGTGATGCCCGATTCGGGCGACGCGAAGCCGCTCTGAGGCTCCCACCTGAATTACGGGTTCAGAGACTGCGCTACACGACACCTGCAGGGTTTTGTTTTAACTTTAGGAGGCGATATGGAATGGAATATCGGTTATATCGTTATTGCCATTGGGATAATGGTGGCTTTGGGAGTTGTCGGTTTCTGGGTCGGGCTTTGTGCCAGCCGCCGGGCTGCCCGCAGATTCTTAGCCAGCCGTGAGGCTGATGCCGCCGCAATTGTTGCCGAGGCGAAAAGGCGGGCCGAGGAGGTGCAGCACGAGGCAGAAAGACGAGCAAAGGAGGAGTGGGAGCGGGAAAGGGTGAAGTTTGAAGCCCAGACCCAAGCAACGCGCCGGGAACTGGAACGTCTGGAGCAGAAACTGGCCGAGCGCGAGGCATTTCTTGCCCGGCGGGAGGGTGTGCTGACCCAGAAGGAGGCAGACCTGATCAAGAAGGACCGGGAGTTGGCCGCACGGGAAAAACTGACGCGGGCAAAGATGGAGCGGGTTGACCAGTTGATTGAACAGGAGAACAGCCGGCTGGAACGGATCGCCAACCTTTCTTCCGAGGAGGCGAAGCGGGAGCTGCTGCGTAACCTGGAGAGCGAAGCCCGGCTGGAAGCGGCCAAGATTGTGCGCGAGATCAAGGAGGAGGCAAAGGCACGGGCTGAAGCCGAGGCGCGGGAGGTGATTGCCGCGGCGATCCAGCGCTGTGCCATTTCCCACACCACGGAAACGACGGTTTCGGTGGTCAATCTGCCTTCAGATGATCTGAAAGGCCGGATTATCGGCCGAGAGGGCAGGAATATCCGAACCTTTGAGACATTGACCGGTGTTGAAGTGATGATTGATGACACTCCTGGTGCGATTATCATCTCCGGTTTTGACCCGGTGCGCCGCGAGATTGCCCGACGGGCAATGGAAAAACTGGTGACCGATGGGAGAATCCATCCGGCACGGATTGAAGAGGTGGTGGCACGAACTCAGGAGGAGATGGAGCAGTTGATTAAATCCACCGGCGAAGAGGTGGTCTTGGAGATGGGCATCATCGGACTCCATCCGGAACTGGTGAAACTCTTAGGCCGACTAAGATACCGGACCAGTTATGGTCAGAATGTCCTGCTTCACAGCCGCGAGGTCGGCTATATCACATCCCTGATGGCACAGGAACTGGAACTTGAACCGGCAATTGCTCGACGGGCCGGACTTCTGCATGACATTGGCAAGGCAACCGACCAGACCTTTGAAGGAACCCATGCCGCGATCGGCGCCGAACTTGCCCGGCGCTATGGCGAGGAAGAGGTTGTAATCAACGCCATTGCCGCCCATCATGAAGAGTCAGCGATGAACTCGGCCTATGCCTTTCTCGTTGCCGCTGCGGACAGTGTTTCAGGTGCCCGGCCTGGTGCCCGGCGCGAGAGCTTTGAAACTTATATCAAGCGGATTGAGAGTCTGGAGGCAATCGCCGCTTCATTTCCGGGTGTGGAACGGGCGTATGCGGTGCAGGCAGGCAGGGAGATCCGGGTGCTGGTTGAGCCGAACAAAATCTCGGACCAGGAGGCATCAGAACTGGCGGCACGGATTGCCAGTCAGATTGAATCCGAACTCAAATATCCAGGCCAGATCAAGGTGATGGTGATCCGTGAAACCCGGGCTGTTACCTATGCCCATTAAACGGGTCCTCTTTTTAGGTGATGTCTGTGCCGAGCCCGGCCGGCAGGGACTGCGCCAGCTCCTGCCCCGGTTGAAGCAGGAACTAAGAACCGATTTCTGTATTGTCAATGGCGAGAATGCCGCGGGCGGATTTGGCATTACCCCGCGTCTGGCGCAGGAACTTTTCAGTTTCGGTGCCGACTGCATTACCACTGGTGACCACTCATTTGACCGCAAAGAGGTCTGGGAATATCTGGACACCGAACCCCGCATCCTGAGGCCGCTCAACTACCCTTTACCGGCACCGGGTCGGGGCTGGGCGGTTTATCAATTTCCCGGGCCGGACGGACAACTGGCGGTTATCAACCTGCTGGGCCGGGTATTTATGAAACCGGTTGACTGCCCGTTTCAGCGGGTTAACGCTATCCTTGAGCAGTTGAATGCCGCCAGCCGTATCATCATTGTTGATTTCCATGCCGAGGCGACCGCAGAAAAGCAGGCAATGGGCTGGTTTCTTGACGGTAGGGTTTCAGCGGTTTTCGGCACCCACACCCATATTCAGACCGCGGATGAGCGCATCCTGCCCCAGGGTACCGCCTATATCACCGATGTCGGGATGTGCGGGGCGTTTGACTCAATCCTGGGGATGAGGAAGGACCTTTCCCTGCGCCGGCTGTTAGAGATGGTTCCGGTCCGGCTCCAGCCGGCAAGCGATGATATCAGAATCAACGGGGTGATAGTGGAGATTGAAAGCGAGACCGGCCGGGCGTTGAGGGTGGAAAGAGTCTGCTGTTCACTTGGCTCAACCGGGTCTGAGGGTCATTGGCAACCGTGTCTATAGCAGCGGTTTTAAGAACCTGCCGGTCCAGGATTTCGGGTTGCGGCAGATTTCTTCGGGTGGACCGGCGCTGACCACTTCGCCCCCCTCATCCCCGCCTTCCGGGCCAAGGTCAATTATCCAGTCGGCACACTTTATTACTTCAAGGTTGTGTTCAATCACCACCACCGTATTCTGTCTTTCCACCAGCCGGTTGAGCACCCCCAGCAGCAGGCGGACATCCTCAAAATGCAGACCGGTGGTTGGTTCGTCAAGTAAATATATGGTCTTGCCGGTGCCAATCTTGGCAAGTTCGCGCGCCAGTTTTATCCGCTGTGCCTCGCCGCCGGAAAGGGTCGGGGCGGGCTGGCCCAGTTTGATATAGCCGAGCCCCACTTCCTTTAAAAGTTTCAACTTCCGCTCAATCGCCGGGACATTGACAAAGAAATCATAAGCCTCATCCACGCTCATCGCCAGAACATCACTGACGGTCTTGCCCTTATATTTTACATCGAGGGTTTCCCGATTGTAACGTTTACCCTTACAGACGTCACAGGTGACATAGACATCAGGCAGAAAGTGCATCTCAACCCGGATGATGCCATCACCAGCACAAGCCTCGCATCTGCCGCCCCGGACATTAAAGGAAAACCGTCCCGGTTTGTAGCCCCGCATCCTTGCCTCTCTGGTCTGGGCAAAAAGTTCCCGGATCGGGGTAAAGGCGTTGGTATAGGTTGCTGGATTTGACCTGGGCGTTCTGCCGATCGGTGACTGGTCAATATTGATTACCTTGTCAATCTTCTCCAGTCCGATAATCCGGCGGTGGGCGCCCGGTTTCTGCGGTGAGCCATAGAAGTGGCGTGCCAGTGCCCGGTAGAGAATGTCGTTAATCAGGGTGCTCTTACCCGAACCGGAAACACCGGTGATGCAGACAAAAAGCCCTAACGGAATCGCCACATCAATATTCTTCAGATTGTTCTCCCGGCAGCCCTCGATGATTAAAAAACCCAGCCGTGGCTGGCGCCGCACCCGGGGTGGTTCAATCCTCTTTCTTTTGGCAAGATAGGCGCCGGTGAGCGAATCCGGGCAGGCTTTAATGTCAGCCGGCTTTCCCTGCACCACAACCCTGCCGCCTTCAGCACCGGCACCCGGGCCCAAATCAATCACCCAGTCCGCTTCCAAGATTGTCTCTTCATCATGTTCAACCACAATCACGGTGTTCCCCAGATCCCGCAGCCCCTTGAGCGTTGCTAACAGTTTCCGGTTATCCCGCTGATGCAGGCCGATTGAGGGCTCATCCAGAATGTAAACCACGCCCACCAGTCCGGAGCCGATCTGCGTGGCAAGGCGCACCCGCTGCGCTTCACCTCCACCCAGACTTTCCGTGGTCCGGTCAAGGGTAAGATAGTCCAGACCGACCGACTGCATAAACCCCAGCCTTCGGCGCAACTCCTTGATCACCTCGCGGGCAATCGCCTCCTCTTTCGGGCTCAATTTCAATTCGTTGAAGAAGCGCAGCGCCTCTTTGACCGAAAAGCGGCTTATCTCAGCAATGTTCAAACCGGCTATTTTCACCGCGAGCGCCTCGGATTTCAGTCTTGTGCCGGCGCACTTCGGGCAGGGCAGGACGGACATAAACTGCTCAACCCATTCCCGGCGGGCGTCCGATTCGGTCTCGTGGTAAACACGTTCCAGATACGGCACCAGCCCCTCGTACCGATCCTGCCAGGAATACTCCCACTCATCGCTTTCGTACTTGAACTGCAACTCCTCCTCGGTGCCGTATAAAATCGCCTGGCGCGCGGTTGCCGGCAAATCCTGCCAGGGCGTTTCCAGCCGGAAGCGGAACCGTTTGCTCAGCGCCTCAAGTTTGCCTAACAGCCAGCCGCTTTTCTCCCGCGCCTCACCCCAGGGCAGGATGGCGCCGTCCAGAATGGAAAGACTCGGGTCGGCAATCAGCCGCTCCGGGTCAATCTCCATCCTCGTGCCCAGTCCGTGGCACTTTGGGCAGGCGCCATAGGGTGAATTAAACGAGAAGAGACGGGGCGAGATCTCCTCAAAGGAAAAACCGCAATCTGGACAGGCAAATGCGGCAGAGAAAAGCCGGTCCTGGGCTTTCCGCTGATTGACGGAAGTGGCGACAATGCACAGTCCGTTTCCCTCTTTTAAAGCCAACTCAACCGAGTCAGCCAGCCGCTTGCGCAACTCGGGCTGCACCGTCAGCCGGTCGATCACCAGTTCAATATTGTGTTTTTTATATTTTTCCAAGACGGGCGTCTGTTCAATCTCAAACAACTCGCCATCCACCCGGACCCGGATATAGCCCCGGCGCTTCGCCTGCGTCAAAAGTTCCCGATACTCACCCTTTCTGCCCCGGACCAGCGGGGCAAGGATCATAAGATTAGTGCCACCAGGCAGGGCAAGCAGGCTGTCAACAATCTGGTCTGTGGTCTGGGAACTGATCGGTTTATTACACTTCGGACAGAATGGCTTTCCGATCCGGGCAAAAAGTAGACGGAGATAGTCATAAATTTCGGTCGTAGTGCCAACCGTAGAACGGGGATTACGGGCGCTGGTCCGCTGCTCAATTGCAATTGCCGGTGAGAGCCCGGTGATCTGGTCGCAATCTGGCTTCTCAAGCATGCCGAGGAACTGCCGGGCATAGGTGGAAAGGGACTCAATATACCTTCGCTGCCCCTCGGCATAGATGGTGTCAAATGCCAGCGAGGACTTGCCCGAACCGGAGATGCCGGTTATCACCACCAGTTTGTTGCGGGGAATGTCAAGATTGATATTCTTCAGATTATGCTCTCTCGCCCCGCGAATGGAAATTACATCATCTTTCATCGGAAAGAGAATTATAAAACACCCACCTCAACAATCAAGCGGCAGCAAGAGTCAATTAGTGATGCAACAGTATTAACCGAATTCAGGCGTTATATATACCGGCGTAACAAATCTGCTAAATGCTTTAAACGCTTACTGCTTATTTTTGTATCTTTAACAAAATCTGACAGGTTTCCCGGACGGGCGGCTAAAATATTATGCATAGGTCTGGGGTCGTCTGGGAAGTTGTAATCACCCGGTGCAACACCCGCCTCTTCTGCTGCCTGTAACAGCCATTCCTCCAATCGCGGACAGAGAACGATAATATGATTGTTTTTCTCCCTATCAGAAAGCAGTTTGATTCCATAATCCGCCTGTTCCAGGTGTAACTGGTTCAGATAAGATGGTTGCGCACTCTGCGGGTCTTCATCAATAACCCCAAGTGAATCCCGGCTTTTTTTCAAGCGGTTGCAGATATTGCCTTTACCACGCTCATGCTGAATTTCTTTCTTCGGGACACCCAGCCCGGCAATTAAGACCTTATCGGGAGCGCATTCCACATAAATCATTCTTCAAGAAACGAGTCAAGATTGAAAAATATGCTTGCGTCAAGGTCAAGGATTTTGTTCAGTTCAGTTTCTTTCAGCGGCCGGACCTTGGTCTGAAAATCCTCAAAATAAGTAATAAAAACTGCAATGTCCTCCTGAGGCGCCTTCTCCAAGATGGAAAGTAATAGATACGGATTATGGGTAGAAATAAAATAACTGTTACTTTTATCCAGGGCAATCTTTTCTGCCAGAAATTTTGTCCAGTAGGGAAAGGCGTGGGATTCCGGTTCCTCAAAAATGAGGGTTGAATTCTGGTTGGTCTCAATTGCGGTCAGATAAAAAACCAGGCGCTGGAGGGTATCAGAAACGATTGAATAAGGATAGGCAAAAATTAAGTCCTCGGCTTCCTTTTGGACTTCAATTCTACCCTCCTGGGGCTTGAGCACAACCCTTAATCCGTATTCTAAGAACAACTCACTTACCACCTTCCTTAAACCCTTATTGACCATCAAAATCTGCAGCAAGTTGGCACCATCTGGCGGTAAGAGATAGTCAGCGTCTGGTGCAGCGAAGGTATTACGAACCGAAAATTTATAGAACTTAATTGGGGAACGAACTACGAGCGAATAATGAACATTTAATTCATGATTAAAATAAAAATCAAATGGTTGTATTTGCGGCATAACTATTTTACCGGTAAAAGAGTTCATTTTATATTCAAGAGAAAAACTTGATTCACCATAATTTATTACAATGCTCTCACCAACCTCATTGTCATAAAACAGGTTAATGGGACTCTCGCATCGAATTAGATTAGTTAATTTTCTATTATTTGTGTAGGACAAAAAGGGGATTGAAAAGACCCCGACGCTTTCAAGAATGTTTGACTTGCCAGTATTGGGTTTTCCAATAAAAAGATTGATTCTGTGGCAGTCAATCTTTAGATACTTAATTGACTTAAACCTTTCAACCTGAAGAGTGGTTGCCATCAATTCATTTTATTATTAAATATCCTTACAGTCAATAAAATATGCCCTGCCTTATCCCACAGGCAAAAGTTAAACAGCACCGAGTTTCTTAACTACCCTTTTTATTACCCGCAGGCAACCATTCAGATTTTGGTTAATCTCCTTGCCCGAGAAACGGAGCACCCGCCAGTCCAGCGCGGTCAGTTGATTGTCCCGCTGCCGGTCCTGCTCTGTCTTTTTTCTGCCCGAATGATAACTTGCGCCATCACACTCCACCGCGACTTTCCCCTGGTCGCAGAAAATTGCCAAATCGAGGAAATAGCCGCCACCCTCATCACGAACATAAAACTGTCTCTCCGGTGCCAGACCCGCCCGCTCAAGCGCCAGATACAGTTTCTCCTCAATCGGACTGGTGTGATAGAGTTCATTAATCTCTTTTGCAGTCAGGAGTTTCTCAAGCGTGGTCGGGATAAAGACAATCCGGCGCCAGCGCCGGCTCGGAATTGGATGGGGCAACCTTTGCAGTTCGCATATATTTATCCGGTAATACCATCCCTGTGCCCGCGGGTGCTTCGGCTCATCCGGCAAAAGTTCAATCCGGCGCACCATCTTAATATCTTTGACCCGGGCATAATAATTAACCGCCCACTTTTCCGCACCAAAAACCTTGGTCTGATAAAAGGCAATATAGCAAACCTGAAAAAGATTTTCCGGGGCAGTTTTTACCGGTATCCGATACCAGCCCTGTTCCCTTAAAATCGCCCAATCCTTCTTCCGGTTTATTATGCCGACCAGTGCGATTGTGGTTTTGGATTTAAGTTGCTCCTCGCCAAACCTCATCAACTCAAATTTAGCCATTGAAAAACCTCTGTCAATTCCGCAATTTTGTTTGGACTCGGGAAAATGGATTGCGATAACGGCAAAATGATTAAGGAAAAAACCGACAAGGGTGGGATGCAAAATCAGGGGAAAGGAAACTAAAAAAGGACCGAACAAAGGCAAAGGAAAACAACCGGTTAAAGAAAGATAAAAAGAGCCTGAACCGGGATATATGACCGAAACTGACAAAGAACGGGTAAAGGGATTTAACCGGCAAGAGA
>Ga0272448_1003531_pt1 | contig 18535 bp, 22 predicted proteins | sample YNPCB0191_FD_202220 | JGI IMG/M metagenome (GOLD analysis project Ga0272448, IMG submission 202220) | Hot spring sediment microbial communities from Yellowstone National Park, WY, United States - YNP-CB-019-1 | ecosystem: Environmental > Aquatic > Thermal springs > Hot (42-90C) > Sediment... | reverse complement strand
TTTTGGTATGAGCGCAGTAGAGGCCATGGCTTCGGGCAAGCCCGTCATAGCCCCAAACGAAGGCGGGTACAAAGAAACCGTTATTAACGGTAAAACAGGAATCTTAATAGATAACATAGACGCAAAAAAGATTATCGGCGCTGTAAAAGAGGTCGAGGCTGTTTTAAACAGGAATGTTGAGGCATATAAAAACGCCTGCATTGAGCGGGCGAAAAATTTTAGCGTGGCAGAATTTGTCAAAAAAATTAAAGAAGAAATTAATCTTTAAGATTTCTATCTCTTTTTTTAGTAAAATTTTTATAATATTCAATAATTTTGCTAGGAGAACCGGTTTTTATAATTTTTCCGTTTTCTATAAGCATTACCCTATTGCAATATTTTTCTATAAGGTCTAATCTGTGACTGACTAAAACAACAGTAGCCCCTTCTTTTATAAACTCTTCCATTTTTTTAATACTTTTTTCTTGAAAATCAATATCTCCACCGGCAGAAAAGGCTTCATCAAAAAGAAGAATATCCGGCTTTTTATGCTCCAAACAGTGAATTCCAATAGAAAAGTTCAACCTTGAAATCATCCCCGAAGAAAACTGAAAAACCGGCGTGTACAAGTACGCTCTTAAACCCGAAAAATCAATTATTTCTTCTAATTTCTTATCTATTTCTTCCCTGTTAAGACCCATAATCGTCCCTATTAAATATATATTTTCTTTCATTGTAAGCTTTGTTTTTAACCCCCATCCAAATCCTGTAATATAAACCACGCTACCGTCTGTTTTTATATAACCAGTTGTGGGTGTGTATATGCCGGCTATTAGTTTCAACAAAGTAGACTTTCCTGAACCATTTCTTCCTATTAATCCCAACACCTCGCCTTCGGAAACAGAAAAAGAGACATCTTTTACTGCGTCAAATTCCATACTCTTTTCTCTATTTAAAATAGGGTTTATTAAATATTCCAAAAAATTTTTTCTTTCTTTCTTAAACCTTCTAACAAACCTTTTTCCTATCCCGCATACTTCTATTCTAATTTTTTTTAATTTTTCTTTTTCTTGGACACCTCTCATAATAAATCTGCAAATTTATTCTTAAATTTTTCAAAAACAAAAAACCCAAAAAACAGAAAAAATAGACTAACACCCACCATAATTAAAAGCATCCACCCCTCCGGTAATCTTTGATACAGAACAACTTGACGGGAAATGTGTAAAAAATAAAAAAATGGATTAAATAAATTCAAAGAATAAATAAAATCGCCCGGTTTAATAGCATAAAAAATCGGGGTTAGAAAAAAAAGAATCTGCCTGGCAAATGTCCAAATATTGAAAAAATCGTTTACATAAGTACCAATGGTAGCGAACAGAAAAGAGGCACCTATTAAAAAAAGTACAAAAAATAAAAGAATTATTAAATAATAAATAATACCCATAAGAGAAACCTTATAAAATACCATAAATAAAGCGAAAACGCCAACCTCAAACAAATGGGAAAAAACAAACTGAAAAACATTGGAAAGAACAAAAGACTCGTGTTCTATTTTCATTGACGTTAAAAAAGAAGAGTTCTCTGTTATTGATTTAATAGAAGAAGCAAGGGTTGATACCAAAAGATTATTCATAATTATACCAAGCAAAAGATAAAGGGGATAAAGTTCAATTTTAGAATGAGAAAAAACTGCTACCCTAATAAAAATTATTACCAAAAATAAAAGCAATGGGTTTAATAAATACCATAATATCCCAAGATAGCTTCCCTCATTTCTTAACTTAAAATTAGCTCTTGCCAAAGAAATAGCTAGTTCCAAGATTCTTTTTATTTTTCCCCAATGTTTTTTCATCCTTCTAATTTATATAAAACCAGACCCTCTTTACTTTTGTCTATCTCTTTAAATCCTGGGCAGTCAAATTTATATATATAAATATAATCCAATCTATGTTTTTTAGCAACTCTTATTTTCTCTTCGCAGTTAGCTTTTAAGAAGTCATCTAAAATCTTATTTGATCCTATTGAAATTGTTCCCTCTTTGGTTAAAACAGGATAATTATCAGTGGCAACTCCTATTACTGTTCCTTTCCATGGGATGCTTAAAAACTTTTTCCCTTTAATATCTTTAAATATCCTTAAATCATCTTCTGTTAAATACCTGTTTGCCGGAGATTTTGGATAAACAAGATAATCAAAATTCGCCTGGTTCTTTGGATAAACAGAAACAAGTTTAAGCCACCTATCTGTCTTTGTATAGGTGGGCAAAAAAACTAAAAAAAGAAGCATCCCTATAACTTCCGCCGCTTTAAAAATTTTATTCACCTCTTTTTTAAATTTTATTTTTATATACTCTTCTAAATAACTTAAACCGAAGGCGGAAATAATTACAACAATTATTGAAGTAAAAACTGCAATTCTTTCATATTCTGCAAAAAATCTATGGGTGGTAAAAGAATAAAAAAACCAAAATATGGCGCCCAAAATCAACACCGATAATAAAACCCATTTTCTATTTTTGATAGCAACATATAATCCCCAAAATGCTAAAATAATTGCGGGAATGGGTATTATATTATAAAAAAGTAATCTTGGTATAAAAGGGGCAACAAAAGAAACAAAAAAGATTCTAGATAGAATATAATCTACAGCTCCGGATAAAAATGGGTAGACAGGTGAAGCGTAAATTAATAGGATAATAAAAAATAAAAATAGAAGGACTCTTGGGACTATTTTGGATAAAATTTGAGGTGGTATTTTTATGGTTAACGCCAAAAAAAGCGCAAATCCCAAAAAATAAAAAGGAATAAGAGGGGGATAAAAAAGAGCTGCTAAGAGAGTAGACAAAAGAGCGCTTTTTATGTCTCTAATCTCTATAAAAAAGATTTCTAAAAGAAAGAAAATTATTCCAAAATTAAATGGAATTAAATGCCACATACCCGGTAAATTCGCCCCGCAAGTAATATAAAGTGTTAACAAAGAACAAATTCCGGCTGATAATTTAGAAACATTATTTATCCGTAAAAACAAATAAATTAACAAAACTATTAGGGTGTTAAAAACTATCAAGAGGACGGTGTATTGTAAAAGAGGGTCCAATCCAAAAATCAACATTATTTGGGCCAAAAAAGAGTGAAAAAATAATTCTAGGTTCAAAAAAAACTTATTATTTAGGGTGTTTTTTAGGGGCAAATAATGGTTGTTTATAGCCCCCTTAATCAAGGAAACTGCGTACCACTCGTCAGAAAAATAAGGATAGGGATAAACCATATTTTTCACTTCGTGGTAAGAAACAACTCGATCGGTAGCTAGACTTATCTTTCCGGTGTAGTGATAATGAACCTGATAAAGACTCGCAATTGAAACTATTATCACAAACAAAAGAACCCAATCAATGTTTTTTAACCTAAAAGAGAAGTTTAATTTAAATTTGCCAGTTCTTTTAGTTTTAAAATACAAAAAAAGTAAAATTATATCTGCTACTAGGGTGCAAAAAATTATAACCTGATAATAAAATATACCTAATAGTTGGGTTAAAAGTGCAAGAATGGTCTGAAACAATAGCAAAAAAAGTAAAATATAAGCAAATCCTCTTTTTTTGTCGGGAAAAAAACTAATCAATAAAAAGGGGGCGGATAATAAAATTAAACCAATAAAAAGATTTATCATAATTAGTCTATTTTATAATATTATCAATATTATCTTTATAAATCAAAGAACATTCGTGAAAACGAATGTTCTTGATTGCTCTGATTTTCTTTATAATTCTAAAAATATTTTAGGTGGGTATCCTCATACAACAGCCACGGCTGTTGCGAATGTTGGATTCCCTTAGAAAAGGTATATAGAATTTAGAAAAACCAGAGCTACTTTTATTGTAAACCCATCAAAAATGAAGTCAATGTTTTTTCCACAAAAATAGAGGGTAGAAGATTTAAAACTACAAACTAAGAACGTAGGTTAGTTGTTTTATTAAAGAGACTACCACCGGCGGCGGCATCAGGCTGTTTGAAAGAATGCCATCGTCATCTTTAATTTCCCACGGCTTTTCAAGGGTTATAACTTTTTTTGTTTTTTCTTCAAAGGTATAAATATATTCCGGAGTAATCTCATAATCATCGGCAAATTTTTTTGTTTTATCAATAGGAATAGAGTTCCTCAAAAGTATTTTGGGAATGCCTTGTAAATTAAATGCTTCTTTTATAAGTATCTCGTCCTTATTTAATCTTTCTTTAATTGGCTCTATCCCCTGCTCATCGCCCTCTTTTGTCACCATTCGCGCCCCTTGACAAAGGGGATTATCACAAATTAAATAAAATTTTCCATTTTCATATTCAACCTTCTTTGTGGTTAAAAGTTTTAAATTCCTCGATGTTTGGCACAACGGACAAACTACTCTAAATTTTATCCTCTCATCAATAACCGAATTCGGAACATCAATTAAGACAAAAACGTCGGGGTCGTCCCTATAATTTATCAGGTCGCGAAAATACAAAGAATAAGAAACCTGGTCTAATTCACGGGGAAAGCCATCTATAAAAATCGCTTTCCTGCCCAGTTTAGAAATTTCCTTTTTTACCAAAGCCAAAATTAATTCTGTAGGCAACAAGGTTTTTGTTGACCTGTTGTCCCAACTCTTCATTATCTGGTCTAATGGCATTCTACCCCTGTAGTTTTTTTCCAAAAACGCTACAATTTGTTTTCTTTTCTGCTGGTCTTTTATAACATCGTCAAAGGACCTCACCATATCTCCAATTGAAAAATGAGCTATTTTGTCAGGATCTACAACTTCGGCAAACATTTTTGCATAAGTTCCCTTACCCGATGATTTTTTTCCCATTAAATAAGCAATAAAGGTGTTGTTTTTTAGATATCTCCTTAACTTTTCAATTTCTGCCCCACATTTGTATTCAAAGTAAGCTCCGCGTTCTTTAACGTCAGTTAAATCAAACTTTTTATATTTTTCTGATTTGGTCTTGAATAGTGGAAAGTTTGTGTCTTTCATTTTTTATTTTTTTTAAATTTTTATTTATTACCAATAAATTTGGTTTCCGTCAGAAGAAATTTTAATATCGCCATCTCTGTTTGTTATAAATATCTTTTTTATACCAAAATTTTTCAACCTTTGCAAAGTTTCGGGTGCTGGATGGCCATACTTGTTTTTCCCTACCTCAATTACTGCAATTTCTGGCTTAACATTTTCCAGGAACGACTCAGAGGTAGAATATTTTGAACCATGATGGGCAATTTTTAAAACTTCGGCAGAAATATCCTTTTTTAAATTAATAATATTTTTCTCTTCGGCAAACCCTATGTCGCCGGTAAATAAAAAGGAATTTTTGCCAAAAATTAATTTTAATACAAGACAGCTATCGTTGGTGGTCTTTTTTGCTTCTTTCCCCTCCATATCTTCTATTGGATAGAGGGTGTCTATTAAAACATCGCCCGCCCGGATTTTATCTCCAGCTTTTATTGTTAAAACCTTGGTTTGTGAAGGCCCAATTAAAGAAGCAAAGAACAAACTTTCCTTCCTTTGCTGGATTTTTTCCAAAAGTGTTGCCAACTCTTTATTTTGGATATCATTTTTTATAACACCAGTCCACAAAAAGTTGTTAACTCTATATCTTTTTAAAATCTCTAAAATTCCTGTTAAGTGGTCTTTCTCCGGATGGGTTAAAATTACCAAATCCAAACCCCTGTTCCAAAATGGCAAAGTTTTATTAAGTTTTTCTAAAATTAAAGAATCAGGTCCCCCATCAATTAAAATATAGTGGTTTTGAGGAGTTTGGATAAAGTTCGCATCGCCCTGCCCCACGTCTAAAAAATAAACTTTTAGATTGCTGTCACAAATCAAGCCAAAAACCTCCCGCCAGGCAAAAAAATTAAGGCAGATTAAAAAAAGCGCGCAGAAAACAATAATCTTTTTTGACATTATTTTATTATAACAAAAACAAGGTTTTTATCCTTGTTTTTGTTTAAAGTATCTGTTTATTTTTTCAGTCCTAATATCTTAAACATCTTTGTACCGCAATTTACGCAAGTGCCTGTTATAGCAGTTCTTTTTTTTCCGCCCTTTCCATTCATAGTCACCTCTTTCTCATCTTTCATTTCGCTTTTCTTTTTACACTTTACGCAATATGCTTGTGTTGCCATATTTTTTAAAAAAATAATTTTAATTTTTCGACCTTGTTGCTTTATCTTTGCTGGGGGTTGTCCACCCCGCAGATATTGCCCCTAAATTTTATTATATTCTACTCAAACACCCAGCGCTAAGTCAATATAAGACCCTATACAATAACCCAACCGCCATCAATAATTATTGTTGAACCGGTCATATAGGAGGACTCATCCGAAGCCAAAAAGAGAACTGCATTGGCAATTTCCTCTGGTTTCCCCCATCTTTTTAGGGGAACCATAGATACCATTGCTTCTCTAGATTTTTCGTCCATATCCATTGAACGAGTACCGGGCGTATCGATGACTCCTGGCGCGATGTTGTTTACCCGAATTCCCAAAGGCGCTAGCTCTAAAGCCATAGCTTTAGACATTGCTATCACCCCACCCTTTGAACCACAATAATGAACCAGCCCAGAAAAACCAATAATTGCGGCGATAGAAGCAATGTTAATAATAGAACCGCGCTGGCCTTTTTCGTTTGGCTGGTTTTTTTGCATTTCGCGAGCACAAGCCTGAGCCATCAAAAAATATCCTTTTAAATTTACATTAATAACCTTCATAAAACTCTCTTCTGACATTTGCAAAAAGGATTCAAACGGAAAAATTCCTGCGTTATTCACCAAAACATCAATTTTGCCAAATTTTTTTATGGCTTCTGCTACCGCCCTGTCCACTTCTGCCTTGCTACTGGTATCACATTTTACCACAAGCGAATCACCGCGTATTCTTTTTATTTTTTCAGCCGTTTGTTGGCAACCCGCAACATCAATATCTGCCAATACAACTTTAGCACCAGCTTGGGCTAGTTTTATAGAATCGGCCTCGCCCATACCCTTAGCTGCTCCGGTTACCATCGCTACCCTACCCCGCAAATCGCAAAATTTTGGTATTGCTTTGTTTTGACCAAACATTCTTATTTAGAATCCAGCCTTCTATTATTTTTTTAATATAAAATAATATAAAACTGAATTCGGGATTAATTATTTTAATTTTTTATTGTTCGCTGCACTAAACCTTTTTAACTTCCGACCCTTCTGGTTTTTTAAAACAACTTCTTCTAACTCTTCGCGTATTTTCTTGAAATCTAAACCATACATTTTGCAAACCCTTCCAATTTCTAATTTTTTCATTTCAAATTCAGCCATCGGACAAAATAGGCACGGCACTTTATGTTTCTGCAAAGTCTTAAAAAAACGCGGCTCATTAATTCTTTCCGCTTCTTTCAATAAATCTCCTAACGTTGTTTTTTGGGTAATTTTCATATTTTTTAATTAACCTCTTTCAGTTATTATAACATAAAAATCAAAGAAATGGTAAAACCCCAAAATCGGCTGAAAAATATTTTGCTCCTCCTATTAATTGTAATTTAAAACTTCAATCTCTTTTTCAAGCTGTTTAATGTTTTTTTCAAGATTCAAACTTTTTTCAATCCTTTCAATTTCTTCTAAGTTTCCCTTAGCGCTAGCGTGCTTGGAGACAAAAAGGGTGCAACAATCTTCTTGGGGTGAAATAGAAACGTCAAAGGTTCCAATCTTCTTTGCCACTTTTATTATTTCTTCTTTGTCCATTCCAATAAGGGGTCGTAAAACAGGCAAAGAAACCGTTTTTTCTATTATTTCTAAGTTTGGAAGGGTTTGAGAGCTAACCTGGCCCAAACTTTCTCCTGTTACAATAGCGTAGCAGTTTTCTTTTTTAGCTAAATTTTCGGCTATTTTCATCATCGTCCGCCTGTAAAGCAAAACCCCGTGTTTGGGTTGAGACTTTGCCCTAATTTCTGTTTGGATTTTTGAAAAGGGGAAAAAATAAACTTTCAATCTTGGTTGAAATTTTAAAAAGATCTCTGCTAACTTTTTTACTTTTTCTATTGATTTCCTTGAAACAAGGGGGAAAGAATGAAAATGAAGCCAAACATTTTCTGCGCCTCTTTTTGTTATTAAATAAGCGGCAACCGGCGAATCAATCCCCCCTGAAATCAGGCTTAAAACCTTTCCGCCGGTTGAAACTGGAAAACCGCCAGAACCCTTCTTCTTCTTGAAATACAAAAACCAATCATTACCCCTCGCTTCAATAAAAATTTCTTTCTGGGGATTTTCTAAGTCAACCTTTCTCTGGATATTTTGAGCAATTTCTTTAATAATTTTTTCCCTGCTTTCTTTTATCTCGCTCCCCTTTTTTAATCTAATAGCAAAACTTTCCTTTCTCTTTATCCATTTTTGATAATTTTGAGCTACAAAAAAAGAAATGTCTTTTAGATGTTTTTTTTGAAAAAACATGGTTTTAGAAAACCAAGAAACGCCAAAAATATTTTTAATTATTTTAGCCGCCTTGTTTTGATTTTTTGTTTCAATAAAAACCCTTTCTCTTTTGGGATAAATTTTAAAATCAAAACTTTCCCTTTTTAAAAAAAAGATAAGGTTTTTTATTAGTTTATCTTTAAAAATTTTTTGGACCGGCGGAGACTTTAAAAAAATCTCTCCAAGAGCAATTAAAATCCCCTTTTTCACAATAACCGCCTCTTTAGTATTTATTTTTTTCATATATTTTATTTTTTTCATATATTTAATCTATTATACCACCCCCCACAACCTCCTGACCTTTATAAAAAACAACTGATTGTCCGGGCGTTATAGCTTTTTGTTTTGTTTGAAAAATAACCCTTACACTCTCTTTTCTCTTTTGAAAACCTTGTTGGCACCTCAAAACGGCGCGATTAGGCAAAATTCTAACCTTAGCGAATCTGCTTTGGTATCTTATTTTAGCCGTGGCCTTGTTGGGCAATTTAAAGGAAGAAAGCCAGTTAACATCGCTAGCGGTTAATTCTTTTCTTTCTAAATCTGCGGGGTTGTTTGATACGATTAAAATATTCTTCTTAAAATTTTTATCTATCACAAACCAAGGACCTTGAGGAATCCCCAGCCCCTTCCTCTGACCGATTGTATAAAACCATAAACCTTGATGCTCTCCTATAATCTTTCCTTTCGTATCAATAATTTTACCCGGCTTTGTTTTTAAATATTCTTTAATAAAGCTATTTACTTTGTTTTTTACAAAACAAATCTCTTGAGACTCTAAAGTTTTAGCTGTGGGTAACCTAAATTTTTGGGCTAATTTTCTTATCTCTGGTTTTGTATATTCACCAACAGGAAACAAAATTCGGTCTAAATATTTTTTGTTTAATCGCCACAAAAAATATGATTGGTCTTTATTTTTATCAACCCCCTTTAGCAACCTTCCGTTTTTTATTCTGGCGTAGTGGCCGGTAGCAATAAATTCAGCACCCCACGAGAATGCCTTCTTTAATAAAAACTCAAACTTAATTTCTTTATTGCAAATAATACAGGGGTTGGGAGTTCTTCCTTTTTTATATTCTTCCAAAAAATAGTCAACAACCTTTGCTTTGAATTCTCTTTCTGCATTAAAAACATAAAAGGGAATACCAATTTTGTTGGCGACCTCCCTTGCCATTCTTTCAGACTCGGAAGAGCAACATCGATTTTCATTATCATCTCCTTCTTTCCAAAACTTCAAGAAAACGCCAATTACTTCAAATCCTTCTTTTTTCAAAAGGGCCGCTGCCACGCTTGAATCCACCCCTCCCGACATCGCCACAATAACTTTTTGATTTTTTTTATTTCGCATGCTATTTACTTTGCCATAAAAAAACCTATTTTTCAATAAAAACATTTAGCTCTAAGCGCCCCTTGATTCAAAATATTCAAATTAGAATAATGTTGACGCCCGCATATACTTTTTGACTAAAAATAATTTTAGTAGTAAAAATAAAATAAGCTCTTTTCACAAAAGAAAGGGGGCAAAAATGAGAAGAAACGAAGACCTTATTGTTATTCCTCCATCAAAAAATCCTACGCCGTACGATGGTTTTAATATTTGCCATTTGATAGATTATCTTAGACTCCTTCAACTTAAAAAACCCGATTCTTCAGATGATGAACTTCGTTTTCTAAAAATCTTTATTCCCCTAGAATGGCGCAAAGATGGTAGCAGATGGTTTTCGGCCACCGAAATTTCAAAGTGTTTAAGATGGGCTGGCTTTACTGCCCTAGGAGAAAAAGGACTTCCCACAACCCTTGGGGAACAAAGAAAAATGGAAAAGGGGCGTTTGGATCACTATCGCCTAGAAAGAGAATTCAATGTGGTAGCCTTAGCCAAAGAAATATCAATTTTTGACCCAGAAAACTTTGTGTATGGCAAGTGTGACTTGTTGGCAAGAAATTTCATTACCGGCGAACTTTTTGTGGTTGACTTCAAAACAATTGACAACTGGTCCTTTCATAGCCGTCTAAAAAGAAAGGGGCTAATAGAACATCTACGAAAAACACCGTTCTATCCCGCCCTTCCTGATGATGAAATACAAATAATGCTTTACATCAGAATGTGGCGGAAGCTCATTCGTCATCCAGAAATTCCTATCCGCTTTGGAATGGTGATTTATGAAAATAAAAATAACCCCAACGAAAGAAAATCGGCACTGGTAGAATACGACGAAGCGTTAATGAAAAAATTTTTTGCCAAGCTGGCGGAACTAAATCAAGCCCTAGATAATGGAAAAAACATTGAACCATATATCCCACCTGATGATTACGTTCATAGCATTTGTCCATTTCGCCTAAAATGTCCTTTGGGACAACAAGCAATGAAAAAAAAGTTAAAAAGACGCAATATCCCCTTTTGGAAAATTCTTGAACTAAAACGGCGAGCACGACAAGCTGTGCCCCCAGCCCCAGAGGTTAATCGCCAACTGGCCCTGTTTTAACAAATTCCCCCTTTTTCATCCCGCTAACGCAGCGGGATTTTTTTAAGGTTTTTATTTTTTGGCCCATACTTTCACTTTTCCAAAATAATCTTTAATTGCCTCTTTCAAAGCATCTACAGCCAAAACCGAACAGTGATACTTAATTCTGGGCAATCCACCCAATGATTCAATTATTTTATTTTTGGTAATTGTTGATGCCTCTTTTATTGTTTTACCTTTAACCAGGTCTGTAATTATGCTGCTTGTGGCTATTGCCGCTACGCACCCAAAAGTTTCAAACTTTATGTCTTTAATAATCTCTTCGTTTTTTTTGTTTTTTCCAACCTTTATATAAAGCCAGATTACGTCGCCACAAATCGGATTGCCAACTCTGCCTATACCATCAGCGTTTTTTATTCTGCCGTAATTATGCGGATTCTTAAAAATCTCCATAACCTTTTTTGTGTAAAGCCTTTGATAATTTTTAGTATTTTTTGCCATATGGTGATATTTCTCTTAATTTTTTAATAATCGGAGGCAAAACTTTAAGAAAATATTTTACATCTTCTTCTTTTGTAAACCGGCCTAAAGAAATCCTTAAAGAACCATGCGCTTCTTCTCGTTTCAATCCAATAGCCAAAAGCACATAACTCGGCTCCAATTTCATAGAAGAACAGGCAGAACCGGTAGAACAAGCAATTCCCTGCAAATCTAGTTGAATAACCAAAGATTCCCCTTCTATAAAATCAAACCTAATATTCACATTATTTGATAATCTTTTTTGCGGATGACCATTTAGATGGACTCCCTCTATTTTTAAAAGAGTTTTAATTAGTCTGTCTCTTAATCTTGAAAGCCTCTTACTCTCTTTCTCCATCTCTTTCAGGCAAAGTTCAGCGGCTTTAGCAAAACCAACTATAGCAGGCACGTTAACCGTAGAACTTCTTAATCCGCTCTCCTGTCCGCCCCCGTGTAATAATGGTGTAATTTTTATTCCTTCTCTAACATATAATAAAGCCACCCCCTTAGGCCCATATATTTTATGAGAACTAGCAGTTAATAAATCAATATTCATTTCTTTAACACTTATAGGAATTTTCCCGAAGCTTTGAGCAGCATCAGTATGGAAATAAACCCCAGTTTCTTTACAAATCTTTCCAATTTCGGCAATCGGCTCAATAGTACCGATTTCGTTTGAAGCGTGAATAACAGAGACCAAAATGGTATTTTTTTTAATTGCCTTTTTAACATCGTCTGGATTAACCAATCCATACTTATCAACCGGCAATTTTGTTATCTCCACTCCTTGCGACTCCAACCACTTAGCTGACTCCATAATGCAGGGATGCTCTATCGTAGAAATAATCATATGACCCCTGTTTTGGCCTTGTTTTTGGCGAAAAGCAGAGGCAATTCCTTTTAGGACTAAATTATTGCTTTCCGTGGCGGAACTGGTAAAAATTATTTCTTCCGGACTAGCACCAATCATTTTAGCCAAAACCTGCCTTGCCTGTTCAGTGGCTGTTTTTGCATTTTGGCCAAAAGAATGTAAAGACATCGTATTGCCAAACTTTTTGCTAAAATAAGGTATCATTGCTTTCAAAACACGGGGGTCAACTGGCGTTGTTGCTGCATAATCTAAGTAAACTTTTTTCATTTTATTTCTGATAATTTAATTTTTTCTAAGGTTTTGTTAATTGACTTCTCAACTTTTTCCCAAACATTTTTTGATAAACAGCTCCTTTTTCTTCTACATAAAGAACAATTTACCGGAGTTATTGTTTTTTCTAATGCCTGAACAACATTCCTAATGCTTATTCTTTTTGGGTTCTTAGCCAAAACATATCCCCCGCCTACCCCTCTTTTTCCTTTAACAATTTTATGTTTCTTCAAATCTAATATTATTTTTTCTAAAAAGAGAAAGGGAATTGCCTCTGCTTTGGCAATTTCTTTAAGGGAGGTGGGTAAAATTACCCCTTTTATATTCTTCTGGACCAAAAAAACAAGCGCCCTTAATCCGTATTGAGTTTTTTTGGATATTTGAAACATAAAATCAGACTAATTTAGTCTGATTTTAATTTAACAAGGAAAACACCCCTTGTCAACCCCTGTTGGACCCTCTTGGGTTTTCGGCAAAATTTTTGGTTCCTTAACTGGCCTTTTCCCTTCTTTTTAAAAAAAAGAAAATATATGTGATCTCCAGAAGTCCAAGCGTATTAATAACTAATAATACTATATACCAAATCTTGTCGCCATTTCTAGCCGCCCTCCATAGGGCAATCCCCTTCCATATTAAAGACCAAATTATCAATGGCCAAAACCAAGGATTATTTAAAATGTCTGACATTGCCTCTAAATTTTGTGGCATCATTTTTGTTGTTTAATATTATTAACTATTTGATATCCTGCAACGCCAAAAGCTACTGCAACATTTAATGATTCTTTTTTTCCCTTCATCGGTAAAAAAATTATTTCATCACATTTTTTTAATATTCTCGGAGAAATTCCCCTAATTTCATTTCCAACTATCAGAGCTAATGGAAATTTGGGTTTAATTTTTGTATATTCAATAGCTCTTTTATCTTGCTCTAGAGCAATAATCTGCACCTTATTTTTTTTCAATTTATCAATTAACTTGCTAGTACTTTGGCAGTACTCAAATGGAACATTTTTCTCTGCTCCCAAGGCACTTTTAACAATTTTTTTGTGAAGTCCGCTTTCCCACACCGGAACTTTTCCGGAAATTCCACATAAAAATATCCTTGAAACTCCTAACGCATCTGACGTTCTAAAAATTGAGCCGATATTTTCTAAACTTCTTATATTGTCGCAGATAACATAAAATCCTCCCTTCATTATAATAATCTATAATAATCTAACTTTATTGATAACTAAACCAAAATTATAACCCAAAAATTCAGCAGCCATTCTGCAAAAAATCATCCTGTCAGTAAAAATTTCGAAATATTCCATAATTGGACAAAAATTAGTATCAATCTTTAATCTTAAAGTAATTGCCTTTTTCTGCCTATCTACCTTTATCTCGCTATTGGTGGTAGCATAATTTACTCTGTCATGAATATCTTTCTTGATCTCTTCCACATTCTTAACAATCACTCTTGACCTATGGACATCGGATTTATCAGCCAAAACAAGAACCGCTGCAATTCTATTAACAAAGTTTATGTCCTCTTGTTGTTTATCGTGATTGGAAATTGCCTGCATAACAACAGTCATCTCTTCGGGAGAAAATTTATCTTTAAATGTTTGATAAAATAAAATAGCGGCAAAATAATTGTGATGACTTCTACTTAGAAAATTTCCCATATCGTGGCAAAAAGCAGCAATCATAGATAATTCTTGTTCTCTAACAGTGAGTCCAATAGTTCTTGCAATATATCCGGCTCTATCTGCCACTAAATTTAAATGGCGCAGGCCATGGTCGGTGTAAGAAAGATCGGCCAAAGTTTTGTTTGTTTGTTTAATAAAAGCTAAAACTTGCGGATTATTTTTGATATCGTTTAATGTAATCATAATAAAATAATTATTGCATTATTTAAGTTAATTATTCTATTTCTATTCTATTACTTTAATGATAATTTTCAATTGTTAAACCTCTTTTCTATTTCTTCCCAGTTTATAACATTCCACCAGGCCTCCAAATAATCCGCCTTTCTATTCTTGTATTGCAAATAATACGCATGTTCCCATAAATCGTTTAGTATAAGGGGTTTTTTGCCTTTACTAATAGGATTGTCTTGGTTGGGAGTTGAAATAATTTCTAATTCATTTTTGTTATTTTTAACTAACCATACCCAACCAGAACCAAAATGTTCTAATCCTTTATTATTAAACTTTTCTTTAAATTGATTAAAATTACCAAATTGTTTTCTTATAGCCTCTGCTATTTTACCTCTTGGTTCCCCTCCTCCATTTGGTGCCATGGTTCTCCAAAAAAGTGAGTGATTTACAACTCCGCCACCGTTATTTCTAACCGCACTTTTTATATCTTCTGGAATTTCGTCTAAATTTATCAAAAGTTCCTCGGGGTTTTTTTCGAACAGCTCTGGGTGTTTCTCAATCGTTGCATTTAAGTTATTAACATAAGCTGCGTGGTGCTTATCATGATGAAACCTCATTATTTCTTCTGAAATATGTGGCTCTAAATCCTTATATCCATATGGTAGGTTTGGCAATTTATACTTTTCCATTTTGTTTTTTTAATTAATTATTTAGCAACAATAATCTTCTGGTGCTATAAATTCTTTTCTCTCAACATATTCTTGTCTTTTACCTTTGTGCCATTGTTGCACTGGCCTAATATAACCAACTACCCTTGAATAAACTTCGCATGGTTGAAAATTAGTCAAAGATTTATTTTTTGTAAAGCAATCATTGCATTTAAAAACGTTTATTTTTTCGCCATTAGACAGTTCATAACTAAGATATACTCCGTTCTTAATTTCTTCTCCTTCAAAAATAATCTCTTTTTCGCAATCGTGGCAAAAGTTATTTTTTGTTCCTGCTTCCATGTTTTATTTTTTGGCATTTATTACATATGCCGTAAAAATTAATTTTATAATGATTAATTTTACCGACCTTTATTTTTTTATTTTTTAATATCTCACACTTTGAACATTCGTCATAAACATCAAAAACTGTGTTGCACTTCTCGCATATAAAGTGGGTGTGGCTTGAAATGTCTGCGTCAAAGCGTATATTTTCCTTGGTATCAATGGTCTGTATTTTGCCCCCATTTTTGAGATTATTCAAAATCCTATAAACAGTGCCTTGGCTTATTGTTGGTATTTTTTTTCTTGCCTCTTTATATATTACTTCGGCCGTCGGATGACTTTTAACGATTTTTAAATAATCAAATATAAATTTTTTTTGGATTGTTTGTCTTTCCATCCTAAATTATTAATAATTATTCCTAATTAAATTTTATTACTAATAAAAAACCCGTCAAACAACGAACTGTGGAAAACTTTAAAATCGATCTTCTATTATATTATTTTCCGCAAAATCATAACAAAAACCCTTGCAGAAATGCTGGCTTGTTGCAAGGGGAGTTAGAACTTTCCGTTTTTAATTTTTGCCCTGATCTCTTCTACAAATGTATTAAAATACCAAAGGTTATGAAGGGTTAAAAGCTTCATGCCGGTTATCTCGCCTGCTCTTAGTAGATGGCAAATGTAGTTTCTTTTATAATTTAAGCAAACGGGGCAAAAACAACCCCCATCCAACGGCTCTTTTTCTTTTAAAAATCTTGCTTTCCTCATATCCAACCTTCCTTCGAAAGTAAAAGCAATCCCCCGCCTGGCATAATGAGTAGGAACCGTGCAGTCAAAAGTATCAACTCCCGATTTTATAATTAATTCTATGTCCTCTAAATAACCAACACCCAAGAGATGCCTTGGTTTTTTTTCTGGTAGGTGAGCAATAACCCACTCTATCATATTGCTCATTTTCTTTTTGTTAGCGCCGAACTCTCCACCAATGCCAAAGCCATCAAAATCCAACCCCCCTATAAATTTAGCGCTTTTAACCCTTAAATCTTTGAATTTTGATCCCTGTACAATGCCAAATAGCGCTTGTTTAGATTTTTTTTCTTTTAAACATATTTTTGCCCATTTGTGGGTTCTTTCTAAAGATTTCTCCACATACTCATGGCTTGCAAAAGGGGCTGGGCACTCATCAAATGTAAAAATAATATCTGCTCCAAGTTTTTCTTGAATATTAATAGATTCTTTGGGTCCCAAAAATAATTCCCTACCATCTATCGGAGAATGAAAAATAACGCCATCTTCATTTATCTTTATTCTTTGTGGCTGGCTGTTTCCTTTTATAAGCTCCTCTTTTCTAAATCGGCTTTTGGGAATTTTTCCTCCCAAATTCATATCTAATCCAAAACCCAAAGAAAAAACCTGATAACCGCCGGAATCTGTCATTAAAGGCCTTTTCCAATTCATAAATTTATGCAACTTTCCCGCCTTTTCTACAATTTTCTCGCCGGGCCTTAAATGCAACCAAAAAGCGTTGGCGATTAAAATTTGTGATTTGGTTTCTTCAACCCCTTTGCTGTCTAAAGTTTTTATAACCGCTTGGGTTGCCACGGGAACCAAACAGGGGGTTTCAACAATCCCGTGCTGCGTTTCCAAAAGCCCCAACCTTGCCATACTAAATTTTGATTTTTTTAATATCTTAAAATTCATTTTATGGCTGAAAGATGTCTTCTGTCCTTCCATTAATAGATAATTTTACAGATGTTATTGTGGGAAACTGTAGAAGGGTTTGGGTAATTTGAGCAACCCTAGCCGCCATACTACAAGACCCTCCACCCCATTCTGTCTTATCGTTGAAATCGACTTGGGCAACACCATTAATAATTGAAATATTGTTTAATTTGCTATCTGAGGGAATCGATGTTAAATATCCTTGTTCTTTTTCTAAATCTGTTGGGCCCTTTAAAAGTTCCTCAATAGCCGCCTTTGCCACCCCTAAAGTTTTAGGTATTTCCCTCTCTACTGCAAAAACTTTGTTACAAGAAAATTCTGGGTCCATTTTGTTATTATTAAAATAAACCTTTATTTTGATTGTTTCTGGCAAAGCTTCCGATGGTTTTAAAATTATAGGAATACGAACTTCTTTGTCGTATTGAGGCAATCCCGTAGGGTTGTCCTTCGATAAAATCAAAAAACCCTTAGTTGGCGCTGGGACAGAAAAAGAAATTTCTCCCTTAAAATCAACGAAGTCTTTTGTCATCCAATCAGATTGAGTCTGCACATAAGAAATTCCCAATACTCTATTATTTTCATCTATAATTTTAATCGGAAAACTAGCTTCAAAAAACCACGTTCCCCGCGCCTTTCCTTCCACTAAAAGAGGACTTTTTACTTCTTGGTAGGGCTTTACGGAAGAAATCATAACATCAAGGTTTTCTAAAAAGCTCTTATAAACAAATAAAGCTCCTATTCCTATAAACACAAAAGAAACAATAATTATTCCCGTTAAAAACCAATTTTCTTTTTTCATATTTTTCAAGATTTTTAATATATAAATTTAAATTTATAATACATTAATCCAAAAAGAAAACAATCATTGACAAAAAAAATAAGGGGCGTATAATAAAATTACTAATAGGAATCCTGCCGCAAGGCGGCTATAATTTTTTGAAATTTATTTTATTTTTTAAATTTCAAAAATTTATCGGATTTATGTATTTCCAAACCCCGTTTAAACAAATTGGGGGGAAATATAAGTCGAATATCTCCAAAGAGAAAACCATCTCGAAAGAGAAAACGACCTATTAGCAAAGGTCGTTTATTATTTATAAAAAATCAAAAAATGTTTAACAGAAATAGAAACGGAGGTTTTGCGCCAAAGAAAATGATCAAGGGAAATTGGAAGTGTTCAGAGTGCGGAGCAGAAATTACAGAGCTTCCTTTTGAACCAGCCCCAGACAGACCAATTTATTGCAAGGCCTGCTGGCAAAAAAAGAGACCTCCCCTTTTTAGCAGATAATTGCTAATCAAACAAAAAACCGCTTTTAAAGCGGTTTTTTGTTTGATTAACTTTTATTTCCTTTCTATTTTTGGAAAAATAAATGCCAAATAAAGAGCAGAC
>Ga0272448_1003530_pt1 | contig 18539 bp, 15 predicted proteins | sample YNPCB0191_FD_202220 | JGI IMG/M metagenome (GOLD analysis project Ga0272448, IMG submission 202220) | Hot spring sediment microbial communities from Yellowstone National Park, WY, United States - YNP-CB-019-1 | ecosystem: Environmental > Aquatic > Thermal springs > Hot (42-90C) > Sediment... | reverse complement strand
GCATTCCTCGCCTACACCTTTGCGACCAACGGCCGAAAAATTCCTGAAGACAAGCCCTGGTGCGTCAACCTGGTTGATTTCAATGTGATTGGCGAGGAGCCGGATTTGAGCCTGGTGCAAAAAGACATCAAGGCCGCGCGAGCCAGGGGAGCGGAAGTGGTGGTGGTCGCCCCGCACTGGAGCCTGGAGTACGAGTTTTATCCTCCGGAACGGCTCGTCGCGGTCGGCCACCGGCTCATCGAAATGGGCGCAGATATAATCCTCGGCTCCCACCCTCATTGCCTTGAGCCGATGGAAAAATATATCCCGCAAAATCCAGGCCGCGTCGGTCTGCCCGAAGCCTTTATTATTTATTCGCTCGGCAACTTCATCCCCGACAGCTATCCAGCCGACTACCGAACCTCGGTCCTGCTCGGAATCGAGCTCGCCAAAGCCGAGAGCGAGGAAAAGCCTCAAGTCCGGATTCAAAAGATTGAGCTAATCCCGGTTTTTTTCCATGCCGGTGACCAATACCGCATTATCCGCATTGACCAGGCGCTCGCCCACCCGGATGACCCTGGCAACGCATTCCTCAAGCCCGGGGACCGCAAAACCCTGGCCCGCGCCCAAGAGCTGCTCGACTACCTTTTCCTCCCTGAAAGCCAGCCGCTCCAGTTTTTCCTGCCCTAGTTGACCCTTTGCTTTCCAGCCTGCAATTTGCTAGCCTGTAAAAAATGCTCGGCAAAGTTTTGACCGCGACTCCGGTTGGAGTGGAGGCCAGACTGGTGGAGGTCGAGACGCATTCCACCGGGGGAATGCCCCATTTCAACATCGTGGGCCTGCCGGACCAGGCGGTGAAGGAAAGCCAGGTGCGGGTGAAAAGCGCCCTGGCCAATTCCGGCTATCGCTGGGGGAACCAGAGAGTGGTGGTCAGCCTTTCCCCTGCAGACCTCCGCAAGGAAGGCGGCGGATTTGACCTGCCTGTCGCTCTCTCCATACTTGCGGCGCAAAAAATCCTGAAAAGCAACCATCTCCACAAATTCCTTTTCGCTGGAGAACTCGGCCTGGACGGCTCGCTCAAACCATCCCCGGGCGCGCTCATCTTCGCCCTGCTCGCCAGAGACAAAGGACTGGCCGGAATAATCGTTCCATCATCCAATGCCCGGGAAGCCTCGGTGGTGGAAGGAATCGATGTTTATTCAGCAAACCACCTCGGCCAGGTGGTGGAGTTTTTGAACGACCAGGCAGAACTGCCCCGCGTCTCAAGCCCGCTCCAGGAGCTATTTAAGAAAAGTGCGGAGTCCGAATTAGACCTCTCGGAAGTCCGTGGCCAGGAATCCGCCAAGCGCGCTCTGGAAGTGGCCGCGGCCGGTGGACATAACCTCCTGATGCTCGGCCCGCCCGGCTCCGGTAAAACCATGCTCGCACAGCGACTCCCCGGAATCTTGCCCGCCCTTTCCCTGGACGAGGCACTCGAGACCACTCGCGTCTATTCCATCCTCGGTCTCCTGACCAACGACCTCCCGCTCATCACCATCCGCCCGTTCCGTTCCCCTCATCACACTGTGAGCGACGCCGGAATGGTCGGAGGCGGCACCTTTCCCAAGCCCGGAGAAATAAGTCTCGCCCACAACGGAGTACTCTTCCTCGATGAACTGCCCGAATTCCGAAAAAATGTCCTGGAAGCGCTCCGCCAGCCCATGGAAGCAGGAACCGTCCACATCACCCGCGCCCAAGGCTCCATCGCCTTTCCCGCGCGCTTCATGCTGGTCGCGGCCATGAACCCCTGTCCCTGCGGATACCTCGCAGACTCCCATCATGTCTGCAGATGCACCCCCCGCCAGATTCAAAACTACCGCTCCAAAATCTCCGGGCCGCTTCTGGACCGCATCGACATCCAGATTGAAGTCCCCTCGGTCCGCTACCGGGAACTCTCGGGAGAGACCAGCGGCGAAAAAAGCGAGGAGGTGCGCAAACGGGTGGAACGCGCACGCGCCCTTCAGAAAGAACGCTTCAAAAAATCCCGCATCCATTGCAACGCCCAGATGTCCTCCCGACAGGTCTCGAAATTCTGCCCCCTGGACGATGCCGGCCATCGCATCCTGGAAAACGCCGTGGACCGAATGGGCATCTCCGCCCGCGGATGGTCAAGAATAATCAAGGTCGCTAGAACCATCGCCGACCTCGAAAACTGCCCGGACATCCTCGCCCGCCATCTCTCCGAAGCGCTCTCCTACCGAGTCCTGGACCGAAGCCACTAAGGAGCGACTTCTATCGCGGTTCTTTATTTCCGCCCGTTGCTTGCCCATGCCCAAATTTAGGCGATAATAGGACTTTTGATTGCATGCTCAAGCTTGTGAACATAACCGTATCCTTCGGCGGAGAGCCGATTCTGAAAAATGTCAGCTGGATGCTCGGAGACCGCGACCGGGTGGGGCTGGTCGGGGAGAACGGCTCGGGCAAATCAACCCTGCTCAAGGTCATGGCGCGAGAGTTGGAGCCGGAGCGGGGAGAAATCGAGCTGCCACGCGGGCAAATCATCGGCTATCTCCCCCAGCAGGGCGTCGTCCACTCCGGCAACACCCTGGAGCAGGAAATGCGCAGGGCGCTCGCGCCAATCCTCGGCCTGGAGGAAGAACACAAGATGATTGAGCAACAGCTGTCCGAGCCGGGTCTGGGGCAGGCTGCCCAGGAAAAACTTCTCCATCGCATGACCGAGCTGATGGACCGGTTCCGCATAGCCGGCGGATATGAACTCGATGCCAGAATCGGCAAGGTGCTCAAGGGGCTGGGGTTCAGCGAATCCGAGCGGGACCGGCCCGTGGAATCCTTCTCCGGTGGCTGGCAGATGCGAATCGCCCTCGCCAAACTGCTCGTCTCCGAGCCGGAAATCCTCCTGCTCGACGAGCCTACCAACCACCTGGACCTCGATGCCCGCAACTGGCTTGAAGAATTCCTGCGCCAATACCCATATTCCTATCTTATCGTCTCCCACGACCGCTATTTTTTAGATGTGACTATCGACAGGATTGTGGAAGTGGAGGCAGGAAAACTTACGGATTATTACGGAAACTATTCCTTTTATCTGGCGGAAAAAGAGCAAAGGGTGGATGCCCACCGCCGCGCCTATGAGAAGCAGCAGGATGAAATCGCCAGGCTCAAGGCTTTTATCGCCAAGTACAAGGCGGACAAGAAGCGCGCCGGCCAGACCAGCGACCGCGAGAAGCGCCTGGCCAGAATGGAACTGATACCGCCTCCCCAGGAGACCAGGCCCGTCCATTTCAAGTTCCCGCCACCTCCCCACAGCCCCAATGATGTGCTCACTCTCAAAAACGCCTCGGCCAGATATGGAGATTACACCGTGTTCAGCGGCGTGAACCTGATGCTTCATCGCGGCGAAAAAGTAGCGATTGTCGGCCCCAACGGCGCCGGCAAATCCACGCTCATGGAAATTCTCTCCGGCAGAAAATCGCTGGCCGAGGGCAGCCGCAGACTCGGAGATAAAGTCGAGTTGGCCTATTTCGGTCAGGACGCCGGAGAAGAACTCGAGCCTGATGATACGGTCTATGACGCGGTCCTCAAAAATGCCCCCTTCGATATGGTGCCCAGACTCCGCTCCCTGCTCGGCGCCTTTCTCTTCTCCGGAGACGAGATTTATAAAAAATGCGCCGTCCTCTCCGGAGGCGAAAAATCCAGGCTCGCCCTGGCACGGCTCCTGCTCAAGCCCGCTAACCTCCTCCTGCTCGACGAGCCGACCAATCATCTTGATTTGCGCGCCAAAGAAGTGCTGATGAACGCCTTCCGCGATTTCAAGGGCACGCTGGTGTTCGTGGCCCATGACCGCTATTTCATGGAAGACCTGCCCGACCGAATCCTTGAGGTCAACGAGCACAAAATTACAAGCTACACCGGCGATTACACCGACTACCTCTTTGCCAAACAGCGCGAACTGGAGAACCCGGCAACCTGCAAGACCGACCTTGCCCGGTCAGCTTCTGTTTCATCTCCCAAAAAAGAAGAGCCGAAGCCGGACAAGGGCAAACAGGAAAGACTGCGCCAGCGCGAACAGGAAAAAGTGAGGGCGCGGCAGGAGCAGAAAAGGAAGAAGCGTTTGGAGGAACTGGAAAAACTCATCGCTCAAACCGAAAACGACCTCAAACAGGTCGAGCAGGACATGTATTCACCCGCGGTCGCAATCAACTATGCGAGAATTATGGAACTCACTATCGCCAAAAAAGACCTCGAAGCCAAAATCGATGCCCTTTACGCCGAATGGGACAAGCTTGAGCAGGAAATCGAGCAGGCCCAATCATCAGCGAAATATATTCTAATCAAAAGGCCGGCTGACCGTCATTAACCAAGACTTGTCTCTATTCGCATTAACCTGTGTTATCGGTTTCAATAAGCCAGAGGCAGGGGGGGGCAGCGTTTTCAAGGGAGAATAAGCCAAGCAGCCTTGCAACTTGAGAATAAATATTTATAATTTGAATCGAATAGCAAAGTGGCTGAATCTAAAGTTCCAGGAGGGGTATGTCCTGAAGGTTTTAATGTTCGGCTGGGAATTCCCGCCGTTGATAAGCGGTGGTCTCGGCGTGGCTTGCCACGGTATAACCCGTGGTTTGGCCCAGCAGGGCGTGAAAATTACCCTGATGGTACCCAGAATTACAGACCGCACCCCCAAATTCCTGAAACTGGTCTCGGCCGAACGGGTGCTTTCCGCCCATCATTCCGGCCAGTCTCTTGACCTTTCGGAAATAATCCCGGTAATCAGCGCCTATATCCGTCCCGAGGAATACGAGGCTTGGTACCGCCAAGCCTTGGCCTCCGGGGTCCCGACAAGGTTGCTCTACGGCCCGGACCTCTTCTACGAGACCGAGAAATTCGCCCTGGCCGCCGGCATCTTGGCGTCCAAGACCAGATTTGACTTGATTCACTGCCACGACTGGATGACCTTCAAAGCCGGGATGGCCGCCAAAAAAGTCCTGGGGGTGCCGCTTGTGCTCCATGTCCATTCCATTGAGAACGACCGCAGCGTGTTCTGCAACCCGGCCATCTCCGAGGTTGAAAAGCAGGGGCTCGAGGCCGCGGATTGCATAATCTGCGTCAGCCATTACACCAAGGCACGCGTCAAACAGATTTACAAAATCCCCGAATCCAAAATGCATGTCGTGCACAACGGTATTGACCTCAAAAACAACACCATTCCCACGGTCAGAACCGCCCGGAGAAGAGTCCAGCAGGGACTGTTCCTGGGAAGAATCACCTGGCAGAAAGGCCCGGACTATTTCGTTGAAACCGCGAGAATTATCCTCGGCAGAAAACCGGCCATGCGCTTTGTCCTGGCCGGATGGGGAGACAAGGCCATCCCTCTGATTGAGCGGGTGGCACGCTGGGGGCTGGGCAGCAAAATTCTCTTCGCCGGGTTCCTGAACGAGCACGATGTCAAGCGCCTGCTCAACACCTCGGACCTGTTCATCATGCCCTCCATCTCCGAGCCGTTCGGACTGGTCGCACTCGAAGCCTTGAGCATGGGCGTCCCGGCCCTGCTCTCCAGACAGAGCGGAATAAGCGAAGTGCTCACCACCATCCCCTGCGCTGATTACTGGGATACCGAAAAGTTCGCCCGCCTGGGAATGGAGCTTCTCGATAATCCTTCCCTGGGACAGCGGCAGATAAATGAAATCTGGCCCAAGCTCAAAGACTTGAACTGGGACAAAAACGGCAAGGCCATCCTCCAACATTACCAAAGGCTGGTGTCTTTGCACTGATGAAGACCGCCTGTTTTTATTTTCAGGTTCACCAACCCTACCGGATGCGCAATTACCACATCCTGGAGATAGGCAAAAACCACAACTATTTCGACGATGTCCAGAACACCGCCATCATCCGCAAGGTCGCGGACAAATGCTATCTCCCGGCCAACCGCACCATAGCCGAGCTGATTCGCCAGACCGGCGCCCATTTCCGCGTGGCCTATTCCATCTCCGGCGTGGCCCTGGAGCAGATGCAAAGGCACGCCCCCGAAGTGATTGACTCGTTCCAGGACCTGGCCCGTACCGGGGGAGTGGAGTTTCTGTCCGAGACCTATTATCATTCCCTGGCAGCGGTCTATTCCGAGGCCGAGTTCGAGGACCAGGTCTGGAGGCAGTTTGATACGGTCAAACGCCTGTTCGGATACACGCCCACCACCTTCCGCAACACCGAGCTGATATTTTCCGACCATCTGGCCTACCTCGCGGAAAAACTGGGATTCAAGGCCGTGCTCACCGAGGGCACGGACTGGCTGGTGGGCAGAGACGGCGCCAACTGGCCATACAAGGCCAAATACACCAAAAACCTCAAAGTTCTGCTCCGCAACTATCGCCTGTCTGATGACATTGCTTTCAGGTTCTCGGCTCACAACTGGTCTGAATATCCGCTCTTCGCCGACAAGTGGGCATCCTGGGTAGCCTCCACACCCGGACCGCTCGCCAACATCTTCATCGACTACGAAACTTTTGGCGAGCACCACTGGGAATCTTCCGGAATCTTCGATTTCTTGAGATACCTGCCCCAAGCCCTGTTCAACGCCGGGGTCCAGGTGCTCACCCCCTGCCAAGTCGTTGAACAGATTCAGCCCCAGGCCGAAATCGCAACTTCCAACTGGATTTCCTGGGCGGATGTCGAACGAGACCTCTCGGCTTGGCTCGGAAACGAAATGCAGAGAAACGCCATGGACCGGCTCTTTCAGCTGGAAAGCGCGGTCAAGGCCTCCCGCGACCCCGGACTCCTCGAAGACTGGAGACGGCTCTCAACCTCTGACCACTTCTATTATATGTCCACCAAATTCGCCGGCGACGCCGAAGTCCACAACTACTTCAACCCCCACCAAGGCCCCCATTACGCCTTCATCACCATGATGCGCATCCTGAACGATGTCGAAGAACGCGCCAACCAGACCTAGCAACATTGCCATATCGGATATGCCCAAACCCCAGCCGCTTTCGCGCAAATCTTGGCAGCGAAGACTAATTGTGGTAATTTAGGAACTATGCCGAGGAAAGTGTTGGACAAGCTGATTGAGCAGGCCGAGGAGCATCTTTACCTGGTCAAGGAAATGGGAGTGAGCGAACTCCGGCGGGAAGCGGTCGAGCCCGGGTATGGGAGGAAAAGCGAGCTTTTGCGCAAGCTGTGGATGGAGGAGATAGGGGATTGCCGGAGATGTCCGTTAAGCAAAACTCGGAAGCAGATTGTTTTCGGCGAGGGGGACCCCGGAGCGGAGGTTTTTTTCGTGGGCGAGGCGCCGGGGGAGAGCGAGGATGAAACCGGCCGGCCTTTTGTGGGGGCAGCCGGCCGGATACTCACGGACATCATCGAGCGGGGGATGAAGCTGAAGCGCAGCCGGGTTTTCATCGCCAATGTGGTCAAGTGCCGTCCACCCCAGAACCGCGACCCCGAGCCTGTGGAAATAGAGTCCTGCCGCGGCTTCCTGGAAAAACAGGTGAAGATTGTCAATCCCCGGGTGATTATCGCCTTGGGCAAGGTGGCGACTCAATGCCTGCTTAAGACCACGGAGTCAATCACGCGTCTGCGCGGACTCTGGTCGGAATTCCTGGGCATCCCGGTGATGCCGACCTATCATCCGGCTTATCTGCTCCACAACCCCTCGGGCAAGCGCGAGGTCTGGAGCGACATTAAACAGGTTCTATCCCTGCTTGCGGAGGAAAACAGATGAAGCGGATAAAATGGCTCGGATTTGCCGGCCTTTTCATGATTATCCTTGCCAGCCAGGCTCAAGGCTTGCGCCGAAACAAACCGGTCTCCGAAACAGCCGCACCAAACGCCGGCACCCCCTCCGGGGCCGCGGTGCTTTCCGGGCCTGTGGTCAGGATGAGGATTCAGGGCATCATTGACAACGCGGTGGAGGATTACATCAGCAAGGGCATTGACCGGGCAGAGTCTCTAAAGTCAGCGGCGGTGGTGATTACCATGGACACCCCGGGAGGGATGCTGGACGCGACCAAGAAAATGGTGCAGAGGTTTTTGGCGAGCGAGGTCCCGGTGGTGGTCTATGTATCGCCCAAAGGCGCGAGCGCGACCTCCGCCGGAATGATGATAACCATCGGCGCCAACCTGGCAGTGATGGCGCCGGGAACCAACATCGGCGCGTCCCACCCGGTGATGATGCCTTTCATGGTCAACTACCAGCCCATCCCGGAGAACGATGTGATGATGAAAAAGGCGACCCAGGACACGGTGGGCTGGGTGAGGTCGGTGTGCGAGCTTCGGGGAAGGAACGCGGACTGGGCGGAGAAGGCGGTGCGGGAAAGCTCGTCAATCACGGCCAACGAGGCGTTCAAGCTCAAGGTGATTGACGGGATTGCGGACAATCCGGAAGAGCTGTTGAAATGGCTGGACGGGAAAACGGTGAAGTTGAACAAAGAGCGGTCGGTGCTCATCAAGATAAGCGGCCAGCAGGAAGAACTGAAGATGGAGGTTGGGCAGACCCTCCAACACATCATCAATAACCCGAATGTGATACTGATACTGATTCTGCTCGGAGCCTTGGGTATCGCCATTGAGTTGAAGGCGCCGGGGATGATTTTCCCGGGACTTATCGGCGCGGCCTGCATCCTGGTGGCCCTGCTTGCGCCGAGCCTGTCCATCAATTATATTGGTCTTATCCTGATTGTGGTGGGTCTTGGACTGCTGGTCGCGGAGCTGAAAATCGTCAGCCACGGGCTTCTGACCGTGGCCGGCCTGGTCTTTCTGACCTACGGCGCGCTCATGCTCTTCCAGACGGAAAGGAGTTGGAATGTGAGAGTCAGTTGGTCGATATTGTTGCCGCTTATCATTTTCGTGGCGGCGGTGATTCTGATTGCGGGCCAGCGCATCCTGGCCGCACACCGGGGCAAGGTGGAGACCGGCCAGGAAGGCCTGGTGGGGAGTGAAGGAGAGGCGGTAAGCGACCTGAACCCTTCGGGCAAGGTCTTTGTCAACGGCGAATGGTGGGACGCGGAGAGCCTGGAGGGACAAATCAAGCGCGGAGAAAAAATCGTAGTTGAAAAGATGGACAAATTTGTGCTCAAGGTGAAAAAGGCGCATTAACCCAAACTTAAAGGAGGGAAAAATGGCAGGGGCATCGGTTGGTATAATCCTGTTGGTGATTTTCGGACTCATCATCCTGGCGATGATGATAAAAATCCTGAACGAATACGAGCGGGCCGTGGTCTTCAGACTGGGCCGCGTGCTTACAGTTCCCAAAGGCCCCGGGCTTATCCTGCTCATCCCGGTCGTGGACCGGGCGGTGAGAGTCAGCCTGCGCACCGTGGTCCTGGATGTCCCGCCCCAGGATGTGATAACCCGCGACAATGTCACGCTCAAGGTGAGCGCGGTCGTCTATTTCCGGGTGATGGACCCGCTCAAGGCCGTCATCCAGGTGGAGAACTATCTTTACGCCACGAGCCAGCTCGCCCAGACCACCCTCCGCTCGGTCCTGGGACAGGCTGTGCTCGACGAGATTCTTTCCGAGCGCGACAAGCTCAATCAGGAGTTGCAGAGCATCCTGGACCGGCACACGGTGCCCTGGGGGGTCAAGGTCAGCTCCGTAGAGATAAAACATGTGGACCTGCCCCAGGAGATGCAGAGAGCTATGGCCCGCCAAGCCGAGGCCGAGAGGGAAAGACGGGCTAAGATTATCCACGCGGACGGCGAATTCCAGGCGGCGGCCAAGCTGAAGGAAGCCGCGGATGTGGTGGTGGTGAATCCGGTGGCTCTGCAGTTGCGCTATCTGCAGACCCTGACCGAAATCGCCTCGGAAAATAACTCCACCATCATCTTCCCGGTGCCCATCGACCTGGTCAAGGCTTTCATGCCCAAGGATAACAAACCATAACCGGGAGTTGAGTGATGTCCATCTTCAAGCGAAAAAACTTAAACCAGCCGCCGCCGGTTGACCCGGCCAAACTCGAAGTTCCCAAAGGCCCGAAAATTTTTTATTGGGCGGCGGGCATAATCATCCTGGCGGTCATCGCACTCGGCCTGCTCGCCACCATGCGCAAGGTGGAGGTTGACCAGGTGGGGGTGAGGGTGACCAAGTTCGGTTTCGGAATTTTTGACACCGGAACAGACAAGGCTAAATCGCTGCCACCGGGATGGCACCCTATCATCCCTTATCTCCACCAGCTGGTGGTCTTTCAAAAAAACATCCAGACCTTTGAAATGACCTCCAAGAGCGGAGGAATCCGCCAGCCGGATAACCCCTCCCTTGAAATCCGCACCTCGGACGGATACAAGGTCAATGTCGACATCACCATTTTCTACCGGGTGATGGAGGACAGGGCCAACAGGGTCTTGGCCAACTACAGCAACGACCAGGACATCAAGAGCCGGGGCATCCAGGCCAAGGCCCCGGGCACCATCCAGACCGAACTGGGCAAGATGGCCACCGCGGATAATTTCTACGATTCCCGGCTGCGCACCGCAAAGCTGGAAAAGGCGCGCGAAATTCTGAACAACTATTTCAATCCCCAAGGAATTGCTATCCTGGACATCGTGGTTAGAGACTTCGAATTCCCGGAAGAATACGAAGCTGCTATCCTCCGCAAGGTCCTGGCCGAGCAACTCAAACGGGTGCAGGAGTCCATGGCCCTGGCCGCAGCCGCGGAGGCTGACTGGAAAAAGACCATTGCCCAGGGAGACCGCGACGCCATGGTCGAGCGGGCCAGAGGCTCATCAGACGCGGTCAAGCTGGAGGCCGAAGGCCAGCGCGGAAAGCTGGTCGCCCAAGCCAAAGGCAAAGCCGAGCTGGCGAACGCGCTCGCCGGCCCGGGCGGCAGTGTCTATGTGGGCATGGAATACCTGAAGGCGCTGAAAGGCTTGGAGCTGATGGTCCTGCCTTCAGGTAAGAACGGACTTACCCCTCTGGACGCAGGCGCCATGGTGCGCTCGCTGGAGCCTAAGTGAGGAGGAGCGGATGAAACGAGCATCACCTTGCAGATGGCTTGGGGCTGCCGTGCTCCTGCTTTTCGCCGGCTGCGTCCAGGTCGAGGGAGACGAGGTCGGAGTCCGGGTGCTGAACCTATGGAAAGGTGTGGAAAAAAGCGCCAAGAAGACCGGCACCTATCTCTGCCTTCCAGGCATACATGACTTTTATATCTTCCCGAAGACCCAGCAGAAACTGGAGATGGTGGAAACGCAGATTCCCAAAGCAGCGCCCGCGGACAAGGAGAAGTCCCTGGCCGCGCCCGCGGAGCAGAGTTATGAGGTTGACTTGGGACGGATTGACGAGCAGATGCGCAAAATCCAGCAGGCCCAGGTGGTCCCTCACAAGCTGGCCGAGGGCCGGGAGAACATCCGGCTCAAGACCGCGGACGGAAACGACATCTGGGTCGATGTCACAGTGGTCTACCAGCTGATTGAGGAGTTGGCGCCGGTCCTGGTTCAGCAGGTAGGCACATCAATGGAGGCGGTTAATCGGCTGGTGGGCATGGAGACCAGGGGCGCCGTCCGACAGGTGCTGGGCGAGCTTTCAACCAAGGACTTCTACAACGAGCAGGTCAAGGAGCAGGGGGAGCAGCGGGAGATGAAAATAAATGAGACCTTCAAACTGCTCAACGCCAAGCTTAACCCCTTGGGCATCATGATTACCAGCTTGACCGTGAACCAGTTCCGGTTTGTGCCCGAGTATGAAGACCTGTTGCGCGAGCGCGCAATTTATGACCAGAAGCAGAAGGAATTCGAACAGCTGATTCTGGCCGCAGAAAAAGAGAACCAGGCCAAGAAGGCCAAGGCCATAGGAGACGCCAATGCCATGCGCACCCTGGCCGAAGGCCGGAAACAGAGCCTGGCCCTGGAAGGCGAAGGCGAGCAGGTCAAGCTGACCATGGAGGCTCAAGGCTTGAGGGAACTGACCAGGGGGCTGGCCGGTCCCGGGGGGGACAACCTCCTGGCCCGGGAACTGGGAAGAACCCTGGAGGGCAAAAAAATCATCCTGGTCCCCTCGGAAGGCTCAATCAACCTGCTCAATCTGAACGAGCTGGTCAAAAACTACGGCGCCTTGCAACTTCTGGAGGAGCAGGCTGGAGTCAAAACCAATCCGCCGCAAGGCAAGGACAAATAAATGGCGTTCGCCCCTTCCCTCTCCCGGAGAATCCAGCAGGAACTGATGGTGGGATTCGCGGCCATGATTCTGGCCGTGCTAGGCATCCTCCTTTTCGTTCAGGAAAAGTATATTTATTACCTGATTGGCTTCTTGAGTTTCGCGGCCATTGTCTGGTGCCAGGCCAATACCAAGCGTTGGATATATCTGACTATCATCACCATTCCCATTTCGCCATCTTTGCCTATTTGGAAATTCAAGAACCCGGTCACCAGCGAATTAAGTGATTTCGTGGTGATGATAGTGCTTATGGTCTTCGGCTTCAATTACCTGATGAACCAATCCAAAAGAAAAGGCTTTGACAAATATATCACCCTCCCCTTGTTGGGCTACAGCGTCATGGCCATCATATCCTGCGCCGCCGGTTATTATGTGCATTATGAAAAAATCCTGGTTATCAACGCGGCAGGCCATTTTCTCAAATGGTTCAGTTATCTCTTTCTATATATCGTCATTTTCAAATTTTTTAAAAATGATAAAGAGCTTAAGGATTTACTCCGGGTCACTCTCCTGTCAATCACCGTTGGTGCAGCTGTGGCTGCGGCTTCCTATTTTCATAACCCCGTCGTCCAGGGCCGGGTTCATCGCTCCTCGGGTTTTATGGAAGGAGAAAATGCTTTTGCGGCGATTCTCGTGATTATTCTTCTCTTTTATTTCAATCTGGTCATTCAAAAAAAGTCCAGGGAACTGTTCCCCAACTGGATATTCTATCCCTGCCTCATGGTCATATTGTTAGCCCTGGTCACAACCTTTTCCCGAACCGGCTGGGCTGCGCTGGCAGCGGGACTGATAATTATCGCCTTTTTCAAGGGCAGGAACTATGTCGCGGCCCTAGTGATTGTCATGACCATCGTCGCTTTCCTGGTTTTGGGCAAACCCGCCCAGCAGCGAATCGAGAGGACATTCGAGGTCCAGCCCTGGTCGCACCTGCCGATTGACATCGGCGGAAGAGAAGGACTCTGGCTGCTTTCCATATCCAGGTTCAAAGACACGGGTTTCTGGGGGGTTGGTTATCTCAACTTCGGCCAAACCGTCATGGGCACCATGCCCCATAATTTATTTCTCGCCCTGATTGGAGAGAGCGGCCCCCTCGGCCTTTTCCTGTTCCTCTTTTTATATTACAGGTTGTTCAAATCCACATTTTTTATCTACCGCCATCATCCCGACCCCTTTTTCAAAAACTGCGCTTTTGGAATGACGATTATTCTGTTCATAATCTTCATCATTGAATTCCTGGGCGAATTCCTATACGGCGCCCCCTTGGTATTCACCCTGTTCTCATTGTACGGGGTCTGCCGCATCAGCTTCCAAAACGAGGTTGACAAGGCCAGAGAGACCCAGCGCTTGGACAAGCCTCTCTTACGCCTTAACTACCAGTTGAACTCGTTCAAATAAAGGCTGAAACGGCAAGGATGGAAAAAACGGTATTGGCGTTTGACAAAACCGGGATTTTACCTATAATAAATTACAAGCTTCAGGCCAAGGCTTGAAGTAAGAAATATCCCGCTTGGATCCGGAAGCCGGACCGAGACTGGGGAGAGCGGTTCACAACCTGGTAAAAGAAACAAGGCGGCTGACCCTGCTTAAGCCAAGGCAGCAGACCTTGAGAACAAAAGGCAAGCCTCCCGGCAAGGTCCGGGAGGCTTTTTTATTGATGGAAGACCGGACAAGGAGCGAAAAGTGGAAAAGAAGAAAAAAATAACCGTCCCGTGCCTTCAGGCCATGAAAGCATCGGGCGAAAAGCTGGTCATGCTCACCGCCTATGATTATCCTTTTGCTCGAATCGCGGACCAGGCCGGGGTGGACATCATTCTTGTCGGCGACAGTCTGGGAACCGTGGTCCAGGGCCGGAAGAACACTCTCCGGGTGACCATGGAGGAAATGCTTTATCACACTTCCCTTGTGTCCAGGGCTGCGGAGCATTCGCTCGTGGTCTTCGATATGCCCTTCATGAGTTATCAGGAAAGCCTGGAACAGGCACGACGCAACGCCGGACGGGCGATAAAGGAATCGGGCGCCGAGGCGGTCAAACTCGAAGGCGGCACCAATATGCAGAAGACCATCGAGGCGATAGTGAACATCGACATCCCGGTCATGGCCCACATCGGACTTACCCCCCAGTCCATCCACAAGCTGGGCGGGCACAAGGTCCAGGGTCGGGAGGAGGCCAAGCGGCGCAAGCTTTTGAATGACGCCAAGGCCGTGGAACAGGCCGGGGCTTTTGCCGTGGTGCTGGAGCTTTTGCCCGCGGAGCTGGCCGGGGAAATAACCGAGTTGTTGACTATCCCAACCATCGGCATCGGCTCCGGGATTGATTGCGACGGTCAAGTCCTGGTGCTCCATGACCTGCTCGGGCTTTATCCGGAAAACCGTTTCCGGTTCGTCAAGCAATACGCCAATCTCTACGAGCAGGCCCGACAGGCAATTGAGCAATACGGAGAGGATGTCAGGACTCAAAAGTTCCCGGATGACAAACACAGCTTTTTCAAGGAAGAAAAAAAAGATGATGAGAAAGCCTCGGACCATAAAAACCGTGTCCGCCATGCGGACACTCTCGCGTAAGGCCAGGGCCGAGGGCAAACGCATCGCCCTTGTCCCCACCATGGGATACCTCCATCAGGGGCATATCACCCTTGCGCAAAAAGCCAGAAAAATGGCTGACCTCGTGGTCGTATCCATCTTCGTGAACCCTATTCAATTCGGCCCGGGCGAAGACCTCGACCGATACCCCCGGGACCTTAAGGGCGACCTCCAGAAACTGGCCGCAGCCGGAACCGACTATGTCTTTACTCCGTCGGCCGGAGAAATTTATCCCTTGGGCTACCAGACCCATGTGGAGGTCGAAAACTTGAGCAAAGGATTATGCGGCGCGTTCCGTCCCGGCCATTTCCGCGGAGTTGCCACCGTGGTGGCCAAGCTCTTCAACATCGTCCAGCCGGACCTGGCCTTGTTCGGCGAAAAGGACTTCCAGCAACTGCGCGTGGTCGAGCGTATGGTCAAGGACTTGAACTTCCCGGTAAGAATTGTCGCCGTCCCCACCGTGCGCGAACCCGACGGCCTGGCCATGTCCAGTAGAAACAGCTATCTTTCAGCCTCGGAGCGAAAATACGCCGCTTCCCTCTCTCACGCCCTGTTCCTGGCCCAAAATCTGGTCAAAAAAGGCGAGACCGACCCCAAAGTCCTGACCGAGTGCGCTCAAAAATCAATTGCTCATAATCCCGGAACGCATATCGAATACATCGAAGTGCGAGATGACAAGACCCTTGAGCCGGTGGCCAGAATTGACCGGCCCTGCCGGATGCTGCTCGCGGTCTGGGAAGGCAAAACCCGGCTGATTGACAATGTCCGACTCAACCCCAAAACCAGTTGAAAGGGGAAAAACCATGCAGAGGAGTATGTTGAAATCGAAAATCCACCGCGCCACCGTGACCCACGCCCTGGTTGACTATGAAGGCTCCATCGAAATCGACCAGGACCTGCTCGATGCCGCGGACATCGTCCACTACGAGGAGGTCCAGGTCTGGGATGTCAGCAACGGCGCCCGCTTCGCAACTTATGCCATCCCGGCCCGGGCCGGTTCCGGAAGGGTCTGCATCAACGGCGCCGCAGCCCGCCTGGCCCAGCCCGGAGACCTGGTTATCATCGCCAGCTTCGTCGCGCTTGATGAAAAAGAACTGAAAAAGCACGAGCCAAGACTCGTGTTCGTGGACGAAAAAAACCGGGTCAAGACCATCGCCGGCAAACCGCATTTGAGCCAAGCCGGCTGAAAACCTTCTCTATATGCTCCTAATCAGCGCGGAGCTGGTCCTGCCCATAACCAGACCACCCATTGCCAACGGTGCAGTCCTGGTCAGCGGCCGCCGGTTCCGGGAAATCGGCGCCCGAACCGCTCTCAAGCAAAAATATCCGGAGGCCGAAGAACTCCATCATCAGCTGCTCATGCCCGGCCTGGTCAACGCTCACACCCACATTGAACTGTCAGGCCTGCCGCTTCTCGCCCCGCAAAAAAGTTTCACCGACTGGCTGATACAAATTATTGAGCAGAAGCTTGCGCTCGACCCGGCGGGAATCGAGCGCGAGGCCCGGCTGGCGCTGAAAAATGCTCTTGCCTTGGGCATAACTTCGCTCGGAGACATCGTGAGCCTTCCAGTGGTCCTCGGCGCGCACCAGCAGGGAAAACTCTTTTCTACAGTTTTCTTCGAGCTGACCGGAATGCGGGACAAGGATGTGCAGAGCCGCATCAGCCAAGCCAAATCCGTGCTCGGAAAACATAATTTCCGCCTGGGTAACAGCCGTTTCGGCATCAGCCCGCACGCGCCTTACAGCGCAAGCCTGACGCTGTTTCAGGCTGCAAAACAGATGGCAGAGAAACACGGATTGGGAGTTTGCACGCACCTGGCCGAGACGAGGGAAGAAGATGACTTTATCAGGTCTGGTTCAGGACCGATTCTGAAAAGGCTTTATCCCCTGGTTGGCTGGAGCCGACTTAAACCGGCTCCGAGCCTGGTCTCTCCCGCACAATACCTGGCGCAGTTCATTGACCGTAATTTAACTCTCGTGCATTGCGTGGAAATTTCCGAAGACGATTTGGAAATCATCTCCCGCTCCCGGGCCGTGGTTCATTGTCCGCGCAGCAACCTGAACCTGACCGGGAAGCTCTCACCGGTTCCTAAAATGCTCCGGTCAGGGGTCAAGGTCGCGCTGGGCACGGACAGCCCGGCCAGCGCCGGCGACGCCAATTTGTGGAACGAGATGAAAAAAGTTCTGGAGCTGCGCAAGGAATATCCAGGCGGGGAGATTAAGCCCTCGGAAATTCTGGAGATGGCCACCATCAACGGCGGCCGCGCCATTTTCCGCGAACACGAACTCGGCTCCCTTGAACCGGGCAAAATCGCCAACCTGCTGGCGCTGAAAATCGGCTATTTGTCAGCAGACACTGAAAAGACGGCATCTTCGATTATCCAGTCCGGCCCGACAGAGATTGAAGCTGTCTATCTGGCGGGGAAACGGGTGTAGAAATTCGTTTTTCCGTTCATCCGGCTGCTATTTGAAATATGCCTGGAAAGCTTCGGGCAAATCTTGGGCAGAGAGTTTCGGGTCCAAAAACGGCGTCAGGTCTCGGGTGTTGTAGGTGTGCCAGAAAAGAATGTTTTTGGTTTTAAGCTCGCTGTCCTTCAGGTAGTTGAGCATGGCGGCCATGGTCTTGGCGGTATAGGTGGTGTCCAGGGTGATGCCTTCGGTCTCGGCCAGCAGGCTCCTGGCGGCCTTGCCTTCTTCCGTGACCCTGGCGTATTCCCCTCCGAAAAAATTGTGAATCATCATGATGTCCGAGCTCCGGAAGCGCATGGGCTTGATACCGGCTCCGGCGCGGTTAAGATGTTTGAGCGCCCGGTTCATGATGCTGGCCACAATCCGCTCGTTGCAGGCGATATAGTCAGTAATCCGCACGCCTACGGTTTTAGTCTTCATATTCAGCACCGCGGCCCCGAGCTGGATACCGGCCATGGTGCCGCCGGTGCCGGCAGTGACGAACATATAATCCGGCTCGGGCAGTTCCCCCGCATCGATTTGCTTTTTCAGTTCGAACATGGCGTTGAAATATCCCAAGGCGCAGGTTGAGGACGAACCGAAAGTGGGGATATAAAACGGCGCCCGCATTTTTCTCCAGTCGATATTTTTCAAATAATGGTAAATGATGGCCAGCGGCACGAGATACGGGCTGCTGACATGGTTGAACTCCACGCCCATGGCTTTGTCGATGAGCATGTGCCTGCACATGTAATCGGTCGGGCACTGCTTGAAAAACACGCCCACGATTTTCAGTCCCAGCTCTCTGCCGTAGATGGCCGAGGCCATAATCTGGTTGGAGCCGAGCGCTCCGGGAGAGATGGCCACGGTCTTGCCCGAGGCCTTCATCTCCGCGAGCAGAAATTCCATTACCCGCACCTTATTGCCGCCCATCCGGGTGGAGCTTAAATCATCCCGCTTGACCCAAAGGCTCGGATGCCCAAGCTTGTCCCCCAGCCTGGTCAGCCGTTCCACCGGCGTGGGCAGGTTCCCGAGCTTGACCCAGGGGATGGTTTCGGCCAACTGCGGATAGGCTTCAAATAACACCGGCTGACTCATCATTTCTACCTGATTTGGTTTAATGCTCACTGCGGATTCAGCGCGAACTTGAGCAGTTCCAGGTATCCTCCCTTTTTCTTTTCCAACGGCGGCTGCTCGGCAGTACGGGTGTTATTCTGCCAATTCAGGTCCAGGGGTATTTTTTTGTCCGGGTCAACCGTGGCCGAAACCAGCTTCTTCGGTTTCACATATCTGAACTCCTTCCAGATGTCCTGGCCGTCCCATTTCTCGCGCAGCTTCTCGCCATCGTCAAAGACCATTTCGATTTCCACCGGAAACCGGAACTCTCCCAGCC
>Ga0272448_1003529_pt1 | contig 18539 bp, 15 predicted proteins | sample YNPCB0191_FD_202220 | JGI IMG/M metagenome (GOLD analysis project Ga0272448, IMG submission 202220) | Hot spring sediment microbial communities from Yellowstone National Park, WY, United States - YNP-CB-019-1 | ecosystem: Environmental > Aquatic > Thermal springs > Hot (42-90C) > Sediment... | reverse complement strand
ACCGCTTCCAGCTGAGCCTGTCTTCTGGCCTCGGCCTCGGCATAGTCTTTCAGGGCCGATTCCAATCGTCCCACCGATGAGGAGACGGCGGTGTCCTGTGACAGCTTGCCGGCCAGGGACTCCATGGTCTCCTTCAGGCCCTGGGTGACGGCGGCGGCCAGCGCCTCCTGTTTATTGCCTAAGGATTCTAAGAGGGCCACTGTCCGACTGCCATCGGCCGCCCTTTTCTGATGGTCCTCCAACATCAGCTCCAGGATATCGCTGAACTTGGTCTGGGAGTTGTTGAGGCTCTCCTTCACCTCGGCTAGAGTTTTTGACAAACCCTCTAGCGCCGCCCGCGTCCTGTCCGGCTCCTGGTCGCTTTGAGTCCGGGCGGCCTTGAGCTCGGCCACCGCCTCCCTCAGGCCCTGCTGCCAGCCCGTCACGGCCTCCTTGATCTCGGCCAACCTCTCCAGAATCGACTGCCGCTCCTTGGCTTCGTCGTCCTTCTCCGAGGCCCGGCGCTGATGATCCTCCAGCATCAGTTCTAAGATGTCGCCGAACTTGGTCTGGGAATTGTTCAAGGCCTCCTTGATCTCGGCCAGCGGCTGGGCCAGATCCCCCGCCTGGCCTCCTGATTTCCAAAGATCTATCAATCTGTCCAGCTTGGCGGCCAACTGTCCCCCTCCGGACCACGGTTCCTGGCCGGAGGCGCCCGCTGCGGCCGACAGGCCCTTCACCGCCTCGTTCAACTGCTGCAGCAGGTCGCTGTGGGTATCGGCCTTCTTGAGGACATGCAGCAACGAGGCCACCATGCTCTCCCTGGTCTCCTTGATCTCGGCCCCAAGATCTCCACCGCCGGCGCCGGCCTCGCCCAGCCGGGTGATCTTAGTGTCAATAGTGGGTAGGGAACATTTGGCCGCTAAAGCGTCGTAGAGTTCACAGTCCGTCCTCAGACATTCCTGGAACTCTGCGGCCGGCGTCTCCTTCTCTGATATCACCTTGCCGGACTCGTCCCGGATCACCTCGCGGGTGACCCTCTGGATGGCCAAAAACGGGCATTTGGACATAGGACTCTCCTTGGAGATTCGCCTATAAGATATCACAAAGTAATGGCTTCGTCAATAGAAATCCTTTGATGAAGGCGGCGGACGGCTTTTTAGGCCAGGCCTCAGCCCAGGGCCAGCATCCGTTCCAGGGCCCTTCTGGCCCCGGCGGCCACATCTTCGGGGACAGTTATCTCTCCGGCCTCGTGCTCCAAAGCCCAGGCCGCCTTATCCAAAGTGGTCAGCTTCATGTTCCCACAGACGGCCCGGGGCGCTAAGGGATAGATGCCCTTATCGGGATGGGCCGCAGCCAACTGCTCCACCAGTCCGATCTCGGTGCCGATTATCCATTGCTTGACATCATGTCTGCTGGCCACGGCCCTGACCATGCCCGAGGTCGAAGCCACCTCATCGGCCAGGGCCACCACCTGGGGCCGACATTCGGGATGGACTATAAGCCTGGCCCCGGGGTGAGCCTCCCGGGCCTGTTCCACATCGGCTACTGTGATCCGGTCGTGGACGGCGCAATATCCCGGCCAGAGGATGATGTCGCGTCCCGCCATCCTGGCGGCATAGGAGCCTAAGTTGCGGTCGGGCACGAAAAGGATCCGGCCATCCCGGGGCAGGGAGGCCACCACCCGGACGGCATTGGATGAGGTGCAGCAGATATGGCTTTGGGCCTTGACCGTAGCCGAGGTGTTGACATAGGCCACTACCAGGGGCTGGCCGTATTCCTCCTTGGCCCGGGCCAATGCCGCCTCCGTTACCATATCGGCCATGGGACAGCCGGCTCCGGTGTCAGGCATGATCACCTTGCTCTGGGGGTTGAGGATCTTGGCGGTCTCGGCCATGAAATGGACTCCGCAGAACACGATCAGCTTAGCCCTGGTTTGAGCGGCGGCCTGGGCCAGGGCCAGGGAATCCCCGATATAATCGGCCACCCGCTGCACCTCCAACCGCTGATAGTTATGCACCAAAAAGATCGCCTGTCGCTCCTGCTTGAGGCCGGCGATGAGGCGCATCAGCGTCTCCGTGGGCAGTTTCCCATATTCATCCAGGGTCATGCCGCACCATCCTCTTTCTTATGATATCCTTGAGGGCCGAGGTTTGATCCCAGGAGATCATCTGCATGGAGACTCCTAAGACATAGATCTCGGGCTCGGGGTGCCAGTCCTCGGGCAGCCTGACGGCATCCTTCTCCGTGGTCAGGAGCCGGCCGGTGGCCAGTCCCGCCTTCTCGATCTTCAGCAGATCGGCCTTATGGTAACGATGATGATCGGGAAACTTGAGATGGCCGGCCATCCTCAGCCCCAACTGGGCCACGCTCCTTTCGAATGATTCCGGCCTGGCCAGCCCGGAGAACAACATCACCGGCCGGTCGATGCTTCCGGGCGTAACCCCGGCTCCGCCGCACCTCCAGGAATTTAGCCTCCAGATCGGCCCGGGGACATGGGCCGCGGCCAGGGCGGGAAGGCTGCTTTTGAGATACGGTTTCGGATCCGGAGCCCGGCCCGCCTCACATCTGGTTAATATAACCAACTCGGCCCTTTTCAGGGCAGACTTAGGCTCCCGCAGCAGGCCAGCCGGCAGCAGCCAGCCGTTGTCAAAAGGCCTCTGGCAATCCAACAGCAGGATGTTCAAATCGCGCCACAGCCGGCGATGCTGAAAGCCGTCGTCCAGGATGACGACATCGGCGCCGCTCCTTTCGGCCAGCCTGGCCCCGGCCAGGCGATCTCCCGATACTATGATCAAAACTTTTCGCCCTAAAAGTTTTTTGGCCATCAGATAGGGCTCGTCCCCGGAATGATCCGGCGAGCAAAATATCTTATCACCGTCGCTCACCAAAATCGGCTCCGCGGCGGTCGGACGGCGTCCATAGCCCCGGGAGACGATGGCCGGCCGATATCCTAGCTCGCCCAACATCTCGGCTAGCATAATGGCGCAGGGAGTTTTCCCGGTGCCGCCGGCCACTAAGTTGCCCACCGAGATCACCGGGATCCCGGCCCGGGTGGTTTTTTTGAGCCCGCGGCCATAGAGAAAATTCCTGAATTCCACCGCCAGCCAATATATCAGAGAGAGGGGCCAGAGCAGCAGGATTTTTATAATATTCATTAGACCGAGCATTCTAATTCCGATAGGATCTCCAGCACCTTTTCTTTGGTCTCGGCCCTCATTAACTCCTGCCTCAATTTGGCGGCGCCGGGCAGGCCCTTGATATACCAGCCTAGATGTTTCCGCATCTCCAGCACTCCTCGGCCCTCGCCCTTGGCCGCGATCATCAGATCCAAATGCTCCCTGATGATATCCAACCGGTCGGCCCAGGAAGGCACGACCCCTATGGCCGGCCCGTCTGCCAAGGCCTGGTTTATCGCCCGAAAAATCCAGGGGGCGCCCAGGGCCGCCCGGCCCACCATCACCAGATGGCAGCCGGTTTCCTGGATCATCCTTTTGGCATCCTGGCCAGATTTGATATCCCCGTTGCCGATCACCGGTATGGCTAGAGCCTGGCGCACCCGGGCGATGACCGTCCAATCGGCCCGGCCCGAGAACATCTGGCTCCGGGTGCGGCCATGGACGGCGACAGCGGCCACCCCGCAATCCTCGAGTATCCTGGCCACCTCCACGGCATTCTCCAAGCCCACCTCCCAGCCGCTGCGGATCTTGGCCAGCACCGGCCTGGTGGCGGCTCCGACCGCGGCCCGGGCGATGGCGGCTATGGTCTCCGGTTCCCGGAGCAGGGCCGAGCCGCCGCCTTGGCGTACCACCTTGGGTACCGGACAGCCGAAATTGAGGTCGAAGAAATCGGGCTCCAGCTCCTCGGCCCGTTTCACTGCTTCGGCAAAGGCCTGTGGCCTGTGGCCGAATAGTTGCAGGGCGATGGGCCTCTCCTCTTGATGGTAACCAGCCATCCTCCAGGTCTGGCCGTGCCCCCGAGCCAGGCCCTCGGCCGAGAGCATCTCGGAATAGACCATGGCTGCGCCCTGGCGGCGGCAGAGCAGACGAAACGGAGAATCGCTGATACCGGCCATGGGGGCCAGCACCGCCCGGCCTTCAAGTTTTTCCAAAGGAAAGACGCCATTGTCATCGGCCATGGATGGCTATTCTTGGATATGATCTTGATCTCGTTTGCGCCATTTTTGATAGAAGATCCCGGCCAATACCAGAAAGAGGGAGATGAGCAGGGCCAGCAGACGGCGGTCGGCCAGCAGAGAAAGATTGGCCACCAGCGCAAGGAAGACGGTCACTCCATAGAGAAAGAGGACGGCTCCGCGATGGCTGAAACCCAAAGAGAGCAGCAGGTGGTGGACATGCTCCTTGTCCGCCTGATAGAACATCTGGCCGCGCCAAGTCCTGCGGACGATGGAAGAGATGGTATCGGCAATGGGCACGCCCAAAGCGGCCAGGGGCAGCAAAAGGCTGATGGCGGCCACGCTCTTCATGGTGCCCAAGGTGGTCATGGCCGCTAGGAGGAAGCCGACGAAAGTGGAGCCCGAATCGCCCATGAAGATTCTGGCCGGATGGAAGTTGAACGGCAGGAATCCGGCCATGGCCCCGGCGGTGATGACGGCGATCAGCGCGATAAAGCTCTGGTCCAGCCTCAGGGCCGAAGCCATCAGGGCCAGGCTGGCGATCAGAGCAATGCCGCAGGCCAGCCCGTCCAGGCCGTCAATGAAGTTCAGGGCATTGATGAGGAACATGGTCCAGAGCACGGTGACCGGGATGCCGAGGGCTCCGAGCTCTATGCGCCCCACGGGAAACCCCGGTATCACCCGGATGCAGAAACCGCCGGCCACCAGCACCAGCCCGGCCAGACACTGGACCAAAAGCCTGAGGCCCACCGGGGCCGACCTCAGGTCATCGTAGACGCCGACGGCGTAGATCAGAAGCCCTCCAACAATTATCGACCAGATCCTGATGTCTAAATTGGCGAGGGCCTCGGCCCAAACCAGCCGGGTGATCAGCAAACAGGCGAAGACGCTCAGCACCAGGGCGGTGCCGCCTAAATAGGGCACCTTCCGCCGATGTATCTTATGGCCGCCGGGCCGGTCGTACCAGTTGGCCCTGATGGCCAGGCCGATGGCCAGAGGGGTGAAAAGCAGCGCCAGGCCAGCGCTGATGATGAAGACGGCAAAATAATTCATTATCGGTATTCCAGAGAAGCAGAAATTCCCCAACATCCCCGGAAGCCGGACCAGGCCGGGTTATTATGACAAGGCCGTTCCCCTTTGAGGAACGGCCGCCGGCATCGGATCATTATATCAAAAATTCCGCCAAGCGATCCAGATGCTCCCGGGTGCGTTTCTCGGTGACGGCCACCAGCAGGCAATCGTCGAGCTCGGGATAATACTTCCCTAAAGGTATGCCGCCGAGTATGCCGGCCTGTCTCATTCTGGACAGCATGGCCTCCGGCCTTTCCCTGACCCTGACGGCGAACTCTCTGAAGAAGGGGGCCGGGAAAGCCGTGCCTACCTTGTCCGCCAAATAATGGGCTTTCTGCAGACAGAGTTCGGCCACCTTCTTGAGCCCGGACCGGCCTAAGAGGCTCAGATAAACGGTGGCCGCCAAGGCGCACAGGGCCTCGTTGGAGCAGATGTTGGAGGTGGCCTTCTCCCGGCGGATATGCTGTTCCCGGGCCTGCATGGTCAGCACCAGGCCCTCTCGCCCCTGGACATCGTTGGTCAGGCCCACGATCCTTCCCGGCATCGATCGCAGGAATTGCTGTTTGGCGGCGAACAGGCCGAGGTAGGGCCCGCCGCAGCTCGGAGGCATGCCTAGGGGCTGGCCCTCGCCGGTGGCGATGTCGGCCCCATAGTCCCCGGGAGCCCGCAACAGGGCCAGGGAGATGGGATCGACCGAGACCACCAACAGGGCCCCGGCCCCATGGGCCAGGCCGGCCATCTCCTCTACCGGTTCCAGGCAGCCCAGGAAATTGGGATGCTGCACCAATAGGGCTGCGGTGTTGCCGTCTATTTTGGATTTCAGATCATCTAGATCGCTCTGCCCCTGGGAACGTCCGATCTCCACCACCTCAATGCCCAAGCCCACAGCATAGGTTTTCAATACCTGACGATACTGGGGATTGACCAGGCTGGAGACCAGGATCCGTTTCCTCCTGGTATGGCTGGAGGCCAGCAGCCCGGCCTCGGTTAAGGCGGTGGCCCCATCGTACATGGAGGCGTTGGCCACATCCAGGCCGGTGAGTGCGGCGATCAATGATTGGAATTCGTAGATCACCTGCAGGGTGCCCTGGCTGACCTCGGCCTGGTAGGGGGTGTAGGCGGTGTAGAATTCGGAACGGAGCAGGATGTGATCCACCGCCGCCGGTATGTAGTGGTCATAGACCCCGCCGCCTAAAAAGGAGATCAGATCCGAGGCCGGTCGGTTGGTCTGCGAGAGCCGGGTGACCGCCTCGGCCACCTCCATCTCCGAGAGGGCGCCGGGCAGTTCTATAGCGGCCGAGGCGCGGATCTCCGGCGGGATGTCGGCCACCAGTTCCTCGAAGCTCTTCACTCCGATTTTCCGGAGCATGGCCTCGACGTCAGCCTCGGTATTCGGCAGGTATGGCATAGTTCACCTGGAACGTTTAGAATGTCTTTAACTTTATCAAACCTATGAAACGATTTCGGTCTCCGTGCCTGGCCATTAGTGTCCGTGCTTCTCCATGGCCTGATAGGCGGCAGCGTCCATCAATGAGGAGACCTGGTCGGGATGGGATAGTTTAATCTTCACCATCCAGCCCTGGCCATAGCAGTCCTTGTTGACCAGATCCGGCGTTTTCTCTAAAGCGGCGTTCACCTCCACCACCTCGCCCGTAACCGGAGCTATCAGATCGGAGACCGCCTTGACTGCCTCCACCGTCCCCAGGGGCTTGCCCTTCTCCACCTTAGCGCCCACCTGGGGCAGTTCCACGAAGACGATGTCGCCCAGCTCGCCCTGGGCGAAGTCGGTGATGCCCATGGTGCCGGTGTCGCCCTCGATTCTGAGCCATTCGTGGCTCTCGGTGTACTTTAGATCGTTTGGAATGTTCATGCTAACTCCGTATTTTTTAATTTTGGGATTTGATTTCAGATTATCTATGGCTTCCCTGCTTCCAGAAAGGCGTCTCCACCACCCGGGCCGGAACCCCCTTGCCCCGGATCTCCACCTCGAAGACCTCATCTACTTTAGAATATTCGGTCTTGACGTAAGCCAGGCCGATCCCTTTGGAGAGCGACGGGGAGAAGACGCCGCTGGTGACCTGGCCGATCTCGGCCCCGTCTTTTTTGACCTTGTAGTGCTGGCGGGGAAAGGCGTTTCCCTCGACCTCGAAGCCGATGAGCTTCCTTCTCACCCCCTCGGCCTTCTGTCTGAGCAGCACCTCCTTGCCGTTGAAATCCCCCTCCTTTTTGAGTTTGGTGATCCAGCCCAAGCCGGCCTCCAAAGGGGTGGTGGTCTGGTCGATGTCGTTGCCATAGAGACAGTACTTCATCTCCAAGCGCAGGGAGTCCCTGGCGCCCAGGCCGATGGGCTGGAGTCCGAAATCCTTTCCGGCGTCAAACAGCGCCTTCCAGATCCGGGCGGCATGCCGGGGATCGAAGTAGAGCTCGAATCCGTCCTCGCCGGTATAGCCGGTGCGGGAGACGATCATCTCCACCCCGTCCACCTTGCCCACCTGGAACCAATAGAACTTCATCTCCGAAAGATTGAGGTCGCAGATCTTCTGCAGCAGGGGCTCGGCCTGGGGCCCCTGGAGGGCCAACTGGGCCACCCGATCCGAAATGTTCTCCAGTTTGACATCGAAGCCCTTGGCCTGCTCCTTCAGCCAGGAGAAATCCTTTTCCACGTTGGAGGCGTTGACCACCAGAAAAAAATGATCGGGAAAGCGGTAGACCAGCAGGTCGTCGACGATGCCGGCATCCTTATAGCACATGGCCGAATACTGCACCTGGTTCACCGCCAGGGCCGCCGGGTCGTTGACGGTGACATAGGAGACGAACTTTAAGGCATCCGGGCCCCGGACTTCTATCTCTCCCATGTGGGAGACATCGAACAGCCCCACCCGGGAGCGCACTTGGCGGTGTTCCTCGATGATGCCCCGAAACTGGACCGGCATCATAAACCCGGCGAAGGAGACCATCCGCCCTCCGGCGGCTATGTGCTGATCATAGAACGGCGTCTTCTTCTCCATGCTCCTTCCTATCTCTATTCCAAAAGTTCTTTGATCTTATTGATGAGATCCGACACCTTGAAAGGCTTGGTAAAATAGTGGTCGGCGCCGGCCGCCAAACCCTTGGCCACATCCTCGGGCTGGGCCTTGGCCGAGATCACCACCACCTTGATATCTCCGGTCTGGGGATCGGCCTTGAGCGTCCGGAGGACATCCAGCCCGTCCCGGCCCGGCATCAGGATGTCCAGGACTATAAGATCGGGATGGATCTGCCGGGCGAGTTTCAGAGCATGATCACCGTTGACCGCCTGGCTGACCTCGTAGTCTCCTTTGGCCAAAACTTCTGAAATCAGATAGAGTATGTTGCGGTCGTCGTCGGCAACCAATATCTTCTTCATGGCCGAGATTCCGGCTTTGCCCTATCGGCTGGCCCCGGTCCTGGACAGTTTACTTCGGTTTTGGGATCTCAGCGGGGCCAAAACTAAAGAGCCCGGCTCCCTGGCCTGGCAGGATATACCGGATGACGTCGCTATCCCCGTCGACATGGCCTAAAAGCCTTCCGATCCTCCCTTCGGTTTGTCCATTAAGATAATTATACTATAATCATAAAAAAATTCAACCGTCCCCGGCCTAGGGCTGTATCTCCAACAAGGACTCTACAATCCTGTCCTGCAGCCGCCTGGCTGCAGAGGCGGCGGCCGTATAATTGTTGAATATCATGGCGAAGACGTAGGCCCGGTCGCCGAAGGCGAAGCCGGCAAGTGAGGAGATGCCGGTCATGGTCCCGGTCTTGGCCCGGACCCGGCCAGGAAAAGCACCTAAACGGTTCTGCAGGGTGCCGTCGGTGGCAGCGACGGGCAGCAGGGCCAGAAGCTCTGGCCGGATCTCCGGCTTTCCATAGAGATGTCTGAGCACCGCCGTCAATTGCTCCGGACTACAGAGATTATACCGCGACATCCCTGAGCCGTCCACTATCCGGTAGCTGCCCGGGGCGAAGCCCAGGGAGGACATCAAGGCCTCCCAGACATTGCCGGCGGCCGTGTCCCCGGGTTGACGGCCGTTTGCGGACAGATAGCGGAAGAGCATCTCGGCGATGAAATTATCGCTGTCCTTGTCCATCTCCCGCAGGATGAGGTAAAGCGGCTGGGATTTGACCTCGGCCAGAATGGCCGTGCCCCCTCCGGCCCGGCCTTCGGCCATCCCGTCTCCGATGCCTATCCCCCTCTGCCTCAGATAGCTGCGGAAAAGATGGCCGCAGTAAAACAGGGGATGGGAAACACTGCGCCACAGGTAAAGGGGCGAATCCTCGGACGGCAGCACTCCGCTCACCATGACCGATTCCCGGCCCGCGGCCGAACTTCTGTTCACCCGAATATTTCTCCTGACCCCGGGAAAGGCCGTCAAGCTCTGGTTTTCCACAACGAAATAATCGCTGTTGGGATCGATCTCCACTTTGGTCCTGGCCGCCGGCCGATGGGCGGCTGTTATCCCTACTTCAAAGATATTGCGGTTGACCGATAGGGCCGAGATGGGAGCATTGTAGGCATAGGGGCCCTCGTCCCACATCCAGCCCCGTCCATAACTGGCGGTATCGAAAAGGCTGTTGTCTAAGATCAGACGGCCGGAGACCTTTCTCAGCCCCGAGACTTTGAGCCTGAAGGCTAAGGTCTCCAGGTCAGAGTTAGATAGCAGCGGATCTCCGCCGCCGACCAAAAAGAGATCGCCTTTCAACCTTCCGTCCCTATCTAAGCTGTCGCCCCGGGCCTGGGTGACGAAGCGGTGCTGCGGCCCTAACTTCAAAAGGGCTAAGGCGGTGACGAAAAGCTTGTTGGCCGAGGCCGGCACCAAAAGCCTCTGGTGGCCGCGCTGATAGATCTCCCGGCCGCTCTCGGCATCCACAATGTAGATTCCGTATTGGGCCTGAGAGAGCAGCGTGTCCCCCAGCAGGGAGTCGATCCTGGCCGCCAAACGGCTCTGTCGTATCCCGATGCTGTCGATGACAACCGGTGCCGATGCCTCAACGGCCGGAGGCCGATGCCCGGTGGCGCAGCCCAGGTAGAGAATACCAAAGGCCGCAGCCAGGGAAAACAAGACTATAGATCGGCGGAAACTAGTCAATTCTATTTTGATGTTGCTATATGTTCTCCGTTTGATGGGAATGGCCACATCGGTCATCGCCGTAAAAGAACTATCTGAGTTTGATATTAGACGATGAATCTTTCCTGGACACCGGCTTCGAATTTCTCCACCTCCACTTTGCGGTTCTCAAATCCGCTCTTTCCCAGGAGTCCGTAAGTGTAACGTTTGCCCTCCTCCACCCCGGGCTGGTCCATGGGGTTGATTTCGAACAAGCCTCCGGCGAAGGCGGTGGCTGTTTCTAACAAAAATATCAACTGTCCTACGGTATTGGCGTCTATCTTCGGAATGATGAAGGTGCAGTTGGGACGTCCGTTCCTGGCTAAGGACATGGCGGTAGCCCTGGCCTCGGCGTTCAGAAGTTCGCCGAAGCTGTGGCCGCCCAAATAGCACAGGTCTTTATGTTGGGGATAGGCCTTGGGGATATTTAGATCCTTCCGAAATTTCTCCACCCGGATGAAGGTTATGGTCTTATCCCTGGGCCCCTCTATATAGAGCTGCAGCTGGGAGTGCTGATCGGTAGCCCCCAAGGCTTTGATCGGCGTGGGACCGGTCTCCACCACCTGACCTTGGTTGTTGACCCTCTTCCCCAACGATTCGGCCCAGAGCTGACGGAACCAGTCGGCCAGCGGATAGAGGGCCTCCGAATAGGGCATGAAGACATTGAGATGATAGCCTTTTCGGTAAAGCAGATACTGCACCAGGGCATAGAGCCGGGCTGGATTGCGCCAGGGGTTTTCCTCCAATGTCCGTCGGCGGATTCTCTTAGCACCTTCCCATAATGATTTCACATCTATGCCCGCCATGGCCAGAGGGAAGAGGCCTACCGGGCTGAGGACCGAGAACCTGCCTCCCACCCCTGGAGGCACCTCCAAGCTCAGCAGGCCCTCCTGCCGCACTATCTGCCTGAGGAGCCCCTCGTTGGGGTCGGTGGTGATCACCACCTGCTTGGCCCAACGTTTCTTCAGCGACTTCATCAGCCAGGATCGGATCCACAGGAACTGGGCGCTGGTCTCGGCGGTGGCCCCAGATTTGCTGATGACGTTGATCAGGGTGCGCTGGGGTTTGAGCAGGCCCAGCACGCTGGACAGCTTCTCTGGATCCACATTGTCCAGCACCCACAGCCTGGGATGCCCCCGCCGCGCTTTTGGATCATAATTGTAATGATAGGGATTCAGGGCCGCCTGGACGGCGCTGGTGCCCAAGGCCGACCCCCCGATGCCTAAGACCACCAAATCGTCGCATCTGCCCTTCATCACCCGAGCCATGGCCAGAGACTGCTTAAGATACTCGGATTTCTCCGGCAGGTCGAAGAAATCCAACTTGCCCTTGGCCCGGCTGCTGTAGAACCATTCCACCGCCTTCAGGACAGTTTTGCCCGCGCCTTCTATCTCCGAATATTCCAGGCCCGTTGGACCGATGCGTTCGGCCATCATATTGTTATAATCCAGAACCACCCCTTCCTTTTTCATCCCGTCCTCCATAAAATAATGTGATCTTTTTATTGTGTTACTCATCCTGGCCTGCCGGGCCGTCCCCATCCTAAGCCGCAATAATCATCCAGATTGCTTAAGGTCCCCAAGCAGCCGCTTACAATAAGTAACGGCCCATCAGGCTGCAGGATCCTGATATCCTCCTTTAACCGAACTCGGCCGGGGTCGGGAGGGGACGGCGAATACCTGAGCTTCCTTTCGGCTACCTGGAAAAGGCAAAGCCGATCGTCAGTCGTTTCTGGTTCTGCCCCGGCCCGGAGAGCGGCCGGCTTGTGGCGCCGGCCAGGTCCAAGCGCAATCCCCGCCACTCCAGCCCGGCCCCGGCCGATAGGAAATAGAGGTTCTGAAGCCATGGCTCTAAGCTTCTTTCCTGCTCATCCAGCGGAGAAAGCAGGCTGAAAGCCCCTATCCTCAATGTCAGAAACCTTAGCGGCCTGAGCTCAAGGCCAAACTTTAGATCGAATTTCCCCTCATAGCCCTGGGTAACCACATTCCAGCCGGTGAGCCCGGCCTCGGCCATGAAGACCATATCATCCTCTGGCCGGTAGCTCAGGGATATCTTGGTCTCCCCGGGCACGGCCCCGGAAAGTTTTAGATCTTGGGGCGAAGCCGTATCCGGAATGAATTCGGCCGTTCCTTTCAGTTCCGACTTGGTGGAAACGGCTGCCGCTAGCTTCCATTCCAAAGTTAAGGGGACGGCGATCCCGGCCGAAATATTGTATCCTGTAGCCTGTGCTTCGCGGCATATAATCCGACCCTCCGCATCCGACCAGTCGAACCCGGCCCGATAGATACTGACCGCTGCTCCGATGGAAGCCTGGCCCGAGGTGGAGTATGACCAGCCGGCCATATATTGACGGAGCGCCAGCCGGGCATGGTCAGACGCCGCGGGATGTTGGATATCGGGAAATTCGATCCCGCCCTCCATGGCCAGGCGGTAGCCGGCGGCCAGGCAGTGGTTTCCCAGCCTGAGGGCGGCGGCCACAGCCGCGGGACAGGCTTCCGACGGTTCGTTTTTTATGGCCACGTGGCTCTGCCCGGCCGAGAGCCAGCCTGCCGAGGCCGCCGCCTGGAACCTTTCCGCTTGCCAGCTGTTGTTGGGCCAGGAGAATATAGCCAGAGGGCCATGGTCAGGGACCGCCAGGCCCAACGAGCGGGCCGAATATGGCAGATAGCGGTCGTACTGCAGAGGCAATCTCAACTCGTATTGGGCCGCCTGACCGGAAGCGGCCAACAGAAAGGCCAACCATCCTCCTATCAGTGCCGCCCGGCTTCCGCCTCTTCCCGCCCGCTTCTTAAACGGCCGCGGCCATCGCTGTTCACTGACGGACATAGCATCTCAGACGCCGAAGGACGTCCCCACCGCCCGGGCCGCCCTGATTATCTCGGAGTCAGGATCAACCCGCCTCAATTTCCCGGCCACCTCGGATACCGGCGCCGAGGAGATCTCAGTGCCCTTCAAAGTTACCATCCGGTTGAACTGGCCCTGGCACAGCAATTCCACCGCCGCCACCCCGAAGCGGGTGCCCAATATTCGATCATAGGCGGTGGGGCTGCCGCCTCGTTGGAGATGGCCCAGCACCGTCACCCGGCACTCTATCCCGGTGCGGGATTCGATATCGTCGGCCAATTTCTGCCCGATGCCTCCTAACCGCAGCTGATCCGTGGATTCCTTGATCACCTTGCGCACCACCATCTCGCCGTCCCTCGGCCTGGCGCCCTCGGCCACCACCAACAGGGAAAACCTCTTGCCTTTGGAATTTCTCCGCTCCACCGTCCGGCAGACCGAATCCAGATCGTAAGGCATCTCGGGCAGCAGGATGATATCCCCGCCTCCGGCCAGGCCCGAATAGAGCGCGATCCAGCCGGCATAGCGGCCCATGGTCTCCATGATCATCACCCGATGATGGGAGGCGGCGGTGGTGTGCAGTTTGTCTAAGGCCTCGGTGGCCGTGGTCAATGCCGAATCGAAGCCAAAGGTGACGTCCGTAGCCGCTAGATCGTTGTCTATGGTCTTGGGCACGCCCATTACTTTCACCCCCTTCTCCGCCATCTGGGCGGCCATGGACATGGTGCCGTCGCCGCCCACGCAAACCAGGACCTCCAAGCCGGCATGGGCGATGTTATCTAACACCCGGTCCGAAACGTCGACGAACTCCGTCTCCCCGTCCGCCTTCTTCCTGGGAAAGCGGAAGGGATTGTCCCGGTTGGAGCTGCCCAAGATGGTGCCGCCCTGGCTCAGGATGCTGGAGACCGCGTTCCAGTCCAATTCCCTCATCCGGCCGTAGATCAGCCCGGCAAAACCGTCCTCGATGCCCACCACCTCCAGGCCCCGGGTCAGGGCGGCCTTGGTGACCGCCCGGATGACTGCATTCAGGCCCGGGCAGTCGCCCCCAGCGGTCAGCAGTCCGATTTTCTTTATATCAGCCATGAAGATGATCTCCTAAGATTAAAAATTCTATGGTGAATCTTCGTTTTGTTGAGTCCAGTTCAATAGTCCTGCTCCCCGGCTATCTTCAGGATGAGCTCGGCCGTCCGGTGGGCGGCCTGGGGCCTGGCCAGCTTTCTGGCCGCGCTCTTGAGCGAGGCCAGCTTTCTTGGATGGGAGAGCACCTGTTCCAGTTTGTAGGGCACGTCTATCAGATGTTCGGCCTTGACCCCGGCCCCGTTCTCCAAAAGCATATCGCTGTTCATGTCCTCCTGGCCCGGGATGGGATTGATCACCATCACCGGCAGGCCGCAGGCCATGGCCTCGGCCGTAGTCAGGCCGCCCGGCTTGGTGATGACCAGGTCCGAGCATTTCATATATTCGTCCATGGCGTCGGTGAAGCCCACCACTTTGATGCTCAGCCGGCTCCTCCGGGCGGCCTCTCGCAGCGATCGGTAGAGCTTCTTATTCCTTCCGGTGACGGCTATCAATTGAAATGATGACTTGCAATTCTCTAACCAACCCACGATCTGCTCAATAGGGCTGACCCCGAAGCCGCCGGCTAAAAGCAGCACCACCGGCAGGTCGGTCCTGAGGTCGTACTTGGTCCTCAGCTCGGCCGGATCCTTGGCCTGGCCGAACACGGGGAGCACCGGGATGCCGAAGTTGTGGATCCTCTCCCCGGGAATTCCCATGGATACTAAGTGGGCCCGGTTGTAGTCATCGGCCACCACATAATGCTCGCACTCGGAAAGTATCCAGTAGGCATGGAGGCCGTAGTCGGTGGTCACCGTCACCAACGGAGCCACCGTCTTGCCCCGACGCTTGAGCTCGCAGATCAACTGAGAGGGCAGGTAATGGGTGGAGACGATCACATCCCATGGCTTCTCCAAGATATGCTTGCGGAAGCGCCGGGAGTTGATGGAGTCTATGAAGCGGCGGACCGCGTCCGGCTTTCGCTGCCTCTTCATCTGGTCCGAGGCGGTGAATATGTAGCCATAGAGCAGCGGCGTCTTCTTGGCCATGTAGAGATAGATGTCGTGGTAGATCATCTTATAGAGAGCGGAGGATAAGGTCAGCAGGTCAATGTGCTCCACCTCTAGACGCCGCCCACTTTCGGAATTCTGGCTCAGGGCTTGTTCTATGGCCCGGGCTGCGGTTACGTGGCCGCCGCCGGCCGAGGCCGAGATGATGAGGATACGTTTCATCGAATTAATATCCTGTTAAGATGTCGCCAGTTCATTCGATATCGTCCTCCGGGTTTCTTAGGCCTTTTGCCGTCGGCATTATCAATATCAACTCTGTGCTTTCCGGGTTTTAAAAAATCTATGCCAGTTTCCTAATGGTCTGAACCACTCGCCGTTGATCCTCTTCGCCCAGCCGGTGGTGGAAAGGTATGGCCAGGCTGCGGTCGGCCGTCTCCTCGGCCACCGGGAAATCGCCTTTTCTATAGCCTAGATGTCTCAGGGCCGGCTGCAGGTGCAGGGCCGGAAAGTAATGGGCGCATTCTATGCCCCGGGCCCTCAGTTCCTTCAGCAGCCGGTCGCGCCGCAGCCCGGCCATCTCCTTAGGCACCAGAATGACGAAGACGAACCAACTGCGCTTCATTCCGGGCACATCGGGCAGGACTTCGAATTCTGGCAGGTAGCGGCGGAACAGCCGCCGATAGATCTCGGCCTTTTTTCTGCGGACGGATAGTAGGGAATTGAGACGCGATAGCTGCACCCGGCCCAGAGCGGCGCCGATATCCGACATTCGGTAATTGTAGCCCAAAACATGATGGGCTAACCAGCCGCCCATATAGCTGCGTCCCTGGTTGCGCATGGAGCGCATGGCCCCGGCCAGCCGGTCGTCGTCGCAGACGGCCATACCACCCTCGCCGGTGGTGATCTGCTTGTTGGGATAGAAGCCGAAGGCGGCCGCCTGGCCGAAGCTGCCGGCCGGCTTTTTCAGATAACGTGCCCCTAAGGCCTCGCAGGAGTCCTCAATGAGAAACAGTTTATGGCTTCGGCAGATATTATCCAAGGCGTTATAATCCGCCGGAAGTCCGAACACATCCACGGCTAAGACGGCCCTGGTCTTCCTGGTTATCGCCTCCTCGGCCCTTCCCGGATCCAGGTTCAGGGTGAGGGGATCGATATCGGCCAGCACCGGCCTGGCCCCCTGGTAGAGGATGCAGTTGACCGAGGCGATGAAGGAGTAGGGCGTGGTAATCACCTCATCCCCCGGCCCCAAGCCCAAGGCCCTGACGATGAGGTGCAGGGCAGCGGTGCCCGAGTTGACGGCCACGGCATGCCTCCGGCCCGTCAGGCGGGCCATGGCCTTCTCAAAAGCTTCTATCTCCGGGCCCAGGCTCAAGGTGCCGGAACGCAGCACCCGGACCACGGCCCTGACCTCGCGTTCGGTGATATGGGGCGAGGCTAATTTGATCATCGAAAACCTCCGGCAACGGTTTCTTTGCGGAACATGCCCCAGGCCGCCATCCAGATGACCACGGCTGCCCAGGACAGCGCTAACAGGGCCGAGGAGGCCAGAGGCTTGAGGAACAGGGCGGCCATCCCTACGCCGGCGAAGCTGAAGGCGGCCGAATAGACGATCAGAAGGGTCTGCCAGACCGACTTCCGACGGCGATATATGATATCGTAAATATGGCTCCTGTCCCCGGTGAAGATGTCGGTCCTGGCCAAGAGGCGGCGTACTATGGCTAAAGTCGTATCCAGGATGGGCAGGGACAGAATGGACAGCGCCGAGAGGAGGCGTTCCAAGCCGTAGGACGACATCCTCAGCCCCATGGCGAACAGGAGGAAGCCTAACATCAGGCTGCCGCAGTCCCCCATGAATATCTTAGCCGGCGGCCGGTTGAAGAACCAGAAGCCTAAGGCGGCGCCGGCCACCAAGGCCGCCTGGGCCGTCAGCAGTTGATGGCCCTTGATATAAGAGGCGGCCGCCAAACCGGCGCAGGCGATAAAGACCGTTCCGGCTGCCAGGCCGTCCATGCCGTCAAAAAGGTTGAGGGAGTTGGCCCCGGTAAATAATACCAGGACGCCCAGGACGAAGTCCATCCTCTGAAAACCGGTCAGCGAGCCATGGGGAGAGATCAACTGGGCGGCGACGGCGGCCGCAGCTAAGCCCAGGGCCTTGGCCGAGGGTTTGATCTCATGAAGGTCGTCCAGAAGCCCTACCAGAAAGGCCGCCGCTCCGCCTATGACCGCGGCCGCCACCAAACGATTCTCCAAGATATCCAGCCTCCGGCTCCAGACCAACTGCAGGCCCACAAAGAGCCCCACGGCTATAGCGATGCCGCCGCTACGGGTCAGCGATACCGGATGGATGCCCAGTTCATCAGGATGGTCCCAGGCGTTCATCCGCCGCCCCAATAGCTGGGCCAGAGGGACGGCCAGGATGGTGATCAGGGCCGAGAGTCCGGCAAAAAGACAGAGGGAAATAATTGGATCAGCCATGCAGTCCTTCTAATTTAATGCATAGTTACCCGTCCGGCGAAACCTCCCCCACCACCCCGGCAGGCTCAGCAAGGCCCAGAGCGATCCCAGGCCGTAGGAGAGATGGAGCCCGAGGAAAACTATTGGCAGCAGGGCCATGGATTTGAAAAAAGCGGACTTGGTATGGCCAACGATCATTATATTACATTTTATATATTTATCAAAGTCAAAATAAGTTTTCAGGATGAAAAACAGCATGGCTCCGAAATAAAGCCCCAACTCGGTCAGGAGAAGATAGCCGAATCCCGAAGCCGAAAGGGATAATACCGACAGCGCTGTCAGGGAGAGGACGAAGGCTAAGGGAACGAAATGGCGTAACTTGGGAGCCCGGGGGTTGATGGCCATAGTCTGGATGACCCCGATGCCGTCCAGCCAGCGCTGCTGGAGGAGATCTTTGACTTTTGCGCGACAGATGTAATAGGACTTTATCTTGGGGCTGATATATATCTTGCCTCCGGAACTGATGATCCTGGTATTGAGTTCTATATCCTCGGTCCGGGTAAGCCTCTCGTCAAACAGCCCCACCTTCTCCAGTATCTTTTTGGCAAAGCACCCCGGCCAGACCGAATCGGTGTAACCTTCGAAGCCGGGGCGGCGGAAGGCGCCGCCTCCCAGGCCGAATGGACTGAGATGGACAAGGAGGACGGCCCGCGCCTGAGAGCTTTCGTCCCCCGGCAGGGGGATGGCCGTCCCTCCCACATTGGCGGCCCCGGTCTGTTCCAGCACCTCTAAACAGGCATGGACATAGTCCGGCGCATAGAGGGCATGGGCGTCCAGGCGAAAGATGATCTGGCCGGTGGAGTTCCTGAT
>Ga0272448_1003528_pt1 | contig 18541 bp, 14 predicted proteins | sample YNPCB0191_FD_202220 | JGI IMG/M metagenome (GOLD analysis project Ga0272448, IMG submission 202220) | Hot spring sediment microbial communities from Yellowstone National Park, WY, United States - YNP-CB-019-1 | ecosystem: Environmental > Aquatic > Thermal springs > Hot (42-90C) > Sediment... | reverse complement strand
TCAAGCGCCTGCCCCCCGAGCGCATCTTCGGCCCCACGGGCCAGGGCCAGCAGGTGGCCATGGTCGATGGCTGCCAGGATTGCGGCGACTGCGAGAGCCGCTGCCCCTACAAGCTCCCCATCCGCGCGCGCCTGCAGGAGGTCGTCGCCATCTACCGCGCCGCCGAGCAGGCGTACAAGAGCGCGCGGTAGGGACGATCTCACCGCCAAGGCGCAAGGACGACGCCAAGGTCAGGGGGAAGCATGCCCTCCAACCTTGGCGTTTCCTTTGCGCCCTTGGCGCCTTCGCGGTGGGGTCGCTCCCCTACGAGCAGCCGCCGTCGAGGGTGTCCTTCTGGGGCACGAGGCTGCGGGCATCGACGCCGTGCGCCCAGACGTTGGAGTAGGCCTGCACGCCGTCGACGGTCAGGTAAAAGTAGTACTTGTTGGCCGCGTTGCGCGCCGCCGAGACGTCGACGTTGTTGAAATCCCACACCGGGTAGATGATGCCGTTGGCCGTCACCAGCCGTTTGTAGCCGGTGCCAACCTCCTCGGCCACGCTGCTGTTCAGGGCGCGCCACAGGCGCACGGTGGGGCTCCAGTCGGGCGGCACGGAGGTCAGCGTGTCGGGCAGGAAGAGGTTGGCGGTGATGTTGGCCTTGGTGGCCTGGCTCACCGGCAGCCCCCCCTGCGGCCAGACGATCTCGATCTTGGCATCGACCGGCCCCGTCACCGCGCCGACGCCGGTGGGCACGTCGGCCTTGGGGAAGTAGGTGCGCGCGTCGGCCGCGTGCGCCCACACGTTCGAGCGCCAGCTATAGCCCTCGACGCTGACGTAGAAGAAGACCTTGTTCTGCGGATCGCGGGCAGCCGAGACGTCGACGTTGTTGTGCTCCCAGAGCAGCGTGCTGGCCTGGGTGGCCGAGCCCACCAGCCGCGCCGGGCCGTTGTTCACTGCCCGCCAGAGCTGCACGTTGGGGTGCCACTGACAGGGGGTGGGCTTGAGGGTGCCCTTCTGCAGCAGGTAGCTGCCCACATTGGCCAGGCTGGCCTGGCTGACCGGCGCCCCATCGTGGGGCCAGACGATCTGGATCTTGGCGTCGACGGCGCTGGGCGCGCCGGAGGCCGGCGGCATGGGGGCCGGGCCCGGCGTCAGCGAGGCGCCATAGATGTCGCTGTTCTGGTCGGTGAGCTTGCGGTTGCGCGTATCCGTCCACACCACCACCCGCCCAGAGATGCGCGGCTCGATCTGGTCGCCGATGGCGCGGCTGATGGTAAAGCGCACGTCCTGCGCCAGGTCGTAGCCGTAGACGTCATAGTCGCCCCAGGGCCCGGGGCGGGCGCTCCAGACGATGATCCCGCTGTCGATATCCACGCCGCGCGGCTGCTCGAAGCCCAGGTTGGCGATGACCCTCTCCTGGCCGGTCGTGATGTCGTAGGCCAGCAGGCGATACTCGCGGTCGCGCTGGGCCCACCAGACGACGGTTTGGCCCGAGATGGCCGGCGCGCCGATGACCTCGGGCTGGCGCGTGATGCGGAACTCGCGGCCGGCGCTGGCGTCGTAGCCGTAGAGGTCGAAGAGGGGCAGCGACGAGCCGCCGCGGTTGCGCGCATCGGCCCAGACGACGATGTTGCCCGAGACCGCCGGCCACTGTTGCTGGGCCGGGTCGGTACATACCGGGAAGGTGCGCCCGGTCGACAGGTCGCGGGCGTAGAGGTCCATGGCCGTGCCGAGGTTCGTGCCTTCCATCCAGACGACCAGGTTGCCCGAGATTCTGGGCTGGGCTCGGTACATAGGCCCCCCGCTCTGCAGCGGAGCGATGGTGAAGCGCGACTGGTCGGTGAGCAGGTAGCCAAAGATGCCCTGGCGGCCGTCTTCGGTGTGTTCGGCGGCCACCAGTATGCCATTGTCGATGTCGGGTGGCCAGATCAACACATCGATGGGGGTGAGCTCCAGCGACTGGCCGTTGGCCAGGTTGCGGCCGTGCACCAGCTTGAGCTCGGCCGGGGTATTGCCGCTCGCGCCCTCCCGCCACACAATCCACGAGCCGCCCAGGACCGGTGTGTCCTGCAACTCGGGCCCAAGGCGCACGACGAACTCGTTCATCTGATACGGCTGGTTGCCCTCAGCGCGCGCCGGCCGGGCGCCGAGGAGCACACCGGCGAGCAACGCCCCGGCAGAGAGAACCTGGAGAGCGCGCTTCCACGCCCGCCACATCCCCAGTGTACCCAAGGGGCTCCTCCTTTCTGTGCATCGCGTAGCCCTGCAACTGCGCTCGATGGAACGGCGGTCCTGCCGCGAAGGGTTGCCCGGGCAGCGGCCGGCTGGCTGGCTCCACATCGGCCCGGCCACGGCCCGGAGACACGGTTCCGTACCGGGCCGGCGCGGAGCGTGTAGCCCGGTCCCCTGGTCGCGGAACCGCGAGTCTCCGAGCAGCAGCCTCTGGCGAGTGGCCAAGCACCGCTGGCTTCGCCAGGCCGGAGGCCACTGGCCAGGGGGAGTTAGGGATATGCCAGCGAGTCCTGCGATTGACCGGAGCCAGTGCGGGTTTGCGCGCAGGGGGCGTGCAGGGCAGAGGAGGGACCCGGTGCCCCCGGCTAACCTCCGGGCACGCTGTCATATCCCACCATACAGTCGTCCGGAGCCTACGGTAACCCTCGCACCGGCAATGCCTCCCAGGTGGCACCCCCATCGTGGCTGACCAGGATGCGGTATTGGGGCGGCTTGCCCCATTCGTTGATCGAGCTGCTGACAAAGAGCGACTTGGGCTCGCGCGCGTCGACGGCCAGCGGGCGGGCCATGCCCATGGCCTCGGGCGATTGCGGGACAAAGCGCGTGGCCACCTCCCAGCCCACGCTGCGGGCATCGGCAGCGCCGGCGTTGGCCGAGCGAAGGAGCAAGAGGTTGCCGCCGTTAAAGTAGCTCAGGTCGCAACCGGTGTAGAGCAGGCCGGCGTTGGGGTCATAGGCGATGCCGGCGACGAAGCAGGAATCCTGATTCCCCAGGGCCGGGGCGAACCGTCCCAGGTCGAGCTGCTCCCAGTGGCCATCGCGCCCGCCACGATAGAGGTCGCCCGGGGGCCAGCCATGGCGGGCCCCATCGCGCACCACGGCCCACAGCGTGTTGGGGTTTGTGGGGTTCACCAGAATATCGGTGACCCAGCCGCCGCCGGCCACGCCCCAGTCGGCCTTGCCCCAGGTGCGCCCGCGATCATTGCTCTTGACGATGACCGCATCCATCTCGGTAGTGCGGTAGATGCCGGCCCAGAGGACGTCAGGGTTCTCCAGGTCGACGGCCAGGGCGGTGGCCCGCAGGGTGTTCACCAGTTCCCAGGTCCCACTGCCCTGCCGGCGGTAGATGCCTGCGTCGGTCAGGCCATACATGGTTTCAGGGTGGCGGTAGTCGATGGCGACGGCGTTATAGCGCGCGCCTGACGGCAGGCCCCACCGGCTCTCCTCCGCCCAGGTGGCGCCCCTATCGGCGCTGCGGAACAGGCGCGCTTCCACCACCGCATAGAGGACGGGCGGCTGGTCGGGTGTGACGACCAGGCTCGTCACGACCGGCTCCATGCGCTCCGGCGGGGTGGGTGTGGTGGGCGATGGCGCCGCCGTCACGGTGGGTGGCCGGGCGGTCGCCGTGGCCGACGGCCGCGCCGTGGTGGCCGGGGGCGCGGGAGTGGGCACCGCGGGCACGGTCGCCGTGGCCGGCTCGGCGCTGGGCAACGGCAGGATGATGGTGGCCGGGGTGGCCGTCGCCGGCGCAGCGGTCGGGCACGGCGTCGGCGTCGCCTCCGGGCTGCACGATGCGAGGAGGCAGGCCACCAGGGCGAGCAGACAAGTGCGCAAGTTATACATTGTGCTCCTTTGCAGGCAGCAGGCGGAAGGCTCCGATCCCGCCAGGGGCGGATGACAAATGCATGCTCTCCGGAGTGTCTTCAGCTCCGCGCGAGGCCACGAGACACGGCCCGGGCGCGCCCCGATTGGCGCTGACGCACGCTAGGGCAACCCCGCCATCTGCAGCGTATCCCAGTTGACGCCGTCGTCGTGGCTGGCGAGGAGCCGGTAGCGATCGAGCGGCGATTCGTCGCCACACCAGACGATGTCGGTGGCCGCATAGAGCGAGCGCGGCGCGCGCGCATCGACCGCCAGCGGGCGCACCAGCCCCGGCGCGTAGCAGGGCTCGATGGGCAGGGCGATGTACTTGGCCACCTCCCAGTGGATGGAAGCGGCATCGGCCGCGTCGGCGTTGGGCGAGCGGAGGACCAGGATGCGCCCCGCGTTGTCGTTGCTGCGCTCGCTGCCGGCGAAGAGCAGGTTTGCATTGGGGTCGTAGGCGATGCCCGCTACATACACCGAATCGACGTTGCCCGGCGCCGGGTCAAAGGCCCCCAGGCTCAGGCGCTGCCAGTGGCCGTCGCGGTCGCCCCGGAAGAGCAGGCCATCGGGCGCCAGGTCGCGCCGGTTCGAGCGCACCACCGCCCAGAGCATATCGGGGTCGTTGGGGTTCACCAGGATGTCGCTGGCCCAACTGCCCAGCGGCGAGGCCTCCAGCTCCGGCCCGGCCGGCGACCAGGTGCGCCCGCCGTCGGGGCTGCGGAGGACCACCGCCTGGCCCGCCTCCTTGCGCAGCACCCCCGCCCAGAGGGTGTTGGCATCGACCATGTCCACCGCCAGGGCGGTCGCCTGCAGGTCACTGATGCGCTGCCAGGCCGCCGTTCCCTGCCGGCGGTAGAGGCCCTCACTGGTCAGGAGGTACGTCGTCTCCGGGTGCTTGTAGTCGACGGCGACGCCGGTGAGTGCAGCGCTGGCGGGCAGACCGGCCATCGTCTCCCCGGCCCAGGTGGCGCCGCGGTCGGCGCTGCGGTAGAGCTGCCCGTCGACCACGGCATAGACCACGGGTGGGTCGCTGGGGGTGACGACAAGGCTCGTCACCTGCCGGGCGTAGGGCGGCAGCTCCACCGTCGGCGTCACAACCGGCATCGGGCTTGGCTCTGGCTGGCCGGGGGTGGGCGGTGCCGGCGCCGTGGGCACCTGGCCCGGCTGCCTGGTGGGCGTCGGCGCCGGCGTGGGCGTGCCGGTCGGTGGCACAGCGGTCTGGGTGATGGGCACGAAGGCCAAGCTCTGCAAGAACTGGTCGTAAGCCGCGAGGGCCGGCGCATCGCGCTCGCTGGCCTGCGGCGGCGAGAAGCTCAGCTTGTAGAGCCGGCCCTCGTGCACCGCCCAGACCTGGCGGGTCCGATCGGGAAGGTTGGTCAACTCGACCGCCGGCTCGCCTGCCAGGGTCAGGGCGCGCTGCCCGATCGCCTGCCGGTAGCCGGGGTCGAGGATGGCCAGCCAGGCCTGCACCGCCTCGGCGGCGGTCGGTGCGGGCACCTGCAGCACGCTGACCTGGATGGCATAGTGCCCCAGGGCCTGGTCGCCCTGCACGTAGCCATCGCTGGCAAAGCCTGCACCGCCCAGCCGCAGCCAGCCCGGGGCCTCGACCCCCGGGCCGCTGGTGCGAGCCGTCCAGTCCGCGGGGCATTCCACACTGAAGCCCAGCTCGGGGCTCAGGTAGCGCACCGTCGGCGAGATGGGTGTGGCGACCGGCTGTGCCGCTGTGGTGCGCGCGGCCGGCCTCAGGGCACCAAAGCGTTGCTCCACCAGTGGCCGCCCGGTAAGGATGACGCCGGCAACCAGGAGCAGGGCCACCGCCGAGGCAGCGGCCCAGCCCAGGGCATTGCCCCAGCGGTCCAGAACCCCCCAACGGGCCTGCCGGCGCCGTTCGGCTTCGAGCGCTGTCGATATCCGAGCACGCAGCAACTCTTCGCCCGCCGATGCACCTCTGGGCTGTGGCAGCTCCGCCAGCATCGCCGGCATCTGGCGGTGCACCGCAAGGCGCCGCTGGCAGGCCGGGCAGCCCGCCAGGTGCTCCGCCACGCGCGCCATATCCTCGGCAGCCAGTTCACCATCCACATAGCGGGGCAAGAGCGCACGCACATGCCGGCAGTTCATGGGCCCACCTCCTCGCTCAAACGGAGGTACGCCTCACAAAAGGCCTCGCGAGCCCGGTAGAGGCGAGATTTGGCAGCGGATATGGAGAGGCCGAGCGCTTGGGCGACCTCGGCGCAGGAAAGGCCCTCGTGGAAGTGGAGGAGCAGGCAGGCGGCATCGCGACGGGGCAACTGCGCCAGGGCCTGGGCCACGAGTTCGCGCTCGCCCAGGCGCGCCTCGGGGCCGGGCCCGGAGGCATGGCGCACCGATTCGCCGGCCAGCGGCAGCCAGGCGATGAGCCGGCGACGCCGCAGGGCCGAGAAAGCAGTGTGGGTGGCGATGGCGTAGAGCCAGGCGTGCAGGTTGTCGGGCTGGGGGCCGGCCGAAAGCGCCCGGTAGGCCTTGAGGAACGTCTGCTGCGCCAGGTCTTCGGCCAGGTCGGCATCGCTCACCAGCCGGCACAGGTAGCGATAGATGCCGGCATAGTACTGCTCGAAGATGAGGGCAAAGCCTTCCACAGGGCCGCACCTCACACTTTCCATGGCCTGCGACCGGTAGCTCAACGTCAGCACGTCGCTCCTCCTCCATTGTATACGACGCATGAGGGGGCGCAAAAGTCGCAGGCCGACGCTTCGCTTTCGCTGCCAGGGAGAGGGCTGGCGCCCCCGCGCGGAGCCCATCCCCCAGCCCCCGACCTAAGGGGTCGGCAGGGCGACGGCTTCGCCCCTCCGCCTCTCCGCGCTCCCGGCGTCTCCCGGAGTCCGGCTGTAGACGGCCACCCCTGCCTTATTGCAACGGCATGGGTACTGGAACCGCACCCACCCAGCGGGGCGCGTATCCCACCCAGGCAACACGTTCTGCACCTGACCGGAGCGCAACCTCTTAGCTTGGGCAGGCGCGGGGCAGGTCTGCCCGCTGTTGCCGGGTGCGTCTTGGACCGAGTACGGTTGCGGTACCGGCTCGCGCTCCACAAACGTTCACAGAAATCAGTCTATCTATTGACAAATTTGAGGAAATGTGATATAAGTGTAAGTGATAGGAGGAAGGCGATGCGCAAGATCCTGGAACAGTGCCCCACCTGCGGCGGCCCGCTGGTGGTGACCGAACTCACCTGCCCCCAGTGCCAGACGCAGGTGCGCAGTCAGTACAGCCCCTGCCCGTTCTGCGCCCTGACGGCCGACCAACTCGTCTTCGCCCGGCTCTTTATCGAGAAGCGGGGCAACCTGCGCGAGATGGAGAAGGCCCTTGGCGTCTCCTACCCCACGGTGCGGGGCAAGTTGGAGGAGATCGCCGAGCGCCTGGGAGCCGCGCCGGCACCCGCCGAGCCGCCCCCTTCCGAGCCGGGGCTGGAGGAGGAGCGGCGGGAGGTGCTGCGTCTGGTTGCCGAGGGCAAGCTGTCGCCCAAAGAGGCGCTGGCCCGCCTGCGCAGGGAGCAGGCAGCCCGCCAAGAGCACGAAGAGTAGAAAGGAGGGCCATCATGGCCGGCAACATGTTGCGTGACCTTCTGGCCCAGATTGAGGCGCATGGGGGGCCACAGGCACTGAACCTGGAAGGGGCCAACCTGGGCGACCTGGGCGCCGGGGCCGGGGCCATCCAGGCCGAGCTGGCGCGGCGGCGGGCTGTGCAGCCCGATGCCGCGCCAGCCTGGCTCTCGCCTCGTACCGGCGGCCTGAACCTGGCCCAGGCCATCCTCAGGCGCGCCAACCTCAGCGACGCCGACCTGCAGGGGGCCGACCTTGGCGAGGCGGATCTCGAGGGCGCCCTCCTGGCTGACGCCCACCTGCAGGCAGCCAACCTGCAACGCGCCCGCCTGGCCGGCGCGGACCTCCGCGATGCTCACCTCGAGGGCGCCAACCTGGCCGAGGCCACCCTCGACCATGCAGCCCTCGGCGATGCCGTGCTCTTCGAGGCCAACCTGCAGGGCGCGCGCCTGGTTGCCGCCGACCTGATGGATGCCAACCTCCGCAAGGCAAACCTGGCCCAGGCCAATCTGACGGAGGCCATCCTCGACGAGGCCAACCTGCATCAGGCCAACCTCACGGGGGCCAGCCTGCGCGCCGCCAGCCTCAAGGAGGCCGACCTGCGCCAGGCCAACCTGCAGGGCGCCGGCCTCGATGAGGCTGCCCTGGAGGAAGCCGACCTCCGCCAGGCCGACCTGACCGGAGCCAGCCTGCGCGCTGCAGCGCTCACCGAGGCCGACCTGCGCGGCGCTGTGCTCCAGGGCGCCGACCTCACGGGCGCCAGGCTCGACGAGGCCCGCCTCGACCAAGGCCGCCGCCCGCGCCGCCCACGTCAGGGCAACTGGGCCGCCTTCGCCGAGGAGGTCTGCGAGGAGGCAGTGGCCGGGCTGGAGGAGTGGGGCTCGCCCAGCGGCATGGCCTCGCTCGTCGATGACATCCGAGCGGGCATCGAGCAGGGGCTCGGCCAGTGGACGACGCTCAGCAACGGACCCGGCGTCCAGCCGGCAGGCGAGCCGGACTCGTGGAGCATCCCCCGCGACAGCGCGACGGCCCTCTACCTTAGCGTTGGCCTGGGCTCGGTCCGCCTGGTGGGCGAAGCACGCGACGATCTCCGGATCCGATGCTCGGCCGGCGCGCGAGAGGAGTTGGAGGTGGCTCGCTCCGAGGGCGCCATCCACATCCGCCAGCGGGAGCACCATGGCTACCCCGGCCTCCGCCTGGACCTGGAGTTGGCGCTACCCCGGGCGTTCGAGCGGTTGGTGGTGCGCACCGGCCTGGGCGCCATCCACGGCCACGGGATCGCGGCGCAGGTGCGCCTGGCTACCGGCAAAGGCGACATCCGCTTCGAAGACAGCAGCCTGGAAGGCGAGGTCCATACCGGCGCCGGCAACATCTCCCTCGAGCGCGTGGGCGGGCGGGTCTCTGTGCGCGCAGGCAACGGCGACGTGCGGGTCCATGTCGCCAGGCCGGCCAGGCTCGCCATCTGGACAGCGCGGGGCAACGTCCGCCTGGAAGGGGAAGGGGTAGAGGAAATGCGCATCCACACCGGTCTGGGCGACGTCTACTCGGCCTGCGTCCTGGGGCCGGGAGTCTGCCAGGTGAATACGGGCGCCGGCGTGGTCACCCTGGAGCTGGGCGAGGGCCAGTCGGCCCAGGTTGAGGCGAGCACCGGCATGGGCCAGGTGGTGAGCGACTGGCCGCTCGTGCGCGTGGGCCGGCCGGGCCGGGCGGCCATCGGCAGCATGCGCATGGTCGGCTCCATCGGCGGTGAGGAGGGGCGGGTGACCCTGTTGCTCAAGACGGGCGTGGGCAACATCTACCTGAAGCGAGCCGCAATCCGCCAGGCCGCGCCGGCGGAGGCTGAGCCGGTTGCGCCGGCAGCCCCGCCCCCCGCCGCGCCTCCAACCGACGAGGCGCGCCTGGCTATCCTCCAGAGCTTGGCCCGGGGCGAGATCAATGCCGAAGAGGCTGAAGAGCTACTCAACGGGCTCATTGGCTGACCCTGCCACAGGGTCGATCGGAGGTCATCCATGTGCCAAGGTGAGCCTATCCGCCCCATGGCCCCCACCAGGGCGGACCATGGGCCGCAAGAGCACCCACCATACACCGGCCCAGGGCAGACTCGGCTGGGCGAGCGGCTGCGCCGGAGCTGGAAGGCCAACTTTGCCGTCATCTGGACCGGCCAGGCGCTCTCGCTATTGGGCAGTCAACTGGTGTCGTTCGCCCTCATCTGGTACCTGACCCAGACCACCCAATCGGCGACGGTGCTGGCCACTGCCTCGCTGGCCGGCCTGCTGCCGCCGGTCCTCCTGGGTCCCTTTGCCGGAGCCCTGATCGATCGCTGGAACCGCCGCCACACCATGATGGTCGCCGACGCTTCCATCGCCCTGGCCACTGTTGGCCTGGCATTGCTCTTTGCCCTGCGGGTCGTGCAGACGTGGCACATCTACCTCCTGCTGCTTGCGCGCGCCATCGGTGCAAGCTTTCACCAGCCGGCCATGCTGGCCTCGGTCTCGCTCATGGTGCCTGGGGAGCACCTGACGCGGGTGCAAGGTGTGAACCAGACGCTGGAGGGTGGCCTGAACATCGTCTCGGCCCCGCTGGGAGCCTTGCTCCTGGGGGTGCTGCCTATGCAAGGCATCCTGGCCATCGATGTGACTACCGCCGCGCTGGCCATCCTGCTGCTCCTGGTGACGCGGATACCGCAGCCCGAGGGTCGCGGGGAGGCAAGCGCCGGCACCCGCGTGGCCATGGTGCTGGGCGACATGGTCGAGGGCCTGCGCTACGTCCTTTCCTGGACCGGGCTGGCCCTCATCCTGGCCATGGCGTCGCTCTTGAACGCGCTCTTCAACCCGGCGTTCGCGCTGCTGCCCCTCCTGGTCAGCCAGCACTTTCAGAGCGGTGCGCTGCAGCTCGGCTGGCTCAACACGGCTCTGGGCGTCGGGCTGGTAGCCGGGGGCATCCTGCTGAGTGTCTGGGGCGGGTTCCGGCGGCGCATCATGACGACCATGTTGGGGCTGGTGGGGATCGGCGTCGCCATGTCCGTCGTCGGCCTGGCCCCGGCCTCGGGCCTCAACCTGGCGATTGGCGCCATGTTCCTCCTGGGGGTCAACCTGGCCCTCACCAACGGGCCGTTCATGGCCGCCATCCAGGCCACGGTCGAGCCGGGCATCCAGGGCCGCGTGATCACCCTGCTGCACAGCATCTGCGCGGCGGCCTCTCCCTTGGGCCTGATCATCGCTGGGCCGCTGGCCGATCTTGTCGGCGTCCGGGCCTGGTTCATGTTGAGCGCGGGCATGTGCTTCGTCATGGCGGCTGCGGGCGTGCTCATGCCCCAGGTCCTGTACTTTGAGGAGAGGCGCGGGCTGTCACCCACGGCAGTGCACGCCTGACCGCTGCGCGGCACAGCGCGGCACGATGTCGCGGCCGCGGGCGCGACGCGCGGTAGACGCGGCATCCTGCCGCGGTAGGCGCGGCATCTTGCCGCGGAAGCTGCACACTCGCCATGAGAAGAGCAAGTTCCTGAGCATTTGACAGCCGCTTTTCCTCCTGGTACCATCACGCCACCGAACTGGACGCGGCTCCCGTTCCCCCACCGCACCGCATCAGGTTTGTGGCCCCTCGCCGTCCCGGCGCCTTCAGCGCGAGCAGCGTGGCTCGGCCGTCGCAGGGAGGGAATCCGGCCTGCCGCTAGGATGGGCTGCGGCCCTACCCGGGGCCGGCCCTCGTTCGCCTTTTGAGGAGAAGCCAGGGATGATCGTATTGACGAGCCGTGGGGGAGAGGTGGGGATCGAGGCCGCCATCGAAATCCTGCGCCGGGGCGGCTCCGCCCTCGATGCCGTGGAGGCGGCCGCTCGCCTGGTGGAGGCAGACCGGGCCAACCATACCGTGGGCGTGAGTGGCTGGCCCAACCTGCTGGGCGAGGCAGAGCTCGACGCCAGCATCATGGATGGCAGCACCCTTGCCACCGGGGCCGTGGGGGCGCTCACGGGCTACCGCCACCCGATCTCGGTGGCGCGCAAGGTCATGGAGACGCTGCCCCACGTGATGCTGGTGGGCGAGGGGGCAGCGCGCTTCGCCGCCGAGATCGGCGCCGAAACGGCCAAGTTGACGCCCGAAGCGCGCCAGGGGTGGGAGGCCTGGCTGGCCGAGAACGTCGGCGCCGAGGCGCGCCAGAGCTGGCCGCCACGGCTGCTGGCGCCCTATGCCTGGCTCACCGCCGACCCCGAGCGCCCCCGGGGCACGGTCAACATCCTCGCCCAAGACCGGCAAGGCCACCTGGCCGTGGCGGTCAGCACCAGCGGCTGGGCCTGGAAGTACCCCGGGCGCCTCGGCGACTCGCCGATCATCGGCGCCGGCAACTATTGCGACGACCGCTACGGCGCCGCCGCCTGCACCGGCGTGGGCGAATGGACCATCCGTTGCAGCACGGCGCGCTCGGTCGTCCTCTATCAGAAGATGGGGATGGCGCTGGAGGAGGCGTGCCGCGAGGCTGCGCGCGAGCTGCTCGACCTGCCCGGCCGGCAGAAGATCGCCGGCCGCGTCAACATCCTGGCCCTGGACCGCGAAGGGCGGCCCTTTGGCATCACCGTCGGGGCCGAGGCGAGGGCGGGGGGACCCCGCCCCTACTACGCCGTGTGGCAGGAAGGCATGGCCGCGCCCGAGATGCGCGAGCCCGAGCAGTTCGTGCCCTGATTCTGGGAGCGATGCCCGCATGGTTGCCCTGTGCCCAGGTGACAGCCGGGTATTCTGTTCCACGACTTCCCGGCGCAGCCCCTGGGGTGGGGTTTTGGCGGGTTGGCCGGGACCGCCGCCCGCGGGCGGCGGTCCCGGCCAACCCGCCAAAACCCCAAGAACGGGCACGCACCGGGCGAACGCGGAGCATGTAGCCCGATACCAAGCCGGCCGGGGCACCTGTAGAGTGTGGTGACTGGAGATGGCTGAACGGATCTTGATCATCGAGGACGAGCGGGCAGTGGCCCGGGGCCTGCAGTACGCCCTGGAGCGCGAGGGGTTCGCGGTGCTTCTGGCCGATACCGCCCGCCAGGGCATCGATATGGCCCGGCAGCAGGCCCCCGACCTGATCATCCTCGACATCCGCCTGCCCGACGGCAGCGGCTTCGACGTCTGCCGCGAGCTGCGCCGCACCCTGCGCCAGCCCATCCTCATGCTCACAGCCTGTGATGAAGAGGTGGACCGCGTGCTGGGCTTGGAGCTGGGCGCCGACGACTATGTGACCAAGCCGTTCAGCCTGCGCGAACTGATCGCCCGCATCCGTGCCCTCCTGCGGCGCGCCTACGGAGAACTCAGCCGCCCCAGCCCGGGCGAACGCATCATCTTTGGCCACGTCGCGCTCGACCTGGAGGCTCATCGGGCCTACAAGGACGGCAAGGACGTGGGCCTGACTGCCACCGAGTTCAAGCTGCTGGCCCACATGGCGGGCCGCCCGGGGCGCATCTTCACCCGGCAGGAGCTGCTGCAAGCGGTGTGGGGCTACCCCGACTACTATGGCGATGAGCGCACCGTCGACGTCCACATCCGCCACCTGCGCGAGAAGGTGGAGGATGACCCCACGAACCCGGTCCACATCACCACCGTGCGGGGCCTGGGCTACAGCTTTGAGCTCTAGGCCCTACAGGGGCGGGAACGTAGGCACCACAGCCAACCCTGGCGGCTGGGCACTGCCGTCCCCGATAAAGAAGGATGGCGGGGGACCCCCGGTCGGGGTCCCCCGCGCTCGTTTTCAGGCTGCGCTTATTGGGTGATCTGGCCGCTCGCGCGCAAGGCGTCGAAGCAGGCCCGGCAGTAGACGGGCCTGTCGCCGCGAGGCTGGAACGGGACTTCCGTCTCCACCCCGCACTGCGCGCAGATCACGGGGAACATCGGCCGAGGGCCGGAGCTCAGCATGCTCATCCGGTTGCGCCGAAGCCGGCGACAATCTGGGCAGCGGGCGGGCTCATTCTGGAAGCCCTTTGTCGCGTAGAACTCTTGCTCCCCAGCGCTGAAGACGAAGGTCGTGCCGCAGTCGCGGCAGGTCAGGGTCTTGTCAACGTAGCTCACGGATGCCCTCCTTTGGCAGGTGAACATGTGTGATTTGGTAGTTGGATCGGCCATCCTGAGCTAACACCGAGGTTGCCGCACCACTTGCCAGGGCCGGTCGATACCACGGGAGCAATCGGAGACCTCACCAAACACCACCGCATAACAGTATAACGCATGTTTCAGAGTTTTGACGCCAAAAGGGCACTCTCTAAGAATCCTCTAAGAATCCGCGGGGGATGTTTGGGGGAGACCAAGAGGGGGCAGAAGTGGGCCAAAAGGCCGGGTTTGAAACCCGGCCTACCGATTGCTGGACCTGGCATGCGCTGGAGCCGGCCTGGAGCCGAACGCCTGATTCGCATTCGCGCCGCCATCATGAGCCGACGCTACGACGAAGTCTGGTCATCGGCCTATAGGCTTGCCCCCAAAGTGAACTAGACGCACCGCGTGAGCACGGTTACCTGGCCAACGGGTAGCGCGCCAGGCGGCCGTGCACCGGCAGCGGCGGGCCAATCAGCGGCCGGGCGTAGGCCAGGAAGGCTTCGGTGGCCCCCTCTTCCGGCCCAGCCATATATGCCTCGGGCAGGAGGCGTTCGCGGTTGGCCACCCTGGCCAGCGGCACCAGGCCCGTGTGCACGCGATACTCGGCGCCGGGCTCGCGCACCAGCGTGACCATCTGCGCCGTCTCTCCGGCCAGGGCCGCCCGCACGGCAGCCGCGCCCACCTCATAGGCCTCCTGGGCATCGGTCGCTGAGATCAGGCAGGTGGAGGCGCGCTGCATCGTATCGGGCTTCTCAAAGCGCGCCTTGAGGCCGGTAGCGCGGGTCACCTGATCGGCCAGGTAGGCGCTGACGCCGCCCAGTTGCTGGTGCCCGAAGGCATCGACCGCCGCCGACGTTGCCGCCAGAAAGTGCCCCTCCGCATCCCTGACGCCTTCGCTCACCGCCACCACCGCCATGCCCAGCCGCCGCACTACGCGCTCGACGTCGGCCAGGATGCCATCGACCGTCACCGGCCGCTCGGGCAGGTAGACCAGGTGCGGCGCCGCGCCCTCTCGCCCCTCACGCGCCAGGACGCTGGCCGCAGTCAGCCAGCCGGCGTGGCGGCCCATGATCTCGATGATCTTGACCGGCGTCGAGGCGGCTCCCGCTTCGGTGTCGAGGCCGGCATCGCGCAGGGTAGAGGCCACAAAGCGCGCTGCGCTGCCATAGCCGGGGCAATGGTCCGTCTCCATCAGGTCATTGTCCACCGTCTTGGGGATGCCGATCACCCGCAGATCGTAGCCGCGCTCCAACGCTAGGGCGCCGATGCGGTCGGCGGTGTCCATAGAGTCGTTGCCGCCGATGTAGCAGAAGTAGCCGACATCGTACTTCTGAAAGACCTCAACGATGCGCTCCAGGTCATTGCCTCTGAGCTTGTGGCGGCTGGTGCCCAGCGCAGCCGAGGGGGTCTGGCGCAGGGCGGCAAGCGTCTCGGGGGATTCGCGGGAAAGGTCGAGCAGATGCTCACCGAGCACGCCCTCGATGCCGCGCTCGGCGCCGATCACCACGCCGACCTCGCGCTTGCCCTTGGCCTCTTCGATCACGCCGACCAGGCTGTTGTTGATGACGGCTGTCGGCCCGCCCGACTGGGCGACCAGCAGGTTCCGTGGATGGTTGGCCACAGCTTTCCTCCCAGGTCTGGTTTCTCGTACATGCTCGGCCGATTCTACCATGGTTGGCGGGGGAGCACAATCTGCCTGGCATGGAGGTGCGCGCGGATTGGGAGGCCCTGTGAGATTGGCGTATAATCCGCTGGCCTGCCTGAGCAAGGAGGATCGATGAACTCTCGCTTGACCACACTGGTATCGCTGGCCATGGCCGGCGTCTCGTGGCTGGGCCTGGGCTATCTCATGGTCGCCTACCCGCCCGACACCGTGGGCCGGATGCTCTTTCTGGGGCTGCTCTTCCTGGCCACCAGTTTCTCCAGTGCCCCTCTTCTGCAGGCCGTGCACCACCGGCTAGCGCACTCTCCCCAGGAAGAGGAGCAGCGCCAGGTGGCGGTGTGGCGCGAGGCCGGCCTGATCGGCCTTTTCTTTGGCCTTTGTGCCTGGCTGCGCTTCATCCGCGCCCTCAGTTGGGCCAATGCGTTGCTCCTGATCGCCGTGCTGGTGCTGACCGAAATCCTTCTGTTGGCCCGCGAGTAGGGGCGGTTCGCCAATCGCCCCTATGTGTGTAAAGGGTGCACGAGTGTCGACCTATGCGCCGGCCGCACGCCGCGGCCTGGAACTGAACTATGAACGCCTGAACCACAATATCGCCGAGCTGGCCCTGCCATCGGTAGCCGAGAACCTGCTGGTGAGCATGGTGTACTTCTCCGACGCCTTCCTCATTGGTTGGCTGCGTGATCCTCACGCCCTGGCGGCGGTGGGGTTGAGTGGCACCTTCCTGCAGATCCTGCAGGCCATTTTCCAGGCTATGGCGGTGAGCGCCACTGCCATGGTGGCGCAATACTGGGGCGCTGACGACGAGGAGCGGGCCACGCGGGTCGCCGCCCAGGCCATCCTCCTCTCATTCCTGACGGCGGTGGTGGCGGGGGCCCTGTTCTGGGGCCTGGCGCCAGCGCTCCTGGGCCTGATGGGCGCTTCGGATGAGACGGCGCGCCAGGGCGCCCTGTACATGCGGCTGGTGCTGCTGACCTCCTTTGCCGGCTACCCGCTCTCGGTGTTGGGCGGGATCATGCGCGGCGCCGGCGATACGCGCACGCCGATGCGCATCACCGCGGTGATGAACGTGTGGAATGTCATCGCCGCGGCGGCCCTCATCTTCGGGCCCGGTCCGCTGCCCGCTCTCGGCATCGCCGGTGCCGGGCTGGCCACGGCCAGCGCGCGGCTCCTGGGCGGGCTGCTGGCCTTCCTGGTGCTCTGCCGGGGGCGCACCCTGCTGCAGGTGCGGCCCCGCCAGCTCCTGCACTACGATGGCAGCATCGTGCGCACCATGGTGCGCCTGAGCTTGCCCACCGCCGGCGAGGCCGCCGTCCGGCAAGGCGGCTCGCTGCTCTTCATGCGCATCGTGGCCTCGTTGGGCGATATGGCCCTGGCCGCCCATCAGATCGCCGTCAACATCGAGTCGCTCTCCTTCATGCCGGGCACGGGCATGAGCGTGGCCGGCACGACGCTGGTGGGCCAGAGCCTGGGTGCCGGCAAGAGCGACCTGGCGGAGAAAAGCGTGGGCCGCGTGGTGGCCTTTGCTGTGGGCATCATGGGCCTCGTCGGCGTCGGCTTTGCCCTCTTCGGGCCGGCCATCGCTTCGCTCTTTGGTGCCACCCCCGAGGTCGTGGCCGCCGCCGGCGCCGCCATCCGCATCGGGGCGCTGGAACAGGTGCCGCTGGCCGTCATGATGGCGATGAGCGGCTGCCTGCGCGGCGCCGGCGATATGAAGAGCCCCATGGTCGCCACCACGGCAGGCGTAGTGCTCTTCCGGGTGCCGATCGTCTACCTTTTCGCGATCATCTTTGGCTGGGGGCTGAACGGGGTCTGGCTGGGCACGGCGCTGGATTTCACGGGGCGCATGATCGTGCTCTACCTGCTCTTCAGGCGCGGGGCGTGGAAGAAGATGAGGGTGTAGGGGCGGTTCTCGAACCGCCCCTCCCTGGCTAGCGGATGGCGCGCTCGGTCTGGCGGTCAAAGATGTGCATGTTGTCCATGTTGATGTGGACGGTCACATCCTTGCCGACCTTGGCCGACGTGCGCGGGTCGACGCGGGCCACAAACTGCTTGGTGCCGGTGAGCAGGTAGAGGTACACCTCGCTGCCCATGAGCTCGGTCACGTCCACGCGGGCCTCGATAGGCGCAGCGGTGATGCCGGGCGGCGCATACTGCGGGTCGTGGATGTCCTCCGGGCGGATGCCGAAGACGACCTCTTTCCCCAGGTGGGGGGCCAGCGTCTTGGCGCGCTCGGCGGGCACTTTGACGCGGAAGGTGCCGGCGTCGACATACATCTCGTCCTTGGCGCCGACCAGGGTGGCGTCGAAAAAGTTCATGGCCGGGCTGCCGATAAAGCCGGCGACGAACACGTTGTCGGGCCGCTGGTAGAGGTTCTGCGGCGTGTCCACCTGCTGGAGGATGCCATCGCGCAACACGCAGATGCGCGTGCCCATGGTCATGGCTTCCATCTGGTCGTGGGTCACGTAGATGAAGGTGGTCTCCAGCCGCTGGTGGAGCTTGGAGAGCTCGGCGCGGGTCTGCACGCGCAGCTTGGCGTCGAGGTTCGACAGCGGCTCGTCCATGAGGAACACCGCCGGCTCGCGCACAATGGCACGGCCGAGGGCCACGCGCTGGCGCTGGCCGCCGGAAAGCTGCTTGGGCTTGCGGTCGAGCAGGTTCTCGATGCCCAGCATCGCGGCCGCTTCGTGCACACGGCGGTTGATCTCGGCCTTGGGCGTCTTGCGCAGCTTGAGGCCGAAGGCCATGTTGTCGTACACGCTCATGTGCGGGTAGAGGGCATAGCTCTGGAACACCATGGCGATGTCGCGGTCCTTGGGGGCCACGTCGTTGACGCAGCGGTCGCCGATGTAGATATTGCCCTCGGTGATCTCTTCCAGGCCGGCGAGCAGGCGCAGCGAGGTGGTCTTGCCGCAGCCCGAGGGGCCCACGAAAACGAGGAATTCCTTGTCGGCGATCTCGATGTTCAGGTCGTTGACAGCGATGACATCGCCAAAGCGCTTGGTCACGTGCTCGTAGGTGACACTCGCCATCTGAGTTCTCCTTTGGTCTCGAGGCGAAAAGGGGCGGCCGGAAAACCTCCGGCCCCATCCGAGGGGAAGGTCAGACCTCCCCGGGGTGCCCAGACCCCCTGCTGTCGTACGGCGCAGCGAGTGGGGCGGGCAGCGCGGCTGGATGGCGAACAGGACTCTTCGGTCGCCGGCTCCTACCGGCGGGCACAGGGCCAAAACCGCTTCGCCTCCGCCGCTGGCACTGGCTCACATCCTGGCCGATATCTGCGTGGGTTCCCTGGCAACCTCCTTTCTGTGCGGCGCCCGCTCCCGTCCCTCACGGAGACCCATACCGTCACAGCGGGCCGCTGTCCTTAGTATAAACGATTGTGCTGAAAT
>Ga0272448_1003527_pt1 | contig 18544 bp, 13 predicted proteins | sample YNPCB0191_FD_202220 | JGI IMG/M metagenome (GOLD analysis project Ga0272448, IMG submission 202220) | Hot spring sediment microbial communities from Yellowstone National Park, WY, United States - YNP-CB-019-1 | ecosystem: Environmental > Aquatic > Thermal springs > Hot (42-90C) > Sediment... | reverse complement strand
ATGTAACCTTGGAATAAACCGGCTGCTTCTTCGGGATTATGCCATATGTGTTGCGGAAATTGACATCCTCCGTGATTTGTTTGATTTCATAGGGAACGCTCTCAATTGTGAGGAAGCCATCCTTCGTTTCCTTGAACTTCCCTCCGAAAGCCGAGAATGCTTTCTTGAAGAAAGCCTCAACATATTCGGGAACGAGGCGATGCTCCCTTGCCTTCTCCCTGACCTCCTCCAGCCTAGTTAAATCTATGTACCTCGTAGCCAAGCTTTCCCTGAGGACAGAAGTCTTGGCCTTCGTGATATATTCCTCATCCATCTTTATATCAACTTCTTTTATTACTTCCTCCCTGCTTCTCTCTTGGAGGGCAGCTTCAATAACTAACCGATAAAGGTCCTTGCCATAAAAGAGCTCGCCGATTACATCAAAAACCCTATCGGTTCCCAGCGCATTTCTTATCTCCTCCAATTTCTCCAATATCTTGGCGAGAACTCCGCCTTCCCTCGTATCCTCAGCAACGAGATTGAATATATAGACATCCCTCTGCTGACCGTATCTGTGAATCCTTCCCATCCTCTGCTCAAGCCTGACGGGATTCCAAGGGATATCGTAATTTATCATATAGTTGCAGAATTGGAGGTTTATTCCCTCTCCCGCCGCCTCCGTAGCCACCATAACCTGCGTCTCATCCCGGAATACCTTCTCCGCCTCTATCCTATCCTCAAGGTTCATCCCGCCGTGAATGTAGTTGACGGAATAGCCCCAGGATTTAATCTTGTTGACGAGGTATTCAAGTGTATCCTTTGATTCAGTGAAGACGAGAATCTTGTCCTTCCCTCCCGCCTTCCTTATTTCCTCCAATCCTTGTTCTAATAGCTTCCTCAATTGCTTCAACTTCACTTCCTTCTCTTGCTGGAGGATTTCGTCCGCCTTCCTTATAAGCTCGTGAAGCTTCCTTATCTCCTCCTCTACCTGCTCTCGCCTCTCCGCTGTGCTTACCCTTTCCCACTTCTCCTCCTTCTCCCATCTCTCCTGCTCCGCCTCATCATCAACCTCCTCCAATTGCTCAAGGGGAATGAAGGTATCAGTGGGCTCTATCTCTTTCTCCTTTATCAGCTCCTCCAATCGCTCCTTCCGTCTCTGGAGTGATTTCCTGATGGCATAGGTGCTGGAAGCCAGCCTCCTCTGTAGAATTATGAGGGCGAAGGTGATGTTTAGCCGCCTCTTCTCCTGCTTCTCCATTGCCAGGTTGTAGTGATACCGCACATATCTTGAAACCTCATTGTAGAGCTCCTTTTCCTCATCGGAGAGGCGATATCTGATTGTTCTCACATAGCGATTCGTGAAGATTGGCTTCCCCTCAAAATCCCGCATATCCTCCTTCAAACGCCTGATGAAGAGAGGATTGTCTCTATTTCTGATTGATTCATCAAGGAGCTCTGTTGTGGAGAAATAGCCGGGAGAGAGGAGGTCTAAGAAGAGGCGGAAGTTCTCGGGGTCGCCCTTGTGGGGAGTGGCGGTGAGGAAGAGGAGATGGTTAGACCTCTGGGAGAGGGCTTCGCCCAATTTGTATCTCGCTGTCCTCTCCATCTTCTCCCCATAGCGATAGGCAGCCATCTTATGCGCCTCATCAACAATCACGAAATCCCAGTCAGAGCTTTGCAGAGAGGGAAGGATATCCTCCTGCTTGGCGAAATCCATAGAGGTTATCGCCTGCATTTCCCTATCCCAGGGATTCTCTCCAAAGAGGTTCTGGAAAGTGCTCCTATCTATGACAGCGAATGTCTCCTGGAATTTCTCTTTGAGTTCCCTTCTCCATTGGTCCTTGAGATGACCGGGGATAACTATGAGAGCTCTTTTCGTTAATCCCCTCAGCTTTAATTCCTTGAGAATGAGACCAGCCATAATCGTTTTTCCCGCCCCTGGGTCATCGGCGAGGAGAAAGCGGATGCGTGGGAGCTTGAGGATGTGCCCATAGACGGCGTCTATTTGGAAGGGAAGGGGGTCTATTTTGGAGATATTGACAGCCAGGAGGGGGTCGTAGAGGGAAGCGTAGCGGAAGCGAATCGCCTCAATCGCCAGGAAGGCTTGATAGCCATTTGCGTTAAAGGAAAGGGCTGTCTCTTGGACTTTGATTCTCTGGAGGTCTTCTTCGGATAAGAGCTGGTCAATATGGCGATTGGAGCGAATCGTTGCTCCGATGATATGAACCATCTTTCCGATTCTCTCCGCTTTATCAACTTTAACGGGCTCGGGCCAGAAAGGACCTTCAATGATGCATCCCTCTACGATTTCCATCATCCTTCCTCCTTCTTCTCGTAGACTTCAAGAATTGTCTCGGGATTATCCTTGTCCCCCTTCACGATTAGCAGAAAAGCTATCTCCTTGTCTTTCCCTATTTCCTCAACGAGTTTCTCCAGCTCGTTGTAAGCTTCCTTGAGAGTGCCCTTAGGAAGCACCTTGCGAAGGAGCAATTTATAATTCTCCGGTTTTTCCCTGAAGAAAAAGCCGATATCCTCCATTTCTATCTATTTTAATTTTATGTGAAGAGAAACGCAATAAACCATCAGTTATTTTGGGGATGAAGTCGTTTTGGGACTTTGTGAGGAGGAGAGCTTTCTGTTATTGCAAAGTAAGAAAGCTCAAAAACGAGATTGCCGCGGCTTTCCGTAGGGAAAGCCTCGCAATGACAATTAACCTGCTGTCATTGCTGGCATGGGTATAGGTTTTGGAAAGGGAGAAGGGATAAAGAGTAGAAATAGCGATTAGGAATAAAATTGAAGTCTTTTCTTATTGAGGGGGGAGAAAAGGAGATATCGTGTATGTCAAAAATAACGAGACCAAATTAAGAAAAAGAATTCTATAATTTGGAGCTATGAGAGTGGTCTCGTAAAAGTGGAGGAAACCAATCCGTTATTAAAAAACTATACCCATAGATGCGAGGGGCGAAGCGACGAAGCAATCTCTTCTTGCGGAAAAAGCGGGGGCTCTCCGAAGGAGAGCCCCCGCAAAAATTGAACTTGAGCCCTATCTCAATATAGCTCCTGAGGGAAATCTATGAGCTGACCCTCCGCTGCGGCTTTCCCCGCAAGCTCTATCACCGCTATTACTCTCCTTGCCTCCTCTGGCTTCACCACAAGCTCCTTCCCCCTCAATAAATGGTCAGCTATGTTCTTATAATACGCATTCCACTCTCCCTTCTTCAAGGGTATATTTCCCTCCATCTGCATTCCATTTACTATTCTCCTCATAAGAAATCCCTGCCTTTCCCTACCATCCTCCAAGCTTCCCTCCGTCCCCAAGATAAACCATCTCCTCTTCCCCGCCATCGCTATTGAGGAAAGCTGAACATAAGCAACCGCCCCATTCTCAAATTGAATTATCGCCTCCGCATTGTCCTCGTTCGTAACATCCCTCCAAACAAGCTTATGGCTGAACCCTCCTACCTTTTTCACCTTTGAGGGAATCAATCCCAATATCCAATCAACTATATGAGCACCCCAATCATAAAGAGCCCCGCCCGATATCTCCTTATCCGACCTCCACCAATATCCCGGATGCCCATAGCCGCCCATAAAGACCTCTAAATGGAATATATCCCCAATTAATTCCTTGCCAACCGCCTCCTTTAAAGCCAAATAATCTCCATCCCATCTGCGATTGTGGAAGACGGATAACATCACTCCCTTCTCCCTCGCCATATCAATCATATCGCTCGCTTCTTTATAGGTGATACAGAAAGGCTTCTCCACAATCGTATGCTTGCCAGCGGATAGACACTGCATAGCTATAGGATAGTGGGTGTTGTGGGGAGTGACGATTACAGCAAGCTGGAAATCGCAATTCTTCAATAGGTCATCAACGGAGTTGAAGGTTTGGACCTCGGGGAAATCCCTCTTCGCGGATTCGGTGCGGGATTTGTCCCTATCGCAGATGGCAACGACCTCCATCTCTCCTGTTGAATTGATGTAATCGGTGTGAGCCTTGCCCATATTGAAGGCAGCGCCATAGCCGATTACCGCACATTTCATCTTCTCCATTTGTTATTACCTCCTTTAAAAATTTTTAATTTTCTTTCGCGAGCCAGCGTCCGGTTAGCTTTAAGACCTCTAATTTCAAGTCAAAGTTCTGTCTTCTTGCGGGAATGACATCCACAACATCCAATTTGCAGGTCAAGAGGATTCTGTTGAGCTCGTTGGCACAATCGGGAGCACCGCCTCCACCTCCTCCCGCTACGCAGATTCCCACTGCTTTCTTTCCCGCTAAGCCTCCATCTGCTTGATGGAGTGAGACCCTGCGAAGGCGGTCAAGGAAAGCCCTTGTGCTCTCGCTCAAGCTTCCGAAATAGACGGGAGTGGCGAAGACGAGGATATCTGCTTCCTTTGCCTTCTCCCAAAGAGCTTGAAAATCATCCTCTATACAGCATTTGCCCTCCCTACAAGTTCCCCATCCGCTATCCTCGCACTGCCTACATCTCTCCATATTGAGATGGGGGAGGAAGATGAGTTCACCCGAGCCTCCACTCTCTTGAAATCCATCCAAGAGGGCTTTTCCAGCTTGGGCTGTTCGCCCATTAGCGCCTCTGCTTCCGATGAATATGAGCATCTTCATAGAAGATTCCTCCTTTGAAGAAGGAATTTTAAAGAAAATTATAGAAAAGATAAATAGGGATTGCGAGGGATAGCGAAGCAATCTCTTCTTTTGTGTCCCTGAAAAATTGAGATTGCCACGGCTTCCCGTAAGGGAAGCCTCGCAATGACAAAGGAGGAGATTGCCACGCCCGCCTTCGGCGGGCTCGCAATGACAAAAAGGTGAAGAGAGCGCGAGCAGGAAAAATCTTCTTCTATCTCTTAGCTCTCAACTCCTCTATAGCCTTCGCTATCTCCTCCCTAATCTCGTAAACCCTCTCAGGGTTCGGTAAGAGCTTGGTTGATAACCTCCCTCCCGCATTCGGTATTCCAACCAGTTTCCTCGCCTTTTCCAATGCCCTTTCCCCTACTTCCCCATCCTTTGCCTTCTCAACGAGCTCCTTTAAAATATAGAGATACTCATAATCCTCCATCCCCTCTCCCGCCTGCTCCATCCTTATTGAACTGACGAATCCATTGAAACCTATCAGCTTTCCCGGATAGGCAAGATAGCCATCTCCATTCGGATAGCGGATGTAATAGAAATTGGAAGGGTTATCGCTTTGAGGGATATAAGCGTGCCAGCCGAACTCATAGGGATTGTAAGTCAGCCAATCTATTGCCCAAAACTCATATGCCTCAACCCCGTAATGGAAACAGAGATGGGGAAGAAGCCTCTCTATCGCACAGTAGGGAGTATCTATGCACATATGCCCATCGGTTGTGAACCATAACCTCGCCTTCTTCCTCCTTATCTCCTCCATATTCTCCGTTGGAACATCGCCCGATGGTCCAATCCCCCAAACATTTATATAGCCATCCCATTGAGGCTGATGATGCCAAGTGCTTGCATATATCGGTATTGATGGGTCAACATCGTGAATCATATCGCAAAGTGCCTTCATCTGCTGAACAATCTCGGGATGCCAATCGTGAGGCTCATCGGAGATGTAGAGAACGAATTTCTTATCCCATCCTTTCTCCTTCAAATGCTCCCAAAAGGCTTTCAAACAGGATTGGAAAGCTTTCTTGTATTCATCTCTCAGCTTGCTCCTGTCAGCTCCTTCATAGGGATAATCGCCTGGATAGGGCTTTTCACCCCATCTCTCGGAGGGAGGGAAACCCCAGCCAAATAGATAGAAATACCAAGGAGTAAAGGCATAGGGCATCTTCAGCTTGTTGAAATAGTGTTCAGCTGACTTATCAAATTCTTTGAAATCAGCAATCACTTCGCCGTTTTCATATCTTAAAATAGGCTCGGGATAGATAAATCCCGGGCAGAGGCGCCTTTCCGCCATAAATTCCCAGAATAAAAGCCTCGTCTCCTCCCTCGTTTTTCCCGGTAAAACATATCTATCATCTATCCCACAAGGGTAAATTGCTCCAGAATGGATTTCATCGGGAAGGGTGAAATCCCAGATATGAACAGTGAAGGGAATCTCCTTAAGCACTTTTCCTCCCGCAAGAAGCCTTATTTTCCCCTGATAATCGCCTGCGGATATGTTCTTCGGCGAGTTGAAGATTATCCAAATGGGCTGGGTCTCGTTAGCCTTCAGCTCAAATTCCTTATATAACAACAATGGGTCAGGCCACCATCCTGCCCAGCCATCTGCTTGGGGTGTATAGGTGGGGAATTTGCGGTGCCAAGGAGGAGCTGTGCTTGAGTAATAACCGCTGGGATGGTCTATTGGCACATAGCCCACCACATTGATAGTGAATTGCCCCAGCTTCTCTCCCTTTTTATTCGTTGGCGGAACGACCTCCACCTTCACCTTCTCAATAGCCTTCGGACTTCTAATCGCTATCTGGAGAGGCTCCCTCTCGTTTCTCGCCATTGATATCTTAAAAGGCAAAATTTTTCTCGGAGGGACATCCTCCTTGAAAACCTTAACGATTGCAGGAACCTGCCAGATTGTCAGCTCCTTTATATCGCTTCTTCCCTCCAAATTGCCCATCTTAGCCTCCTCAACCTCAAGGAGCAGAACGCCATCGTGCCAGAGAGTGCCAGTGGCGAACATCGTGAGATGAAGCTGGAAGAAGGCGCAATCATCGGGCATCTTGAAGATGCCCGACATATTCGTCCAATCTCTCGTTCCCGAGATTGGCTCGCCAGCGCTCGCATATTGAACGCTCTTGCAGAGCTCCCCTTGAGCGTTGCGATAGTGGGCGTATATCACCACCTCACCATTCCTTATATCTTCGCACTTCAGCCAGGCGGAATAGAGATAGGTCTTTTCAGGCTCAACTGTGACGCTCTGCCTCCAGCCAGTCCAAGCTTTCTGAACGCCGTGAGGGATATAAATCTTCCCACAGCGATTCCCGAATAAACCGGGAGAATCAAGCCCCATCTCTGCTCCGGGAGGCTGAGTTCCCTCCGCTCCACCCTCCCAGAAAGAAGGCATTTTTTCTCCCTCCTCAAAGCTGGGATTTTTAACCAGATTCGCCTCGCTCTCCAAAAGCTGTGAATAGCTCAGCTCCTTTCCCTTTTTGATTCTCCTATCCGATGAGAAATAGAGATAAAAGATTTTGAGGGAGCGAGGAGACAGGTTGGCGGGAAAGAGAAGCCCGCCTTTCAGGCGGAGGAAGGGGATTTCCTTATCGCCATCAATGAAACGAAACGATTCCTCGTTTAGATTTCCCCTCAGGCGTGAGGAAAGGGAGGAAAAATTGAGGAAAACATATGCCCTTTCCTCTTTTTGTGAGAAATTGAAAACCTTCACGGGAACGCGATAATCCCAGCTAATATCGTCCTTCGGATTATCATCAAACCATTTCCCTTTGGGGACGATTTCCCTCAAATCAAGGCTCTCAGGCTTGGATACGGAAACGACCTTAACCGTGGGCATATCCAAACATTCAAGGCTGACATCGTCAAACCAAGCGGTGCCAGTTCCATAGAGGACTGTTCCAAGCTCTCCCATATTCGCTTCTTTGGGGGCAGTGAACTCAAAGACGACCTCCTTCCAATTGTATGTTCCTTCACCAGCGTTTATCACTTGATTGAGAAGCATCGGGTTCTGCTGATTCCCTATGTGGACATACCAACCTGCTTGCCCCTTCACATCCTTCGCCTTCACCCAAGCACGAAGCCTGTATCTCGCCCCTCCGTAAATATGGATATTTCCCTGCCTATAAGCTATCCAAGTTGGTTGAGCTCCCTCAGAGACAACCGTTTTAAGACACTTCTTCCCCGAACGGGGATTCTCCGAGACCCAATAAAGGCGATGGGCATCATCTTGAGGGTCGGCTCTCCAGCCAGCTGGCTCATTGCCTTCCCCTTCCTCCACTCCACCATTAAGGATGCCGGAAGCGGAGGGAAGATAATCGGGAACTCTCCAGGCGGATGGATTGTCAAAGTAGATGTAGTAGGTGACGGTTGAGCGGGGAGGACATTCAACGGGAATGATAAGCCTGCTTCCTTGGGGAATGGAACCTTTCCTCAGCTCTTCCCCTTTGGGAGAAATCACATTGAAAAGCATCTCCGTCCCCTTCTCATCAACAACCCTTATCTCGTCAATCTTTCTTCCGACGAGATTCGCCTCCCCTTCCTGCCCTCCAACTTTGATTTCCACAGGAACACCCATCTGCGCCTCTTCACCATCATTTCTAACCTCAACTTTCACTCTCTGACGCCAATAATCTCCGTTGGAGAGGTAGAGATTGCTATGCCAATTGGCGTTTGCGAGGCAGAGAAAGGCCAAGAGAGATAGAAGGGGAAGCTTACTCATAATCTTCCCCCCTTCCGCTCAAATATTGCTCGTAGGCTTTCTGGGCTTGGGGGTCGGCGGGAAGGGAATCCCTGTAATTTCGCACCTCGGAGATTATCTCGGAAGGGACCTTAGGGCTTTTCTCCATAACAATGATGACGGGGTCAACTATGACATTCCAATCGCTTGGCTTCATTAAGCGAGCTACTTTTTCCTCAGAAGAGAGCTCGTCCATTGGCCAGTAATGGTTGTCAATGAAGTGGATTCTCGCCACTCCCACCGGTTCGTCTTGGAGAATAAGACCGAATTCATATATCTCCGAGAAGTCTTTGAGGGTGGCGTGGGAGATGAGGACGATTTGGAAGCCTAAGGATTGGAGGAAATTAAGCAAGTTATCCATATCGAACGCTTCCAATATTACCTCTTCAAACTCCTCGTTTTTCTCATTATTCAATTGAGCTCACCTCGGTGATGAATTTACTATATTTTGTGTTTCCAGAAGAAATAGTCAATATGGGAAATCTCCCGAATATCTCTTCCCCTATCATTGGAAATCGTTTATAATCCAAACGGGAAGCGATGAGGATTTTCAAAAAAGACAATTCCCAAGAGGAAATCATCGCGAGCTTCTTTCAACCAGGAGAGGGAGACAAAATCGCTCTCCTAATAGCGGTTTTCCTCTTGACCGCTCTCTTGATTATCTTTGTATTACTTTTCTCAATGGACATCCTTACAAGGCTTTTCTCGCCTCCCTTCCTCATCCTACTTTTAATATTTCTCTTCGGCGTCATCCTCTATTTTGCCTTTGATTTCATAGATAAAGCGAAGATAGGCTACAGTTTGCTCCTTACCAATAAGAGGATTAGATATCGTAGATTCTCTATTGATTACGAGAAAATAAAGGGCATTTATTACTGGCCGCATACGAGAGGAAATTTCGCTATCGCTCGCTACCTCTCCCAAGGCTTTGTCACCGTCTCAATCACGCCGGAAGATTTGAGGAAGTTCCTTGGGGAAAAGAAACACGACCTAAGAGAGCTTGAGAAGATGATAAAAAGCAATTTATTCTTTATTCCGACCGATATTGAGCGTCTTCCCGAGCTCTTAAGGATGCTTTCCCGCTCCATTCCTCAGACTGAACTTGACTTGGAGACCCTTCTTTTCATTGATTTGGGGGAAGGAGGCTATTTATTGGCAAACTCATCCGACCTCTTTCAAGCCCAAATTTACGATGGAAAAAGCTCCCTTCCCGCCCTCCACAATTTCTTCCTTGGAATAAAAGACCTCTTGCATTTTAAGCTATCTTCCGCCTATCAAAAATTGAGTAAAGCTTTTTCCTATGGGGAATTGAGGGCGAGACCCTATCTCGCTTTGACTCAATATCTCCTCCAAAAATATGACGAATGCATCTCCCTCTTGACCCACGCCTCTCCCGCCCTGAACGCGGGAGAAAGGCTCATACTCGCCTCCTCCCTCGCAAAGCAAGGGAAATGGGAAGCAGTGAGGGAAATGATGGAGGAGCTTCCGGAGGGCTTCAGCGAGCGTTTCCAGCTGGGTTATCTTTGTGCAACAGGAGATTGGAGAAAGCTGATTGAGATAGGGGAAAGGCAAAAGGATGGAGCGTCTTTGAATCTTTGCCTTAATTGCGCAAGAAAACTTCTGGCAAAGGGAACAATTAAACCCCCTATGGGAAAAACTCCTTCTCCTCCAAGAGTTGGTCGGAGATACTACCTTGGATACATATTGACTATTATCGGGGCGGCCGCTGTCGCTTTTCTCAAAAGCTGGGATAAAAAGATAAGTTTCCTTCTCTATCTCTTGCTCTATCTCTTTGTAATGTCGCTATTTGAGTGGTTGCCAAAGAGATATATGATAAAAGAGCTTCTCTCCCAGCTAACTTATCATCTCCATCTCAAATTCACCTCCCCTTTCTGGTGTAGCTCCGGCTTTTTGGAGGAGGAAAAGGAGTTTGAAGGAGGAAAAGCGAAGAATAAATCCCTACATAAAGGAGGCTTCGAAAATGAACGAGGAAAAGCTCGCTATTGATGGAGGTCCAAAAGCAAGGGAGAAATCCTTTCCGCCACGCTTTCTCATAGGCAAGGAGGAAAGGGAAGCCATTCTCTCCTATCTTGATAGAGTGATAGAAACGGGAGAGGGAATTATTTACAATGGTCCTGTGGAGGAAGCCTATTGCAAGGAATTCGCCGATTTTCTCGGTGGCGGCTACGCAGACGCAGTCAGCTCGGGAACGGCAGCGCTCTTCGTCGCCCTCCACGCAATCGATCCCGAACCGTTCAGCGAAATCATCGTTAGCGCCGTAACCGACCCCGGTGGTATGATGCCCATCGTCTTCCTCAACTGCATCCCAGTCATCGCCGATACCGCCCCAAATAGCTACAATACTTGCGCCGAGGAAATAGAAAAGCTCATCTCGCCTCTAACCTCCGCAATAGTCGTTGCTCATATAGGCGGTGAGCCAGCAGATATTGAAAACATCGTGAAAATAGCGAGGAAGCATAGTATCCCCGTAATAGAGGATTGCGCCCAATCCCATGGGGCGAAGCTGAACGGCAAATATCTGGGGACTTTCGGGGATATAGGCATTTTCTCAACTATGTTCGGTAAACATCATTGCACGGGTGGGCAGGGAGGAATCGTCTTCACGAAGAATGAAGAGCTTTATTGGAAAATAAGAAGATGTGCAGATAGAGGAAAGCCCTTTGGACTTCCTCCCGGTTCAACGAATGTAATCGCCTCTCTAAATTTCAATTTAGATGAGCTTTCTTGCGCCATCGGGAGAGTTCAGCTGAGGAAATTGCCCAAAATCGTTGAGAGAAGAAGGGAGATTGTTCAGAGGATAAAGGAAGGGATTGATGATTCGGAGCCGATTTCCATTCCAGCTTGTATTCCGGGAGCTGAACCGAGCTATTGGTTTTTGAGGGTTCGCTTTCATAAAGAGAAATGCAAGGTGGATAAGGAAAAGTTCTGCCAGGCACTCATCGCGGAGGGATTGCCAATCACTCCCAGCTATATATTCGCCCTCCCTCATTTGATGGATTGGTTTAAAAACCGCTCTGTATTTGGGAAATCTGGTTATCCTTGGGCAAGCCCCGATTACAAGGGAGACCCCAATAGGGAATTCCCCACTCCCAACGCTAGGGAAGCGATGGAGAACCATTTCAATTTGGCGATTTATGAAAGCTGGGGAGAGGAAGAAGTGAGGGATATAATCAAGGGTTTGCAGAAGGTATCAAAGGCTTTTGGCTGTTGAAGAGGGGAAAATTTTCGAGGAATAGCGCAACTTGTCATTGCTGGTATGGGTAAAGTTTTCGGCTATAACGAAGGACAACGAGACGAAATTAAAAGGGCGACTTAAAATTAAAATTTTTTAAAAATTGGATTAGAAAAAAGGAGTATATGTTGAAGGTCAATTATATTTCCCGAATAAAATAAGAAAGCTTAAATTTTAAAAAATGTTAGGAATTGATTCATAAGGGTAAATACCTTAAAAAGAGATTGCGAGCCTTCCCGAAGGGAAGCCGTGGCAATCCCGATTTTAGGAATACGAATAGAGGTTGCTTTAATTTGCCATATCTGTGATTTTTCATTAAAATCATATTGAAACCCTGCTCCTCCCAAAGGGAGGAGCCAAAATGTCCATAGGGAGGTTGATATCGTGGAACATACTTATGAGCTTATGTTCATCTTGGACCCTGATTTAAGCGATGAGGAAAGGGAGAAAATCATTGAGAGAGTTAAAAACGAGATTAAGGGCGAGGTCTTAAATGTGGAGGAATGGGAAAAAAGAAAACTCGCCTACAAAATCAATCGCAAGACGGAGGGCTATTATGTCGTCATCCTCTTTCAGACAACGGGCGATACCCTGAAGGAACTTGACCAGTTCCTAAAGCTCCAAGAGGGAATCCTCCGTCATACGATTATAAGAAAAAGTAAATAAAGGAGGAAAATATGGCAAATCAATCGGAAAAGGAGAAGGAAATCCTTTCCGCCCTCAAGGATGTAGTTGACCCTGAGCTCGGTTTCTCAATCCTTGAGGCGGGACTTATTGATGAAGTGAAGGTGGAAGGGAATAAGGCTTCCATAACATATCATCTCACCGCTCCCTTCTGCCCCCCTCCCTTCGCTCTCTTCATCGGCAAGCAGATAAAGGAGAAAGCCCTTGGCGTTGAGGGAATAAAAGAGGTGGAGGTAACCCTCCAAGGACATATTATGGAGGAAGAAATAAATAGGATGCTTAAAGAGGAGGAATCCCCTTAAGGTCTTATTGTCATTATCTGAAAAACCTCGCCCCAGATTAAAACCTTCACCTTAAAAAGAAAAATACCGCACCTGTAATTAACAACATAATCCCAGCAATTGAATCCCAGAACCTCCTCTCCCCCTTTGTGTAAGTATGGAGGGGAAAGACACGGAATAGGGGAGCGAGAATATAGAGAGGAGAAATAAATGTTCCAAGGCAAAGAAGAAAGCTGGCAAGGGCGAACATTCCTTTGTTTGAGGGAAACAAAGAATTAAGATAAAGGCTCGCTCCCTCAACGCTTTTCCCAAGATAGAGCCCTATTAAGAAGCCGAGAAGGTAAATCACCCACCCGCTGATTAAATATTCCTCCATAAATATAACGAGCCACCTTTTTAGCGTTGCGATAGTGAGAAGGATTAAAAAGCCTGATATAAGAGAGAGGAGAGAAATCAGGAGGGCGAAAAAATGCTTTAGGTTGGGAATTATCCCAATGATGTTCCCCCCGGAATAGAGGAAAAGAAGAAAGACGAAAAGATAGGCGGAGAAATTGCCGAAAAGAAATAGAGATGTCCAGTAAAAAGAGCCTCTTACACCGCTGAGGCAATATGTCAAAAGAAAGGGCACTCCCCAAATTGAATTCATCAGCCCAAAAAGTAAGAGCCCTAAAATAAAAGCATCTTTCAAACTACCCATCTATCTTCTTTCCGAAGAGAAAAGAACCTTCCCGAAATTCTCGGGCTTGTGGAAGGTCTGGCGAGTGGGGGACCAAGAGAGCCAGATGGGAGTTTTATGGTCTGGTCTATCCACCCTACAAAGTTGGATGCGCCAGGTTCTCTCTCGGGGAGGAAGGGGAACCTCAAAGGAGAGGAAATTCCACCAGGGAATGGCTATCTCCACATCCCAACCTCCCTCCCTCTTCCTGACCGCCGTCTTTAAATCAAATAGATTCCAATTCAAAAGCCAGCGATACTTGGGTTCCCTTATTATCAAAATATCGTCAACTGCATTCAGGGGATTTACCCCCAACTCCACATATCTCTTCCCATCTCCCCTTGGGTCCATAAAAACCTCCACCGCCTCCTCTTCCCAAAGGAAGCCATCCCGCTTTGTGATTGTCGCCCAGGGGTCGCTATCCTCGCATTCAAAGGAGATGTAAAGGTTCTCGTCGTCCCAGACAACCCTTGCATAGGTCTTGAGCTTTATCCTTTCCCCTTTCTCTATATCGTAATTGACCTCAACGAAGGGAACCCCTCTCCAATCGCGCAAATCGCCATCTATCAGGGGAGCTTTCTCCACTTTATAAGCGGTATAGCTTTCTACTTGGATAGGAATGGTGGCAAAATAAGCGGTTAAGAGAAAAAACATTTATCTCAACTCCTTTCCTCAAATTCATTTCCCAAATAAGGGTCGGGCTTGAGGAGATAATTGCGGATATAATCGTTCACAGCCTCCTCAAGGGGGGTGAATTCCCTCTCAAACCCCGCTTTTCTCAGCTTGGTTATATCCGCTTGCGTCCAATACTGATACTTATCCCTTATCTCCTCCGGCATATCTATGAACTCTATATTGGGTTCAACATCAATCGCTCGGAAAACGGCCATAGCCAAGTCGTAAAAGCTCCTTGCCCTTCCCGTTCCTACATTATAAATTCCTCTCGCCTTCTTATTCTCGTAGAGGAAAATCGTCGCCTCAACGACATCCTTTATATAAACGAAATCCCTCATCTGCCAGCCATCCTTGAAATTCGGATTGTAGGATTTGAATAGCCTTATCTTCCCTTCCCTCTTTATCTGCTCGTAAGCCTTATGGATAACCGAGCGCATCTCCCCTTTGTGATATTCGTTCGGTCCGAAGACATTGAAATACTTCAATCCCACCATCTTATCCAAAAAGCCATTTCTATATGCCCAGAGGTCAAATAGATGTTTAGAATAAGCATACATATTTAGGGGACGGAGGGAAGGCAAAAGGCTATGCTCATCGGAAAAGCCCATCTTCCCCTCTCCATAGGTAGCGGCGCTGGAGGCATAGAGGAAACGCATGCCTCTTTTCAAACACCATAAAGCCAATCTTTTGCTGTATTCGTAGTTATTGCGAAGGAGGAAATCGGCGTCCCTTTCCATCGTATCGCTACATGCTCCCATATGGATGATGTCCTCTATCTTCCCATCAAGTTCTCCCTTCTCAAGGCGGGTTATGAATTCATCCTTATCCATAAAATCTTGGAAGTTCAAGTTGGTAAGGTTCTTCCATTTCTCGTCCCTTCCCAAGGAATCAACGATTAAAATATCATCAAACCCCCTTCTATTGAACCCCCAAACGAGGGCGCTTCCAATGAATCCCGCTGAGCCAGTTATGACAAGCATACTTTTATTATAGTTATATACAAGCCTGCTCTCAACCTCAAAAATTATCACACCTGAAGGCGAAGCCAGTCTCCCGCTTTTAGACAAAAATTTCTCAATATTCAGAGGAATTTATTACTAAAATTTTTTCATCAAAACAATCTTTATAAATTTCTCACCCAGCAAGCGACTCGCTCTTATCCTCCTCCCTAAAGCTGCACCCAATCCACCTAATCCCCAACAGATGCCGAGCAAGGATATTATCAAACCGAGAATCGGGATATTTTGAAGGATATAGAAGATGATAACTCCAACCGCCATTGAGAGATAAAGATTTACATCCTCCCTCTTCAAAAGACGCTGTAGTATTTTCATCCCCAAAGCGATTCCTACAATAGGGGTTGAAAGATAAATGGCGACGAAATAAAAGAACAAACTTAGCAAGCTTAAGGGAATCCCGATGAGAGTTATCGCTATTAATATCGCACCGATAGGCGTCACTATAAGGGCAACAAATCCCCATCCCATATTGAGCCAGGCTCTATCAAGCATATCGCTTCCTATCTCTCTCAAATGCCTTGGGAAAAGGAGGACGAGAACCGCTCCCGTAGCGATTAGACTCAATAGCCAAAGGAGCCTCAAGGCTAGCGGAATTCCCTTCCCTATGGGTTTGGGAGTCGGGGTAGGAAGGGGGTTGAAAATTACCTTTCCCTCAATCTTTGCTTCCTTGGGGATTATCGCCTCACGGGAGGCGGAATAAACAAGGTTGCCCTTTATTTGGGTGGATGGCAGAATAGTCAGTTCCTGAAGCTTTAACTGCAAATTTCCCCCTACAAATCCGCCCAAAATCCCCTCACCTGCTCCTCCTTTTATATCACCATCTACCTTTCCCTCAACGGAGAGCCTTTGCGCTCCCACAACCAGGTCCCAACCTATCTCCGTTCCCTTAGATATATTGACATATTTGCCTGCCAAGCTGACATTTTTCCCGATTCTTCCCCTCACATCAATGGTTTCACCTGCCCCTCTCAGGCTTCCCTTGACCTCCCCTTCAATCTCTATCCTCTGAGCAAACGCTATCACATCCCCCTCCACTGTTCCCCGAACAACCACATCCCTCCCGAAAAGAAAGAGGTCTTTTAAAGCGTGCCCGTTGAAATTAATGGCATTTCCCGCCCAGATATAGCTCTCTGAAATGACCTCGTTAGAAGCTATAAAGGTATTCTTCTCCTTGTCTAAAGGAAAGGGGAGAGCAACTCCAAAGAGAAGAAGAAATAAAACAAATAGTGAAAAATTCCTTGCTTTCATTTTCATTTCTCCCTTTCTTTTCCAAATTATAAGCCTAACAAACGCTTTACCGTCTTTATTGAAAAACCTTCTAAAATTTATTTTAACTATTAACTTCCTTCGCACTTTTTCATAGAAAATTATAACAGAAGATAAAAATCAAGAAAAGTCTTATTGAGAAATTATAAAAATTCCCCTTTCAGAAAAATTGCAAATACACCAAAGCCAACAGGGTTGAAGATGAGTTGGCAAAGGAAATATCTTTTTAAACAGAAATTGCCACGCCTGACTGCTGACGCAGTCAGGCTCGCATCTATGGGTATAGATTTTTAAGAGTTAATTGCCCCTAATCATTATATTATATTCCTTTAATCCAATTTAATATAAAATTAGCTTTTAAGTCGCCATTTTAATTTCATCCAATTATCTTTCAGTTTAGTCCGAAACCTATACCCATACCAGCAATGACAATTGGGTCGACTGCCATCAGAAAGAGCAATAAACATTTAACGATAACTCTCAACTTTTCTATAATCTTTATTAAATGCTCTCAAGAGCTTACACGAGATTTCTTTTTCTCCTCCTCATCATCTCCCTTTCCTTTGCCGGAGAGGGAACTATAACAGCGAAAAAAGCGAAATATATTCCCTCTGAGGAGAAAATAATCGGAGAAGATGTGGTGATAAAATATGAGGATTATGAGATTAGGGGTGATGAGGTAACTTTAAGCCTTGATGAGAACTCGGGCGTTGTTGAGGGAAACGCTATCCTCATAAAATCAGGAGAGGTGATGAGAGGGGAAAAGCTCTTCTTTAATTGGGAGAAAGAAGAGTGGAAAATGGAATCGGGCAAAGTGGAGATTGAAGCAAAGAGATTGCAAGGAGCCCAGGAACCATTATTCCTTTACGCTAAGGAAAGCGCTGGCACCTCTAATAAAATGGAAGGGAAAGGCATTTCCCTCACAACCTGCAACCTTCTGCATCCCCATTACAGCATTGACGCTAAGGAGCTATTCGTTCTCTTCGGCGACAAGCTCGTAGCCAGAGATGTCTCCTTTGTTGTCTTGGGAAAAAAGCTCTTTCATCTTCCCTATCTCGTCATTCCCTTGAAGACGCCCGCCCGAAGGAGCTTCATTCCTCAGTTTGGAAGCGACCCCTACGAAGGCTACTTCATCAAAACAACCTATCCCTATCTGAGCACAGCGGTAGCAAGTGGTATCCTCCACCTTGATTATGTCCAGAAAAGGGGCACAGGACAGGGCATAGAGCACACCTTTGCTTATCCCCACTTGAATTCCTCCTTCTCCCTTTATCATATGGCCCCCTCTGGTGGAGAGGGGGAGAGCCTTACCGCAAACGGTAAGATGGACTGGCAAAAGGGAAGCTTGAGGGCTTCCATCCTCTCCGATTTTCAGAAAAACAGCCTCTGGTATGGTGGTTCATCAAGGACATCAAACCTCCAAACAACTATTGAGCAGAATACCTCTATGAGCAACCTCAGCCTGAGCTTCCGCCAGCAAAATGTTAAGGGTTTCTACGAATCCCAAAATCTTTTCACTTCTCTTCTTTATAACCTTCGCCTTGATGCGAGGAGGAATTTGAAAGTTGATGTCCAAGATACAAGCCTCTCGTATTCAAATACCCCAACAGATAAGGAACTCTATTCAACTTTCCTCTTCAGCCAAGAGGGGAAAGTAGGACTTGAAATTGAGACCACGCGCAGGAACGACTTGGACAAAGATGTCTACACTGGAGATGAAAACTACTCTTTTCTTGAGAAGATGCCCGAGATAAGGTTAAAAGCTCCCCAAAGTTTAGTTAAATTCCCGGTAGATGCAGAAATCGTATGGGGGCAATATCGTCAATTCATCACCAACCCATTCCTTTCCAGGGCAACCTTTTCCTTCTCCACATATTGGCGCAGTTCCCAAAGCATTTCCCAAAGAAACAAACCCTATCTATCCCTCAATGGAGATTTTTTTCAAGGGCTATATGGGGATGGAACAGCCCTCTATTCCTACAATTTCTCCCCCACCCTTCAAGTTCCCTTCGGCTCTTCCTCCCTCAACCTTTCCTTTAGACATACAACCTCTCGTGGCTACAGCCCCTTCTATATGGACCAAGTCTATCCCTATAGCTCCTTAAACGCAGGCTGGACCCTTACCTCAAAAATCGCCAAATTTTCGCTTCAGGGCGGCTACGATTTCCGAAACGATTATCCCTACTCCATCACCGGCAACTTGGAGCTTTCTCCTCCTTGGGGAAATCTCCTCTTTTATCTTGGCTATGAACCTAAAAGCAAAAGATGGCGGGATATCATAG
>Ga0272448_1003526_pt1 | contig 18545 bp, 10 predicted proteins | sample YNPCB0191_FD_202220 | JGI IMG/M metagenome (GOLD analysis project Ga0272448, IMG submission 202220) | Hot spring sediment microbial communities from Yellowstone National Park, WY, United States - YNP-CB-019-1 | ecosystem: Environmental > Aquatic > Thermal springs > Hot (42-90C) > Sediment... | reverse complement strand
ATGGATTATACCCTGCCGGTGCGCAACGTCTAGCGCTTCCGCCACCTGCCGAATGAGCCTGATGCCCTCGATCTCGGAGAACGGACCGTTCTCCTTCACCATCCGGGTAACCGTCATGCCGTCAACATATTCCATGGCGAAGTAATACCAGCCGTCGGCGCAGCCGACGTCGAAGGCGGCGACGAGGTTCTGATGGCGTATCTGAGCGCAAGCGCGACCCTCGCGGAGAAAGCGGTCTATGAACCTCTGACTCATGTCGCGACGGATGAGCACCTTGAGGGCAACGGGGCGTTTGAGGCTGATCTGGTTAGCGTGATAGACGACGCCCATTCCGCCGCGTCCGATCTGGCGGAGGATTTCGTACCCGCCGATGCGCATGGGGCCGCAGCGGCGGATAACGTGTCTTATGAGTTGCTCGACCGTTTGACGCGACAGGAAGCCGAGTTCATGGGCGACGATGGGAATGGCGCGATGAACACCACGTTCGTAGAGGCCCATCTGCGCGCCCATTATCTCGTTCAACTGGGCGTCGGTCAGCCGCTTCTCCGCGACCGCCTGCCGCAGGAACTCGCGGTCCAGTCTCGTTCCGCGAAACGGCATCGTCCTCTCCTCGATCGCCCTTCGCTCGACCGATATTGTTACCGATTTCCTTCGCTCGATTCCAGGGGGCTGGCGCCGGCCGTTGTCGCGCGCGGACATCTCATGGCTCCGCACGCATGGCAACGCCCCGCCCGGCAATCAGGGGTCAATTCCCCCCGTTCCGCGCGCTCCCGTTCAGCCCTCAGGAACGCCACCGAGACGCCAGCGTCTATGTGGGACCAGGGAAGGACCTCGTCGGGTTCGCGCCGTCGCTGCGCGTGAAACGCCGGATCAATGCCGGCCTCCGAGAAGGCCCTCTCCCAGAGGGCAAAGTCGAACGCCTCGTCCCAGGCGTCGAGGCGACAGCCGAGGCGATGGGCGGCAAGCAGAACCCTACCGAGGCGGCGATCGCCCCTCGCCAGAACCCCTTCGAGCACGCTCCGCTCCGGTCTGTGGATCCGGAGCGATATAGCCCTGGAACGCAGGAGACCCCTGAGCATGACGGAACACTCGCGCAGGTACTCGAGCGTGGCCATGCCGTCTCGCTCGAAGGGGGTGTGCGCCTTCGGCACGAAACCCGCTACGGAGAGGTTCACCCTTCCCACACCCCCGCCGTGCATCTTCTTCAGCCTGCTGACCCGCAACGCGAGATCGGCGATTGCGCGGACGTCGTCCTCGGTCTCCGTCGGAAGGCCGATCATGAAGTAGAGTTTTACGTGGTTCCACCCCATCGAGTATGCGGCCTCCACGCCGCGCAGAAGGTCATCGTCGGAAATGTCCTTGTTGATGACCCGCCGCAATCGTGCGCTGGCGGCCTCCGGGGCGATGGTGAGCGTCGAGCGCTTCATGCCGCTGAGAAGTCCCGGAAGATCCCGGAGTTGATCGCTAACCCTGAGCGACGGAAGCGAGATGCTCACCTTGCGATTCGAGAAGCGGCGGGAGAGGTCGAGCAGAAGTTCCCTGAGGTGCGGATAGTCGCTGCTGCTCAGAGAGGCGAGAGATATCTGCGAGTGGCCGGTCGCAGCATACTGCGCCTCGGCGATCTCCACCAGCCGTCCCGGGGAACGCCAGCGGGCAGGGCGGCGGGTCATGCCCGCCTCGCAAAAGCGGCAGCCACGCGTGCAGCCGCGCATGATCTCCAGGGTGATCCGGTCGTGCACGGTCTCCACGAATGGAACTATCGGCCTGAGCGGCACATATGCATGCTCGAAGTCCTCAACAACAGCGCGGCAGATCCGGTCAGGCAATACGCCCTGGAACCCGTTCCGGGGGGCAAGCGACTCGAGATGGCCCTGGGCATCCCACCTGACCTCATAGAAGGACGGCGCATAGGTGTTGGGCACGCGCCTCGCGATCTCGAGAATCCGCTCCTCGCGCGTCGGCAGCCCTGACCGCTTCATCTCGATGTATGCGTCGGCGAGGTCGTGTATCCGTTCCTCCGCCTCGCCAAGGACGAAGAGGTCAACGAAGTCAGCCACAGGTTCCGGGTTCAGGGCGCACGGCCCCCCTGCGACAACAATCGGGTCGCTCTCGGTGCGGTCGCGCGCCAGGATGGGTATCCCCCCGAGTTCCATGATCTCCAGCACGTTTGCGTACGTCATCTCGTATTGCAGCGAGAAGCCCACAAGGTCGAATCGCCGGAGAGGCGTGTACGTCTCGAGACTGCAGAGCGGAATTCCTTCCGCGCGGAGCCGGTCGGCCATGTCGCCCCAGGGCATGAAGGCGCGTTCGGCGTAAACATCCGGGCGCTCGTTCAGCGTCCCGTACAGGATGTGCATCGCGGTGCACGACATGCCAATAGAGTAGGTATCCGGGTACACGAGACACACCCGGAGCGCCACATCGGCCGGCGACTTGCGAACGATGTTCCACTCGTCACCCACGTACTGCGCGGGCGACTGCACATGCGCAAGGAGATGCGCGAATGGCGGGTCGGGCCTCTCAGCCAGGTTCATCGGCATCGCCTGCTCCGCTTCAACATGTCTCGAGTGGATTCTCTGGTGCAAGGCGTGGGTGCTGGCGCATCCCCACGTTCACGATCAGTCCCGCCATCACGTAACACGACACCAGGGAGGAGCCCCCCTGGCTGACGAACGGCAGGGTCATTCCAGTAATGGGACAGAGGCGGATCGTCATGCCCAGATTGATCAGCGTCTGGACACCAAGCATCGTCAGGAGACCCGACGCGACCAATCTTCCGTAGCCATCCCGCGCGCGAGAGGCGATTTCCGCACCCCGACTGAAGAAGACCAGAAAGAGTAGCAGGGTCGCCATTGCACCGACGAAGCCAAGTTCGTGGCTGATCGCAGCAAATATGAAGTCATTGAACGCCTTGAACCCCCTGTGCAGGAGTATGGGCGAACCGGACGAGAAGCCGTTGCCGGTGACGCCTCCGGATATGGTGGCCGCGACGGATCGTGTGACATGCCATCCGGTCCCGAATGGGTCCCTCTCTGGCCACAGGAAACCGAGGATACGCCCCCTCTGGGCGTCGCCCATCTGGAACCAGACGAGCGGAATCGAGGCCGCGGCGGCCACCGCCAGTGCGGCCAGTTTGCTCCTCGGCGCACCTGCGAGATATAGCATGGAAAAAAGCGTCGGAACGAACAGAAGCGCTGTTCCGAGATCGGGCTGCCTCAGGATCAGCGCCGACGGCACCGCCATCAGCGCAATGGCCGGCAGTATGTCGCTGAGCCATCGCCGTGGTGCACGATTTGCGAACCGGGCAGCCACCACCAGCACGAACGCCACCTTGGCGAACTCCGACGGTTGGACCGACACGGGACCGAGCCTGAACCACCGAGTCGCATTATTCTCGGTGTGACCGAGCACGAACAAAAGCGAGAGACCCATGACCGCGACGGCATAGGCCACGTAGCCCCACCTCTTCCAGACCCGGTAGTCGAGCCAGACAACCACCCCCAGCACACCGAAGGACACCGCCAGCCATTGCGTTTGCCGAACAGGCAGAGACTGCCACTCCGGCGCCCACCGGACTATCCCCCACAGAACCGCTATGCCGAGCGCGGACAGGGCGCCGCTCGTGGCCAGAAGTATCCAGTCGATTCTTCTGATCTCTCGGGGACGAAGCAAGGCCGTGCAGCCATCATCGGGTACAAGAGGTAACAAATGCTGATTATACCGGCCGCGCAGGGCGCCTTCAAACGCGGCATCGTCGGCGCCTTCACCCCAACAACGCGTTCAAAACGCCCCTTACGTCCCCTGCCTTCGAGGCAGCCCTGAGCCTCGCTAGTTGCGCACCGTGCGGAACCGGACGCGAACCGACATCGCGGAAGAACGCGTTCTTCTTCCCGACGTCGCTTCCGAACGCCGCCTGCGCCTGAGGGCTGAGGTAGCCGAAACCACCGTGGCGCAGCAGAAGCGAGTGGCCCCAGACAATCTGAGCGCCTTCCAGGAACGCGCTAACATGCGGTCGGAGTTCTGGCGCGTCGAGGTGGTCCACGAGCGGCTGCGCCGGACTATTCATCTCGGTCCCTACGTTCAGCACGAGCCCTCTCGCGGTAACGTGCCTCATCAACTCCTCCAGTTTCCGCACCTTGCGCTCTTTCTCGGCGCCGTTCCGGATGTTGAAGTTGCGGTCCGGGATGAGGTTGATCCCCACAGCGCCCGCCTGCACGGCGAAGTCAACGACAAGTTCGGTGTCCTCCTCGCCCGGGTTCGTCCCGTCGAGCCAGGCGTACATCGGCATTGCGCCGCATGACCGGATCATAGCGACCATCTCCTCGAGACGCGGGAAGAGGGCCGGCTCAGGCGGGGCGTAACCGGGACCTCCATATTTCATCAATTTTGTCCGCATCATGTTGCGCAACCGGATGCTGTCACCGATCAGGCGCTCCATCTCCTCATGTCCGACCTTGAGTCTCGCCGCCCAGAAGAGCGCGCGCCTGGCGCGGTCGGGGAAAACCTCGAGGGCCTTCCTTTCGTACGCCTCCAGGATATGCCGCTCGGTCGCGTTGCCTGCGGCGCTGAGCGAAATGACCTCTTTATCGTAATCTACCTGGACGTCACCCAGGTAGGCGTTGATCCGGGCCACCATCGCCCGGTTACGCTCGGCTGCGCGCTGCACCATGGTAGCGAGGACCCGCTCCCCGTCGCTTCCGGGCGCAGGCCGACCGACAAAGCCCTGTCCACAGTAGTACGCGATGCCAGGCTCATCCGGGCTATTTATGACAACATTGCGGAACTCCTCGACGTACACTCGCGATTCGACTCCCGCGCAGAAACGGTAGAGCAGTGCGTCGCTCGCCGCCAACACCTCTTCCACCGCGTCGAGCACGTCGAAGTCTATGACCGCTGCCACGCTCACGCCGCGCCGGTACATCTCCCATGCCACATGGCTCGGCGAGTAGCCATGAGCGTTATAGGAGTAAAAACTGTGGCAGTGCATGTTTACCCACGGCCTGGGCGCCTCCACCGCCACAGCACCGCGGTCCGCCAGGCGCTTGAGTTCGCGGAGCGCACGGAGTCTCTGTGCCATGTCGCGTGCGTCGAGTTGCTTCTCGAGAGCCGCCAGTTCCTCGCTCGGCTTGTCGGCGTGAGGCATCGCATGGCTCCCAAAGGTGAGCGACCAGACCAACGGCAACCGGGATGAGACGCATTCATTCTACCGGAGCACCGAATCCGGCGACAACCGACGGATTGCGCCACGGCCTCCGGCTTCATAGAATCCGGCAGACGTCACGAATCTCCGGGCATCGAGAAATGGGTGAACGACCGAGGCCAGTTACCGCTGGACGATCCGCGCCGATCCATCTCCTCGCAGGCTGCGTGCTCCTTGCCGCCTTCGGACTGGCGGCTTACAGCGACGCCCTCCACCTGCCGGTCTCGGGCGTCGGCGACGAGACCGCCTACTTCGACGAATCCTGCTGGATAGCCGAACACGGTGGGGCGTGGAAGTTTCCAGTCGAGTGCCTTGCGGGACGGTATCCGTATGACAACCGCCATCCCCTTCTCCAGTGGTGTGCCAGTCCGATGGCGCGTCGCTCCCTGGATGCAGTCCGACCCCTGCGTACCGTGAAGGCGTCGCTCGCGGTCGCCGCGCTCGCCGTCGCATTGCTTCTCCTCGCCAGGGGCCTCCCGTCAGCATCCGCTCTCTTCCTCGTCTCGTTTCTCTGCCTCACGGAAAACTGGGCCACGAAGGCAGGGGCATTCGTCGTGGAACCGGTCGTTTACGCAGCGTTCCTGTTGGGCTGGGCACTCACATCGGGCGTGGCGCGCCCCCGCGGCCGATGGTTCCTGGCCGGTGCCGCGAGCGGACTGACATGGCTGGCCAAGGGAACGGGCCTCTTGCTTGTCCTTGCCGCTCTACCCGCGACGCTCATATGGTGCATAGCACCGGGACGAAGGGTGAGCGCTTTGCGCACGCGCGCACGCCGCTGCCTCGTGGCCGTGGCGCTGTTCGTCGTCGGCTTCGGTGCGACCGGATGGCCCCTTCTTGTACGCAACGCGGTCAGGTTCGGCAATCCCCTCCACAACTTCAACGAGCGCGTGATGTGGATGGACAGTTTCGACGAGACGCGTCGCGCACCGGCGTGGGACGAACCCGATAGATACACACTCGCCGGATATCTGCACCATCATACCGCGCAGGATATCATCCGCAGACTCGCCCATGGCACATGGCATCAACTGCGCCGCATGCTGGGCGCATATGCCGCCGATCGCTCTTTCGGTGGCGCTGCCAGATGGCCCACCGCGTTCCTCTCCATCGTCATCGTCGCGTCCGGCGTCGTTGCAACAGTCCGACGACGCGGCACCTGGCGCAATGCTTATACGCTCTCCCTTCTGGTGTTATCCTTCGCGCTGTTCGCGTGGTACTCCTCGATCACGGTTTCGTCGAGGTTCATGGCGACGCTCGCACCGGTCCTCGGCTTTCAGGCGCTTGCGTGGCGACAAGGACCCCTTGGGTATCTGCCCAGGAGATTTCCGCGCGCGTGGAAAACTGCCGCAGCGGGCGCGGCTGTCCTGTCCGCGATGCTGCTCCTTTCCCGGGTCGAGTTCTCCCGACTGGACTTGCCCCGGGGCACACCAGCCACATCTCCCGAGTTCGCCTTTCTCCTCGACTGGCTCCAGAAGAACGCCCAACCGGGCGGGGGTGTGACGTTGGTGACGCCCGACCTGTGGCCCCGATACGAGATGTTCTGGCTTCTGCCGGAGGGACGGGAGATACGGTCCCTGCCGCCGGCGCCAGATTATCAAGCGTTGGAGCGTTATATCGAAGAGACTGGGGCGCGCTACATGATTGTGGAACGGGACTCGCTGCACAATCGCCTGGATGCGCTCGGAGCCTTTTTCGGGTACGATGAGGCCGGCGCACTCGCCATAAAACGGCTGCCACCCGGTTGGCGGGTGATCGTGAGGGATCCCTGGCCGCCACTGGATTTTGTCATTCTCGAACGGTCAGGCAGCGCGGCGACTCGTGCGACTGGTCAGGAGTGACCGTGTCCGGCCCCACCGACAGCCGGCCTTCGCTCGCGACGACCCGCGATAGTCGGGTCAGGGTAGGCGTCGTCGCCATCGTGGCTGGGCTTCTCTGTGCGTTTCCGTTCGCCTGGTGGAAGGGCTTCTACTATGCGCACTACCTCGGCGGAGTGCTTTTCCAGTGTGCGGCGCTCTCGCTTCTCCTTATCTGGGCGTGGCGTCCGGACGGTCGCGTCTGTCGAACAGGCGAACTGACCGAGTGGCTGATCGCCGGTTATGGCGCTCTCGCGCTTTGCAGCAGCATCTGGGCACGCCTGCCGAGGCTCGCACTCGTCGCCAGCGCCTCTATACTGTTTCACGTGATGTGGGCGCTGCTCCTGGGGCGTCTCCTCGATGCCCGCCGGCACCTGCGGATAGTTGCGAGGGCAGTTTTCGCATCGGCATCGCTCGCGACCGCCGTGGCGCTGGCCTTCGTCGGGGTCACATTTTTCGCCAGGTTGCAGCAGATCGGACCCTCGTTCACCAGCGCTGTCTCGGCCCTCCGTGCGGACCGAAATCTCTTGAACGATACCGTGGCAATTTCGCTGTCGGCCACGCTACGCGCACTGGGCCACCGCAACTTCCTCGCCATCTTCGTGCTGCCGGGCGCAATACTTGCAGTGGCAGAAACGGCGGCCTCCCGATTCCTTCCGGGCGCCAACAGCACCGGACCACTCCGGCTTCCGAAGGCCCTGGTCATCTTCTGTCTCGTCCTGATGCTCGTGGGGCTCGCCGTCTCCGGCTCCATCGGCGGGTGGATGGGACTGGCCATCGGACTCGTCTTCCTCGCCTCCTTCCGGATGGGACGACGATGGCGGTGGACGCTTTTACTGATAGGCATGGCCGCAGGCGCGGCTGGTCTGATAGTGCTATCCAACAATGCCGTGGAATCCAGGGTAGCGTCCGTCGCCCAACTACAAAGATGGTTTCTGTGGAAGGGAGCGGCGCGGATGATTCTCCGACACCCGCTGATGGGATGGGGGACCGGAATGTTCCTTCCGCATTTCGCCGATTTCAAACCGACCTCCCCCATGCGTTTCAACCTCCTGACGATGATCACGCTTCATCCGCACAATGAACTGCTGCTCGTCGCTGTCGAGGTGGGTCTAGCAGGTCTGGCGCTTTATCTGGCGGGAACTTACTGGACGGTGAGAAATGCCTTGAGTCAGGCCCAACGGGAACCCGGCGCCGAATGGGGTTTTACGGTCCGGTGCATCGTCGCCGGCTTCGTGGCGATGTTCGCACATGGCCTGGTCGAGGTATCGCTTCGTTTCTGGGCCCCCGGCGCCCTCTACTGGACGCTGGTCGGGACGATGCTGGCCGTCGGCAACGAGACATACGGGGCACGCCCGTGCCGCGGCACGACGCACAGACAGTTTCTGTACGCGCGTGGCGTGGCGACGACGCTCATCGTCGCGGTGGCGCTGGGCGGAATCGTGTGGTGTGGGGCGAAAGCCGAGTGGCTCCTCGGCGGGGCGTATCGCATTGTAACGCTGAAGAGGGACGACGGCACTACAACGCGGGCCATGCGCTGCGTGGAGCCGCACGGCCTTTTCGCATGGCGCGAGCGGCCAACCTCGCCGGCGGAGTATGCGGCTGACATGCAGCGGGCCGCATCCCTCTCGCGGTACGTTCCGGATTACTTCAAGTCCTTCGAGAAACGCGCCACCGCGTGGGAGACCGCAGGTTACCTCGACAGAGCGATATGCGTCTATACCGATCTCGAAGAGCAGGCACCCGGTTACGGGCGAGTGCGCGAGCGCCTGGGTGCACTTCACCTTCGCCTGGCCGCACGAGCGACGGAGCCGGAGGACCGGGCAAGGCACTTCTTTGCCGCCGCGGGCTGGTTCGAAAAGGCGCTGACGCAGAACCCTTACGACCACGGGTCGAGGCTGGGCCTGGCGGAGGTGCTCCTGAGGGCATCGTCGCGCAACCTGCCCCGGGCGATCGAACACCTCAGTTTCCTGGCGGACGAGAAAAATGGGAGGCCGTCGGATGCCGTGCTCGCGCGGGCTCTCGAAATCGTGTCCCAGGCACGGCGCGCGTACGCCCAGGAGCATAGGGAGTCACAACCGGCACTCGAAGAGATCGAAGCGAGGCTCAGGACGCTCCTGGCCACTCGCCCGTGAAGACCTCGCGCGCGGGTCCCGTCATATAGACGTGGCCGTCCTCAGCCCACTCGATATCAAGATCTCCCCCGGGGAGATGAGCGAGGATGGACCTGGCCGTCCGACCGGTCAAACTGCCGGCGACGCATACGGCGCTCGCTCCCGTGCCGCAGGCAAGCGTAATCCCGGAGCCACGTTCCCACGTGCGCACCCGCACCTCGCGCTCGCCCATCACCTGCACGAAGTGCACGTTCGTCCTCTCCGGGAATGCCTCGTGCCGCTCGAGGAGAGGACCCACCGTCTCCAGGGGAACGGCGCAGAGGTCATCGGCAAATATGACGCAGTGCGGGTTCCCCATGGATAGACAGGTGACACGGTATTCGTGACCGCCGACAGAGAGCAGTTCGTTCACGCACCGCGAGTCTGCTGGTCCGCGCATCGGAATGGCCGCGCGTTCCAGCGCTGGGATGCCCATGTCAACGCGGGCGCCGACGATCCTTCCCCCACCCCAAATCACCCTGACAGATTTGATCCCGGCCTTCGTCTCGATGCGCACGTCGTCGGTGCACGCGAGTCCGCGTTCGCGAGCGTATTTGGCGACGCAACGAATCCCGTTTCCACACATCTCGGCCTCGCTGCCGTCGGCATTGAAGATGCGCATCCTCACATCCGCCCGCTCGCTGGGACCGATCAGGATGAGTCCGTCCGCGCCGACCCCATAGTGACGGTCGCTGATCGCCACCGCCAGCGCAACAGGGTCATCCACTCGCTCCCGGAACAGGTCAACGTAAACGTAGTCGTTCCCTGCGCCGTGCATCTTTATGAAGCGGATGCTCATCTCTGCTGGATTCCGGTGACAATTTCCGATAGGTCCGCGACCCGCTCGGAATAGAGACGATTGATGGCGCGCAACAGGGCCAGACGATTGGCGCGCACGGCCGCGTCCGGCACGTTGACGTACACTGTGGCGAAGAACTCGTGTAGCGGGTCGGCAAAGACTTCCACGTACCTGCGGCTCGCGCCCTCGTAATCCCGCGCCTCGACAAGGGAGCGGATCTCTGCGCCGTGACGCGCGTACAGGTCGCCGAGGCGCTTCTCGAGCGTCTCCGAGTAAAGCCGGGGATCCGGCGCTGCGTCGGAAGGCGCACCGCGGCTGATATTGCACGTACGCTCGACCGCCTCGACGAGTCGCGGCCACACCGGGTCAACCGAAAGGCGCCTCAGCACACCGAGCCTCTCCAGAAAGTCCGGCACATCGTCCCAGCCCGCTGCCAGCGCGGCGCGGACGAGGTCGTGGGGAGCCCCCTCATCCAGCGCCAATGCGAACAGACGTCCCTTCATGAACTCCGTCAGCCTCGGCAGGACGTCCCCCTTGCTGCGATATGGTTCCGGCAGCAGCGCTTGTGCGGCACGGAAGAGCGACGAGAGGCTCGTGCACGATCGTCGGTCCGCTACGATCCGCAAGATCGCCTGCGACTGTCTGCGGACGGCGTACGGGTCAGCGGAGCCGGTCGGCATGAGGTCTAGCGCTGCGCATGCCGTGACGTTATCCAGTTTCTCCGCCAGACTGAGCGTCAGGCCCGCCGGCGATGTCGGCAAACGATCTCGGGCAGCCCGGGGCAGATAGTGCTCCTCGATCGCCATGGCCACCTCCGACGCCTCGCCATCCCCCAGCGCATAGACGCGACCCATCACGCCCTGGAGCGCAGGAAACTCGCCGACCATTTCCGTAAGAAGGTCGGCTTTGCAGAGCCTGGCGGCACGCCGGGCATGCTTCGCGGTCTCGGTACCGAAGCCGAGCGTGATCGCGAGAAACGAACAGAGTTCCTCGAGGCGCCTCGACTTGTCGAGATAACTCCCCATTCCGGTCAGGAACTGGACGCCAGCGAGGCGGTCGACCCGGTCCTCCAGGCGTATCTTCCGGTCGGTCTCGTAAAAAAACCTCGCGTCCGCCAGGCGCGCCAGAAGAACACGTTCATTGCCCCTCGCAACGGCCGGAGACGGGTTGGGACCACGATCGCTGACCACTACGAACTCAGGCTGCAGGCGATCGTCGGCCCAGACCGGGAAATAGCGCTGATGCTCTGTCATCGCAGTCACGACCACTTCCGGAGGCAGTTCGAGGAAGGCAGGATCGAAGCGACCCCTCGAGACCGACGGGTATTGAACTAGGTTGACCACCTCCTCGAGAATGGCATCCTCGGGGTCGCGTCCGAGCCTTACGCCGCGGAACTGCGGGTCAGCCACGATCATCCTTCTGCGCTCGTCCGGCTCGACGATCACGCAACTCCGCCGCAGCAGCGCCTTGTATTTCTCGTAGTCCGCGTCCTCCAGGTTTATGCGACCTGGAGCGAGCATCGGGTGCCCTTCCACCGTTCGCCCGGCATCGAGACCGAACAACCTGAACGGCACGACCTTTTCACCGAACAGAGCGGCGATGTAGCGCACCGGCCGGGCGAACGGGCGCTCCGCGCCGGGCCACATCATGGACTTCGGAAAGGCGAGACCCAGGGTAACCCGCGGGAGGATCTCGGCGAGGAGTTCGATGGTGGGTCTGCCCACCGTGTGTTTGCGGACGACGCAGTACTTCCCCTTTGGCGTGTCTTTCACTTCGATGCGGTCAACAGCTACACCCTGTGCCTCGGCGAAGCCCTCGGCCGCTCTCGTGGGCGAGCCATCGGAGGCGAACGCAATCCGCGCAGGTGGCCCCACAACCTCTTCGTCGCGGTCCGCCTGGCGCTCCGCCACATCGCGCGCGGCAAGGACCAGCCGGCGCGGCGTGCCAGCGGTGAACACCTCACCGAAAACTACCGACGCCTCGCCAAGGCACTGTCTGAACGACTCCTTCAGCGCGTCCAGGGCGGGCCGGATGTAGCCCGCCGGAATCTCCTCTGTGCCTATCTCGTACAGGAGGTCAGCCATTTCCTTGCCGTCCGCGTCATCGTGAGAGCGACGAACACCCTAGGTACGTCCCGCCCCCTTACCGCGGGCATGCTCCTCTTCCTCGGGCAGGTAAAGAATTCGACCGCAGGAGTGGCAGAAGACGACCCTGCTCGCGCTCATCAGGAGGTTGACCGTGTTGGCGGTCAGGGCCATGTGACACTGCTCGCAGACGTATTGTTTGCAGGCGGAGACGGGTCTTCGGACGTTGCCACGCCGGAGTCGTTCGTAAGGCTGGAGGCATTCGGACGGGATTCTCTCGGCGAGTTGGCGGCGCTCCTCGGCGATACGCTCGATCCGGGACTCGGCATCGGCGATAGCTCGCTCCACGGCCTCCGATTGCCTCCGCACCTCTTCCTCCGCCCTGGCAGCCTGCTCCTTGAAGGCCTGGATCGCCCGCTGCTTTGCGTCGGCCGCCTCCATCAGCGAGAGAACCTCGTCCTCGATGCGCGACTTCTCAGCCTTGGCTGCAGCTATCTCGTGCTGGATCGCTGCGTATTCCTTGTTGGTCTTTACCACGTTCAGTTGGACGGAAAGTTTTGCGATGCGGTCTTCGACAGCCTTCAGTTCTCCGATACGCTTATCCACCTGGGTGCGGCTGGTCGTGCTCTCGCGAATAGCGCGCTCGAGTTCCTCCCTCGCCAGGGCGGCCTCACGCTCAGCCGCCTGGACCCGCCGCTTCAGTTCAACCTGGGTGGCCCTCAGATTGGATATGGTCTCGTCCAGCTCCTGCAGTTGAATGAGCAACCTTATGCCTTCTCTCATGGTTCCGATAACTCGGCGCCCGATAATCGCTCCTTGCGCCACGGAAGTTGATAACTTACTTCAAACCGCCGGCGCGCGCAAGCCGACCAGCGCGAAGGATTCCTCGGACTCCTTCACCTGCGCCTCTGCATCCTCAACGGCGACTGGGATGCCTTCGTCCGCTCCCGCTTCCCCCGCTTGTCCAACTCACCGGCTACCTACTTCTGGCAGCCACACCCGGTTCGCGACTGGCGAGCATTGATCCGCACCCGCCTTTTCGGACACTCACGGTCGCCTGTGGTCGGTCTCACGGGTCGTACCGCGATCGAATCCCAGACCATGGCGCGCCTGATTCCATGTCGCGCCGCCTCGGGCTTACCAGCGCCGGATGAGGAGCAGCAGTCTCGCAGGAATGATTTCCGCGGCTTGACAGGTCAGCGGATGGTCTGATAATGTGCTGACCTCACGTCAGGCGCGACGTTTCGTGCGCCCCTAGCTCAGCTGGCAGAGCAGCGGATTCTTAATCCGCGGGTCGTGGGTTCGAATCCCTCGGGGCGCACCAGCGTTGGCATCTGCGGCTTCATCGCACGTTCAAGAAACTTCTCCGGATCCCGAAGTCCAACGCAAAGTACGTGGCAGGCGTCTTGGCTTACCAAGGAGACGTGCTCTCACTGGTTCTGAGCAGCACACCTTCACCAAGGGCCTCCGGCCCGTTTAACACGGTCCCGTGTGGTCCCCGTCACTACTTGTGCTCCGCACCGAGGCGCGGTGGGTCCGCCATCATGCGAAGCCAGATTTTTCCGAATCCTGTTCTGCGTCCAATTCCAGATAACGTCCCCACCGACACGAAGGACGTCTACCGAACGAGAAGAGGTAATGCGTTGTTCGGCAAGGAGTTGGAACTCGGAAACATTTTCACTTGACAAACCCCGGCGTATCGGTTTATACTTCTGGCGTAGTGATACGCTGTCTTCGCTGTGGAGGTACAGGTACGTCTACCACAGACGAGCCCGGTGCTCCAATGTGCGCGACCCTTCCCCACTCCGCAGGCCGGAATACCGCGGTCATGAGTATCTATGACATCCTCCGCGAACAGATTCTCCAGGGTGCGCTCCCATCCGGAACCCGGTTGCCCAGCATCCGCGAACTGCAGATGCAGTATGGGGTGCCATATCGCGCGGTACGAGTCGCGCTGCTGCGATTGGAGTCCGAAGGGCTGGTGACGTGCAAGATCGGGTCTGGAACATATGTCAAGGATGAACGGTCCTCCAGATGCAAGGCCCGCGCTGTCCATAAGGTTACAGTGCTACTCGACGCCGTTCCCGACTGGCCGCTGATCATCCAGTTTCTCAGACCGTTGCTCGACGCAGTGCGGGACGAACTGGTAGCGTGCGGCGTGGAGCAGGTGAAGGTCGAACACGTATCCGACGAGGACGTATGGCACAAGTTCGACCCCAAAGAGGGGGACGGCGTGGTGTGGGTTTGCCAGCGCAGGCGGCATACCGAGGAACCCCCTCCGAAGATGCCGGTGGTCATCGTAGGCCATAACATAGACGTCACCTGGCCGGACGAAACGGGATATGATTTGGTAGCACCCGACTACGTTCAAGGGGGCGCTCTGGCGGCGCGTCGTCTCCGCGAAGCGGGTTGCCGGAATGCGGCGATCCTCAGCGGGCGAGGGCCTTACGACCATATTCATTACCTTTGCTCGGCCGCGGCTCGTCGCATTCTGGGTTTCACGAGTGCTTGGGGGAGCCAACTGAAGGGCTCCATCCTCCACACCAGTGGCACTGTCCCGCAGGAGGGGGCCGCCAAACTGGAGGAGTTCCTCTCGCTCGTGCCCAGGCCGGATGGTGTTTTTGTGACGTGCGACGATCTGGCGTTCGGCTTCTGCCACGGTCTGATCGCTCACGGGCTTCAGCCAGGCCGCGACGTCAAGGTGATTGGTTGCGACGGGCAACCGCCGCGTTTCGAGGGGGAACCGAGGCTGACGACCATCGAAGCACCTCTCGACGAGATGGGCCGAATAGCGGCGCGCCTGGCCATTTTGCGCGCCCAGCAGCCTGGCCGTCTGGCCACGAAGGCTTATGTCGCGTACAGAATCAGGGTGGGCGAGACGGGTTAAGGAAGACCCATTCGAGAGAAAGGAGGTGCTATGCCAGGAGAGCGCACTTCAGCCGATGCGTGGCGATGCGCCCCGATATCGGCTACGCATAGATGGTGACGCGTGACGATGTCGCCATCTACGGGCCCCATGAACCAAAGCGTATTCCGGGGAGGAAAAGCGATGTTAAGCGCCATGCGAGGATTTGGCGAAAGGGTTGTGGGAGGACTCGTGAGTGCATTCACGCTCATCGAGCTCCTTGTTGTTATCGCCATTATAGCGGTTTTGGCCGGGCTCCTGCTTCCTGCTCTGGCGGCAGCGCGAGAAAAGGCGAGGCGTACCGCCTGCCTCAATAACCTTACTCAATTCGCGAGGGGGTTGGAGTCGTACTGCGGCGACTACGGCCAGTATTTCCCTTCGGCTCACTACTACGGTGCTCTCCGCACCTGCCCGCTCAATGTGACGGGAACGTGGCACAACGTCTTCGGCAATAGCGACGACGGATGGTACAAGGACCCGAGACTGACCGCTGGCAACAGGGTCCGCACGAACTCCACGCGCTCCGGGTTTTCGTCTAACCCGTTCCTGGCGTGTGGCGCGCCGACTCGCTACCGGACAGTTTTCCTCGGCGACCGGGCGAACACATGGGACTATGACGACGGCGTCGCAGGCCGCACCGCGCCGGTGATAGGTGAGTTGAACATGGCGCCGCATGGGCTTGGCCTTCTGCTGGCCGGAAACTACATTGGCGACGCGCGCGCCTTCTATTGTCCATCCGTCGGCGGCACGATGCCTGCTCCGACGAACTACTGGACTTACGCCTGGCCGGCGGGTCGCGAGGTGTACGGCATCACGAGCGCACGGCAGCTTCAGAAATGCGGCGGGTATGATGCGCGCTCCATAATGTACGGAGACATCACTGATCTTCCTTACTGGTCGAATTCCTACGATAGGGTTCGCGCGATGTTCTCCGACTATGCCTACCGTTTGACACCGACGATGCTCGTCGCTTCGGCGTACAGCGAGAATCACGCGTCCAAGCAGATTCTTCTCGTCCGGCGCTTCCAGGTTGGCGGCGTCAAGCCCGCTGTGGTGAGCGAGATGGCTGCGCCGACCTTCAAGACGCAGAAGTTGCTTGCAGGGCGGGCGGTCGTCGCCGACTCGTTCGGCCGGCCCCACGACGGCACGCCGTCGTGGCTATACCCTGAAGCCCAGTTGATTCCCCCCGGTGATGGCTGGCATGCTCACCGCGATGGGTACAACGTCCTGTACGGCGACTGGAGCGCCAAGTGGTACGGGGACCCCCAACATCGGTTCCTCTGGTGGCCTGAGTTCGACCAGTATTCGGTCGGTGCCAGCCTGAGGGGAGCCACGCCTTCTCAACAGATCAACATCCACTGCAACACCCAAGGCTCCGGCGTCGGCTGGTGGAGGATGGAAAACGGCAATGCCTGGGACCCCGGGTGGGGCGCGAATTACCTGCCCCAGGGCAACATCAAGACCGATGGTCAGAGTGCATGGCATGTCCTGGATCAGGCGAACGGCATTGACGTGGACGTGAACTGAAAGGTTGGTCCAGGCCACGTCGAGGAGATCCATGCCGAGAGACCCGCAAACCCAATGAGAAAAGGGACCTGATCAGGGGCCATCGGTTCGAGCAGGCCCAGAGCCCAGAGTTTGCCAACCAGAGAAGGCGGCGAAGTCGCACGAACCGGCTGAAGCGAGCGAGATATGTTCCTCATCCGCGAACAGTAGAGGGAGGCGATCTGTATTCGGGAGAGAGCATGGGATCACAGAAGAAGAAATCGCTCGGCAGGCCAAACGACACTCGCCACCGGATGGAAGACCCGGTGAAAGCGATACTCTGCGCACTGAGCGGACTCTGCGTCGTCGCGTCGGTGGGGCTGTCGCAGGAACCCGTGCCGACTGCCGCATGGCTCGAGAGATGGGAGAAATCGGTGAGGTACCTCATGTCGCTATCCGAGACAGAGATGCTGGAGATGATTCCCACACAGGCGACCCTGTACTTCGTTGACTGTCCCAACTGCGCAACAGGGACGCAAGAGACAGGCGTGTTCGATTGGTCCCCCGAACGTCCTCACCAGATCCGATGCAAGGGCTGCGGGGAGGAGTATCCCGGCAACCCGAAATACCCGGACGAAAGAGTTCTGGAAGTGAAGGGCCCGGACGGTCCGCAGCAATACCCCTACTACGAGCGCGCGGCCGACAAGCACAAGTTCTTCTTCAGGGCAAAGGCCGATGACTTCGCCCGGGAGTACATGGCATCTCGCTGCCGTGAACTCGGCGAACTCTATGCAGCGACGAAGAATGAGACCTACGCGCAGCGCGCAGCGTTGATCCTTTGGCGCTTCGCACAGGTGTATCCCGGCTATGCCTATCATTATGAGTGGCCGTTCCAGGAGAAGATGTTCGCACCGTACGACGCGAAACGCGATAGCGAGGCGATGAAGGCCATCCTCGCGGCCTGGAGGCTCGGGGCGGCGAAATGGGGTCGCTGGGCGTACGTTGAGATCTCGGATGACCTCGTGCGCGCCTACGAGTGCATAAAGGGTTGGCCCGGCCTGAATGCCGTAGGCGAGGGGGATGCCGCTTCGGCGATAGAGAACAACCTGCTGGGGGCGATGGTTGGCCACGTCCTCGACACGCCAGAGGTGTTCAGCAACATGTCGCCCCACATGTGGCGCAGCGTGGTGAGAGCGGGCCGAGTGCTTGAAAGGCCTGAGTGGATCGAGGAGATATTGCGTCGGATGGCACGATTCCGCTCAGAGTGCTTCCTCCACGACGGATGCTGGAAGGAAACCAGCCCTTCCTACTGCGCGCAGACAGCGGTCTCGATGGTCGAGGTCGTCGAGGCACTCCGCGATTACGTGCCTCCCAGGCGTTGCCCCTCGGCTGACGTATCGAAGATACAGCAACAAATCACACTGGCCGTCGGGATGCCCCAGCGCATCTATGACGTTCTTTACGCCATGCGCTTTCCCGATGGGCGCTTATTGCCGGTCAACGACACGTGGTGGTTTGCGAAGGCCCGCGAGCGCAAGAGAATGGAACCGGTACTGTTGCCGGGCATAGGGCTGAGCGTCCTCGGGGGAGGGAGCGATGAACATCAGGTGCACGCCTACCTGAACTGGACGCAGGGCCGCGGGCACAAGCATGCCGACGCGCTGAGCATAGGTCTGTTCGCGTTCGGAAAGGAACTCTTCAGCGACATCGGCTACACGCACACCAAGTATCGCCCATACGCCGTCAGCACCGCGTCGCACAATACGGTCGTCGTCAATGGCTGCGACTCAGCCACCGACGCCTCATACACCGGACAACGCCTCCGGAGTTTCATCATCGCCAATGGGTGGCAAGTCTCGGAAGCGGAAAGCCTTACGGCCTATCCCGCGACGAGCCGTTATCGGCGCACCATGATGTTCATCGGAGAGGATGCGCGCGGCTGTTACCTCCTTGACGTCTTTCAGGTTTATGGCGGCGCGCAGCACGATTACATTCTTCTGGGGTGCGCCGACGAGGACTCGATCGCGCGTATCTCCGGAACTCAGATGTCGCCATTTGGCGGCACG
>Ga0272448_1003525_pt1 | contig 18546 bp, 15 predicted proteins | sample YNPCB0191_FD_202220 | JGI IMG/M metagenome (GOLD analysis project Ga0272448, IMG submission 202220) | Hot spring sediment microbial communities from Yellowstone National Park, WY, United States - YNP-CB-019-1 | ecosystem: Environmental > Aquatic > Thermal springs > Hot (42-90C) > Sediment... | reverse complement strand
GGATGAAAATCCCCCCGAAGCTCTTCAAAAATTCCCAAAAATGGCCCCTTTGCTGTTATCGCTTGTACCGCCTCATCAAGCCAAAGACTCTGGTTAAGATTAACAGTCCTTAAAACAAAAGCTAGCAACAAAACAAAAAACAAAAACACGGTCTTAGATTAAATCTTTAAAATAATTAAAGTACATCTTTGCTACTTTATCGTTGGTATATTCTTTTAAAACCAATTTTCTTCCTTCTTTCCCAAATTTAATTCGCGTGTTGCGTTTATCAATTAAAAACAACACTTTTTGGATTAATTCATTGGGATTTTTTTTCTCAACCAAAAATCCATTTTTATTATCTATAACCAATTTTTTAATTCCCCCTATTTCTGTCCCCACCACCGGCAAACCGCAACTCATTGCTTCTAAAATTGAAAGGGCTGTTCCTTCGGGATGAATTGATGGATAAACAAATATATCTCCCGTTTTTAGCAACCTCACCACTTCTTCTCTTTTTTTATTCCCTAAAAACCGAATATTAGAAATTCTTTGCTTTTTTACAAAATTTTTTAACTCATCTTCAACTGAATCTGGTTGATTTTCTCCTGAACCAATAATCAGCAGAAGTGCTTTCTTGGTTAAATACCTAAACTGTTTCCATCCTTTTAGAAGATAAATCAACCCTTTTCTCTTTACTAATCTTCCACAAAAGACCACAATAACTTTATTTTGAGGTAAAGATAATTGTTTTCTTAATCTTATTTTTTCTTTTAACCCTACTGGTTTAAATAATTTTTCATCGACACTGTTTGTAAACTCTTTTATTTTTTCCTTTTTAATTCCTTTTTCCAATAACTCCTCAACAACCTCAGAGGTATGGGCGGTATAAAAGTCTGCCTTTTTCGCAAGCCAAAGGCGAATTTTTATCAACGGATGAACAAATTTTTTAGGAGAAAGAGCTTTAGGCCCGGAAAAAGTCAACTCTCCCGGCGTCGCTACCTTCCCACCCACTGGTTTGCCCAGTAACTTCCCTCCTAAAATTGCTGTCGAGCCAAAAATATTAGCCAAGCCACCATTTATATAAATTAGATCAAAGGAATTCCTTTTTAAAAAAAGAAAAAATAATAAAGCCAAGCCGTTAAAATAATCAGCTATTCGATTATTTCCTGGAATTCCTAACCTAAATATATCAAAACCTTCTTTCGAGGTTTCAAAAGGAGCAAACTCTTTTCTCCACCTTTTAGTTGCTACCAAAACCAAAGCCCCAAAAGAAACAAATTTTTGGGAAAGCTGGTAGCATTGAGTCTCCGACCCTCCTGTAAGAGGAAAAAACCTTTCAATTACCATTAAAATTCTTAATTTTTTCATTTAAATCCCCAAGAATAAAGCTCTATTGTCCATCTGTTCCAATCTGGCGAAAACCAAGCATATTCCTCCTTCTTTTCTAGTCTTAAATTTTTTCTGACAAAATCAACAAATCCCTCCGGATAAAACCGAAAATCATGTTCTGTCAGAACAACAAAACCGCGGGGATATCTATTTTTAACCTCTTTAAATTCTTCTAAACTATGAATAAAAGTAGCTCCCGAATTTATATTTTGCTTTCTTTCCCCCGGGACATCTTTTCGAGGTATAAACAAATTCTTACCTTCTCCTAAATACCAAGCAGGCATATCATGATGAATATCAACTAAGGCTACAGTTTCATCTTTCTTATCCATCATAGATAAAACAAGACTATAAAATGTTTTAAAATCGACCTCCGGAATTTCCCTCATATCAAAGTTAAGGGTATAAAAGGACCGAGGTTTTAAAGAAAACTTATTACCATTACCAATTATAAATAAAATAAAAATGACAAAAAAAATAATTGCCTTTCTTTTTCTTATCACCAATCGCCTGCTTATTTCCCAAAGAGCAAAAGAAGCCAAAATAAAAATAATCGGAAAAACAGGTAATGAATACTTTTCAAAAGGCACTCCTACTAAAAAGGAAACACTAAACATATAAGTAGCTAAAAACAACACCAAAAACAAAACCAAATTTTTTTCCTTTTTAATCCATAAAATTACTAAAGCTATCATCGCCAAAAAGGTAATTAAAGAATATTGTCGCCAAAGCAAAGAATGATAATAAGAAACAAATATTCCACTTGTTTTAAAATTTAAAATCTTATCTTGAAAAATAATTTTGACGGTAGGAAGAAAATTGGTCCCAAATAACAAAAATAATAAAAATAAAAACAGACCCCCCAAAAAAATTTTATTCTTAAAAAAATTTTTTAAAATATTTCTCTCATAAAAAAGATATAAACCGACAAAGGGAAAAATTATCAATCCCAAAGTGTGAGTCCATACAGCCAAAAGGGCAAATAAAATAAACAAAAATAAATTAATCTTTCTTTTTTCTTTTATAAAAAGATAAAAATTCAACAAACTTAAAAGGTAAAAAAATTGGAGAATAACATAACCCCTTGCTTGCCGAGACCAAGCTATTTGAATATAAGAAAAAGTAACAAGAGCTGCTCCTCCCAAACCAACAAACTCGTTAAAAAGCTTTTTCCCCAAAAAATAAGTTGCTAAAATTAAAAGACTGCCAAATATAACTTCCGGTATTCTTCCGGCAAATTCATTAATTCCAAAAATTTTAAAACTTAAAGCGGTAAGATAATGGGTTACAAAATAAGAATTCTCCATATAACCAGTAGTAGGAATTTTTGGCAATCCCGTTTCTAAAATCCCCCGGGCAAACCTTGCTGTAGAAGCCTCATCAGTCCAAAAAGAATAATTTAACCAAAGGCCATTAATCCTGAAAATAAAACCCACTAAAGTCAAAACCAGAGCAATAAGTTCCAATTTATATTTAAAAAAAACTTTTCTAATTTTTTCCATCATTACTTTTTTAAAATTCTTATTACAAACCAATTATTTGTTAAGAACCCATAAAATTCACTTAACCCCAAAGCTAAAACTGCCCCCATTAAAGAAAAACGAGGAATAAGCAGTAAACAAAGAATAATATTAAGAATAAATTTCCCTCCCAACCACCATAAAAACTCCTTAACTAAGGAGGTATTCTGAATTATGTTTCCCGGTAAAGAATTAAGAAAAAACAAAACTGCCACCAAGCCCAAACCCTTCATTGTTTCAATACCTTCTAAATAACTTTCTCCGTAAGAAATTTTAATTATTTGGGGAGAAAACAAAAGAAAGGTTAAAGCATAAAAGGCAGAAAAAACAAAAATTAATCCTAAAGATTTTAAATAATTTTTTCCCACTCCCCTCTTATTATTACTCAGCATCCTTGCAGTTTGAGGAAACAGGGCCAAAGCAAAACTTTGGGGGATCAACAAAGTTGCTTCCAAAAATTTAAAGGCAGAAGAATATATTCCGGTATAATATGGTCCTTTTAAGTTGTTAATTAGAACCACTCCTGTTCTCATATAAAAAACGGCAATTATCGTCAGCATGGCAAAAACCCAGGACTCGCTCAAAACTTTTTTCCAAAAATTTTTATCAATTTCAATTTTAAATTTCAAACCGATTTTTCCTGCCAACCTAATCATCACCAAAGAAACCAAAAAATTCGCCAAAAAAGCGGCCAACAAAATCTGGGTTACACTTCCGCCCAAAAAGGCAACCGTTCCCCCCAAAATTGCCGTTAACAAACTCATTCCCACCACTGCCAAACTTTGAATTTCCATTTTTTCAAAAGCATTGGCAATTCCGGCAATCAGCTGATTAAAAGTCCAAGGAAGCAAACACAAAGAAAAAACAAAAATATTTAACCTGTCAAAATTATTTTTTGATAAAACTAACCCCAGCAAACTAACCAAAAAAACAGAGGTTAAAGCTAAAGAAAATCTTAGGGGAAGAATTTTTTGAAAATAATCTTGGGCTTTCCTCTGGTCTTTTGATAAATCCCGCAAAATCAGTCTTTCTACCCCAAAATCAGCCACCGGATAAAAATTGTAAACCAAAGCTAAAGCAAAATTATAATGGCCAAAATTCTCCACCCCCAAAACTCTTCCCAAAAAAACAAAATAAAAAAACCCAACCGCTCGCGCAAAAAGATTCGCCGAACTTAAAAAAACGGTATTTTTAATAACCCTTCTTTCCACACTTCATATTTTATCTTTTTTCTTTCCTCACCTCAATCAACATCTGAATGATCCCTACTACCAAAAACATATACGCCCAAATTGCCGCCTTTTCAGCAATCGCTTCTTTTTTTAAAATTAGCAAAAAGGGGCACAAAACTAAAAATCCCAACGCCACTCCCACCGAAACCCTTCCTTCAAATTTATAAAGCTTTACCGTCAGAATCCACAATCCTGTTAGAAAAAAAATTAAAAAGTCAGAAGTGAGTTTTAAGAAAAAAATATCAAACAGAATCCCCACTCCACAGAAAATCAAAATTAAAAATCGATATTTATTCAAAAAATTACTTATTTTGTTAAACATTTTATTTAAAGCTCCAAATCCCAAAAATACAAAACTCAAATAAATTCCAAATTCCAAAAATTAAATTTAGAAATTACTTTGATTTTTCTATCATCGACGAAAATATCTTTTTAAGCTCAATTGCCTCTTGGAATAAAGGTATGCCCTCTTCTCTAAACTTCTTCTCATTTGTTTCAACAATTAATCTTAGCCAGTAAGCCGATTCTTTCGCTTCTTTTCGGCAAATTTTAACTCTCATTTTAAAATCTTTTTTACCCAGAGATTCATTTGCCTCTATATAATTTGCCCCAATAGAGCTTGAGGCTCGTATTACTTGTTTAACATATTCAAGGTTGGAAATATTTTTTGGTAATTTTCTGCAAAACTCACAAACATCTTTAGCAAAAATAAAAGTTCTTTCTTCTAAATCATAAATCTTTTTATTACCCATTTTTGAGATTTTGAATTTTGGAAATTATTTGGGATTTGGAATTTGTGATTTGTGATTTAACCTATTGTATATCAGATACGCCACACATCCAATAAAAGTTAATCCAGATATAAAAAGCCCTATATAAAACAATTTCTGTGGCCAAAACTCCACAATCAGTTCATAATTTTCTTTTCCGCCAACATCCTCCGGGGTAATACACCATGAATTGGCATAACCGTTCACTAAATAATGTCTATCTTCGGCAATTGGTTTTTTACCCCAGGTTTCAAAAGTATTTTTGTCCAAAAATATATTTTTATGCGTTCCTTCTTTAATGTCTCCATCAAAATAACTCGCCACAATTTCCGCTTCATCCGCCCTTCTTTCAGCTTTATCTGCGGCTTTTAAATAAAGGTACCAGCCCCTATGAAAACTTTCACTAAATACCAGCGTATACGGCTGCTTTGCCCCTTCTACCTTTATTCTATACTTTGTTGGGTTTATTTTTACAAAAGTAATCCTCGGCAATTCCTTTTGGGATTTGGAATTTGAGATTTGAGATTTATTTGGAATTTGGAATTTGGAATTTGGAATTTCACTTACCAATATTATTTTTGGTTGCTCTATTTTATAAATATTTACATTTCTAAACCTTATATCTGAAAAAGCATCCGGCTCTGGCAAAGAATAAAAATAAACTTTCGCCCCCCTCGCATTCTCATCCGCCCTTACTATCCTCTCAAACCTTTCCCACCTATCCGCTTTATCCGCGTTTTCGTCCGCGTTATCCGCGCTCCTCAAACTCTTTTCTAATATCTTCTCCGTTTTAATTTCTTCTTTCTTCTCTTTATAAACTAGTTTATCTTCCAATACACTCATTCCCAAACTTCCACCCCTCGTTTTATACTCAAAATTTAAATAATAAAGCTGCCCAGGTTCCCAATCTTTAATTGACTGAAAAACAATATTTTCTCCTTTGGGAAAAAATCCTTGAGAAACAAGCCTAATTTCTCCACTTTCCGTCGCTTCTTCCTCTAATTTTTGCCAATTTCCCCCCACTAAATTCTCAGGCGGCGGCAACTGCAGGGTTATCTTATGTTCCCCCCCTCCAAGATTTATTTTCCCAACCTCCAACCACTTCTCATCTATTACCATTAACTCATTCCCAATTTCCTCCCCATCTATTTGTAATTTGTAATTTGGAATTTGAGATTTATTTGGACTTTGGGAATTGGAATTTGGAATTTCTAAGTATACTTTGTATTCTCCCTCTCTTGGTATCTTCAAACTATATTCTAAATTTTCCAAATCAAACCTTTTTTCCAACCCTTTTATTTCTTCGTCCAATTCTCCAAAAACCCCCTCCCAATTCCTATATTTCTCTAACCCTATATCCCTATACCCCTCCTCTATTTCTTCTTTATGTCTTTCCCAATACGCCCTTAATTTTATTACCTGTTCCTCCCATCCCTTAATTTCTAAATTTCTTAATTTCTTAATTTCTTCTATTGTTTCATTCATTTCCCTTTTCCACAACTCAGCTAAACTATAATCTTCAAAATTTAGAATTTGTGATTTTGAATTTATTTGGAATTTGCCTGCTTCTGATATCCTTTTCCCCGCATAAAACAATTTTTTATCTATCAATTTCTCAGGATTTTTTCTTACCTTCCATTCTTCATATTTTTCTTTTAATCTCGCCAGCTTCCATTCCCAACTCCCCGGCTCCCAGCGAACATAAGGAAATGGCACACTATTTTTATAATTTTCTAACTTGTCAAAATATTTTTCGTCCACTTGATTTTCCAACTTCCCCTCCACCACCACCTCATCCGCCCCTTCCAAAATTTCTTTATTTCGCGGCGAAGCCGCATATTTCGTCTCCGAAGCAGACATATTTTTATCTGTTTCTACTTTGTTTCTATTTATTTCTATTGTATTTCTATCTATTTCCGGCTCCAAATATATTGCACTTCTTATTTGGTACCCCGGCAACCCCACAATCTCCGGCAGAGCCTCAATATCATTTGGAGAATAAATTATATTTTTGGGAATATAAAAATGGGGAAGAAAATAATCATCCTTTATTTCATAAGCAGAGGCATATTTTCCAGTTAAAAACTTGTCCAAGAAAAGAGAGGAGTCGAGTTTGGCTCTGACAAAATTATTGTCCCAACATTTTGCGCTTGCTGTAAAATGTGGGTAAATATCAGATCTTAAAACAATGTTTTTTACCGCAAACAACGAAAGATATTTAATGTAATCAAAACCGGTTTCTTTACAAAAAGATATTTCTACAGTCTCGGCGAATTTGTTAGACTCAGACGTAAAAGTGGATTTATCTAAATACATATACTCTGGTTGAATGCCTTGAGCTGAATTTTGATACTCGGTTTTTAAATACCTTGGCGAAAATACAGCAGGCAAGAAAAACGTTCTATAATCTATTTTGTTTTTTTGAGAGTCCTCATAATATCTTATAAGCTCTGGGGGTAATCGATAAAAATCAACATGGTCTTTCTTTAGTGCTAATAAAGCCCTATGCCCCAAATCGTCGTTGTACCACCATCCACTAATCCAAATTATAATTATTAAAGCAAAAGGCATTAGAACGATCATTTTATATCTTGTGTAAAAATAACTTAATGAAAAGGCTATCAAAATAGGAATAATAAATGCGGGTATAAACATTAAATGCTGAGGACCTCTGTATAATCTTATAAATGGAAAACTACGATAAAGCCATAAAGTAAATTTCGAAAGGGGATAATTTCCACCTTTAACAATGATCATCAAGATTAACAAAGCAAATAACCAAAAAAGGAACCTTTGAATTCTATTCTTATTTTTTTCCTCAAGAAGATATACTAAAACCGCTAACCAAACCAAAGCGACTGTGAATTGAAAAATGTCCCTTAAGACCAGGGGTATTGAGTACAAATACATATTTCTATCAAGATAGCCCCCAAGGTTAAAAATATTCCAAATACTCTGCGTAGATTTCGTTATAGGATCAAAAGCAGGAATACCTTCGTCTTGTAAGATAACATCACGGGCAAAGTCACTAAAACTGTAGATAAACGGTAAAAACCAATAAACATTAATTAAAATTATTAATATTAAAAATATAAATAGTTTTTTGATAATATTTTTAAATTCTTCATTTTTAATAACAAAAATTACTTCGTAGGTTAGATATAATAAAAGGAATAACTTAATTAAAACAAAATTCTGCAAAGAAATTATTATAAATATTGAAATCAGAAGCGATAATAATAAATATTTAACTTGAGTTGTCCGTACATATTTTAAAAAAAACAAAAAATAAATTGGACAAAAAGCATAAGACACCCACATTGTCCATGCTCCTCCAATAATGTCATTAAACAAAAAGGGAGAAAAAGAATAAAGTAATGACGGAAGATAATTTACGAAAGAATTTTGTATTAAAAAATCTAATAATTTTTTAAATCCTAAAAATGAAATTAAAAATATTAGAAAAAATAATAAAAACAAGAATATTTTTATACCAACTATCCGCCCGATAATACTGAAAATTAAATTTGGTATTAAGAATATTATTGTAATGTTATTTATTGTGCCTAAATTTAAATTATTCCAAGAAAATAACGAGAAAGAATTTAAATTCTTGAAAAAAATTTTTAAACTTGGAAAAGACCAATCCCAGTTATGTCCTATATTACAGTCAATATTCAAAAAAAACCTGAATGAGAGCAAAAATATTATTACAAATAAAAATAGTCCTAATGTTGCGTTTTTCATAAAATCTATTTTATTTCCTGCACATTATAATCAATCCTGTTGATAAAGAAGGAAAGAAATTAAAAATATATTTATCTAGGAAAAAGTTCGTTCCGTAGCCAAAAACTCTCGCAATTCTAAATTTATAAATTTCTAATAATTCCCTCAAAGCCCTTAGGGTAAACAATCTAATGTGTCCACTTACGTCATGCTTATTGGTCGCTAAAAGCTTCCCCACGTTATACTTGGTACTCACTTCGCTATAATGGGGTTGATACCCTAATAAAATAGCTATTCTATTATGCCAGCTAGCAAGGTTGGGAGTAGTGATAACAAGACTTCCATTTTTCTTAATAACTCGATAAACTTCAGTCAAAAAGTGGTCAGGATCAAATAAATGTTCAATTAACTCTCCCGCTAAAATACAATCAAAGTAGTTATTTTCATATGGTAAGTCGGTTTCATCTATATTAAGTTTAGTAGCAATAATTCCTAATTTTTTAGCCTCTGAAACGCCTGAGTCTGTAATATCAATACCGTAATACTCTTTTATCCTGACATTACTAATAATATACTTAGACAAAAGTGTGTCACCGCATCCTATATCCAAAAACCTATTGATTTTCTGCTCTGACAAAATCTCAATTATTTTGATAATTCGAGGCGGTAAATCACTATATCGTTTTTTATTAACTCTACTGATAAGTCTATTTCTTTTTTCGTAAAAATTTCTTGGCTTCATAAATTTCAAATTAGTTTATACCACCTAATTTAAAATATCGGATAAAATTTCCTTAAATATATAAAAATTACAAGGTTGTTTGATTAAAAGAATTCTCATTTTGAATAATTAACTATGCATTATGCCAAATGTTTTCCGTACTCTTAACTTCCTTCTCTGCCATAAAAAACTGTTTAATTTTTTTCAGCAAGCTCCTTTTTTTTAGAATTATTGGGAATAAAAGATCATCCGAAATCACCCGAGTTGATTGAATGCTTTTTCTTTTAATTAATGTTTTAGGTAAATTAACAATATTCCACCAGATTCCTTTAAAAATGTTATTGGCGGATTGAAAATCACCACGAATCATCAGAAAGAAACCAAAGCAAAACCAAATAAAAAGATGCTTTGGCAGAATAAGTATCAGTTGTTTAGTCCCAAGGTTTTTGACTAAGGTCATTATATAATTTTTACTCCCGTGGAAACGGACATTAAAATTGTGTTTCTCTCTAGAAAGAATTTTTGCGCTGGTACTAAATCCATGATAAACCACTGAAAGTGGACAAAAAACAGTTTTGTAGCCAGCGAGCCAAGATCTCCACCCCAAATCTGTTTCCTCCATATAAATAAAATAATCTTCATCAAAACCTCCTATTTTGTTAAAAACATCTTTTCTAATGAACATCCCCGCTGACTTAGCAGCCAAAATCTCTACTTCTTGATCATATTGCCTCCTATCAATTTCTTTATACCAAGCTCTTTGAACTAAAAACCCATATTGATTAAGATATTCGCCTGCATAATCATATTTATTTTTTTCATTTAATAAAAGCAATTTACATTGTATGCAGCCAATTTTCAAATCTCTTTGAAAAAGTTTAATCGCTTCTATAATCCAATCTTTTTCTACCTGAGTATCGTTATCTAAAAATGCTAAATATTTACCCTCCGCAATTTTAACTCCCTCGTTTCTTGCTTTAGCGGGGCCATAGTTCTTCTTAAGCTCAACAATTTTTATTTTGTCTAGATTTCTAGCAAATTTTTTTCTTAAAGCCGCTAAGCTTCCATCAGTTGATCCATTATCAACTACAATAATTTCGTAATTCTTATATATATTTTTTAAAATAGACGCAATGCACCTAAGTAAATACCTTTTACCGTTATAGTTAACAATAACTATGCTAACCTTAGGCTTCATAGGATTTTCATAAAAATTTATAGGGTTTTATTTCTTCTCAAAATTAAACTCATTCTTCACCAATTTAAAATAAATATTTCTATTTAAATAATTTGAGCGAATCAAAATTCTCCTTAGGGGTAGAAATAATTTTAATCTTTTTTGAGAAACATCTATATATTCCCCAACTTTCTTATTTATTTCGGCACCATTAATTTCTTCCCACTTATATTTATTAACGGGTATTAAATGAGCTAAATTTTTTCTTATATCCATAAAACCCATAATAGCAAGAAAAATAGTTTTGATGTATGAAAAATCCAAGAGAAAGATAGAATACAACACTGTTTGAAAAACTTTATAAAAGAAATTAAATATTGTCATTATTCGAGAGCTAAACTTAATATTTTTTTCTTTAAAAGTTATATAGAGCAGCCCCCTTAGATAAAAATAATTGTAAAAATTTAAAAGAGATTTGGGATTAAATCCGTAGTGATAGTATTTAACATTTCCGCAAACTAAAACTTTTCCCACGCTACTTAATTTTAAAGTTAAAGATAAATCGTCACTATATAAGAAAAGATAAAAATTATGCAAATCTGTTTTTTTGAAAACTTCGGACTTTACAAAAAGATAATGAAAGCTCCAGCTGCGGATGTAAAAATCTTTATGAAAACCAACGCCAAAAGACTCTGTGTGGCTTGGAACAACCGCAACAAGACCGGGAAAGCTGTCAAGTTTCTGTTTCATCTTCAATAATCCAAAATCATCTAATAGTATTGCATCGTTGTCTGTGAAGATAATGTATTCATATTTATTCTTTAATGCTAACTCAGCTCCTATTCTTTGTGCCCCACTACTTCCAGTATTTTCTTTTAATACTACATAATTAATTTCCGGAAAATCCTTAATCAATTTTTTATAATCTTCTGTGCCATTATCAATTAACAAAATATCAAACTTAATTCCCTTCTGTTTAAATAATTTTTTAATAGTATTTTTGGTAACTTCATAACTATTAAAAGTTGGGAGGTTAATTTGGATACTGTTTCTTTTTTTGATTTCTTGCTTATCTATATAGTAAAAGTGTGTTTTCATATTTCGAATTTATGTATATTTCTTATGAAATATTCTTTCATCTTCGAATTTTGAGGGCCAAAACCGAGATGGCCCGCAAAAACGCCACAGGCAATGATCATTGGAAAACTACTTTCAAAGCAATAAGTGCAAAGCTCTGACTCTTCAATACCCATAAAACCTTCGGGAGCTACTTTGAACCCACCCATCATTTCAAAAAAAGTCCTCTCAAAAAAAATAGCACCAATTGAATACCTATGAGGGACAATTTTATATCTGTTCTTATTAGCTATTTCAAATTCTTTTACCCTTTGATCAAAAGGGAAAGAATTATCCCAAAGATATTCAGCAGCCTGAGGATCATTATGGCACTTAATACCCATACAAGAGCTTTTTAATTCCGAAAAAATTTTTCTATACTCATCGGCCTTTCCGACAAATTCTAGAAAATCTATATAAGTCACTCCATTGACATTTAAAACTGGCACTAGAACTCCAAAATTATACTTATTATCTTTCTTAATTTTCAAAAAAGTATTAAACATATTTTTAAAATAGTTTTTCCCAATAAAGATATCTTCATCAAGTTTATAAATGTATTTTGCCCTAGGGTGCAACTTGATTGCTAAATTTTGTGCCAAAGATAGTTTATTTTCTTTAGTTGAAAGGTAACTCCATTTTCTTTTCGTACATATTTTTTGCAATTCTAAGGGATTTACCCCGGGGGCACAAATACAGACATCAATATCATTTTCTAAAAAATTAGAAATTCGATCAAATACAATTCTCCATAAAAAATTCTTATACCCCGCCACCACGATTAATAATTTTCGATTATTTTTTGATCTATTTACGAAAAAATATTTTCCATTAAAGTTATACCAGTTTTGAAATTTTTTTATGAGTATATTTAAAACTATGTAATTCCCAAAAACCCATAATTTATCTTTTAAAGATAACTTTAAAAATCTTTTTATTTGATCACTCATAAATTTTCAAAAAATTAAATAAATCTAAAGCTTTTTTAATTACTTGATCCATATTTAAATATCTATATTCCGCTAATCTACCGACAAAATAAACATTTTTAAGTTTTTCGGCTTCATTTTTATATTTTAAATAAAGTTGTTGGGCTTCTGGAGTAGGAAAAGGATAAAAGGGTTCTCCCCCTGAACAAGGATATTCTTTAACAATAGTGGTTCGAGGAAGCTTTTGGCCGGTAACATGTTTTATCTCAACTATCCTCGTAAATTTATATTCGTTAGGATAATTTATCTGTACCCAACCTTGATAAAATTCTTTATTGTATGTTTCAAATTTAAACCTTAAACTTCTGTATGGTAACCTCCCAAATTTATAATCAAAAAATTCATCTATAGGACCCGTGTAAATTAATTTTTTATATTTGATTTTGTTCTTCACGCTTCTATAGTCTATACCTAATCTTACCTCAATACCATTTAACATTCTTTCAAATAATTTAGTATATCCATCTTTTGGCATTGCCTGGAATTTATCATTTACATACCTATCATCAGTATTTGTTCTTATAGGAATTCTCGCGGTCACTGAGGGATCTAGCTTTTTAGGATCGATACCCCATTGTTTTATAGTATAGTTTTTAAAGAAAGCTTCATAAATTTCTTGTCCCACCAAAGATAAAACCTGCTCTTCAGCATTCTTTGGATTTTTTATTTTTATTCTTTTAGAATTCAAAAATACCTCTGCTTCTTCTTCCGTTTTAAGATCAACACCAAAAAATTCATTTAAAGTATTTCTGTTAATCGGAAAAGTATATAATTTCCCATCAATATAGCTTCTTATTCTGTACTCAGCTGGAATCCATTCGGTAAATTGCGACAAATAATTCTTTACTTCTTCAAAATTAGTCCTGAAGTAATGAGGCCCATACCTATGAACTAAAACCCCTGCTTTATTGTAGTAATCGTAACAATTGCCACCAATATGTTTTCTTCTGTCAATTACCAATACCCTTTTACCAATTGAACTTAACCGTTCTGCTAAAACCGATCCAGCAAAACCAGCGCCAACAATCAAATAATCATATATCATTTGTTATAATATGACTTTAAGAATTTTATTTTACCATTAATTCCCGCTAATGCTATAAAAGTATTAGAAATCTTTTTATTTAATAATTTTAATTAATTTTGCTGGGCAACCAGCTACCACCGAATAAGCTGGAAAGGATTTCGTTACCACACTATTTGCCCCTACAACACAATGCTTTCCTAGATGAACTCCCTTGAGAATAAAACTGTGAGCGCCAATAAAACAGTCATCCTCTATAATAATTTTTTCTCCAACAGATAAACCTAAGTCTACTGGTGAGACATTTGTACGAAAAAGTTCATGGTCATGATCTAGAATAGATACATTGTAGGAAATAAGACACTTTTTACCGATAGTAATTCCTTTTGAGCAAGAGATAGTTGCATTTCTTCCTATACGAGTGCCATCACCAATTTTTAGTTTTGCTTTTGGGCTTACTATCTCAAGCCAAGCATTTCTACCGATAACACAGTTATTGCCGATCTCAATTCCTTGCAAATTAACAAAACAAAAATCATAACCCGGCGCAATATACGAATTCTTTCCTATCTTTCCCCCTTTAATACGAAAGGGAAGAGAAATCACAAAAAGTAAACATTTTACCAAAAAATTCATTTTCTTTTTACACAAAACAATTCAAAAGCTAGTTTGGGAATAAAATAAGTAAAAATCTGGCTTAAGGTCGCCACAAAAAACCAAAATATCTTAGGTTTAAACCTAAGAGAAACCGTTAAATCTTCTCCCATAGAATCACTTTCGTTTTTAGGTTTTCTTAAAAACTTTAAACCTGCCAACCCCCGACATTTAAATCCAATTGAGCTTAATTCTCTAATTGTCCAACCAGATTTATGTTCTTGATATAGATTTTTATCAACTGACGGCTGGTCTATGAATCCATTAGGCGTGGAAATTATTATTTTTTTTCTTGCCCATTTTTCTGCCTTTTTAAGAATTTCTCTGCCTACTTTTTTTGGTAAATGCTCCAAAACCTCTATCATTATAACCGCATCAAAACTATTTTCCGGAAAATCTAAATCTTCAATTTTTTTGTTTATATATTTGGTGTGAATTTTTCTTTTTTTGGATTCCTCCAAATACGGTTTAAATGGTTCAACTCCTACACTATATTTTATCCATTTACAATATTGAAGAGGAGATGATGGTCCGCAACCAATATCTAATACACTTTCACAATCTTTAAGCTCTTTCTGTAGGCAATAATTTAAAGTATGAAAAATCCTTCCCCAAAATAAAGATTTATGAAATTTCTCAATTAATGAATTTAAAAAACTCATATCTTTATTATAAATTATAAGAAAAATCAATTTTCCCTATTGCCCGTGAATAAATATTGTTTTTATACCAGTCTACTAGGCGAATTAAAACAAAAGGTGGTGTAAAGAATGATAAAAGAGAAAATGCCCAAAAAGCAGGAGAAATAATATTTTTAGGTCGGTATTTTAAAAGATAATAAATTTCCCTGAGGGTATATAAATAATTGTGTCGAGAATAATTTTTGATTTGGAGCAAACCAACATAGTTAGTAGCCACAAAATCTTCAATCATTTTCTTTTTAAAATTTTGATACTTCTTTTCTTTATAAACAGTCTCAAACATCTCCACCCAGCTCTTAAGCGGTGATTTGTCATAAATCCAAGAAACTTTTCGAGCTTGACTACTGGTTATCCTCACTGCCACCAAATAATCCTTTAGAAAAACTATTGGGTGATTTTTAAAAATTGAAGCAAAAGGATAAACATGACAAGGAAAAATATCTTCGTGGAAAGGCATATCTATATACCTTCTCCTAAAAGCCAAACCTGAAAGTTGGTCAAGAGTACTAAACATTGTAATTATATCTTTCAGGGGAGATTTGATTGTTAAGACAACATCTTTTTTATCATTAATTCTTTTTTTAATTCTTACCGGCTTTTTAACATCTTCATAAAACCAAAAATAAGGTCTTGTTACTGCCCCAATATCGTCAGAGATTTTAAAAACATTATAAGTTTTTAATAAAGCATCTTCGGCTAAAATATCATCTTGCCCCATTAAGTAAATAATATCTCCAGTAGCTTTTTCCCTTAGATTTTCCAAGTTTATCGAATATCCTAAATTTTTTTTATTAACAAAAATCTTTATTCTTTTGTCTCTCCGTTGAAAATTCTTCACCACTCCCGCCGTATTATCAGTAGAACAATCATCTCCTACAATAATCTCAAAATTGTTAAAACTTTGAGATAAAATGCTCCGCAGTGTAGGAGAAATTATTTTTTCCCCATTATAAACCGGCATCAAGATACTAAACTTTAAATCAAATTTTTTGTTTTTCTTCATAGAATATTTTTACCTCCCTGGTGAACTGGAGTAAAAATTATCCACCGCCACTACCTTATTGCCTAAATCCAAAAGATTCAAGACTAAGTTTGTTCCAATAAAACCGGTCCCGCCAGTGATTAAAATTGTTTTCATTTTTTAAAAATTTTGGAAAAAATATAAGATCCTCCAACTAAAACTCTTAAAAAATAAACCCCAAGCGCTAAAATTGGGTGGCGAAGAAATCTTTTCCACTTGCCATTTTCTAAAAATACTCCAAAATACCGATACCAAAAACCAAATTGCTTTTTAATATCCGGGTCATTTTTTCCCCATTTTTGAATATAATTTTTAAAGCTTTTAGCATAATATAATTTTTTGGCTAAATATTTCTTTAAATTAAACTCCGCTTCATTGTGAAAAATTACGGGTTGAGCTGTTAAATTGCTTAATTGTTCGATTGATAAATTGTTTAATTTCTTATTTATTTTTTCAAAATCATACCTTGTCAAAACGGTTACTTTTCCCTGCTCTCGCACTTTTTTATCAAAATCCCAATCTTCTGGCCCGGTCATTGACAAATCAAACCCTCCCGCCTTCTCAAAAATATCTTTTCTCACTACTCTTACACAATCAATTACTGTTCCATCATAAAAACTTCTCTCAAAACGCCTTACTTTACTCCAAAAAGAATTTCCCAAAACAATCTCTGGAATATATATCCCTACAAGGTAGGAATTTTCAAATTTTTCTATACATTTAGAAATCACGTTTGGGCTCAAAATCATATCCGCATCCAAAAACAGCAAATATTTCCCTCTTGCTTTTTTAGCTCCAAAATTTCTTTGAGCAGAGCGTTCTGGTCCAAAATTATAAACCTTTTTAGTGCATTTTCTGGCAATTTCTTTTGTTTGGTCGGTTGAATTATTATCGACTACAATAATTTCAATATTTCTATACCCCTTTAGCCCTATATTTCTTAATATGCTTTCCAAGCAATTTCCGATATTTTTCTCTTCGTTTTTGGTAGTGATAATTATGGAGACTAATGGTTTAATTGTTCTATTGTTAAATTGTTTCATTGTTAAAAATTCCCAAAATCCCTTAAATGCCCCATTAATTTTTTTCCTGCCCGCCAGAAAAATTTTAAATCGTCAATACTTCGCACCGAGGCGATTTTTCTTAATAAAAATTTTGGGGTTAAAAATGATTTATAAATCCCCTGTGTCAATTCTAAAACCTCCTCATTGCTCATTTCTGTTTTCATCACCGGCTGGCGCATATCATAATCATCCCAATTTTTAGTCAAAAGCCAACCATTTTTCTGACACTCGGCAAATAAAGTTGTTCCCGGATAAGGAATAACAATCGTTGCCTGTAAACTATCAATTAGCCCTTTTTCAAAAAGCCGGCGGGTAAAATTTATCGTCTGGCAAGCTTCTTTTTTACTCTCCCAAGGATAACCAACCATACAAGTAACATGGGGCTCTAGCCTACCACCAACTTTTTTGCTTGCTTCTTTTGCCTGTTGCAATTCTTTCTCAATTAAGTCTACCTTGGTTCCTTTGTTTAGCCTGTCTAAAGTTTTTTGATTTGCCGATTCCAAACCATAAAGCAAAAACCGAAAACCCGCCTTAGCCATCAGTTCGTAATCTTTTTTCTTAAGCGCCCCAAACCGCATATTGCAATCAAAATAAATCTTTTTGTGATATCCCCTTTTAATCATTCCCTGGCAAAATTCCTCCAACCACTCGCCTACCGGAAAAGTTCCGGTATCGTCCATAATTTCTTTTACCTTGTATTTTTCAATCAAGCAGCCTATTTCATCCAAAACATTTTCCGGCTTTCTTACCCGCCAGAAAGGATAAAGCACGGTCCAGGCGCAAAACTTACATCCCCCATCCTTTCTCCACCAACAATCTCTTCCGGCCATAATATAAGTTCCTGGCGTCCGCTTATAATTGCCATTTTCATAAGCATAAAGCCACCAATGTGTCAACTCCCGATCGATGAAAGGCAAGGAATTTAAATTATGATTAAGCTGAAACTTTCCTGTGTTTTTAATTGTTTGATTGCTCAATTGCTTAATTGTTTGATTACTGCGATAGTAAACTCCGGGTTCGAGTTTCTCTCCTTTTACCAAATGATTAACTAAATTCAACAGCAAAAAATCATAATCCCCTCCGGTCAAAACAAAATCAACCGGGGAATTCTGAAAACTCTCTTCGGGCAGAGCGGTCACATGGTCCCCAACCAAAACAACCTTTAGCTCTAAATCTCTAAAACTCTTCAGCTCTTTAATAATTTTCCAGTGTTTTTTTACCACCGGTGTTTTTGTTTCCATCATCAGCAGATCGGGTTTTACCCTTTTGACTTCCTCAAGCCATTTTTTATAGCTCCACCCCTCAGCAATTCCATCAAGCCAAAAAACCTCATATCCAGCATTCTTAAGCATTGTCGCCGCGTAGGCAGGGACTACCGGATAAATATAAGTTGGGGAGTTAAACCATTGAAACTGGCGGTTCTGGCTTAAAAGAGGTGTTCCTTTTTTTGATTCCAGTGG
>Ga0272448_1003524_pt1 | contig 18551 bp, 21 predicted proteins | sample YNPCB0191_FD_202220 | JGI IMG/M metagenome (GOLD analysis project Ga0272448, IMG submission 202220) | Hot spring sediment microbial communities from Yellowstone National Park, WY, United States - YNP-CB-019-1 | ecosystem: Environmental > Aquatic > Thermal springs > Hot (42-90C) > Sediment... | reverse complement strand
AGCGCGCGCGGCGTCATCGGGCACGAGATCGCGGAACGAAATGCCGGCGCGTCTGGCCAAATACAACCCCAAACCTCGCGGCTCCGTGGGATCGTGTAGGACCTGTTGGACGGTCACGCGTCGCCCCGGGTTCTTTCCCGGTTGGTCGGTCAACGGAGCTTCGAGCCGATACCAGTAATCGCCGTCGCCATCCCGCGACTCAGTCAGCTCCAACGCACGCGCCTCGGCCAGTTCGGTGACACTCCAGCCGAAGCGGCGTTGATGCACCAACCGCCCGCGTTCAATCCGCCATTCTTTCCGTCCGCGATGCAACCAGAGCGCCTGCCACGCCAGCCAGCAGGCGAACGCGCCTACCATCAACGTCAAGACCCACAGATTGTCATTCCGCAGGCTGCCGCGCACCAGCAGAAACACAACGCCCCAAACCAGCGCCGCTATCACTGTTACGATCCACGCCTGCTGTCGTCGCGTCCGCAAATCCGGCACCACAATCACGTCGCCGCGAAAATCCCGCAGCTCCTGCCAACCTTCCGGCAATGCCTCGCCTGTGGCCGGCATCTCATCGGTCAACCGCAACTCCGACCGCAGCCACTCCGCCGCTTCCGCGCGTTCCGACGGTGTACCCAGATCGGTCAACTTCATTGTGTTCGTCCCGACTTGCGCCATCAACGCACCAGTTGAAAGAAGAACATACACCCGACGGATTTCATCTCGCGCCACCTTTTGGCGCGTCACGAAAGGACCAAGTCGCCGTGTCACCAGCAAGCCGTCCGGCTCCACGGCGAGCCGGTCTTCGGCCCACAACAGCCGTAACAGTTCACGAATGGCCGCAATGCCGCCGATGGTCCAAAACGCCAGCCACACCACCAGAAACGCGCCGACCGCCGGTGCTGGACCGATTTCGAGCGGTTGTTCCCAACCGCGCGGCGGAGCACCGGTCAGCAACGCCATCAGACCACTGACCAAGATGTAGAGCACGAAAGCTTCGCCTGCCGCCCAGCCACAAAGCCAAACACTCAGGAACGCGGCGACAGCAAAGCGCCCGATGCCGCGCGGGCGAAAGCGCCTCTCGTTGGACCAAAGATTCACCGCTGAACGCGGGCGTTACCTTCCCAGACACTCCAAATTTGCGCCTCGTCGGCAGGCTGAGCGTAGTCGGTGAGGAACGTCGTTGCCAACGCGCCGCTGGCCCAGCCGAATTGAATCCATTTCTCCGGCTCCCAGCCTTTGAGAATCGCGTAGAGCATCCCGCCAACGAAGCCGTCGCCACCGCCGATGCGATCCAGCACCGTGATCGGGCGCGGCTCGACCACGAACCATTCCTCGCCAGCCATCATGACCGCACCCCAGAGATGATGATTGGCGTCCACGACCTCGCGCAACGTCGTGGCGTAGGTCGAGGCGTTCGGGAACGCTTTCTTCACGCGCTTGATCATTTCCTTGAAGCTTTCGATCTCGGCTTTCAGCCCCTTGCCGCCGGCTTCAGGACCTTTCACGCCGAGGCAGAGTTGAAAATCCTCCTCGTTGCCGACAAGGATGTCCGCGATACTCGCGATCTCAGCGAAGATTTCCGAGAGTTCCTTCTCGCGGCCTTTCCAGAACGAGGCCCGGTAGTTCAGGTCGAACGAAATCCGCGTGCCGTGTTTCTTCGCCGCGCGCGCCAGTTCGAGACAGAACTTGCTCGTGTCCGACGACAACGCGCCGATCAACCCGGACAAGTGAACAATCTGGACGCCTTCCTTGCCGAAGAGACGGTCCAGATCGAAGTCTTTCACGTTCAATGTCCGTCCCACTTCCCCGGCACGGTCGTTCCAGACGCGCGGTCCGCGTGCGCCGTACCCGCTGTCGGCAATGTTGAACTGGTGCCGGTAGCCCCACGGCCCGCCTTGCGGCACTTCCGGTCCCTCGAAATCCATGCCGCGGCTGCGGAGATTGTCCTTGATGATCTGCGCAATCGGGCTGCCCTTGACGAACGTCGTCAAAATCTTGACCGGCAAGCCGAGGAACGACGATACGCTGGCCACGTTCGACTCGGCGCTGGTCGCCTGCATGATGAACGTCCCGCCGACATTCACCGGCTGACCGGCGGGCGGCGTGATGCGGATGCCCATGCTCGTCGGCACGACGAGCGAGTATTTGCAGTTCTTCTTCAGTTCAATTTTCATGTGTTGTTTCCTTTTGGTTCAAAATTGATGCAATCCGCCTGAGCATAGAAAGTGAACTAACGAAGGAGAATCTTTGAAACAAGAAATGCGATGTCGTTTTCGTAACTACTCTTTGGTGCGGCCAGCTTTCTTAGTTTTTCCCTCACCCATTCTTCATCGAACAAGAGCCAGCCTTTCGTCCCGAAGTGCCGAGCCAGCCCTGTGCGGTCGCTCTTATCAGCAATGTTACCGGCCGCTAGGCAGAGCCTAACTTGCGGAGACGGCGCGCAAGCTTTTGTGTCTAGCAGTTGATTCGCCAAGCGCCTCAAAACCACACCGCGCAGACGTGCATCGGTGAATAGCTTATAGCGCTTTTCCGGTTCAAAGCACCCATTGCGAAACACAACGCCAGTCGAATCGAGGAATGATTTGCATTCGACGGCAAGAACCTCATTGGTCGAACCCTTGTAGGCCACCAAGTCCAATTCCCAACGTGGCGTAGTGGGACGACGAATGCGGCGTTTGTCCTCCGGGGTCAGTACAACCTTGAAGCTAGACGTTGTCCAGTAACCTTCCTGCCTTAAGAGCAAAGCAATTAGCGATTCGAATGCTTCCATATCGAGTTAACTCCGCGAACTGCTGTGCCATCTACTGCGAACGTGATACCGGCCTGATGCTTCTTTTACTTGAAACCCGATTTGCTTCTTGGGCGGTTCGGGCAGGGCGGGCGGGTCAATGATGTCCATCACGCGTTGGAGGATGGTCACGATGGCGGCTTCGTGGACATCGAGGTGCGCTGTGTTCATAACAGCGTCAGGAACTCATCAACGGTCATGCCGGAAACGCGAATAAGCTTGCGGAGCGTACCAACGGATAGCTCACGGTGTTGCGGGATGGACAGGTTGGCGCGCACGCCGTGCTTGATCATCACTAGGTGGCTGCCAACCTGGCCTACGGGTTGCCAACCAGCCTTGCGAAAGACTTTGACGGCTTCCTTGCCGGAAATGTTGGCAAGCCGGCCCATGCGCTCACACGGCGACCGCAACTGGGTGTTGACGGGACTTCTTTTTCAACGCGGCAACCGCTTTTTGATCCTCTGCCCACAGCCACGCGGTGATTGCTTCCTTGATATTCTCCAAGGCTTCCTTCTCGTCTTTACCTTGCGAAATGCAGCCCGGTAACGCCGGGCACTCTGCGACAATCCAGCCGTCCTCGGCTTTTTCAAGTTCAACGTGGAAGATCATGTCTGTGTTCCTCTGTGCGGAATCTAAAAGATACTAACACCCATAACAAACCCCGTAACGAACTTCGGCATATTTCCCTTGTGAATGAGTGCATCTTGCGAATCTTCTTCGCGGTCGAGCATTTGGAGCATCTCGGCGGCGTTTTGGACAAACGCCGCATCGGAGATGTTGCCGTACTCAGCTTGTTCCGCCTCCAGCCAGCGCATCAACTCATAACGCTCTGCCTCCGAAAGGGTGGTCACCGCTTTTTTGATTTCTGTGACTGTGCTCACGGCACAACCCTAACATGCCCACTTCGTTCCGGCAAGCTTCTGAAACAGCAACGGCCACGCTTTCGCATGGCCGTTGCTTTGTGTTGATTGTTTGTGCTTCTACACCGTGTAGGTGCGGGCGGTGGTGGTGCCGCCGCGGCCGGTCCAGTTGGTGTGGAAGAACTCGCCGCGCGGTTTGTCCACGCGCTCGTAGGTGTGCGCGCCGAAGTAGTCGCGTTGCGCTTGCAACAGGTTGGCTGGCAGCCGCTCGCTCCGGTAGCCGTCAAAATACGCCAACGCACTGCTCAAGCACGGCGTCGGGATACCCATCTTAACGGCTTGCATGATGACGCGACGCCAGGCAGCCTGACGTTTGAGCACGGCTTTCTTGAAGAATTTGTCGAGCAACAGGTTGGTCAGATCGGGATTGCGCTGGAACGCTTTCTTAATGTCGCCGAGGAACACGCTGCGGATGATGCAGCCGCCACGCCACATCAGGGCGATGCCACCGTAGTTGAGGTTCCATTTGTAGGTCTTGGCGGCAGCGCGCATGAGTTGGAACCCTTGCGCGTAGCTGATGAGTTTGGAGGCGTAGAGCGCCTGCCGCAGGTCGTTGAGGAACTTGGCTTTGTCGCCCTTAAACGGTTTTGTTTTAACGGCCAGTTCCTGGCTGGCAGCAACCCGTTCTTCCTTGATGGCGGAGAGGCAACGAGCGAACACGGCTTCGCCAATCAGCGTGAGCGGCATCCCGTCGTCGAGCGCCGCGACCACGGTCCATTTGCCGGTGCCCTTCTGGCCGGCGGCGTCGAGGATGAGATCAATGACTTCCTGGCCTTCTTCGTTCTTGTAGGCGAGGATGTCGCGGGTGATCTCGATGAGGTAGCTGTTGAGTTCGCCCTCGTACCATTCGGCGAAAGCTTTGTGCATTTCGGCGTTGGTCATGCCGAGACCGCGTTTCATCAGGTCATAGACTTCGCAAATCAACTGCATGTCGCCGTACTCGATGCCGTTGTGAACCATTTTCACGAAATGGCCAGCACCGTTCTCGCCGACCCAGTCGCAGCACGGCTCACCTTCAGGCGTTTTGGCGCAAATGGCTTGAAAGATGGGTTTGACGTGCGGCCATGCGGCGGGGCTGCCGCCGGGCATCATCGAGGGACCTTTGAGGGCGCCTTCTTCGCCGCCGCTAACGCCGGTGCCGATGTAGAGCAAGCCTTTGCTCTCGACATAGGCGGTGCGGCGAATGGTGTCGGGGAAATGACTGTTGCCGCCGTCAATGAGGATGTCGCCGGGTTCGCAAACGGGAAGGAGTTGCTCGATCAACTCGTCCACGGCCTTACCGGCTTTGACGAGCATGATGATCTTGCGCGGTTTTTCCAATTTGTCGGCCAATTCTTGAATGCTGTGGCAGCCGATGATGTTTTTGTCTTTGCCACGCCCGGCCATGAACTCGTCCACCTTGGAGGTGGTGCGATTGAAGGCGGCGACGGTAAAGCCTTTGCTTTCCATGTTGAGAATCAAGTTCTCGCCCATGACGGCGAGGCCGATCAGTCCGATGTCTGCTTTGGTTTTCATAGTGGTTTCCTTTTCTTTTTACAGAAGGTAACGAAGAAAACAAAGCGCTTCGTTATCTTCCTTGGCTTTTGTTCAAATCGTTTCGTGATTGGCTCCTGGTAGCATAAGGCGGTGGATGCCATCCGCCAGTTTTAATTCGTGGAAGTTGATCAACAATCCAATTGGCGTATTCAGCAGCTTCATATAACTGAGAAGTTGAGCCTTATGAATCGGCAGTACCTGCTCAACCGCCTTCAGCTCGGCAATCAGACAGTTGTCAACATACACTTCCAATTTCAGCGGTTCCTCAAATGTGAATCCCTTGTATTCAATAGGCACGACCACTTGATTTCTTGCAGGTATCCCCTGCAACTCCAATTCCCGCATCAAGCACTTTTCGTAGATGCTCTCCAGCAGTCCCGGCCCTTTTAGCCGATGTACTTCAATCGCTGCCCCGATAACCTTTCTACTCCACTGGTTGGCCCGCTGAAAAGCTGGATGCACTTTGGTTCCTTTGTTGCCTTTTGTTCAAACGCCGCTGAAGGCGCTGAAGCCGCCGTCCACGGCGATGACCTGGCCGGTGACGAAACCGCTGGCTTCGTCGCTGAGGAGCCAGAGCAGGGCGCCGACGAGGTCTTCGGGTTTGCCCATGCGCCCCTGCGGTGTGTGCGCCAAAATGGTCTGGCCGCGCGGCGTCCAGGAGCCATCCGGTTGGGTGAGCAGGCCGCGGTTTTGGTCGGTGAGGAAGAAGCCGGGGGCGATGGCGTTGACGCGGACACCAACTTTGGAGAAATGAACGGCGAGCCACTGGGTAAAGTTGCTGACGCCGGCTTTCGCGGCACTGTAGGCGGGGATTTTGGTAAGCGGCTTGAAGGCGTTCATCGAGGAGATGTTGATGATATTGCCGCGTCCTTTGAGGACCATGTCTTTGCTGAAGACCTGAGTGGGCAGGAAGGTGCCGAGGAAGTTCAGGTTGAACACAAACTGGATGCCGTCCACGGTAAGGTCGTAGAAGGTGGTAACTCCTTCCTTTTTCTGGGTTAAATCTTCGAGGCTGAGATGTTCTTTGGAGGTGGTGCCTTTCGGGTGGTTGCCGCCGGCGCCGTTGATGAGGATATCCACGGGGCCGAACGCCGCTTTGATCTGCTCATGGGCGGTTTCGATGCTGGTTTTGTCGAGTACGTTGCAGGCGAATCCTTTGGCGATGCCGCCGGTCCTGGTGATTTCGTCGGCGGCTTTCTGGGCGGCTTCGGGTTTGAGGTCAAGGATGGCGACGCGGGCGCCGCACTCGGCCATTGCTTTGGCCATGACGCTGCAAAGGATGCCGCCGCCGCCGGTGATGACGGCGACCTGGTTGTTGAGATTAATTTTGAAGGGGATGTTCATGGGTGGGGTTGTCTCATTCCAGCTTACCGGGTTCAAGTCCGAAGTAGGCGACGGCGTTGCGGTAGGAGATATCGCGGACCATGGCGCCGAGTAATTTCATGTCGCGGGGAAGTTCGCCATTGACGACGTCGCGTCCGATGAGGTTGCAGAGGATGCGTCGGAAGTATTCGTGGCGGGAGTAACTGAGGAAACTGCGGGAGTCGGTCAACATCCCCACGAACCGGCGGAGGAGGCCGAGTTGGGAGAGGGCGTTGAGTTGCCATTCCATGCCTTCTTTTTGGTCGAGGAACCACCAGCCGCTGCCGAACTGGATTTTGCCGGGGATGGAGCCGTCCTGGAAATTGCCGATCATGGTGGCCAGCATGTAGTTGTCGGCGGGGTTGAGGTTGTAGAGGATGGTTTTGGGAAGGCGATTGTTTTGGTCGAGTTTGTCGAGATAGCGGGAGAGAGATTCGGCTTGTGGCCAGTCGCCGATGGAGTCAAAGCCGATGTCAGGGCCAAGGGCGCGGAAGAGACGGGTGTTATTGTTGCGGAGGGCGCCGAGGTGGATTTGTTTGGTCCAGCCGCGGACGGCGTCGAGTTCTCCGAAGAAAATCATGAGGAAAGCGCGGAATCGGTTGGCGTCGAGGAGATTGACCTTGCGACCGGCGCGCGCTTCGGCGAAGACGCGGGCAGCTTCCGCCTCGCAACAGTCGTCGGCGTAACAGTAGCTGAGGCCGTGGTCGGAGAGGCGACAACCGTTTTTGTGGAAGAACTCGTGGCGGTTTTCGAGTGCGGCGAGGAAATTGGCGAAGTTGTTGCAGTCAATGCCGCTGGCGGCGGCGAGTTTGTCCAGCCATGCGTTGAAGGCGACGGGGTTGTCCACGGCAAGGGCTTTGTCGGGACGCCAGGTGGGGTAAACGCGAGTAGCGATTTTGCCTTCGCGTTGGATTTTCTGATGGTGTTCGAGCGTGTCGGTGGGATCGTCGGTGGTGCAGACGACGGTGACGCGGCTTTTTCGCATGATTTCGCCGACGGGCATGTGAGGGAGGCGGGTATTGGCGGTGTCCCAGATTTCGCGGGCGGTGGATTCGTCGAGGAGTTTGGCGATACCGAAGAAGCGGTTTAGTTCGAGGTGTGTCCAGTGGTAGATGGGGTTGCGGAGGGTGTAGGGGACGGTGCGTGCGAAGGCGAGGAACTTGTCGTAATCAGGGGCGTCGCCGGTACAGTATTTCTCCGCCACGCCGTTGGAGCGCATGGCGCGCCATTTGTAGTGGTCGCCGGCGAGCCAGATTTCGTAGAGGTTACGGAAGGTTTTGTTGGCGGCGATTTGGTCGGGTGGGAGGTGGCAGTGGTAGTCGAAGATTGGTTCGTGTTTGGCGTGGTCGTGATAGAGTTCGCGGGCCACATCGTTGGTGAGCAGGAAGTCGTCGGTGATGAAAAAGGTTGAATCGGCAGTTTTCATGGGAGCCAAAGAGTAAAACGCCTGCTGCGGTGTTGTCGAGCCGGTTTCTAGCGGCGATTGAAGCCGCTACCGAAGCCGCCCATGGCGCCCATGCCTTCCCAGCTTTCGGGGCGATTCCAAGGGATGGTACTGACGTCGTTCTCGTTTGTGGTGGCGCAACCAGCTCCGATCGCTGCTCCGAGGAGAAGCAACAACAACCAGAGGCGACAGGGTTTCATGGGAAATCGCTCAGTGGATCGCGATGTCACCGACTCGCGGGTCGGCACGGCGACCATCCGTGGCGATTTCAGCCACAGCGGAGTTGGGGCCGACGGAGACGATGGTGGCTTTGCAGATGTACTTGTTGTCTCGGTACACGAGAAATTGGGAGTCTTTGCGGACTTTTTGGTCCTGGCCGATGTCGAGGACGAGGAAGTTCCATCGGGTTTCGACGCCCGCCACGCGGCCACGAGTGCCGACGGGGGTCTTGCGCAGGTCTTCGATCTCCAGTTCCATGCGTTTGATGTCGGCGCGGGCAGTTTCCAGTTTGTTGCCGAGGGTTTTGTTTTCTTCTTCGAGGGAGGCGATTTGTTTCTTGAAACCGTCAATCTTGGCAATCTCGGCGGCTTGGGAAGCAATGGTGTCTTCGGCTTTCTTGAGGGATTCTTTGGCGGTAGCAAGCTCGGCGGTAGCGGTTTGGAGTTTTTGTTGGGTGTCGGCGAGGTCGGCTTTTTGTTTGTCGCGATCCTCGGTCATGGTGGCGAGGTCTTTCTTGGTGGTCTCGAGCGTGGCGATGGTTTGGACCAACTGATTGGAGGTGGTGTTCAGCGTGGCGGTGGTTTCCTGCAGTGTCTTTTCGGTGGCCAGCAGTTTATTGGTGGTGGTATTAAGTTCCGTGGTAAGGTTTTCCTTGTCCACACGCAGACCGTTGCGTTCGGTGCGGATTTGATGAATGTAGTACAGCGAACCCGCGCTGAGCAAGATGACAACAATCGAAGCGATTCTGACGACCATTTTCATATTTATTTCTTCTCCTCCGTCCTGAGAGATGTCTGGGCAATCACGCGCGCACTGTAGTCAATTTCCTGCCCATCTGTCAACAATATGAACATTTTTTCATGACCATTGAAGAATCCCCCTTTGTCGCCAGTCCAAGCCACGGAGGATGTTTATGGACAAAAAAACGATGATGATGGGATGCCTTTTGTGTGTCGGTTGGCTCGGTGGACACATTGTCACCGCAACGGCGGCCGACACACGGGTGTACGAAATGCGAACCTACTATGCGTTGCCGGGCAGGCTCGACGCTCTGTTGGCACGATTCCGCAATCACACCTGCAAATTGTTTGAGAAACACGGGATGACCAATGTCGGTTACTGGGTGCCAGTGGATAATCCCGACAACAAACTCATCTACGTTCTTGCCTTTCCCAGTCGCGAAGCCCGTGACCGGTGTTTTCAGGAATTCGGAGCCGATCCCGCCTGGCAAAAAGTCCGCCAGGAAAGCGAGGCCAGCGGCAAGATCGTTGCCAAAATCGAGTCCATTTTCCTGTCGGCAACGGATTTTTCGCCTCCAATCAAACCGGTAAACGCCGGTCCGCGTCTCTTTGAGCTGCGCGATTACACCGCCTCGCCCGGCAACCTCGACGCTTTGTTGGCGCGGTTCCGCGACCACACCTGCAACCTGTTTGCCAAACACGGGATGACGCAGATTGCTTACTGGACCCAGGTCGGCGCCGACAACAAACTTATCTATATCCTTGCCCACAAGAACGAAGAAGCCGCAAAAGCCTCCTTCGCCGCGTTCCGAGCCGACCCCGCCTGGATTGCCGCCAAAAAAGCCTCCGAAGACAAAGCCGGCGGTTCGCTCACCGTCAAGGACGGCGTGAAATCCACCCTGATGCGAGCGACAGATTTCTCGCCTATCCAATAACCCGAAATTCAGCGTTGAGTCATTCAGGTAAATCCAGTAAAACAACGCCGCCATGAAAACATGTCTGCTGGCTTTGTGTATGACGCTCGGTTTGAGCGCATTTGCCGGACAACCCAAGGTGCTTGTTTACACCCGCAACGGCCTCACCACCGCCGGCAAGAAAGGCTTCGTCCACGACAACATTCCCGCCTGCGTTGCCATGCTTCAGCAACTCGGCAAGGACAACGGTTTTGCCACCGATGTTTCCGACGATCCCGCCGTCTTCACGGACGCCAACCTGAAACAATACAAGGTCATTGTCTTCGCCAACACCAACAACAAAGCGTTCGAAACTGACGACCAGAAAGCCGCCTTCCAACGGTTCATCCGCTCCGGTGGCGGGTTTGTCGGCATCCACTCTGCCTGCGGTTCCGAACGCGACTGGCCGTGGTTCTGGGCCATGCTCGGCGGCACCTTCGTCCGACACCCGAAACTACAACCGTTCACCATCCACGTCGTGGACCGCCAGCATCCCTCCACCCGTCATCTCGGTCCCACCTGGCAGTGGGAAGACGAATTTTACTTTCTCAAAGAAATGCCCAAAGACCTCCACATCCTCCTCGAAGGCGATCTGACCCAACTCAACGATCCAAAAAAAGACCCCAACGAGAAAACCCGCCCGCTGGCGTGGTGTCACGAGTTTGAAGGCGGCCGCTGCTGGTACACCACCCTTGGCCACAAAAAAGAACATTACGCCGACCCGAACCTCCAAAAACACATCCTGGGAGGCATCCTCTGGGCCATGAACAACCCCAACCAAGGAAAACCATGAAACAATCCCGTCGCCAATTCCTCAAAACCTCGCTCACCGCCACCGCGGGCGCGTTCGTATTCCCTGCCATCATCCCCGCGCGCGTGCTTGGCGCCGACGCCCCCAGCAAACGCATTCGCGTCGCCCAAATCGGCTGTGGCCGCATCGCGCACGACATGGACATGCCCGGCGTCGTCAAAACCGGCATGGCCGACTATGTCGCCGTCTGCGACTACGACTCCAAACGTGCCGCCCATGCGAAAGATTTCCTCGAAAAAGCCTACGCCAAACAGAAATTGCCCGTCCCGCAAATTGACATCTGCGCCGATTACAAGGAAATCATTGCCCGCAAGGACATTGACGCGGTTGTCATCAGTACCCCCGACCACTGGCACGCCGAACCGGCCGCCGCCGCCGCCCTGGCCGGCAAGGATATTTGGCTGCAAAAACCACTTGCCATGGCTGTTGCCGAAAGCCGCGCCTGTTGCGACACGGTGATGAAGGCCAACCGTATTCTCCAGATCGGTAGCCAGCAGCGGTCCTCCGAGCAATTTCGAAAAGCCTGCGAATATGTCCGCAGCGGTCGCATTGGCCAGATCCGTCGTGTCGAGATTGGCCTGCCCAAGGACGAAACCAAACCCGATGACCCCGAACAACCCGTCCCGCCCAACCTCAATTACGACGCCTGGCTCGGTTGCACCCCGAAGGTTTATTACACCGAACAACGCGTTCACTCCCAAAAGGAAATCTCCAAAATCCGCCCCGGTTGGCTCCGCAACGAAAACTACTGTCTCGGCATGATCACCGGCTGGGGGTCGCATCATTTCGACATTCTCCACTGGGGGCTTGGCATCGTGGAAGGCGGCCCTGAAAAAGTCGAAGGCGAAGCCGAATTCCCTGCCAACAAGATTTGGAATGTTCACCTCGCCTATCACATCCAGTACGTGTATCCGGGCAACATCATCGTGGACGTGACCGATAAACATCCCAACGGCGTCCGGTTCATTGGCGACGACGGTTGGATTTTCGTCTCACGCGGCGCCACCAAAGCCAGCGCCAGCGATCCCACGTCTCCCGGCAAACCCCTCAAGGCTCTTGACGCCAGCGACCCGAAACTCATCACCGGCACGCCAAAGGTGGAGCTGTACCTCAGCAAAAACCACCACAAAAACTGGACCGAATGTATCCTCTCCCGCAAAGAACCGATCACGCCCGTCAACAATGGCCACCACGTCTTTGCCGCCTGCGCCATCGGCTGGATCGCCATGAAACTCAAACGCCCGCTCACTTGGAACGCCAAAACCGAGAAATTCATCGGCGATGAAGAAGCCAATTCGATGCTCCGCCGCCCCGAACGCGACGGCTACGGCATCTTCAATCTCCTCGCCAAACAGAAAGCCTGATCCACATGAAAACCCTTGTCAGATTTGCGGCTCTCGCCGCCATCACCACCATGGCCAACGCCGAAACCAAAATCCGCCTGCTCACGCTCGATCCCGGTCATTTCCATGCCGCGCTCGTGCAAAAATCCATGTACCCCAACGTGGACCCCGTCGTCCACGTCTATTCCCCTGGCGGGCCGGACCTGGAGATGCACCTCAAACGCATCGAAGGCTTCAACACCCGCGCCGAAAATCCCACCCACTGGGAGGAAAAAGTCTATACCGGCCCCGATTTCCTCGAAAAAATGATTGCCGAGAAAAAGGGCAACGTCGTCATCATCTCCGGCAATAACGCCAAAAAGGCCAAATACATCCTCGCCTGCGTCAAAGCCGGCTTGAACGTCCTCGCCGACAAACCAATGGCCATTACTCCCGCCGATTTCCGGCTCTTGGAAGAGGCCTTCGTCGTTGCCCGCAAAAACAATGTCCTGCTCTACGACATCATGACCGAACGCTACGAAATCACCACCATCCTCCAACGCGAACTGGCCCGCCAACCGCTGGTCTTCGGTAGCCTCGAACGCGGCACCCCCGACCAACCCGCCATCACCAAGGAAAGCGTCCATCACTTCTCCAAACTGGTGGCTGGCAAACCGCTCATTCGTCCCCCGTGGTTTTTCGACGTGACCCAGCAGGGCGAAGGCATTGTGGACGTGACCACCCACCTTACCGATCTTGTCCAATGGGAATGCTTCCCCGAACAAGCGCTCCATCCGCGCGAAGCCAGGGTGCTTGAAGCCCGTCGGTGGACCACCCAGATGACCCCCGCCCAGTTCCAGAAAGTCACCAACCTCACCACCTATCCCGACTACCTCAAGGGCTGCGTGGACAAAAATAACAACCTCAACATCTACGCCAACGGCGAATTCATCTATGAATTGCGCGGCGTCCACGCGAAAATCTCCGTCGAATGGCGATTCGAAGCCCCACCGGGGGGTGGCGACACCCATTACTCCATGATGCGCGGCACCAAGGCCAACCTCGTCATCCGTCAGGGCAAGGAACAAAACTACAGACCGAAACTCTACGTCGAAAAAACCGCCCACCAGTCCGATGCCGAATTTGAGCGTGTCCTGCGCCGGTGCGTGGACAAACTGGCCGCCACCTGGCCCGGCGTGGATTTCCAGCGCTGCGACGGCGGCTGGGAGATTGTCATTCCCGACAAATATCACAATGGTCACGAAGCACATTTCGCGCAGGTGACCGAGAAATACCTCGGATTCCTCGCTACCGGTAAAATGCCCGACTGGGAAGTGCCCAACATGATCACCAAATACAGCACGATCATGCAGGCCTATAAACGTAGCCGCTAATTCACAACCCCAGCCGCTGGATCAGGTAAAACCAGACCGGTACCGTCAGCAGACTAAAAAACGTGCTGTGAAAAATCCCTTGTGCCCCAAGCGCAATATCGCCCCCATATCGCTCGGTAAACAAAGCGGCTGACAACGCCACCGGCATGGTCGCAATCAGGTACCCGCACATCCGAATCGCCTCCGACGGCACCCACCCCAGTTGTTTGGCCACGAACGCCGCCGCCAACGTCACGGACGGAGCAACCACCAACCGCGTGACCAACACCCCGATGAGCGCGCGCGACGGCTTGTGAATCTGCGAGACCAACCCGCCCAGTTGCGAGCCGATCACCAACAGTTGCAACGGAATCGTCAAACTCCCAACCACCGCTAGCGCCTGCACCGCCGCGCCGGCTGCCAGGTTCCAACCGTGCGCCTCGGCGGGACGCAGTGTTTCCCATTGCCGTGCGGCAGGCACCAGCAACGCCACCACAACTCCGGCCACCGTGGCGATCAGGCCGAGATTGGTGACAATTTGCCGCAGGGTTTGCCGCGCTGTCAGATGGGCGTGCAAAATCGAGATGCCAAGCGACCAGAGCACCAGTTGCGCTCCCACGTTGCAAAGCAGGATGACCCGAACCCCTTCGTCGCCGTACAACGCCTCGGCAATGGGCAACGGCAGAAACACCCAATTCGGAATGGCCACGCAAAAAATGAATGTGCTCCGTTCCTTGCCGCCGGTAAACAATGGCGCCATCGCCAGCCCCGTCAGCCAGGCCAACACAATGAGTCCTGCCGCCAGCAACGGCAAATACCAGCCCTCCCGCAACGTACCGGCCTGCACCGTCCGCAGCATCTGCGTGAACACCAGCGCCGGAAACGCGAAGTCCAGCACAAACCGGTTCATCACGCTCATCGTTTCATCAGCCAGATAACCGCGCCGCCGCGCCAGCCATCCGAGCAGAATGACCAAAAACACCATCGTAATTTTGAGTAAAACCACCTGAGCCATGAGAGAGCGGACTGTAGAAGAATGCCGCCCCAAAGTCAAAGCGCCCGGTGCCCCATCCAAACAGGGCGAAAAACAAAAGATACAACCCCGCTACCGGAGTGTGAGGCCGGGCAGAACCTGGCCGTCGGGAGTAAGTTTTTGGACCGCCATGATCGAGCCGGCAAATGAAGGATTGGCGAAACGCCAAACAATCTTTTTGTCACGAGTGATCTCCAAGAGGCCGGTGCCCTGACCGTCCTTGGTGTAGGCCGAGTAACAACCGATGACAATGTTGCCGTTGGGCAGGAGATGAAGGCCGGTCATGTTGCGAATGACGACGCCAGGGGCATCCGCGGCGGCTTGGAATTCCCAGAACTCCTTGCCGGTCGAATCATACTCGGTAACCTGGCCGAGGGAAGAGACAAGCGTAGTGTTTTGCGGAGTACGGATGGCAGCAAACGCGAGCGCTTTGGCTTTGATTTCGAAGACAACCGTGCCATCGGGTTTGTATTCGCGGACAAGGTTTTTGCCGGAGTGACAGACAAGATAATGGCCATTGTCGAGTTTGCGAACCATCCGCATGTTGTGATGATTGTTTTCGGCGGCAAACGGCGTTTGAAGAGTGAAAACAATCCGCCCGGTTGGGTCCACTTCGAGAACCCGCCCGGTGGCGTTCTCGCCGACAAGAGTGTTGCCGTTGGCGAGCCGTTGACAGGCATACACGGCGTCGTGGCGGGTACTTTGAGATTTGAACTGGAAGAGAACCTTTTTGTCGGGAGTGACCTCGGTGATGGCTTTGCCGTCGCCGAACAGGACATTGCCGTTGGGCAACATCCAGGCATCGTGGACGTTGGCGGCGGGATATTGCCAGAGAACCTCGCCGCTCCGGTCAAGGATGGCGACACGATTGCCGGCGCCAACAAGGAGACGGCCTTCGGGTTGGCCAACGAACAGAGAAACTGCAAGAAGGATGGCGGTCATGGCGGTTCACGGTCTAGCAGTCAACAGCCCATTGGTCAAGCAACCACTCGTCGGATTGTTAATAACGAGTGATATGACCGCTGGAAATAACAAGTGAATTGTCCGCTCAAGGCGGGATAAGCAACAGGCCATCAACCACAGGAGGTTCGATGAACGGTTATCCGATCCCCGAAGTAGAGCGTGCGATGAAAGTTCAAACAGTGATTCGTAAAAGCCATTAGCACTCAGGTGCCGTGGTGGCAGGCCGCCGAGATTCTCGGCCTCTCCTGCCGCACCATGCGCCGCTGGAAACAGCGCTACCAACAATACGATTACGATGGCAGGGCGATTGCATTTAGAAGTGGAGCAGTTGGAGGAGGTAAGCACAACTCCAACCGGCCGCCTTTTGTTTGGCGCGCACCCCCACCGCGTGCGTTTTGTCCCGCCGCAGGATGTTCAACGTCAACGCCCGCAACAACGCCAAGTTCTGTACCGCGTGACGCTGCCGCAGCCCATGCGCGTCTTCCCCCAGTTGCACGTCCAACACCCAGTGCACGCTGTTCTCCACTTCCCAATGCCCCCGCACCGCCCCGACCAACCGCACCGCGTCCGCCGGCAAGCTCGTCAGGTAGTAGCGGCGTTGCGTCTGCACCTGTCCGCGCACCGTGCGCGCCGACTCCACCACCGCGACGCTACGCAGCCCCTCCCACTGCGCCTTGTCCGCCAACCAATCAATCTGTTCGGTGATCCAGTAGCGTCGCTGTTCGTGCCGCCCATGCTCTTTGTCCAGCGTCTGGTGCGCGGCGTGAGGCACGCCGCGCCACGCACGCGCCAGCGCGTCGTCGAGGAAGGTTTTCACTTCCTCGTGCAACACACCGTGGTTGCCTTTCAGTGCCAACACGTACTCGGCATCGGCTTCGATGATCTCTTTGGCCACGGTTTTCTGGCAATTCAATGCGTCCACCGTGACCACACAGCCGGCCAGTTCGAGGGCGCGCAGCAGGGCCGGTAACGCCGTGATCTCGTTGCTGTGATCGGCCACCTTCCACTGGCCGAGGATCAGGCGGTTGGCGCTGGCCCAGACGTTGACCAGGGCAAGTAGGAAGGGTCAATAGGAAGGGGCAACTCTTTACATTTTACAGGCAGAAACAAAGCGAGGGATGATGAAGCGTGAAACGAAGATATTTTACAGCGCCGTCGGCAACCGGCAACAAGTCACCGACAACGGGCAGATCACCGGCTACACGGCAAACCATCTGAACCAATACACTGTCGTTGACGGCAGCACGCTCAGCTACGACGCCAACGGCAACCTCAGCAACACCGTGGACGGCGTGTTGGGTGACTGGAGCTACACCTACGACGCCCAGAACCGACTGATCCGAGCCGTTGGAGGGCCGTCATCCGTCGTGGCCGAGTTCTATTACGACGCCCGTAACCGGTGTGTGAAACGAGTGATCAACGGCGTGACAACATACCTTATCTACGACGGCTGGTCGTTGCTGGAAGAACGCAACCTTGCCGGCAACCTGTTGGCGCGCTACTATCACGGCCCTGTGATAGACGAACTCCTCTGCCGCGTGACTGAGACCAACACTGTTTACTACCACCACGACGGTCTCGGCAGCACGGTGGCGTTGACCGACTCCACCGGCAACGTAGTTGAGAGCTACACGTATGATGTGTACGGGCAACCGTCCTTCCTATCTGCCACCTACCATCTACTACCTACCTCCTCCGTTACCAACCGTTTCCTCTTCACCGGCCGGGAATACCTCGCCGACCTCGCCCTCTACGACTACCGCCACCGCTTCTACTCGCCAGTACTCGGAAGATTCTTGCAGTCAGACCCAATGGGGTTCATGTCTGGAGACATTAATATCTACCGATATGTGTGGAATATCCCTGTATGTTTGGCTGATCCAGCGGGAACAGAAGCAATAGCACAGCTACAAATCGCGGTGACGCGGCTAGAAAACCGGGTGGCTGCTACGGAAGAGAATATTCGAGTTGTGGAACGTGCTCTCAGCGATCCGGAACTTTGTCCTGAAATGCGAGCATATTACGAGAGTCAGCGTATTAACTTCGTTATCGAACTTGGACGTTACCGCCAGCAGTTGGTAGCTGCACAGGCCGCATTGGCAGCAGTAACGACGAGTGCTTTGAGTGCACCGGTTACCCTGGGCAGCCTTACTGGAGCGGGAGGAGTAGGTTTAGCTGCTGCTCAGTGGACCGGCATTGGTGTAGTAGCTACGGTTAGCGTTACGGCGGGAATGGTCATAGACCATCTATCCGGGGGGATTGTTTCAGATTACTTTGCATACTTGTTCTCCTTCGGAACCTATCAGCCGCCGGTAAGATAATGGTGGCACTATGATAGATAAGATTTTATTTCGCGGCTGCTTGTGGGTTTGGCGGTGTACAGATGGGAGAGTGTTAACTTCAGCGCGCGTTTACAGATGGTTTGTAAGAACGATACAGGGTAACCCAAATCAGTTCTTTCGGTTATTGGATGCCGAACTTCTGCGTTCGCGAAGTCCAAACTTTCATATGTTAGTCTATCATGTGTTTGCCGGGTTACCGCATACGCTTAAGGAATCAGAGTCTTTGGAAAAGATTTTTCCATTAAATCCTTTGGTGCCAGATATGAACAAAGTGAGTCAGCGTCTTCTTCTGAACACGTATGTGATCGGTCACAGTTTCATGATTCGGCGCCAAGTGAGACACTTTGGCGATGAGAAGAAGAGTTAGGTTCTTTGTTCGGATGAAAGTGTCAGGAAGGGTCAACTCTTTACATTTTACAGGCAGAAACAAATATACTGCTCCCCTTGAAAGATGGCGGTGAAATTGAGAGTCCTAGCGGCAAGAAAGGACTCAATGAAACGCAGGAAATGGACAGGCAAGAAGAAGCTCCAGATCGTCTTGGAGGGGATGAGAGGACAAGTTCCCCTAGGGGAACTTTGCGCGCGGCACCAACTCAGCCAATCGCAGTATTACCAATGGCGGGATCATGTACTGCTCCCCGTGAATCAAGTGGTGAATTGAGGAGTCCATTGGGTTGAGGGTTGTGGTTGGAACGACGCTTCGAATTGTTGAGGTGTTTGGTAGCCAATGGCGGAATGCGGGTAGTCCTCGTTG
>Ga0272448_1003521_pt1 | contig 18560 bp, 5 predicted proteins | sample YNPCB0191_FD_202220 | JGI IMG/M metagenome (GOLD analysis project Ga0272448, IMG submission 202220) | Hot spring sediment microbial communities from Yellowstone National Park, WY, United States - YNP-CB-019-1 | ecosystem: Environmental > Aquatic > Thermal springs > Hot (42-90C) > Sediment... | reverse complement strand
CGCATGCTTCCGGACGATGTTGTTCACAAACGCCTCCTGCGTCACGAACGGAACCATGTCACCTTCCTCGGTGATCCAGTGTGGCTGGAGGCCGGCGGCGGCCGCTACCTGGATGCCATAGTCCGTGTACTTGAGAAAGACCTCTTCGGGAGGCGGCGTCTTGTAGGGATGGTTGCTGTCCGAATCGAGGAGCTTTCCGTCCCCGACGAGGATGATGTCGTTGAGGAAAGACGCTGAGTGGCCGCAGATGACGAGTGCGTTGGGATCGGCCTTCTTGGCGCTCTCGTAAGTGACGCGGAGGAACTTCCGGAACTCTGCCGCCGTGTCGTGCCAGGTCCAGCCGCGAATCCATGGCTCGTTCCAGACCTCCCAGCCGACGCAGTACCTGGAGTAGCGTGCGACGGTGCGGTAGACGAACTCCGCCCAGTTCTCGTAGTCTCCTGGAGGGCCGTAGGCTTTCCGGAAGCCGGGCGGCGGCTCCGAAATGTCCCAGGGCGCAGCATAACCGAGGATCGGCATCATCACGATCCCATGATCCTTGAAGTGCTCGAACGCCTCGTCCATCCGCTTGTAGTCCCAGACGCCCTTGCGAGGCTGGATGGCGTCCTGGCCGAAGTGGTAGCGGGCGATCTTCATCCCGATCCGCTCCATTCGCTCCGCTGCATCGGGATACCAGGGATTGTTCGTCCCGAACATGCTGAGGGGACAGAGGCCCGGGCGGGGCCGGGGCACGACGCCGACATTGAACCGCTTCTCGATCTTTGCCTCATCCGCCTCGACTTCGACTACGAGGCCGAAGCAACCGCGCTCGGCAGGTTTGAAGCGGACGACCTTCTGGATCGAGGATCGAGCTGGAGCCGGCTGCTCGGATGCACCTGCGGCGAGCCTGCCGCTCATTCTACCCTCGAGGCGGACGTTCCCGTAGTAGTCCACGACCCGCCAACGGATCGAGCAGTCGCGCTCCGAGGCCGTTCGGTTCACGACCCGGATCGTCCAGGCGACCGCCCCGTCGCCCTTGACGACCTCGTCTTCGTAGAAGATGTTAGTCTTCTCATTGGAGAGGACGGAGAGGTCGAGAGACTCCTCCTGTCCGGCAAGGGCAAGGTTGGCGAGCAAGAACAGGTGTGTTACCTTCATGATTACCGTCACCCCCCGTGGTGCACCCGGCTTCACGTGTTCCGGAAGTCAATCACAGTCTGGCGGTAGGAGTCGGGCAGCCCGATGTCGAACCGCCGCCCCTTGACGACACAGCCGGTGAAACCCTCCTCCTGGCGCAGTTTATCAAGGCACGACGTCAACTGGAATTCGCCGCGTTCGCGGAAGTGCTGGCGGATACTCTCCTCGAGGTACTCGAAAATCTTCGGTGTAAGGACGTACTCACCGAAGACCGTCAGGAACTGGTCGTCGTCCATGCCCTCGACGTGAAGGTGCTCCCTGGCATTTTCGGCGGTCGGCTTCTCGTAGAACTCCGTGATCGTGAGTACGGCATCCTTTTCGCGCCAGATTCCGGTGACCGTGCCGAAGTTCCGGACTTCGCTGACGGGAGTGACCTTGAGTCCGACGACGCTCTGGCGGGTGCGCTCGTAGACGTCCAGTACCTGCCGGGCGCACGGGACGTCGGTATCCGAGGCGTAAAGGTGATCCCCGAGCATCAGGAGGAACGGCTCGTCGCCCACCCACTCGCGGGCGCAATAGACCGCGTGTCCGAAGCCCTCCTGTACTTCTTGCGTGACGAAGCTGACCCGGCGGCCCACGTCCAGGACATACTGGCAGTAACGTTGGTCGTCCTTGGAGAGCTTGTTGTAGTTCTCGATCGGGGGCGGGGACCAGAAGAACTCCTCGAAGATCGGTTTGTCGCGCGGCTGGACGACGATGCAAACCTCCTCGATCCCGGCGTTCAACGCCTCTTCGACGATCACCATTATCGCGGGCTTGGCGCGGCCCTGGCGATCGATGACGGGGAAGAGTTCCTTTTTCACCGCTTTCGAGGCGGGGAAGAGACGGGTACCGAATCCCGCAGCCGGGATCACTGCCTTCCTCACCCGCCGCGACGCTTGGATCACGAGCTTGAGACACGTCATGTGGAGGTCGCGCTCGATAATCTCGATCGCCTTTTGCTGGCTCTCCGCGTCCGGGCAGATGAACTGGGCGGAGCCATCCCCCTGCGAGCCGACGCCTTTTCCGCCGAGCACATAAGGTTGGATAGGACCGTAGTTGAGCACCTTGTGCAAGATGGGCGCCGTGAGCTGCGAGGGGCACGCGGGCTGGAGGTGCCGGTCGAACTCCGTCTGTGCTTCCTTCATCAACGCGCCGATCCGTGCGGCATCGCCATTCTGCAGTGCCTCGGCCGCGTCGTGCACGATCCGCGCGTTGATCGGGCCGAGGTAGCGCTGGACGTTCCGCTGGATCTCGTTTTCCGCGAACGGGTAGCAGTGATTCAGCTTAGTGAGGATTTCTTTCGTGTCCTTCGACGCGCCGAGGTCAACGATGACGAAGTGCAAGTCCTTCGAGGTGTTCAGCTCGGTTACCTCGATCCTGTCGCCGTCGAAGGTCATCAGGATCGGTCGGTTGCCGTAGGCGCAGCCCTGGTCCATCCGCCCGCAACGCGACGGGGTCGTGATCTCACCCAGGTAGGCGAACTCCATCTCGCCCCGGATCGTCATCTTGAGATCGTACACACGGTTGAACGCCCGAGCCACGAGCACGCAGATCGCGGCGCTCGAGGAGAGTCCCTTCTTGATCGGCAGGTCCGTGTGGTAGTTGTCAATCTCGAGGCCGCGCACGCGGTAGTGCGTGAGTATCTGGTACGCGACACCTGCTGCGTAGCTGAAGAGGCCGCCCTTCTCGGCCTCGGCGAGGAGTACGTCCCGCTCCATCGGGAACTCTGCACTTTCCCTGTGCGTGCCAAACGAGCTGTGAAGGATGAGCTTCGTCGGGTGTGCCTTCACTTCCGCGTAGAGACCTTGGTTGGTCCCGGTGAGGATGGTGTACCCCTTGTGCAGCTCTGCGTTAACCCGGCGGTAGCCGCCAGCCCAGTCGCTGTGCTCGCCGAACAGGCAGATGCGTCCCGGTATGAACAGTTTCATGGCCTCGTATCCCAGCAGCCGTCGGCGGGCCAGCACCAACTTCCCGCGCAGGGCCGGTTACCTCGTGGATGATTATCGCTTCTCCACATGTCCAAGAAGTATACAATACTCTCCGCGCGGCGTCAACCCGCCAGACCGTGGTGGGTGCACGAACAGTTTTGCTGGGTGAGCCCGGCCCCCGAGTCCCGTAGGGACGACGGAAAACCAATCCCGCCGATCCTCCGCCGTCCCTACGGGACTCCGGTGACCTCATATCTGCCCGTGCTCCGGAACCCCAGGAATGAATTCCTGGGCTATTGCCCGCCGTGCCTTCGGCACTGATGCTGGATCTGGAGTAATTGTGCCCGGTCCCTGCGGGGCTCACGCTCGGATTCACGACCCTGCTACAGCCCCCCGGGGTTTCATCACGGCTCTCTCGTCTGTCGCCGCGGCACTGATGCTGGATCTTACAACCCCCGCTCCGAGTCGAGGCCATCCCGTCCCGGCTACTGACGGTCGTCCCTTTGGGACGGTGCCAGGAGCTCCGAGGCCGGGCAATAACCGTGCCGGCCGCATGCGAGAGCGTTCGTGCACCCGACCGTGGTGGGTGCACGATCGCTCTCGGAGAGCGAGCCCGGCTCGCGGGTATGGACGATCCGAGCTCACGGGGCAAGAGTGGTCGTGCACCCCGGCACCGCCATTTGCTTGAACACAGTCGGTCCGATTGGCATAATACGTCGCAGCAGGGGAGAATCTCGATGAAGTACGTGCTTGCGGTTGTTGCGTGTCTGGCTTGCTCCGTGCTGTTCGCTCAGTGTGCGGTTCGGGAAGAGGATCGCGACAAGGACGGGACGATTGACCATGTGGTTATCGAGAACGAGGTCTACGAGATCGTCTTCCGCCCAGCTAACGGCGGGCGCGCGGTCGCCGTGCGCTCGAAGCCATGGGGAAAGAGCGTCTGCGGCTCGCACTGGTTCGGCGACGAGGTCGTCGAGCTGGCGACCGATTTCACTCGGTATGCCTGCGTGCACCCGTACCAGTACAAGATACTGGAGAACAAGCCGGACCTGGCCAAGCTCCAGATTTTCGGGAACCTGCCCGAGTTCGCTCCCCAACCAGCGTACAAGGAGGTTTCCATCAGCCGGACCTACACGCTCACGCGCGGCTCCGGGCTGATCACGGTCCAGTTCGAAGCGAAGAACGGTTCGAAGGAGCAGTTGCCCCTGACAATACAGGTCCAACATTGGGCGTGGATCGAGGGGGAGGGGTCGTACTACTTCGTCCCGGACGAGATGGGAGTGCTGGTGGGGTTCGACGATGTGCTTCGGCACGCTTCGGGGCCGGTCGGCAGCCAGCAGCCCGCGGCTCCGTGGACGGGATTCAGTAGCACCCCGTCGAAGCTTGGCTTCGCGTTCCAGATGGAATGGAAGTACCTCGACGCTATCGAGGACTGGCTGTCCGGCCGGGAGTCTGCGGCTGTGCAGTGGCCCTTCCGCCGACAGATTCTCAAGCCCGGCGAGACCTTTGCCACTTCCTACACCATCTTCCCGATTTCAGGGATGGAGTCGCTCGACGCAGTGGCGAACGGCCTCGCTCTCGGTGTTACCGTCGGCAAGGACGTCGCCCTCGGCCGCTCCGTCGCCGAGAAGGAAGTCCAATTGAACGCGACCCTGCCAGTGAAGCTCTACCTTGCAAGTGCTGCGAAGCGGAGCGTCTCCGTAGAGTTCGCGACGCGCATTCCCCCCGAGGAGAACCCTGTACCGATCGAGACCAAGCCGGTCGAGGTCCCGGCCAACGGTGCCGCGGTGACCCTCGACTTCTCTTACACGCCGAAGCAGCCCGGCCTGCACATCCTCACGTTCACGGCGAAGGAGGGCGACCGAGTGGTCGTCACCGCCGAGCGCCCTCTCACGATCGGTGACTCGCCGTACGTCTATTTCATGCCGAAGCCCAAGGAACCGCAGATCGGCGACCAACTCCTCGGGACGCTCATCATAGATCCGCCCATCCAGGATTGGTACAGCGAGGTTGACCTCTCATGGACTACGCCGCACATCCCGTGGGGCAGGCCGTACCACCGCGGCACGGCGGGCGTGCTCTTCGTGAGCCGGAACGAGAACTCGGTTGCGCACTGGCGCGAGATCTGGGAGCGAGGCGACCTGGCGATAGATCTGTCCGTCCTCGCCTTCCGGGAAGCGGTCAAGTACCCGTACACCATGCCGACCCAGCGGCAGCTCCTGAAGAAGCTCGCTACCCCGGCCTTCGATGTGATGTTTTTCGCCGGACTCGACTGGCAGCGCGGCTTCATCAAGCCCGTGAGCCAGCGCATCTTTTCCCTCGTCCAGCAGGGCAAGGGGGCTGTCATCCTCGGGAACCCCGACGGGCCGGACGAGACGTACGGGGATCTCAAGAAGTTCCTGACCGATGCCAAGAAGGTGGACGAGGCCGAGATCGCCTCTGCGTACCCCTTCCGCCATGCGAAGGTCTGGCTCTACGAAAAAGGGCAGGGGCGCGTCGTCGTGATCGAGGGAGCACCGGGTTACTACGAATCCGTCAACGCTTCGCTCGGCGAATGGTTGCCCGACGGGAACCGCTGGCTTCGGGGCTGGGAGTACGGCTACAGCCTCTTCCTCCGGGCGATCTACTGGGCAGCGCACCTGGAGTCCCCGGTCCTCGTCGAGAAGATCGAGGGAGCACCAGAGGCGATCACACTCCACCTCGACAACCGCTCTCAGGAGAGTGTCCGTGCGATCGCGGACGTCACGGTCCGCAATCACCTTTATGAGCCCGAGGGCACGGCGAAGGGCGCCTTCGCGATCCGGCCCGGCAAGAACGTCTTCCCCCTCGCGCTCACCGGCTCGCTCTCCGACAAGAAACACGTCGCGGACGTGATCCTGCGCGACCCGGACGGGCGAAGCATCTGCTGGGGAAGCGCGACTTTCGTTGTCGAGCGCCCGGCGACGGTCGAGGTCAAGCTCGACCGCGAGACCGCCGGCTACCGCGAGCACGACCCAGTCTCCGCCATCGTGACGCTCAAACGTATCAGCCCGCGCTCGGTACCCGTCCAGATTGACCTCCGGGCGACGGACGCTTACGGCCGCGTCGCATGGAAAGGGTACAGGGAGTTGACACTCGTCAACCCGGAGGCCACGTTCACGGTCCCGATCGAGCTCCGGAGAGCGGACGTGCTCCACGATCTCGACGTCACCGTCCGCGAGTACGACAAGGTCCTCAGCCGAGCAAGGGCGACCTTCTATGTCTTCCCCGAGCGGATGCCCCTGTACGACGACTTCTATGTCGCCTGCTGGGGTGCTCTGGAGCCGGACCCGATCAAGTACCAGTCCTCGGCGCAGAAGCTCCGCGAAGCCGGGATCGATTACACCTACTCCTATGGTGCCGGCGGTCCGTCGCGGGACCTCGCGTACCGGACTCACGGATTCCTCCTGGGACCACCGTCTTTCTGCAGCTTGGCGAACGGCTATTCGGGCAAGCGCGACTGCGACCGGCAAAATCTCACGATGGAGCCGCCGCTCGTGCCGCGCGAGGACGAGCTGAAGAAGTTCCGCGAAGCCACCGCCAAGATGGCGAAGGACTACTCGGAGATCGGCGGAGCCGACTACCATCACATGGACGACGAGCGCTCACTCAGCGGTGACTACGATATGTCCGATTACTCGCTCGCCGCCTTCCGCAAGTGGCTGCAAGGGCAGTACAAGAGCCTGGAGGCGCTCAACGCCGAATGGGACGCGAATTTCAAGACCTGGGACGAGGTAAAGCCTGCACGGCGCGAGGACCTGAAGGCGGCTGCCGCTGGCGGGGCGATGGTGAATCTCGCTCCGTGGCTCGACTTCCGCCTCTTCACCGGCTGGGTGATCGACGAGTACTACATCAAAGTCCCAGCCGAGGCCGCAAAGCAGGGCAACCCGCGCGCCGTCGTCGGCATGCACGGCGTCTATCAGACCTCGACCGATATCCCGCACGACTTCTCGCAATTCGCCAAGTACACACCCGTCACCGGGCGCTACAATGGAATGGAGGAGGAGTGGTATCTCTCGCTCAGCCCCGGCTGCATCCACGGCCAGTACGGCGGCTACGGAGTCGAGCAGGCGACGCCCGGCCACCGCTTCCATCCGTGGCGGAGCCTGCTGCACGGCGGACACTGGTGCTTCTACTACATCATGTGGAACGCCGGCACCCACGGCCAAGGCATCCTCTCGCCCGACCAGTCCGTCCACGGCGGCTACAAGGATCTCGCGAAGGACGAGTTTTCCGACCTCAAAGGCGGCATCGGCAAGCTCTTCATCGAGACGAACTTCACGCACGACGGGATCGCCTTCCCCTACTCGCAATCTTCGCTCATCGGGCGGGCGATGGACGGCGGCTCCCACGCCGGGAACCTCTACACCTACAAGACGCTCGTCCAAGACCTGGGGTTCCAGCACTGGACGCTTTCCTACGAGCATATCTCAGCGGGCGAGCTTATCAAGCAAGACTTCAAGCTCCTGATCCTGCCCTGCACGACTTTCGTCTCGAAGGGCGAGGTCGAGGCAATCCGCAAGTTCGTCAAGAGGGGCGGTGTCCTTGTTGCCGACTACCGGACAGCGATTCGAGACGAGCACGGCAAGGCATACCCCGCGGCTCCGCTCGACGACGTCTTCGGGATTGACCGCAAGGGTGCGAAGTTCGAGTTCACGAAGAGCCTGCTCACCTTCGACGATGCGGCCCCCGAATCGCTGCGTGGGCGGAAGCTCGATATGACGCTCGCCGAGCCCGGTCTCGAGCTCGCGGGCGGCAAGGCGCTCGCTCGATTCGCCGACGGCACGCCGGCCGTCATCCTCAACAAGTTCGGCAGCGGCAAGGCGCTCTACTTCAATGTCGACTTCAGCGGCTACGCCGGGAGCAAGGGCGCGGGCGTCCGGGGCGAGGTGATCATCGAGCAGAAGGGAGCACAGGATTACCTCGAAATCACCCAGGCCGTATTCGGCGAGGCGATCCGGCTGGCGGGGCTCGAGCGGCGCTTCACCATCCTCAAGGACGGGAAACCATTCAACAACGGCGAGACCTTCTACTACCGGCGGCCCGGCGAAGAGGCACTCTACATCGCTACGATGTTCAACGTCGCTCAGTCCACCCCTGTGGAGCTCCGGTACGGGAAGAGGGCGCACTTCTACGATGTCCGCGACCATCGTTACATCGGTTTCACGGACAGTTTCACGGACACCTTCGAACCGGGGCGCGTGAAGGTCTATGCGGCGCTGCCGTATCGTGTGACGGGCATCGTCGGCCGCTTCTCGGACGGCGGGCCGACCGCGGCCGCCGGCTCGGGCCAGAACGTGACCGTCCCGGGCTACCGCCCCGGCGAGGACGTCGTCTTCTCGGCCGAGTTGCAAGCGGCCGGGGGTAAGCCCGGGTTGCATATCTTCCGGATGACAGTCTTCGCCCCGGACGGCGCCGAGGTCCGCGCATACCGGAAGAACCTGGTCGCAGAAGGGGGAGCAATCCATCATACTATACCGCTCGCCTGGAACGAGAAGCCCGGCACTTGGACGATCCGTCTCACCGACGTCGCTTCGTCTGCTGCGGCGGCGCTCTCGTTTGTCGTCGCGGACTGATCGGTGCCCGACGGCCGCACAGTGGCTTGATTGCTGTCTCCTTGCAGGCTAAGGTCGAGGAGATGTATCTTCTCGGTACGATCGTCTCTCCGGTGTGGGCTATTGTGCGGGCCGAGCGCCGCAAAGTATGCTTCGCCCTGATCTGCCTCGTTTTTCTCGGGTTGCGCTCTGCCGCAATTCTCACTTCCTTCGAGGAGTGCCTCGACGAAGACGAGTTCAAGGTGGGCATGGCGGCGCGGGAACTGCTCCGCGGGTCGTTCGTGCCTTACTACGACCTCAAGACGGACGCCCACACGAACGGCCACCTGGCCCTCGGCATCCTCGCGGCACCCGTCTTCGCGCTGTTCGGCGAGAGCCTCCTTTCGCTCAAGCTCGTCGCTCTGGTACTCGCGTTTGCCACTTTCGCGGTATGGGTGTTTTTCGTATGGGATGCGGTCGGGTTTCGAGCTGCCATGTTCCTGGCTGTGATCTGGACTGTGTCGCCCACCCCGTTTGTCCGGATCAGCCTGATGGCTCAGGGGAACCATCCTGAGTCGAACCTGCTCACCGGCGCGGCGCTGTGGCTCTTTGTCCGAGGAGGGTGTCTGAAGCCCAAAGCTCGAAGCCCGGAAAGGAACGGCAAGAGTTCTACGTCTGTGTGCGAATGCGCAAGGCCGGCGGATGCGGCGAGGATGATCCTGTTGGGGATGGTGTGTGGGTTCGGAGCCTGGTTCTGCTTCGACCTCTGGCTAACCGTCGCGGTGCTCCTTGCGTTGTGGTATCTCGCGGACAAACTCTTCTTCCTGCGGCGGTGCTTTCTTCTCTTTGTCCTGGGGTTCTGCTCGACCGGCTGGCTGCTCGTGTACGACAGGATTCGGCTCGGCTCGGAGGCGATCCGGGTGTTCGGGAGGCCCGTCAGCTCGCATATCGGCTCGGACATCTTCGGACGCCTGTGGTGTCTGCTTGCACAGGACCTGCCGGATTCATTTTTCTGCTTCGGGGGCGACTGGGTGAACGAAGTGCTTTACGCGGGTTTCGTGGTCTCGGTGGTTCTGTTCGTGTATTTCCGCCGGGAGGTGCTGGCCGGGGCGTTGCGAGCTCTGGTGCCTCTCCGGCGGTTCGCAGCCGAGGAGCTTCCGGCGGACGTCGTCTTCCCGGTCTTCGCGGTCGCGTATGCGGTCGCCTATTCGGTGACGGATTTCGGACTCGGGCCGAAGGAACTCGGTTTCAGCGAGTACCGTTACCTCGTGATCCTGTATCCGCACCTGTTTGCGATGGCTGCGGTTGCCTGTGCGCGGATTCATCCGGTCGAGCCGCTGCTCGTTGCGGCGCTGACTGTACCGAATCTCGGTTCGAGTCTCGCGCTCATCCGTACGGGCGAGTTCGCGCGGGCGGCTCGGTTCCCGGGCTTCGCGTACGAGGGAGCGGGCGAGTTGATCGCCTGGCGGTTCCGCGAGCGGGCGAGCGAGCTGATCGGGCGAATTGATCCGCAGTATCGCCATCAGGCTCTCTGCGGGCTCGGCCAGTTCATCGGCTGGGAGTGGGTCAAGGGCGACAGGTCCCGCCCACCGGTGCTGCCCGTCGCTGCGGAGGCGGCCTACACAGGGTTGGGCAAGGCGCTGGGCTCTCGGCGTCTCGCAGGACTGCGGATTCTTCAGACCAACGATCCGGCGACGCGGGTGCTCGAATGGCACAAGGGTTTCCAGTTGGGCGCGGGCTTCATCGCGGGCTGGGAGTACCGTGCCCCGGCTCCGGGACAGGGGCCGGGACCGCGCGGGGTCATCCTGTCGTACCTGCCCGCGTTCGACGCCCCCGCCGCTCGCCCGAAGCTCGAGACGGGCTACGGCTGGGGGCGCGCCGAGAGGGCCTTCTACCGGCCGCCGAGTCCTTACCCGCGGTCGCGGGGCGCGTACGCCGGATTCGAGCCTCCGTACTGGAAGGGCTTCGGCCTCGGACTTCGATGGTGGGGAATTGCCAAGGCGGACCTGCCACGCCTTCTCGAAAGTCTGTCGGGCGGCGAGCGGCAGCGCGCACTCACCGGCTACGGCTGGCTCGACGAACGGCTGCCGCAGTGGACGACCGTGACCGAGTAAGTTCTTGCATCGCTCCGCAGGCGAAGTACAATCGTAGCCATGCCGAGCGGCCGGGTCTTCGATCCCGCCCGTGAGCGCGGCGGCTTCCCCGTCTTTCGGCTCGAATATGTCAATGAGAGCGGCTCCGACATATTCCGTGTAGCATTGATAAGGATCGCTGGGCATTCGTGCACCCGGCCAATTCGACGCGCTTGATTCCGGCGGGGAGATCTGTCATGATCAGGGGCTGTGGGAAGCATGGGCGTTGGCGCCGAGGTCGCGCCATCAGGGAGTCTGAGACTGGCTGGTTCCGAGTTTGGAGGAGGCTGATATGGAGCTCTTTGATCGGATTCTGGGGTTGGTTTGGTTGCTCCTCTTGGGGGGGCAGATCACGCTCGCGGGCGGGTACGAAAGCGTCAAGCTCGAGAAACACTCCGTGGTAGGCGACTTTGCCGAGATTCGAGCCTGGTCGGTCGAGGGGAAGTACAAGGTATCCGACGAGACTCTACTTGCGGAGAGCGAGCTGAGCATCAGCAAGAGCTTCGATATCTCCCCCCCGTTCATCGTGAAGGCGACAGTCAGGTGTTCCCCCCGTCCGGGCGCTCAGGGACGCATGGAGCTGGCGGTTCAGGACGATCGGGGAGGCTGTGCGATCGAACTCCAACACGAGAACCACGTGATCAACATCTTCAGTTACAGGTTCTGCGGGGCGGACCGCCTGAGTCTCTGGAGCAAGTCCCGCTACAAGTACCGGGAGGGCGGCGGCCCGGAGCACCTTCGCTACATGCTCCGACAGGATGCGAACTACCTCAAGAACCGACTCAAGGAGATCGAAAACGGGCTCAAAGGGCGGACCGAGGAATGGAAGGAGTGGGGGCTCGGCATTCGAGGTGAGTTCTTCGAGGAGAGCGTGTTGAATGGGCTGAAGGAGACGATCGCACAGAACGACGCCCAACCGCTTGCTGCCGAGCGATGGACGGAACTCGTGATCGAAGCGACCGCGACTGGCGCGCAGCTTTGGGTGGACGGAAGGGCTGCCGGTTCGGTGGACGGCATGGTGCTTCTGAGACCGACAATCTCGCTCCGATTGCCAGCTCAAGGATGGCTGCGCGGGCTTCACATTATCGTGCCGGAGGAGTACTCCGCCGACTTCCTTCCGCTCGACCTGTCCGGGTACGAAAACGCGACGGCGCTCGAGTCGAAGGTGCCAGGTCCGATGCTGCCAGAGGGCTTGATCCGGGTGAAGGGCGTGCCGTTCTGGCTCTCGAGGAGCTGCGATGGGAAGGACAGCATCGATGTCGGGCGCAGTGCTCCGTTGGAGACCGGCTTCGCGTCGAACAACTGGGACAACCAATTCGAGGGCCTGTCCGGTTTGATTCGTCAACCGTCGCGGATCGCACTTCTGGCTCCCAAAGGTTGGTACACGGGCTTGTACCTACTCGCCTTTGCCGAGCGAGAGCCGGCGACCGATCCGGTGGTCTCATTCCGCTTCTTCCAAGGTACGAGCGTGGATTACTCCTGCCAGGTGCCCTATTGGGACGAGAGGACATTCAGTCCGCACTCCAAGCTTCGGACTCCCAAGCTGTCCGATTTCGAGCACCGGGGTTCCATCAAAATAGGGACACGAGGAGGCAAGGACTGCTATCTGCATCTCGTGCGGGTACCGTTGGAGCCTTGCGTGATGCAGAGCTGGCTCGAGAAGCACTACTTCCGCCACTTCGAGATCGAAATCACGAAGGGGCTCTACTTTACAAGAGGCTATCCCGATCCCTGGAACTACGTCTCGCTCCCGGGCGGACGGAAGAGCTCTGTCCGTATCGTCGGGATGACCTTCGAGAGGTCGCCCGTCGAGATGGTGGTGACCGGGGACGAGGTTGGGAATATCGTTGTCGAGCCCGAGACGCCTTGTATCAATGTCCTGCTCCGGAATCCGCAGCCCTCGCCTCGGCGAGTGTCCGTTGCCGTTGCTATGCAGGACACGGCAGGAGAAACGAGCACGTCCTCGTTCGAAACCGAGATACCGCCGGAGGCCTCGGTTCTGAGAAAGGCGTTTATCCCGCGCGGGAAGTACGGGTTCTACCGAGTCGAGGTTCGAGCGACCGGCAAGGGGGTGAACCTCGTCAAGCGGACGACGCTGGGTTACTTGCCCCCGGACACGCGGCGGGCGACCTGGGCGGACTCGGCCTTCGGCATCTGGAGCTGGGGGGCCGGCGTGGGCGGCTACGCCTACCCGACCGATAGCGAGGAGACCATGCGGCTCGTCTGGAAGCTCGGCGGACGGTGGGCCCTCTCGCCCTCTGACCCGGAGATCTCGCGCAAGTACGGGATCACGAACTCCTGGAGCTTCCTGCCCGACATTGACCGCAAGAAAGTGCCGAAGGAGAAGTGGGAAGAGGAGACCAAGAAGGCCATGGTGGATGGACTTCGCAAGCAGAGGGAGCGATTTCCTGAACAGGACCTCTTCCTTTGCTTCGGAGAGCCCAACCTCGGTCTCAAGCACACCTTCGCGCTCCCCGGCCGGTACTACGGCGAGCCGGACTACCAGTTGAACGAGGCCGAGAAGAAGAGGTTCGACGAGATGTTCGAGCACGTCTCGCTCCTCGGAAAAGTGCTCCAGGAGGTGAGGAAGGAGTACCCGGAGTTCCGCAATGTCAAGCTGACCTTTGGCAATACCAGTCCGAGCTTCCACATCGAGTTTCTCGAGCGCGGACTGCCGAAGGAGTACATAGATGTCTTCGGGATTGACATACCCTATTTCGAGCGGATGCCCGAGCGGCAGCCACGGGCGGTCGAAGGGAGCCAGCTCCTCTACCTCTACGACTACTGCAAGGAGAACAAGATCGAGAATATCCCGATCATGGGCACTGAGGACATGTACTTCCCCGGTTGTCCCGGATCGCTCTCGCAGAGGGAACAGGCGGACTACTACGTCCGGAGCCACTTGCTCAAGTTCTCCATGGGCGTGACGCGGGAGGCGTCGGTCGGGATGGTTTTCTCCACCTCCGGGCCGTATGGGCGGTGTCACTACGGCGGCGCGGGATTCTTCGAGGTCTCGCCCGAAGGGGGCGGCGATGGGAATCCGCGCGAGTCGGCCGTCGCCTATGCGACGATGACGCGAGTACTCGACGGGGCGAAGTACGAGAAGTACCTCCCGACCGGTTCCCTCTCGACCTTCTGCCTCGGCTTCACGAGGAAATTCGACAATCAGGCGATCCTCGCACTCTGGACGATCCACGGGAAGCGAATGTGCTCGCTGAGTCTCGACAAGGACACGAAGGCCAAGGCGACTGACCAGTGGGGACGCTCCCGGTCTGTCGAAAGCAAGGGGCAAAAGCTCACGATCGAGGTGGGTTCGTCGCCGGTCTGGCTGGAGGGGATCAAGACGGCGAACATAACCCGGGTCGAGGCCGGTCCAGCCATCCACGCCGATGCCCCGGCGGAAGGCTACTCGATCCTGGAGGAGTTCGATGCTCCCTGGTCCCCCGTCCAGGAGCCGGACAAGGGCTACGAAGAGAACTGCTTCGACCTGCCGAAGTTCAAAGGAGAGATGACCGCGAGTATCGTCGAGAGTACGGCCCCGCCGCTCGGCAAGGGAGGAGCCGTCCGGGGCGGCCGTTCCGAGAAGGGGGACGCTCCGCCCGTGACTCAGGTAGGAAAAGCTATCGAGATCGCATTGAAGAAACCCGAAAAGGAGCGGAAGCTGGCCCCGTGGTACGCGGCGTTCGCACCCCCGAAGCCGATCCAAATGCCTGGCAGGCCGACGAAACTCGGCCTGTATGTGAACGGCAATTCGGGTTGGGGGCGGGTCATTCCCCAGCTGACCGACGCCAAGGGCGAGATCTGGACATTTATCGGACCGAAGGACGCGTGGAACGCCGATGACATCCGCTCTCAATCGTCGGTCAACTTCGACGGCTGGCGCTACATGGAGCTCGAGCTGCCGAACAACCTCCCGAATGGCTGGAACGGGCCTGCGCTCGCCTTCTGGAAAAACGAGAAGGGCGATCGCATAGTTGACTACCCGCTGGCCCTGACAAAGCTCTACGTCGAGCAGTACACCCATGTGTACTGCGTGAACGAAGTCCTGCCAGTCCCCGATACCCGGATCACGATCGACAAGATCCTCTGCACCTACGACGATCCGTACGAGGACTGGCACCTGGCGAGGAACTGGTAGAGAGGCAGTCGCGAGTCACGAGTTACGAGTCCCGCGACTCATGACGGAAAGCCATGAACGGTAACGTGCGCTTCGCGGCCATCCTGATCGGTGTCGCTGCCTGCGTCTTGATCGGCCTGTCGGGCGCCGATATGAACCAGGATTTCTCCACGGGCGGGGCGATCTTCTTCCTCTTCCTGATCGTCCTGCTCGTGAATCCCGTGCTCTCGCTCTGTGTGCAGCGGTGGAAGCTTTCGTCCGGCGAGCTTGTGTTCATCTACGGCATGATGATCTGTGCGTCCACAACGGTCATGTGTCATGGTGTCTACTTCCCATCGATTGTCAGTGCGCCGGTCTATTTCGCGGACGCGCAAAACCGGTGGGAGGAGGCGATAGTGGACCACCTTAGCCCGTGGTTTTTCCTGCTCGACAAGGACGCGGTTCGGGGCTTCTACGAGGGCGGCGGGCGGGATTTCCGGATTCCCTGGGCGGCCTGGGTGAAGCCGGTCGCTGTCTGGCTCTCGTTTTTCCTGGTGCTATCGTTCGTCATGTTGTGCATCATGATCGTTCTCAGGAAACAGTGGGAGGAGCGGGAGCGGCTTGCGTACCCGCTCGTCCAACTCCCGCTCGTACTCGCGGAGACAAGTACGGGGTCCGCCTTCCCGCCGGTATTCAGGAGTTTTCTCTTTTGGGCCGGATTCGCCCTTGTCTTCCTGCTCGGCAACCTGAACGGACTTCACAACCACTTCGTGCGGATTCCGCAGGTGATCCCCGTCTTCTCGGCCCCGACGATACGGCTTTTCGGCGAGAGCGTACGGCTCATCTTCCGCGTGAGCTTCGTTATGATCGCTTTCTCGTATCTGGTGAACACGAGGGTCAGCTTCAGTGTCTGGTTTTTGTACCTCTTGACGATGGTCGTGAGGGGCATATTCAATGTGACGGGCTACGCGAATGTGTTTGCAGAGCCGATGGATGTCTATAGCTACGTGAACGGGGGGCCATTCTTCTCGCACTTCCAGACAGGAGCTCTGGTGATGCTCGTTCTGGCGGGTCTATGGCGAGCCCGATCGCATCTGCGCGACTTCTTCCTCGGACGGCTCGACAGCTCCGAGGACGAGATCCTCTCGCCGCGGACGGTGCGATGGGGGCTGGCGCTCGGCATGGTGTTCCTGCTCGGCTGGCTCTGGTTCTCGGGGCTTGCCCTCTGGGTAGGAGCGTTCTTCCTGGCTGTCACGATCCTGCTGTTCGTCGGGATCACCCGCGTAGTCGTGCAGGCTGGCATCGCGGAGACGAAGACTCCGATCTCGCCCTTTACGGCCGTCATGTCCGGCGTAGGGACGGCGAACTTGCCCGCACATTCGATGGTGAGCCTGGGGACGGGCTACATCTGGGCGGCAGACACGCGCTCGATGACGATCGCGGCGGACGCGCATGCCCTCAAGCTATGGGGTACTGCAATGTCGCAGTCCCGCCGATCGTACGGGCGGCGGTTTGCGCTCGCGTTGGTTGCTGCGGTCGCGCTCGCATTTCTCGCCTACGTCGTTCCTCGGATCGTCTACGGCTATAGGAATGGCTTCCTCAACGCAGTCTATCAGCCTGACATCAAGGACAGCTTCGATTACATCACGCGCGGGGTTCTGCACCCGACAGGACCGTTTTGGCTGGGATGGGCTGTCACAGCGTCAGGTGCGCTCGTGCTGCTTGCGTTCAGCTTCCTCACGGAACGCTTTCTCTGGTGGCCGCTGCATCCCCTCGGCGTACCGATCGCTGCGATCTGGCTCACGGAGCAGGTTTGGTTTTCCGTCTTTCTGGCGTGGCTCATCAAGGCTGTCGGGCTGAAGTATCTGGGCGGCACTGCGTACAAGAAGTCCGTGCCCTTCTTCCTGGGCATGATCCTCGGGCAGTTCTCTGCCGTGGGTGTGTGGTTCCTCATTGACACACTCCAGGGCGGGCCGGTGCACACGATCTTCTGGCTGTAACGTCCGCGGGATTCGGGAAGAGAGCCGTAGCCAAGAGCGTCCGACCTGCAAGGGGACGGGACGGTGCCACTGTTACTGCGGCTTGAAGTAGATCGAAACAAAATCGCAACGGTCGAGGGGGAGGGCGAACTGAATCCTTCCTCCTGCCTCTGTGAACTTGAGCGGCCCGTGGATCGTGCTTCTGACCGTCTCGACGGGCTTCGGGACCTTGACCGAGACCTGGAGGTTTTCTTCGGGTTCGTAGCGGTAGTTCATCAGTGGGACGCATAGGCCCTTGTCCGATAGGAGGTAGCCCCACTGGATCACCGGTTTCGACGGGATCACCCACCGATCGAGCGCGGCCGCCTCTGCTGCCGCCGCCACGAGTGCCCGCTCTGCCTGTGGGTAGTCTTTCCCGATCCCCTTGAAGGAAATCCACGGGTACACACCTCGGAAGTACGCCAGTCCCGGATAGGAAGCCGAGTAGAAGACACGCCCGTCGCCGAAACGACTCTCGATCAGTGCAGGCGAGCCGTCCTTGAACCGTGCCAACACCTTGGCATCCCTGAGTGCTTCGACTTTAGCCTTCCGATCCACGACCCACGCCGCATCAGTGGACGAAGCCGAGCCGCTTGCATCTCCCAGGACGATCTCGTCCCAGAAAAGCGGCTGCTTCTTGGGGCGTTTGTCATATACGATCTCCGTCTCCCTGACGCCCCAAACTGTATCGAGCAGATCGAACGGGCGGTCGTATTCGTCCCGTCGTCCTGTGCCGCAGTCGACCCAAAGTATGCCGCCGTTCTTGACCCAGTCGCGAAGCGCCTCGGCGGCGCGGCTGTCAATGTGCGGTCCCGTGCTGCCGGCCAGATAGGCTACCCGGTAGTGCTGGAGCACGCCGTCCGGCAGGTCCCAGTCAGAGAAGATGTCGCAGGCGTAGTTGGCATGGCGGAGTGCGAGCCAGACGCCGCGTTTCTCGTTCAGCTCTTTGGTGTAGAGTCCCATGGCCCCTTCCGCGCCGGAACCTGGTGGGCGCTTCATCAAGGCCCAGAGGTCGGCGGTCTGGTTGTAGATGAAGGCGATCTGTCCGCGGGGGATGACGCCCGGTACGATCAGCTCCTCCGCATCGCCGAGCATATAGTTGATTCGCCGAATCTGCGGGAAGAAATCCGGCTTCCCCGTCAACGGTCCGTCGAGAATCTCGTAGGGATACGGACCGTAGGGATAGTAGTCGAGCGTCTTTGCCCCGTGGGCGATCTTCATGAACATCGTGTATTCGAGCGAGATCGGATCGCGCCAGCTCGGGACGAGGCCATCGTGGATAGCTATGAAGCGGCCGCCTTTCCCGCTCGACCGAAGCACGTCCTGCGTCCACCCGTACACCGGCCCCCAGTAAATCAGGTTGCTTGCTCCCATGCTCGTCAGCGAGCCGCCGGCCTTGGTCATGTTCAGTAGGTTGCTCCCGGACCCGACGGCTTCCTCGAACATGTTCCCGCCGCCCTCGTGCATCCAGCCGTCGCTGAACCAGCCGGCGCAGACGTCGAGCTTCAGTTCCTTCGGCTTGGTCTTGAAGAGGATCGAGGCCGCCTTCTCGTACGACCACTCCATCGTGTGGTAGCGGAAGCGGTTGGACCAGTAGTAGAGTCTCGCACATGCGAGATTATCGTACGGCAACGGGCCGTAGAGCTTCTCATAAGTCTCGCGCGCCTCCTTCTCCAGCG
>Ga0272448_1003520_pt1 | contig 18562 bp, 15 predicted proteins | sample YNPCB0191_FD_202220 | JGI IMG/M metagenome (GOLD analysis project Ga0272448, IMG submission 202220) | Hot spring sediment microbial communities from Yellowstone National Park, WY, United States - YNP-CB-019-1 | ecosystem: Environmental > Aquatic > Thermal springs > Hot (42-90C) > Sediment... | reverse complement strand
ACATGGTCTCCAGATATTCTTTTCACCTGCTCTTGGCATGCTGATAATCGAACCACGGGCACCCGTCGCAACCACATGGTCTCCAGATATTCTTTTCAGGCGGAGAAGACTGATTCGGCTGCCCACCGTTTCACGTAATCATATTTCTGCTTCCACCGCTGAAACCCCAAACCATTCTCGATACAGCATGGCGAGCCACACTCCTATCCTTTCTGAGAGGGTTCACGCTGCCCCTCCACCCCAGGTGAGCCTACGAATCATATCTGTATTCACGGCACGAATCCAGGAAGACGTCCGGGAAACCCCTGTATGAGGCGGAATGGATATGAGAGTAGCTTGCGATCATTCTTCCATCCACTATTCCGTCCAGCCCGCCGGATATACCAGTGCCGCGGCTGAGCCTGATGGCATAGCTCACATCGCCATCAACCACGAGCTCCGAGTGATGAAACTCGTGGCCCATGAACCTGTCCCCCCTCCTGCCGATGCATGTATCGGTTACGAAAGCGCCATTCACATAGCTCACGATCCTCCTCCGGCCCCTTCGCGCGAGCGCTGGAACCACTCCGACCATCTGATATGAGTTCTGATGCGCTGAGCCCCCTCCATTCTGGGGCCACTCCAGCTCCCTGCACATGTACATAAGGCCACCGCACTCCGCGTACAGAGGCATACCATCAGCCTGTGCATCGCGGATGGAGCTCATCATAGAGCTGTTCCTCGAGAGATCCTCCGCGTACAGCTCCGGGTACCCGCCGCCTATGTACAGTCCATCCACATTCGGGATCGTGGAGTCGCGTATCGGGCTGAACGGCACGACCTCAGCGCCCGAAAGCTCGATAAGCTCCAGGTTATCCCTGTAGTAGAAGTTGAAAGCCTCATCCTGAGCAACGCCCACTTTCAGGCCGATGCCGCGCTTGTTCTTCACATAAAGATCAGGATCAGCGTCCTGGAGGTCCTCGGCCTCCTCAGCCATCTCGATCAATCTCTTAATGTCCAGACTCATCTCGACGATCTCTCTTATCCTGGAGACCCTCTCGTCGAATCCATGATGTCTCAGCCTCCCCTCTGTCACAGGAACCAATCCAAGATGACGCATTGCGAGGTGCATATCATCATTTCTCTGGATGGATCCAACGACCGGAACTCCAGCGTAGCGCTCGATCTCCCTGATCGCTTTATCAGCATGCCTCTCCCCACCGAGCTTGTTCAGTATGACGCCCCTGATCTGGACATTCCTGTCGTAGTCCATGTATCCCTTCACAAGAGCAGCTGCGCTTCTCGTTATCGATCTCGCATCCACAACCAGGATCACGGGCGCTCGTAGCATCTTCGCGATCTGCGCCGTGGATCCAGCGTCCCCCTCATATCCCTCGTAGAGGCCGCGAACCCCCTCGATCACAGCAATATCAGCATCCATGGCTGCATGAGCGAATATCTCCAGCACCCTGCTCTCGCTCATCAGATAGCCGTCGAGGTTCCTGCAGAACCTCCCTGTGATCCATGTGTGGTAGCTAGGATCTATGTAGTCCATGGCGACCTTGAATGCCTGCACCTTCAGGCCCCTGCGAACAAGGGCTGAGAGAAGCCCTGCGACTATCGTGGTCTTGCCGCTTGAGCTTCTGTCGCCGGCTATGACAATTCTCGGGATGTGCATGCTGTTACCTCCTCGAGCGCAGACCGCTATGGCTCACACCCCTGTTATCTCACGCAGCCTCTCGTCGTCCAGCGGCTCTGGCACCGATGCATCGCTGCAGCTGAGAACATGATCTGCGAGGGCGCGATAAACTCCTGCGATGCTGCTCCCGGGCTCACCCTCGATCACAGTGACAGCCCGGCGCTCGCACCTCTGGACCACCGGATCTTTTGGTATGAACGCTACCATCCTGCTCCCTATCGCCCTGGCGAACTCATCGACGATCTCCCTCTCGCCCTCGACCTCTCTGGAGTTACAGACGACACCCGCCAGCTTTGCTCCCAGCCGCTTCAGGCCTCTGCATATGTTGTTGGCCGCGTACACAGGCATATACTCTCCAGAGGTTATTATGTACGCTTCAGTCACGAGGCCCTTCCTTATGGGGGCTGAGAATCCTCCGCATACTATATCTCCAGGGACGTCGTAGAGCACTAGGTCGACCTCATCCATTATCCTGGAGACCTTCCTGAGGAAGTCTATCGCCACTATTATGCCCCTTCCAGCACACCCAACGCCTGGCTCCGGGCCGCCGACCTCTATGCATCTGACCCCTCTGTACCCTGTGAAGACGACATCCTCCTCACGGATCTCCTTCCCCTCCCTGATCATGTCCATCATCGTGGGAATTCTTCTGCCGATGAGATTTATCGAGGAGTCGCTCTTCGGATCGCATCCGACGACCAGGACCCTGACCCCACGGTCTGCGCATGCAGCAGCCACGTTTGATGCTATGCAGGACTTTCCGATACCTCCCTTGCCATAGATGGCAACATGCTTAATAGGTGACATGACAGACTCCGCATAGCTCATGGAGAGGTAGATATAAGGAGTTATCCAGAGGGCTGGCAAATGGTATCATCGAGACACATTGGCCTTGTTCTCAGCGTAATGCTCATCACAGCAGGAGTTTCTGCAGGTCAGATTCCATCTGAGATCGCCGAGATCAGGGGCCACATGGCAACCGCGGAGGGTGTGTGGAACGCAGAGGACTTCGGCTGGTTCGTCTACGACCTTAAGGAGGGCATGGGGAGCGAGTCTCTCTCCATCACTCCCACAGGGAGAACGATCGAGGAGGGGAGGCTCATCTACTCATGCAATGCTGTGGCGAAGCGCTTCGAGCACGAAAGCTGGGGAGAGTACCTCTGGATAGGCTTCCTGGGGAAGCGGTACCTGGCAGGGTATCTTGAAGGGCCAGTCACAGAGGAGATCAGCTCGCTGGAGAAGGGCGAGCTCCGGGAGGTTCTGATAGATTCCGATGATCGCTACACTTTATCATCTGAGAAACCTCTGATTCTCGGTTATGGATACAGCGTGGCGCTGAGCGGAGTCTCAGATGACGGGAGAAAGGCGTTCATAGAGCTGCTCAGGGATGGCTCAACGGTGGATCGCGCGGTCGTCGATGAGGGCGGGACGTATGTCTGGAAGCATCCTGAGAGCAAGATTCCTCTGATTATGCTCCACATCCGCTCTGGAATGCACGGCAGAGATGAGGACAGGGTGGACATCGATGGTCTGTTCCAGGTGAGCACCTCTCCCGCTGTGGTTCTCGCAGACAGCACCAGGGTGGGACTCCTGAAGGTGAATGACATATCCGGGGATCGGATTGAGCTCAGGAACAGCGACGATATCGCCCTGAGCCCTGACAGCCTAGTCCAGATCGCCGGCGGTCTCGCTCTCAGGGTGATGGACAGCCCCACTCTGAGATACTACCCGGTCGGCATATACACCGAGTACGGGAGGTACATGATAAGAGGGCCCGTCTTCCAGGAGGGAGATCTACATGTTCAAAGGATTATCGAGGAGATACCTGCTTATGTAAGCACTGTTTGGGATTACAGGAACTACGCAGGATTCTACTTCGACGACAAGGACATGATCGGAAGCGAGACGTTCGTTCTGAACGGTAGCTACAGACGGGTCGTCCCGCGGTTCGGGCCGATAGTGCCTGTCGAGATGAACGGATCCAGAGTGGGCTCCATGAGGGGGATGCTGTACTACACATACATCCAGCCGAAGCGCTTCGAGCGCGAGTCGTGGGGAGAGTATGACGTCCTGAGCTTATTCGGAGAGCTCTGGTTCGCGGGATACGGCAGAAACACCAGCTCCGAGATCGGAAGCAAGAGCATGTTCGAGTACGAGCGCCTCGGGAGGATTCTGATAGACACCGATGCCCAGGACATAGCGACATCAGGTAACATATACTTCTTCAGAGATGGATACTCGCTTCTCATAAGAGACGTCGGCAAGGACAGGATCTTCGTGAGTCTTCTCAAGAACAACAGGATCGTGGACAACAGCACCATCAGCTCGAACTCGACTTATGTTTACAAGAAGGACGTCTTCGACATCAAAGATCTCCCGGTGCTTGCAGTTCATGTCGGGGAGATATTCAGGGATGGTGAGAGACAGATCGCGGTCATAGATGGCGTCTTCCAGATCTCAGATCAGATCTACCTCCCTATCGAGGGCGGCTCCAAGATAGGCGATATGGTGATCTTCACAACCCCGAAGGGCATTTACATGGTGAATGACGAGTCGAAGTCCCTGGGAAAGGGATCGTCTGTTGAGATCTGGCCTGAGTATCCGGGCGTGACAAGGGGCCTGTATCTCGCGGTAGCGGACAACGATACGCTCAGGTATTTCCCATACACAGTGGCATACGTCGTTCCCATGCCGAGGATAATCCAGCTTGGAGTTTCGCCTGATGCAGCACCGCCTGTCGCATTCAATGCCACAGTGAAGGCTGGCGAGATGAAAGGCATGCTCGCTGAGGTCATAGATCCCCTCGGGAGGACTGTCTCGCTGAAGGAGATATCCACGGGCAGGGGCTCAGGCGACACGTGGAGGTTTGAGTGGACCTGGAACGGCACCGTGCCTGTGATGAACGACATGGTTGTGCCGGATGCAGACATCACCCCGACGAATGCCATTCTTTACACCAACGATTCCTACTCTGCGAACGTGGGCGTCTTCTTCGACCAGGCCGGCAGGATTGAGAGGATCATCGGAACCGATGGGAGGATCTACTACTCCAGAGGAGAGAACATATCATTTGCTTCCGGGAGCAAGCTTGCGTTCTTCCTCTGGAAGAACAGCACGGTCACCGGTCAGAAAAACCAGACGCTTGTTGGCGATATTAACGTGCTGGAACCGCATATCGAGCGGGTTCCCGCAGCTCCAGGCAGATACACGCTCCAGCTCAGGGTCCAGAACATCATGGGCGAGGCGGTGGCGAGATCCACGTTCAACCTATCATCCCCGATTTACGGCGCCTCACCTATTGCGTTCTCTCAAGCTCAGGAAAATTTGAGCGGTTTTGAGTTAAATAACAGCATGAACAGATCAGGCGGTCTGCAGGCAGAGCAGAAGAGCGACGCAGAGAGAAGGGCAGCTCCAGGGGCTGGAGCGGCTGCATTTATGGTGGCAATGATCTCATCAGCTCTTATAAGGATACGCGGAGGCCTCAGACGAACTTAGGCCTCTCGGAGAGCTTCAACGGCAGGGGAAGCCTTCTCCATGGCTTGCCTGCGGTCTCGCTCTGAAGCCTGGCGCGCAGCTCCTCCACGCTCATCCTGATCTTCTTGTTTCCCGAATCAGCTCTCACAGTAACTGTCAGAAGCCCTGTGGACAGCTCCTCGTCTCCTATGACAGCGACGTAGGGTATCCACTCCCTTCCTGCATCTCTGATCTTCTTCCCCACAGTCTCATCTCTGTCGTCCACATCCACCCTGAAGTTCAGCTGTTCTGCGACCTCCATCGCTCTGGCGTGATGGCGCTCCGCCACGGGTATGATACGGACCTGCGTCGGCGAGAGCCATGTGGGAAGCATGGGTACGCCGCCGTTTGCAGCTATCATCGCCTGCTTCTCTAGGAGCGCGTACATCAGACGCTCTATCGCGCCTGATGGTGAGCAGTGGAGGATTATCGGTCTCTGTCTGTTTCCATCTGCATCAACGTAGCCGATATCGTACCTCTCTGCGTTCTCGACATCTATCTGCACTGTGGATAGAGCGCTCGCCTTGTCGAGCGCGTCCACGAAGTTGAACTCGAACTTGAGCACGAAGTAGAAGAAGCGATCGTCCCACATCTCTATGAGCACCGGTTTCTCCACGATATCAACAAGCCCCTCTATGAACGCCCGGTTGTTCTCGTAGAAATCCTTCGTGAACCTTATCGCGACCTCATAATCTTTGAGATCCAGGCCTGCGTCCTTGAGCACTGATATGCTGGCCTCGTACTGCTTCCTGAACTCCTCCATCGCGGAGCTCATGTCCCTGCAGAATGTATGCATATCAGGCATTGTGAATGCCCTCAGCCTGCGGAGCCCGACGAGCTCCCCGCGCTGCTCCCGCCTGAAGCTGTATCGTGTGAGCTCGAACATCCTGAGCGGCAGTGACCTGTAGGAGACGGTCATATCATGCCCCATCAGGAACTGGCCAAAGCAGGCTGCGAATCTTAAAAAGAGGTGCTTCTTGTCGGCCTCTATCGCGTACTGCCTCGCCGGGAACCTGTCCAGGTACTTCTTCAGCGTCGGATGGTCCATGTCGTACATCACCGGCGTCTCGACCTCCATCGCGCCCATCCCGAGAGCCCTCTCGGTGACGTAGGTCTCCAGAAGTGCTTTCACTAGCCGTCCCTTCGGATAGTACCGCATGTTTCCCGGATCAGAGCCGGGCTCGTAGTCCACAAGCTCCAGACGTCGCATGAGCTCAACGTGTGGCGGGATCTTGTCGACCGCACGGCTCTTCTCTATCTCATACCTCACAAACTTCTCGAGCCGCTCGTGCCCCCTGAAATCAAACTCCTCTGGAGGGACCATCTCTCCGCCCCTCTTCATGATCCGCCAGTGCGATACCGCCTTCGCCTCGGATTTGAGGGCCTGGGATACCACTTCACCCTCGCCGAGCCTTATAGATCTGGAGAGCTCTGAGAGCGGGTGGCCCTTGCATCTTATCGTGAATGACTTGTACCATCCGAAGGGTGCGCGTGCGACCTCGAAGCTGCTCTTAAGCGTAGCTTCGAGATCCCGGAGAACGCGCACAGCAGTCTCCGGCGAGGAGAGCGCTGAGCTCAGGTGCGCGTAGGGGTAGAGCATTATCCGCTCCGCATTGACCCTCTTTGCCACATCCTCGATCTCGCCGGCAGCCTGGGCCACAACAGCGTCAGGATCATCCTCATCGAACTTCTCAACCGCGATGAATGCGCAGAGTGCCTCGTCAAGCCTGCCCGATTTTGCCTCCTCAGGCACCTCCTCTGCGAACTTTGTTGGCTTCTTCGCCTCGAACTCTATGAAGTCTGAATGTATCAGAAGTAATTGCAATAGTATCACCCGATACGGATGGGAGGATGGCCTGTCAGTAAGTAAACCTTTCGATGGCCATGCAAGAGCATCGCCTGAGTGGCGGCACGCAAAAATGTGAAGCTATCTTCAGCGCATCTCGAGCATGCATGGATGGCAATGCTGTGATTTGTAATTATGAGATCAAGACCTGCAGCACATCGACTGGGCCAGAGGTTCTCTGCAACGCCGCCAGTTGATCTACAGAAACTGATATTCGGAGCGCCTGAAACTGCTGGTTACATCCCGTCCTGGCCTGGGGATCGGACCAGACATTCGGGGCTGCAGTTTGTCGGTTTCCGGTAATTCGACCGCCGGAACAATCTGATATAGAAAATCACAAAAAATTTTTATAACATAAAATTTAAGTGTATGTCATGCTATCGTGGAAAACGCTCTTTCCTCTTTTCTTGCTCCTGCTCTCAGGCGGGCTGGCCGAGGAGTGGACTGAAGGGCAGATCGAGGGAGATATTCCGATTTCAGGGGATGTCTCGTATGCGCGGGATGTGAGCAGTGGACAGCCCTCCGGCGACTCCGCCCCAGAGGCGCTCATGAGCTTTGATCTGGAGGAGAATCAGCCTCAGGCTGTCTACTTCGGCACCAAAGAGGTGAGCTTCTCCTCATACAGATCAATGATATCGGGCGCGAACACTCTGTGGATAGCAGACGGCCGTGCCTGGAGGCAGTACACGACCTGCCCGCTGGGCGACACGGTCTCACTGGTTGCGACAACACCTTATGCGGGACCTGGAGACCTCATCGAGATATACCCGAGCGGGAGCACGGACACCAGGAGGTACTGGTTCAGCACATACAGCTATCTGAGATTCTATGGCGATACACCGGGCCGGCACATACTGCTCTTTGTGAAGGACAATCTACCGAGCAATGCTGTGATCATCGACGTAACAGGCGGCAGATATGTTCCTCCGGATTACGCAGGACTTGCCCTGATCACCGTGACATCAGGCACGCTCAGAGGGTTTGATGTTTTTGTGGATGATACATACCGATACAGAGACGTAGATGATGGGTTGATCGATGGCACCATCAGCTTCACGGTTCTGGGCAACATGAACCACAAGATCGCGGTCCTCAAGGGCGGCTACAGCTACGTACAGACAAGATACTTCGCCGCAGGAAGGTCGTACACGCTGAGGATTTGATCTGAGTCCAGGTGATCACCAGGAAAGCACGACGAAACGCATCTGCAACCATCCATCACTTTAGATCTGAATTGAGATGTCACCCGGTGGGCGCATCAGAGCGCGCCGGGGATGAACTTTTATATCCACAGCAGATAACTTTGTGATCGATATGCCAACATGTGGAGACTGCAGGTTCTACCAGCCCATTGATAAGAATAAGGGTATGTGCACCACGTTGGGGAACGAGACCCAGGCGGGCAGGGACTCTGACCGGTGCCCTATGAGGATGTTCCAGCCGAAGCGCTGATCTCTTTTAGTGCTCTGCTTGATGGCACAGGTCAAAGAGATAGCGCTGCTGATCTCTTTGAATCACACCTCCCTGCGCTTGCGTGGCATCTCGATGCGCTTGAGCTCCAGCGTCGCCTTCACAATCTCATCTATCATCGCATCCAGCCCCTCCAGGAACGGGCCGGTTGCAGAAGTGGTGATCGCCCCCGGAGCGGAGGCAGCTATGAGCCCCTCCTGCTCCAGGACCCTGAGAGAGTAGCGCACCTTGTGGCTCGGTATCTTCGTCTCCTCTGCCAGCTTGAGTATGCCTATGGGCTCGTTCTCCACCACACACTTCAGGATCGTCAGATGCCTCTTGAGCATCTCAAGCTCGCTGGTCACCCTCTCTGCCAACATCAATCTTCACGTCCTTTGACTCAGTACCGTGCGCGCCTGCTCAGGAAGTCGATCCCGTGCTTCGATACCACGCGCCTTCCCTCGTCCCTGCCGAGTATCTGCGGGGAAGAGACGCCGGTCACAACAAGCATTGTTCTTATCGTGCCCTTGAGCTCAGGATCGATCTGAGCGCCCCATATGATCCTCGCATCGGGGTTGATCCTGCTGTAGACCTCCTCGACGACCATCTCCGCATCCGCAATGGTCATGTCCGGCCCGCCAACAACATTGACAAGCGCAGACGTCGCACCGGAGACGTCCACATCAAGCAGCGGGCTGCGCAGAGCCCTCATCACAGAGTCCCTGGCCCTCTCCTCCCCATCTGCCTCTCCGAGGCCTATCATCGCCACGCCGCCATGGGACATTACAGTTTTGACATCCGCGAAGTCGAGGTTGATCAGCCCGGGCCTGGTGATCAGCTCCGTTATCCCCTTCACGGATCTCATCAGGACCTCGTCCGCCACCTTGAATGCCGCCTGCAGCGGCAGGTTTGGCGCGACCTCGAGGAGCTTGTCGTTCGGAACGACTATGACGGTGTCAGCAGATTCCCTCAGCCTCTTCAGGCCGGCCTCGGCGTTCGCCATCCTTATCGAGCCCTCCGCGCTGAAGGGAAGCGTCACTATCGCTATGGTGAGCGCGCCAGCCTCCCTGGCAGCCTCAGCGACCACGGGCGACGCACCTGTGCCTGTTCCCCCACCGAGGCCGCATGTTATGAAAACCATGTCAGCGCCCTGAACAGCCGCCTTTATCTGCTCGATATCCTCCTGAGCGGCCTCCTCCCCGATGGCAGGCAGGCTCCCGGCTCCCAGGCCTCTGGTCGTCCTTCTGCCGATCAGGAACCTCCGGTCAGCGTTGATGTGGAGAAGGTGCTGGGCGTCTGTGTTTATCGCGTACAGCTCAGCCCCCTGGATGCCGGCCTCAGATAGCCTGTCTATGGTGTTGGATCCCCCTCCACCGCAGCCTATCACCCTTATGACTGTGGTGAGACCCTCGAGGATCGAGACCAGATCCTCATCTGTGGCACTTGTGGGCTCCGCCCTTCCCTCCCGCTCGGCCCTGCTCAGGGCCTCGTCGATTATGGACTTCATGCCATCCCCTCTACATGCTTATTTGGTTTTACTGCGCAATTAGTATATAGATTTTTTGATAGTGAGGCAGTGATTACACAGATAATATATCTCGGTGCCATTTAACAGTATCCTGCTGATGCATAGTCAGACCATCATAGATCAGATTATAATTTTAATCTGTAATCAAAATGCGTGTCATGCGAATGCCTGTCTGGGTCTTGATCAACCTCTCTGTTTATTGCATGTGATCGGTCCTGTGGATTGATGCAGTCTGAAGCTAAGCCCCGCGCGCCTCCGCACTCCTGAGCTCCTTGAGCCGCTCTATCTGGCGCATTGTCCCCTCAATGTCCTGCAGCTTCTGATCCTCCAGGTAATTTATTATCTCGTCGATGCTCTTCTCGAGCCTGTATATCCTGTAGGGCCTGCCCTTCCCCGGGTTCTTCTCGTCCCTCTCGGAGATCCATCCCAGCTCCCGGAGCTCTCGCATGGCGATGCTCACCTCTGGCTGCCTCAGATCGGAGTTCGTCTCTATGTCCCTCGATGTCGCCTCGACAACCCCTGCGAGATATGTGAGAACCTTGGCAACATTTCTCCTGAATCCAAGCTCCATCAGTATGGAATAAAACTCCTCCTGCTCATCGCTGGGATCGGGCAGTGGTACCTTCTTCAACCCCATCACCACAGGAGATACAAGATTGTTCAATATATATATGTTTCGTGGAAATTAATTGTAATGCGCGCTGGATGCTTTTGTGGTCGATCCACAGCAGAAGGAAAACCTATATCTCCCTTAGCTTAATAGTGGAGCCAGGTGTTCATAGTTGCCCACAGATAACGATCCCATTCTGGTCACATGTGGTCTGCCCTATGCGAACGGCCCGGCCCACATAGGACATCTGAGAACGTATGTTCCGGCGGATATATTCGTGAGAGCTCTGAGGAGGATGGGCCACGACGTCCTCTTCATCTGCGGATCAGACGCCCATGGCACTCCCATAGTGGTCAATGCCGAATCGAAGGGCATGAGCCCCAGGGAGCTTGTGGAGTTCTACCACAAACACTTCGAGGATGTCTTCAGGAGCATCAACGTCAGGTTCGACTACTTCGGATGTACAGATGACCCGTCGAATCATCACAGGACTCAGGAGATCGTGAGGGCTCTGATGGACAGGGGGCATGTTTATCCCAGAGAGATCGAGCTGGCGTACTGTCCGAGATGCGAGCGGTTCCTCCCCGACAGATACGTTGAGGGAATATGCCCGTACTGCGGTGTGCCAGCGAGAGGTGACGAGTGCGATCAGGGCTGCGGGAGGCACCTGGAGCCAGGGGAGATAAAGGAGGCGGTATGCAAGATATGCGGCTCCAGGGCTGAGTACAGGAAGCAGACGCACTACTTCTTCAGGCTCTCAGCATTCAGGGACTTCCTTCTCGATTACCTCCAGAGGCTCGGCGGCACCGCAAGCGCGAGAAATTACGCTCTTGAATGGGTCCGACAGGAGCTGAAGGACTGGTGCATAACAAGAAACATGAGCTGGGGCGTCAAATTTCCGGGAAGCGAGGATCTCGTCGTTTACGTCTGGGTAGATGCGCCCATCGGTTATATCTCATTCACAGAGGAGTGGTGCAGATCGCATGACGTGCCGTGGGAGAGGTACTGGCGCGGGAAGAGCCGCATAATCCACTTCATAGGCGGGGATATCATATATCATCACTGCATCTTCTGGCCAGCCATGCTCGAGGGCGCTGGCTACACTCTTCCGAGCGATGTCGTCGCGAGCGGAATGCTCAAGATCGACGACAAGAAGTTCTCGAAGAGCCGCGGATATGTCGTCTGGGTGAAGGACGACTATATCGATCAGGGTCTTGAGCCCGATTATCTCAGGTACTATCTTGCAAGCTATACATCTCACACAAAGGAGGTGAACTTCTCCTGGAAGATCCTGCAGGAGAAGGTAAATACAGAGCTCGTGGGCGCCTTCGGCAATTTCCTGAACAGGGCGATAACCTTCGCGGTGAAGAACTTCGACGGGAAGGTCCCTGAGGGTGAGCTGGACCCTGAGGTCATGAAGAGAATAGAGAGGAGTGTCGATGAGGTATCTTCATCGCTTATGGAATATGAGTTCAAGAGGGCCTCTGATGCTGTTCTGTCTCTGGCAGATTACGCGAACACATACTTCCAGTCGCATGAGCCGTGGAAACTGATACGCTCAGATCGAAGGGCAGCTGGATCTGTGCTCAGAAACTGTCTCCAGATGGCGAAGGCGATGATCATACTCATGGAGCCGTTCATGCCGTCCAAGATGGCGGTCGCCTGGAGCCAGCTCGGGATGGATTCTCTCGATAATATACAGTTCAGAGATGCGGCTCAGCCCATACCAGAGGGTCAGGCTCTGGGCACCCCGAAGATACTATTCAGCAGGATGGAAGACTCAACAGTGAAGAAGCTAGAGGAGATCTTCAGGGAGCGCATCCGCAGGGCAGAGGGGGCTGAGGAGAAGGTGGAGGAGAAACCAATGATATCGTTCGACCAGTTCAAGGCGCTTGACCTGAGGGCTGGCACGGTTCTTGAGGCAGAGCGGATAAAGGGATCGGATAAGCTTCTCAGGCTCATTGTCGACATAGGCGAGAGGCGCCAGATCGTGGCTGGAATCGCGAAGATGTACAGCCCTGATGAGCTCGTGGGCAGGCAGGTGGTGGTTGTCGCAAACCTTGAGCCTGTGAAGATATTTGGCGTGGAGTCGAGGGGGATGCTGCTTGCGGCAGACATAAATGGAAATGCTGTGCTTCTCAGGCCTGATAGAGAGGTTCCACCCGGATCCGGGATCAGGTAATTCGCTGAGGTGTTGAAGGATGCTTGAGGTCGAGGGAGTCTGCAAGACATACGATGTGAAGGGGCGGAAGGTTCTCGCTCTGAAGGATGTCAGCTTCACCGCAAATGAGGGTGAGATCCTGGGAATCGTCGGGAAGAGCGGCGGTGGCAAGAGCACCCTCATGAGGATACTCAGAGGCATAGAGGATTTCGATGCTGGCAGGATCGTCATAGACGGCCTCGAGATCACCCCTGAGTCCGGTGAGGACGTCAGGATGCAGCAGCGGAGGATAACAGCGATACACCTCCAGCGTGAGTTCGGCCTGTGGACAGAATCCGCGATAAAGAACGTCGTTAGGCGAGTGTACTCGAGGGAGACAGGCTACGAGGCTCTGCCGATACCAGAGGACGCCAGATACGATGAGTACTACGAGGAGGCGAAGGGATTCCTGGAGCTTGTGGGACTGGGGCACAAGGCGAACCATCTCGCGACGATTCTGAGCGGCGGAGAGAAGCAGAGGCTTCTGATAGCGAGACAGCTTGCGAAAAAGCCGAGGCTGCTTCTGCTCGATGAGCCTGCCACAATGGCCTGTCCAAAAACTAAGCAGGAGGTCCTGGATACAATAAAGAAGGTGAACGAGGAGCTCGGCCTGACAACGCTTGTTGTATCGCACCTCCCGGAGATACACAGATACCTCGCAGATCGTCTCATATGGCTTGACGGCGGATCGATCAAAACGATCGGCGAGCCGTCTGAGGTCCTCAGGATGTTTCTCTCCAAGATCGGTCCGGCAGTGCCACTTCCGCGCAGGCCGGAGCGGCCTGAGCCGGAGATACTGGTGAGGCGTCTATTCAAGAGGAACTATCTCGTTGGAACAGGCGAGGTTCTCAGGATCTCAAACCTGAGGCTGAACATAAACAGGGGCGAGACCACAGCCATAATAGGATCGAGCGGCGCAGGCAAGACCACGCTGCTCACGATGATCGAGGGCCTCAGGATGCCGGATGATGGCCATATCTATTACAGGCACGAGGACGGCTGGGTCGACATAACCACATACTCGCCAACAAGAATGGAGATCAGGAGAAAGCTGGGCATAATGTACCAGGAGTTCGCCCTGATGCCCCACGAGACAATCCTGGAGCAGATAGCGTACAAGCTAGGAGTCAAGGGACAGCATGTGATCGAGTATGCGAGGGAGGTCGCCACAGAGATAGGGATCAGCGATCGCGTCCTGGATATGCTCTACACGCTCACAGATATGCGTGAGGACGAGGCGAAGGCGGTTCTCGAGAAGCTGGGCCTGAGCAGGGATGTGCTATCGGAGCTCTTCCCGAAGTTTCCGGACACAGAGGCGAGGAGATTCGCGGAGCCGATATTCAGGATAATGGATCTCGATACCGCGGTACTGGACAAGTACCCTGAGCAGCTGAGCGGGGGGGAGAGCGTCAGGGCATCGCTCGCGATACTGCTAGCTGCGAATCCGAGCATACTGATACTGGATGAGCCCTTCGGGGATATAGATCCCATAACTCTGAGAGATGTTGCAAACGCCATGAAGAGGATCCAGGCGAGGTACGGCACAACCATAATCATCGTCAGCCACCATGTGGATCTTGTGAGGGAGGTCGCACACCGCGCGATACTCTTCGAGAGCGGGGAGATAATCGCGGATGGGGATCCTGCAGAGGTATGCGACCTCTTCGTCGACAGATGCGGCGCCGAGTACCTGAAGGAGCATTGAGGAAGCACAGATTGGCAAAAGAGGGTGTCGGATGGACGATCAGCTCGAGGAGATCTTCAGGCAGGTCTCGGATCGGATAAGCATCGAGGACTTCGAGTCCAGGGTTAACGAGAAGGTCTCCCTCATGGGCGGATTGTGTGATCCTCTGACGGCAGCCATGCTCGTCGCACATGAGCTCGGGGCTGGCGAGATCCTGACCAAGATAAAGGATATCCGTCCAGAGTCAGGTGCGGTCACGTTCATCGGCAGGGTGATTCAGATCTCGGAGGTGAGGGAGTTCAGCCGGTCGGATGGCTCCACTGGCAGGGTCGCATCTCTCACCATGGGCGACGAGACCGGGATGATAAAGGTGACACTCTGGGATGATGCGACTGATCTGATAACATCCGGGGATATCAGGGTCGACCAGTGCCTCAAGGTCAGAGGCTTCCCCAGGCTCGGAAGATCCGGGACTGAGATAAGCATCGGTAGAGGCTGCAGCATCCAGGAGGCTGACAGGGACATAAAGGTCAGGGTCGAGCCCATGAAGATCGCGGAGATAAAGCCAGATATTGGCGAGATCAGCATAATCGCGAAGGTCATCGACCCGGGAGAGGCGAGGGAGTTCATAAGAAAGGACGGCTCGAGTGGCCTCGTCAGAAGCATGCTCCTCGGAGATGAGACCGGGAGCATCAGCATCACCCTCTGGGACGATCATGCGCGCATCGATATTTCGGAGGGCGATGTTCTCGAGATCGTAAACTGCAGCTCCAGGGAGAGATACGGATTCATCGAGCTCCAGACCAGCAGGTACACTCTGATAAGAAAGAGCTCCTCAGAGGTTCAGTACAATGAGCGCTTCACGCCTATCGCAGATCTCAGGGCTGGAGAGGTGTGCAACATAGCCGGGTACCTGACCGGGATCGGCGAGCTCAGGGAGTTTCAAAGAGTGGATGGCACGAAGGGGCATGTCACAAGCATAAACGTCACAGATGAGACGGGACGCGTGAGGGTCTCTCTCTGGGGGGATCTTCACCGTTTGCTGGAGAATGCGGATCTCGGCTACAGGGTCGAGATAATGGGCGGACAGGTCAAGAACGGCTGGAATGGCGAGCTGGAGATCAGCTGCGGCCGGAGGAGCAGGATCACTTTCGCGCCGCCTGGATAAACGTGTTATATTCATAAGGGGTAGGAAGCACAGATGAAGCTATTGGAGGATTTGCCCGGTGTTGGGCCTGCCACCGCGGAGAAGCTCAGGGAGGCGGGGTTTACAACAATAGAGGCTGTAGCAGTCGCCTCTCCGGGGGAGCTTGTTGCAGCAGCCGAGGTTGGCGAGGCCACCGCTGCGAAGATAATCGCTGCAGCGAGGGAGGCCGCAGATATCGGAGGGTTCGAGACCGGCGACCAGGTTCTGGAGCGCAGGAAGCTCGTCGGCAAGATCACAACAGGCAGCAGGAACTTCGACGAGCTTCTCGGAGGCGGCATGGAGACCCAGGCGATAGTGGAGCTCTACGGCGAGTTCGGCTCTGGCAAGACCCAGGTGGCGCACCAGCTCGCTGTGAACGTCCAGCTCCCGCCTGAGCTCGGCGGTTTGAACGGGTCTGCGATCATCATAGACACCGAGAACACATTCAGGCCTGAGAGGATATCGCAGATGGTCATGGGGCTCAGGGCGATAGCAGATCGCGATTGGCGGCCTGAGGATTTCCTGAAGAACATACATGTCGCGAGGGCCTACAACTCGAACCATCAGATTCTGCTGGCTGAGAGCGCAATGGAGCTTGCAGAGAGCCTCAGGGAGACCGAACACCCTGTGAGGCTATTGATAGTCGATTCTGTGACAGCTCACTTCAGGGCTGAGTACGTCGGCCGCGGCACTCTTGCTGACAGGCAGCAGAAGCTCAACAAGCATCTCCACGACCTCATGAGATTTGCGGATCTGAACAACGCGCTGATACTTGTCACAAACCAGGTGATGGCAAAGCCAGACACTTTCTTCGGCGACCCCACGAAGCCTGTTGGAGGCCATGTGCTCGGCCACACCGCTACCTTCAGGGTGTATCTCAGAAAGTCGAAGGGAGACAAGCGGATAGCCAGGCTCGTCGACTCGCCGAACCTGCCTGACGGCGAAGCGGTCTTCTCCGTGACGATGGAGGGTCTCAGGGATTGATTGAGGCAGTTGCCGTTGACATCGACGGCACGCTCACAGATGAGAGAAGGGTTCTGAGCCCGGTGTCTGTCAGCGTCATCAGGGAGCTTGAGGTGCCTGTGATACTCGTGACAGGCAACACCCACTGCTTCACCAGAGCTGCTGCGGTGCTCTTTGGGGTGAGAAACTTCGTCGCAGAGAACGGCGGCGTGATCTCCTCGGATGACAGAATAGAGATCGTTGGAGACAGAAAAATATGCGACGAGGCGTATGAGCATCTCAAAGAGAGGTTCGGCATAAAAAAATTTGATTCTAGGTACCGTCTCACGGATCTCGTGCTCATCCGCGGTTTTGATGTGGATGCAGCCTCCAGGTATCTGGAGTCGCTGAACATACCTGTAGATCTTGTCGATACCGGTTTTGCCATTCACATAAAGAACAGGGGGATAACAAAGGGCACAGGTCTCAGGAGGATCTCTGAGATACTGGGGATTCCAGCTAAAAGCATCGCAGCCATCGGCGACAGCCCGAGCGACATACCGATGATGGAGATCTCAGGATTTCCGGCAGCTGTCGGCAATGCGCATCCATCTGTCAAATCAGCAGCGATGTACGTTGCAGAGCTCCCCTTCGGTGAGGGGTTCGCTGAGATAATCGATCACATGCGCGCCTCAGGCATGATTTAATGCGGATCGCCTCTCCATCCGCACAGGTGCGCACTCAAAGCGCTGTGTGGTCGAGGGAAACATTCCAGATCGGGCTGGGATTTTGAAATCATTCATGAGATGCCTTCACTATCTCGGCCCAGTGCCTCTCGCAGACCGCCCACCAGCCCAGTGTCTTCTTCGCCACCTCCCTGGCTGCAGGGCAGAAGGAGTCGACAGCGAGGTTGAAAGGCATATCCCTGAGCGGTGGATGGAGGGGATATAGCCTGCAGGTCAGCGGCCTGACCTCGTAGATCCTGCAGCCCTCATTCCTGTCGTAGAAGGGGCAGGGCTGCTTCAGTATCCATGTCCCATCCTCGCCCTTCCTGCACATCGATCTGAGACGCTTCTTCGAGCCCAGAAACTCCGCGATCCTCCTTATATCCCCCTCCTCAAGCACCAGACCTGCGCCTGGGGTGTAGCAGCACCTTCCGCATCTCCTGCACTCGAAGATCTCCCAGAAGAGCTCCACGCCCCCGCACGTCTCAGCGAAACCCCTGTCCCGGGCGGGTATCGGCAGGGCTATATCGAATGATACCCTCTCTCCGAGATCTATCTTCCTCTGCTCCTCCTCCCTGCTGGACCAGTGATCTTTGAGAAAAGAGAGATGCTCTACGCGCCTCTTCTCTTCGAGGCAGATGGGAGAAATAAACCTGTGGCAGAGCCACTTGACGTCAAATGCGCTGCGCACCTTCACTGGAGGGAGCTTCATCGCAGCCTGTGTATTCCCAGGGAACTATGTATACCTTGTCTCCCTCGCGTCTGCCCTTCACGAGCTGGCAGTGCCGCAGGATCGCGATCTCGTTCTCCAGCTTCTGCGGGGTCAGCCCCAGCTCTGCCTGAAGCTCCTCCCGCGTGAGCTTTCTCGAGCACACCAGATTGTACAGTTTCTTCTGGATCTCTGTGAGGCCTTCATCTCCCTTGAGCCCGTGCATCTTCCTGAATGTCCTCGCTGAGTACTCGCCCCATGGATCGCACACGCGTATCCTGTGGCTCGCCTCGATATAGCAGTCCTCGCAGAGAGTCTCTCCATCATGTACGTACACATCGTCCTCCCCAAGATCCCGACCGCACATCTGGCATCTCATGTGATTTCAATCTTATTTTCTAGCTTAAAAATGTTACTTAGCATCCTGCGGATCTTCAATTCTGGCCTGATTGGCTGAAGATCCGCACCCTCTTGTGTGTTCTGTTTCAAGAA
>Ga0272448_1003519_pt1 | contig 18568 bp, 29 predicted proteins | sample YNPCB0191_FD_202220 | JGI IMG/M metagenome (GOLD analysis project Ga0272448, IMG submission 202220) | Hot spring sediment microbial communities from Yellowstone National Park, WY, United States - YNP-CB-019-1 | ecosystem: Environmental > Aquatic > Thermal springs > Hot (42-90C) > Sediment... | reverse complement strand
AAAAAGATTTAGCCGAACTGGTTTAGAGATTGATGGAGATTTAAGGGAAGGTTATTGTTCGGAAATAATTGATTTTATTCGCCAAGAAAAAGCCAAAGACCGCCAGAGGTTTATTGAGATTTTGGAAAAAGCGTTAAAAGACAAAATCCTTGATATTACAGATGAATATCGGGGGAGATATTTTGAGAGTGGGGTATCGGTTTTCGTTGGGTACCCTGACAAGATAATAGAAGGGGTTAAAAATCAATCAAAAGATGAAAAATAAAAAAGGTCGCCAAAAATAATTAAAGAAATATGAAAAAAGAAATAAAAAAAGAAATAAAAGAAGATTTATACAATGGAAACCCTCAAAAATATGAAGAAGACCCCGAAAGACTAGAATACGAAGCAGAAACGAAATTAAGAGAGTTAGCAGATAAAGGGAACGAAGAAGCGATTAGAGAATTAAGCGAAAGGGCTTTTTAAGCATAATTAAAAAATGAAAAATAAAAAAATAAAAAGGTTGATGGGGAGTTGTTTACACGGCCGTGTAAACATCGGGGGAAATGAAAATCGTCATTAAACAATTTAATAAACCAACTCACTGGAGCGAAAACAAAGCTTGGATTAACCTCCGCAAGGAGTTTGTGGAGCAAGCTAAAAAGAATAAAGCTTATATTGTTGTTAAACTTCCGCAAGGATATTGTAAACCAGTTGACCCCGATAAACTTTTGAAATACGGCAAGAAAACGGAAGCGGTATTTCTTTATGAGAATAATCCGATGAAACTTTTGGGCGCTTATTTTGAACTTTATCCTCAAGAAACGCAGGAGTGGATAGAATCAGATCCGTATTTTTGGGATAATTTATAATTTGATTATCTTGCGAGAAATGGTTTTAATTTGTTTATATGATATGAATGAAATTTTAAGATTTATTTTAATAATAATTCTTTTTCTTTTATGTTTTAGTTTGTCGATTCTTATTAGGGAAGCGATTTACTCTTGGTTTGAAATTTGGCATGATAAACAGCATTTAAAAAGAAAATGAATTTAGAATTGTTTCGCAAATATCTACGCTCTAATTTTTTTGAGCGGAAATTAAATTATAGATTGGAAAGATTACAAACCGCTGAAGTTAATCCCGTAGAAAGAGTAGCCGTGATAATGGATTGTAAAGACGATGTCTTTACTTTTTTGGATTTATTCGGTGTAGTTTATGAACCTCGTCTTCCCGAAAATTCAGATGTCCCGTTTTTTTTATTTGGTTATCAGAAAGATGTCTTATTAAGAGTAATGGATGCCGAACAAAAAGGTGAAGATTTGTTAATAGAAAAAACCAGAGATATGGGGGTAACTTGGTTAATAATTTGGTATATGCTTTGGCGGTGGCTTTTTGCTGAAAGATGGTATGGTTTAATTGGCTCAAGAAAAGAGGAGGCGGTTGATGATAGCGGACGGACGCCTCAATCTCTATTTGGGAAACTTCGTTATGCTTATTATTCTCTACCCGTTTGGATAAGACCAGTTAAGTTTAGAAAATCGGAACACGATATTCATTTGAAATTTATCAATCCAGACAAAATGAACTTTATTGCTGGTGAAAGTGCTAATCCTGATTTTGGGAGGCAGTATCGTGCTTCATTTTTGGCGATGGATGAGTTATTTTTTTGGAAATTTGCCAGAGAAAGTTGGCGTTCAAGTACTGATACCTCTCCTTGTCGTGTGGCTGTTTCAACCGCTAAACCTTGTGCTTTCGCTCGGACATTAAGAGAAAGTTTTAATAAACAAGGAAAACTTCTTACTCTTACCTGGGATTTACATCCATTTAAAGACGAGGAATGGTTCAAAAAAGAACAAGAAAGACGGAGTGCTGATCCCCTTTCTGTGGGGGCGGAATTAGAAATTCAATACTTTTCTGATCCAACGCTTGCTTATTATCCAGAAGTCTTAAATTGTCCCATAAGAAATATAGAGTATAATCCTAATTTACCTCTTTATCTTGGGCTTGATTTTGGAAGCCGAGATAAAAGTGCTATCGTTTATTTCCAGAAAGATAATACCAACTTTTATTGTATAGATGGCATAGAAAAAAATAATAAGCCATTAAGTTGGTATTATCCTTTCTTGAAACAAGGAATTGATTTTGATAAACAGGATACTTACGAATTAGAAAACAAGTTCACGAAAGAAAAATTTACTCTTAAGAAGAGCGATTATCTTTCTTTTGAACTTGATTTAATTAAGAGATTTAATTCGTGGAAGCAACCAGTAATGTATTGTGGGGAGGCGGCTCATCGTCAGAAAATGATTAAATCAAATACTTCTATCTTTCAGGAACTTGCTGGTATTGGTATTTTCTTGCGAATAAATGATTTGGCAATATCTCATAGCGTAAGAAGAACCGCCACTAAGAAAATGCTTACCAGAACTATTTTTGCCGAGAATAGCGGAGCATTAGATGTTTACGATGCTTTAGCAAATTCTACTTATCCAAAGTCAAGAGAAACTTCCACCAATCCAGAAAGTTTAGACAAACCTTTACACGATGAGAATGCTGACTTCCGAGCCGCCGTTGAAAATCTTGCTGTTAATTTAATTGCTGATAGTTCCACCACGAAAGTGATAGAATACAGAAGAAGAAAATAATTATTTTTCTTCTGTTAATTTTTCGTTTATCAATTTAGATAATTTTTTGTTGTATTCTATTATTGCGTGTGGATTAAATGTAATAAATTCTACAAATTTTTCAGGAGAAATTTCTAATAATTTAAGAATTGCAATCATTGTATTCCTTTCACCATCTCGTGAATTTACAAGATATTCTACCACTTTTTCTAATCTATCAATTCCTAAAATCTTTTTAATGAGTTTAATCATGGTTTTGTAATGATATTAAACGACCTTTAGTCAAAAGTAATAGCAATTAGACACGCCAGCCCATAAATGGCAATGAACGCCAAGATAGACAGAACAATATCAAACCATTGTCTATTTTGCCATTCGTATTTAGCAGGTGTGTCTGGGATTAGAACTCTTTTTTGAAAAAGTTCTCTTATTTTCATAGATTAAATTTGATTTTTATTTTTAGCCGACCTTTTCATTCGTCGCCAAACCGCTGACTTATCTATTGTCAGTTCTTTGGCTAATCTGTAAACAGAAATTTTATTTTTTACCGCTAAATTAAATAGATAAAGTAATTCATTTCTTGTTTTAATAAACCTTTTATAGGTTCTTTTAATTCTTTTTATCAATTCTTTTTGTTTTTTTGTGGGTTCTTTTTTCATATTTTTATTCATTAAGATATTCACCGCAATCTTCGCAAAATATCACTTCATCGCTATCGCCGACATAATACTCTGCCAAATCTACATCCTCCTGATCATTTATCCAATCCCAACCCTGCGGTATTTCATATCTTTCTTTTTTTGTAATAATTATGTTTTTGTGTTTGCACATGTTATTATCTAATAGTTTTATCCGACCTTTAATAAATTTTTTCTATCAATTTTTCTGGTAAAAAAAGTATTCCCCCGCACTCTGGGCAAGTCCAATCCTCAAAATCGCCTCCTTCCACACCTTTCATTTCCCAATTTTTGCTATCAAAATCATATTCATAAACAAGCGATGCTGTTTCCCATCTATTGATGCTTTCTTGTTTATTTCCGCAATGCGGACAAATAAACCAATTTTTACCAAATTCTTTTACTTTTTTTGCAATCATAGATTTATGTTTTGTTTTTATCCGACCTTTTGAAACGCTAAGTTAAGCGACCTGTCTTGAGGTATTGTTTTATATGCTTCTCTATATTGAAATAAAATAACTAACTGATATCGCTAACCCCTTTTTGATGTTTCTACCATTTAAGAATTTCTTTTTTTGTTTTTATAGTTGTTTACACGAAGTGTAATGATGCCGTCTTCTATCTATTTGTATGTGATGTATAAGTATGGAAGCCCAACTCTCTATTGTAAGAGAACATTCCATAACCATAATCCCAATACAAGTTGCTATATCTAATGCCGTTTCTTTCTTGAAAATTCCCAAATGTTTTTATCTTGAAGCCAGGATAGACCAAAACTATTTTTGAAAATCCTCCTACTTTTTTAATGAAATCGTCAATTTTATCTGCTGGAAGCCGAGATAATGCCTTTGCTAATACATAAGTATCACTTATGTTTTTATCAAAATGGACACCTTTTGATTGTAGGAAGTGATAAAGTATTTCGTAATTTCCTATATGTCCGTTATGAACTAAAAGCAATTTACTGCTTCCTTGTAGTTTATTTTTGCCATAAACAGGAAAGGGATGCGTCAATTCTGGGACGACTTCGCCAACCGATGCCAACCTGAAATGACAAATATGGGGAGTATCAATCTTTTCATAAATCTCAAAAAATCTTTTAAGCTTCATTATCCCTTTAATGTAAGTTGCTTTACCGTCCTTGTCATAATAGACAATACCTGCTCCGTTTGGGTTATGCTCCCATATTTTCCTAATATCCGATTTTTCTAATTTTTTGTCTTTGTTGATGGTAATAACGCACATTTTATGATATTTTTATTAAATACCGACCTTTTTTCATCTCTTTATATGAGATGAGGTTTTTAACTTCGTGAATTTCGTAAACCAATGATTGCTGAATAATTCCCGTTTGATAGACAATACTTTTGCTGTATAGTTGCCTATTTAGTTGTTTTTGTATTAGTTTATTGACTGTTGCAATAAACCAATCCAGCATTGCCTCGTATTCTTTATACGAAGAACAATGCGGAAAAATTCTAAATTCAGTCGTTTTCTGGGGTTCATCCAACGACATAAAGTTAATAGCCGCATATCTATTGCCAAATCCTTGTCTTTGTAGTTGAGCCATAACTCTACGAGATATCATCGTGGAACGACAAAATCTGTTATTCAGCCGTGATAAAAACCTATCATTATTTTGATAATTCTTTTTGTATTCTTTGATAAACTGTTGATAGAATGAGGGGATTTGCAGAAGGGGGATTAGTTTTTCGTCTATGCGGATATGAATATGATTTCCGCAAGTGTCATCTTGGGTAAATCCATTCTCAAAACATACTTTGACAAATTTTTTAACTTTTGTAATATCAGTATGCCAGAATTTCAATTCTGCATTAGGAATATCACACCCGCATACATCTACGGATCCATCTCGTCCTACATCGTAATAAGCATCTAATTGATTATTTTCTACAAAGTGAGTTATTATATCTAATACCTCCCTATTGCATCCGCCTTCTAATTCTACCCCCAGCGATTTGATGTAATTTTTGACCATATTTATTGAGTAGGTATAATGTTAATTTCAGCGGTTGTTATCGTTGATAATAACTTTTCAATCGCAGTTGCAATTTTTTCTGCAATAAGGTTGATTTCAACGATATTGAGGTATTTTGGCAGCGGTATTTTTACCTTGTTATTTTCTGGTATAATTCGCAATACGCCTAAATTAACGTATCCATAATCAAGGATTATTTCTTTATTGATATCATTTAGGATGTCGTTCATATCGTGGAGATAATCCTTCAATTCATCATCGTTGAGGCGATAGATTTTGCCTTTTATGTTTTTGCCAAATAATTTTTGGGCTTCTACCAGTTCAAGTCCTACCTCTTTGTAAATTTTTTCTATCTTTTGCCATTCGTTATTTTCGTAATTTATAATTAAGAATGGCTTTTTATTTTCTGTAATAAGTTTTAATTTCATTTTTTTTGTTTTTATTTTCTGGCTATGTGGTAGCCACCCCGACCTTTTATATATACCATGAAATTTTAAAATAGCCTTTTAACCGCTTAAAACCTAATCTAAAATAGCCCCGTTAGGGACTATTTCAGGTTGAATAATGGCTCAAAGCGGATCGCTTGCCTCGCCCCGATTATGTCTAAATTGAGCCGCCTGCAAAAGTTTTGATGCTTTACGATCAAGGACGGCTGATTATGGCGGTATTGTATAGACACCAGATAAACCCGCCCTGTTCTTATATTCTTAATTACCGCTTCGTTGTTTTCTTTTTGTATTACTTTTAAGACCTTTGATGCTTTAACTTGTGAGGCGAGCACTGGCGAAGTCATCCATAGTATCGCTTCAAGCACTGATAATTGCTTGTTGTTCATATTATTTAAAGTTGTAAATGTTCCGACCTTTTCTATATATAACACGAGAATGAAAAATAGCCTCTCAAAAGAGAGGGGAAAAGAAGAAAAAAGAAAGGAAAATAAAAGAAAAAGAGAGGAAAAAAAGAGGGAAAGAGAGAGGGAAGAATAGACTTCCTGTAGTATTTAAAACCTTATCTTACCTACTCAAAATCAATAAAAAACCGCCTAAAATCTACTTATCAGCCCATTTTTGCTGTCGCAGAATATACAATTTGCGACAGAAGCACTTCACAAGCAAGCAAAAAAGCAAAGGGAAAAAGCGGATAGAAGGGGGAATGTTTGGGGTTTTGGTCTGGCGGAGGAGCTATCCCCCTCTCCCTATATGAGACATTATCTCCCTTGTTGACAAACATTCCATTAATAAGTATTCTATTTAGCGAAGCATCTTGAAGTATCTTGATAAATGCTTTAAGGTATTTTAATGTTATTGACATATTATTGACAAATGTTATTTTGTGGCTTACTCTTATAAAGATGGAACAAATTAAATCTACAGATTTAGTTATTGAAAATCCAAAGGTTTCTAAAAGAGCTGATTCTGATACTGGCTATATTTTTGGTTTAAACGAGGAGCAGATTGTGAAGATTATTTATTTCTTCGGGGCGAGAAAAAATGCCGTGAAAGCGTTAAAAACAGGTTCTGGAAGCAGGCTTGAAAGTTTTACAGATATTGAGCTGAAAACTTTAAAAACAATTCTTGGTTGGTTAGATTTGCTACCGGCTAATGACGACAAAGAGGAATTAAAAAAGGCGTATAAAGCTTTGGTTATTAAGTTTAAAAATATTTTAGATTTTTTAAGAACAAGACCAGCATTTATTACAAAAGAGATTCATGATGCTTTGAAAAGCGGTGGTTATGAAAGGGTTTTGAAAAATGTTATTCTTGTCGTAGATGAAAATAGAAAAGTAGTTCCAAGAGTAGTTGATTCATCTGTTAAGGAAATGATTCCGCCAATTGGAAAAGCGGATAGTTTGTTATGGGAAATTCAAAATGTCGCCTTAGATAAAATTTATACTATTCTTCAGTTTATTTCTCCAAAAGATATTAAGAAAGCAAATTTAGGAATGAAGAGTAAAGCGTTAAGAGATATTTTTTCGATGTATCATATGTCAAAGATTGGAAATAAAAATCCAAATCTTACGTTGTTAAATTTGAAAGTTCAGCTGTCTTCGCAAGAAGAAAAGTTAAAGTCGTATCAGGATTATTTAATTAAAAACAGAGAAAGTTAAAATAAAGAAGGGCATGGAGAAAGAAGTTTTAGGACGTGACCTAATCAAAGAAAATAAAGTAGATGTTTGGTATGATAAAGTTTTTGTCAGACATCTTATTAGAAAGGTTCAAGATATAGATCCTGATATTGGAGCGGTTCTTTATTTAGACCAGAAGCTTATTGTATTTTTTTACAAAAGAATTATAATTTATAAAATTTTAATGAACGAAGAGCAAACAGAAAAAATTCCGTTAGAATATCATCTAGAGCAAATAAGAAAAATTATTAAATTACTGAAGTTGAATTTAATTCCTATTAGAGTTTTAAAAACTGCAAGGTCAAATATTAAAAATTTAAAATTAAATCATGGAAAACGCCTTAACTGAGAAATTAACCGAGAAGAAGGAAAAAATTTTATTAGAACAATTTTATAAACCGCCACGGAATATTCAAGAATTTATTTTTGAGGTTTATGAAAAATATATTAAATGGAGAGCATTAAGAGAACAACCATATAAACAATTTAATAATCAAACCTTAACTAATTACCTTTTAGAAGCCAGAAAGAAGTTTTGGGGTTATTTACCTATTTCTTTTGAACAGGATACTCCTCAATTTTTCTTCCCTGAAACACGAAACGAAATAATTAAGATTTTATCTAAGATAGCCAATTTAAGGTTAAAACCTACATTTGAAGGTGTAGAAAATTTTGATATTATCAAGGCGACTATCTTAAAAGATTTATTTGAGTATTGGCGAAGAGGAGCCAATAGAAAAATAGAAAACTTTTGGCAGTTCCTTTACAATGTGATTAATGGAACGGTTGTCACTTTTATTGCTTATAATTCTCGTGTTAAGAAAGTAAAAAACATTGTTTACCACGACCCTGAAACTGGTGAAACAGAATATGAAGATGATATTAAAGATGAATCAGACGTGAAAGAAACAATTGTTAATTTAGAGGATTTGTATATTCCTAAAATTTGGGAACCAAACATTCAGGAGCAGGAAGAAATAATTTGGCGGACATTAATGAAGTGGTCTGATTTTAGAAATTCATTTAAGGGTTATGAATTTTCTGATTTTGTTGTCCCGGGTTCGCAGTTTGCTGATGCTTCAATTTTTAAAGATTTTATGGCTTATGATGTAAGGGGCGGGGAGTTCGTTGAGGTAATTAAATACTTCAACGCCGCTAAAGACCAATATGCTATTATTGCTAATGGAGTTTTGTTAAATCCTATTAAAAGAAAAGGAAAGCAAGAAATTGCTCCGCTTCCCTGGAATCACAAAAAACTCCCGTTTGCTAAAACCATTTTTGAACCAATTGATGCTACTTTCTTTTATGGAATGCCATTAGCTCAAAAAGTTAAATCGCCCCAAGAAGCGTTGAATAGAATGTGGGAGTTGTTGCTTGATAGAGAAGAGAGAGCAATTGCCGCTCCTATTCTTACCAATGACCCATCAATTGAAATGGGGTTGGAGTATAAAGCAGGACGATTTTATCAGGTTCAAGGAGACCCGAATTCAAATTACCGAGAACTTCAAATTTCTCCCGCTTCAAGTTCTTATTGGAACGCATTAACAACGCTTCAAGGAATTATTCAGAAAACTGGTTCTGGTGGTGTAGGTCCGATAATAGCATCAAGGCAACCTCGTTCCGCTACCGAGAAAAGTTTAGAATCGCAACAACAAAGGGAAACTGCTGGTTTGTATTTCTTATTTTATCAGGATTTGTTAGAACAAAAAGCTTGGTTAGTGATTAAGAATATGATTCAATTCTATACTGCTAGTAAGGTTGAAAAAATTATGGGAGAGAAAAAGTTTAATAAAATTTTATCTTTGGTTGGTGTTAGTTTGTTTGGGGGCGGATTAGGGAATAGAGAAATAAGAATTACTGAACAAATTTCTGAGCCAGAAGAATTAAAGAAAGAATCTTATCTTCGTTCGCTTCTTACAAAAGAAAGAGTTGAAATTATTGAGGTAACGCCAAAGTCCTTGCAACAATTGAATTTTGATATTAAAATTAATTTTGAAACTGAGAATTCACCAGAAACAGAAAGAGCTTTGTATCTTGATTATATAGTAACAATTTGGAAATTATTTGGAAATACCGGATTGCTTTCTCCAAAGAAATCATTATTCAGAATTGCCGAGAAGTTTAATGAAAATCTTTCTGATTTAGTTGAAGATACTGTTTTGGCCGATTATGAAAAAGAAAGATTTGGAGTAACAAGTTCGCAATCCGTTAATCCTACTAATATCCCTCAACCATCTCAGTTGCCAGAAGTAAATCGTTATAATCAAATGATGAGAGGTCGACAATTCGGCATAGAAGGACCAGGAGAAAGAATGATGAACGAAGGTGTAATGCCAGAAAATATTTTGGAAAATACAACAAGATAAATGATTAAATTTTTATTAAAATTTATAAAAACAGAAAAATTATGGGAAGCTCTTTTAGAGAGGGAAAATTTTCAACCAGCCGATTCAATAGAAAGTACAAGTGTTTGGCAAGAAGTATTTTCAAGAGTTCCTTTTTTAAAGGACTGGTTAAGAAAAAGAGAGATGATGATTCTGAAGAACCTTGCCTTTAAAGATAGGACGCCAGATTTTGTTAGAGGTCAGTTAGCAGAAAATCGTTTATATCAATCGTTTGATATTCCAAACGAGACGATTTCAAAGGTCGAAACTAAACAAACTGAGGAATTAATCTCAAAAGATAAATTCCTCAAAGAGTGGAATAAAAATGCCAACAATTCCTAAAAGAGAGTTTTTTAAGAAGTTAATAGAGGGAGTAATGCCGTTTAGTGAAAGCAATATTTCTAGTGGATTAAGTACTGTAAAAAAAATAAAAGAAGGTGCGACAAAAGCATTAAAAAGTGAGACAGCTAAGAACATTATGAAGGCTGGCGCAAAAACATTACTTTATGCAACTACACCGTCAGCTCCGCTATTAAAAGATATTGGTAGAAAAATTACAAAAAATTATAAAAAAGAAATCTAGCCACATTAAACTAGTCATCGTGGTGGTAATAAAAACAACTATGCCTAAAGAATTAGAAAGAAAATTAAAGAAACAAGCATTGAAAAAATTTGGAACAACTAAATCTGAAAGAGCAAGGAAATATATTTATAGGACATTAAGAAAAACAGGTTGGGTTCCTTCCCGTCAAAAAAGGTCGAAAAAAAGAAAGAAAAAATGATTACGACTCATTCTATTGACATTTTTTTAAAAGGAGTTAAAAATAGAAATATGACAAACAGAAAAGGAATATCTTATAAACCACCTAAAAAAATTAATATTACAAAGGTTAAATCATTGAGGTTGAAACCTGTTAGGGTGGGTAGAATTAAAAGTTATTCAATTAATCAACCAAAAAGGTCGAAAATTCAAATACCAAAATTTAAATAAGCATTTAAATAAACATTGAACTGGGTGTCGCCGACCCATTATAAACGGGCGTAGGTTCAATGTTAAACATATAATATGACAGATACATTACAGCAACAAATAGAGGAACTTGAAAAAACAGAACAAGAATTAAAAACAAAACAAGAAGAATTAGAAAAAGTAAAAACTACGGTTGAAGATTATGAAAATAAAAAACAAGCACTTGAAAAAGAGCTTGAGAGAATTACAGCGGATTTAACCGCTAAAAGAGAAGAAAGAAGACAAAAAGATTTAACATTTCAAGAAAAATTTGAAACTGAACAAAGAGAGAAAGCAACAGAAAAGTTCTTCAAAGATTTTGGGTATTCCGACCCCGAAACCCAAAAAAATCTCTTAGAGGTCTTTGAAAGAGTAAAAAGTGGCTCTGTGGACGCCGACTTAATCTATAAAGATTTAGTCAAAGCTCATCTTATTTTGAATCCCGACAAATACATTCAGCTTGAACAAAAAGCTAAAAGTATTGCCGGGAATGTAGATGAGTTTCTAAAGGGCGTTTCAAGTTCAGCTTTTGCCGGACTTTCACATAAAGTTGAAAGCGAGGAGGTTGAACTTACTCCAGAGGATATAGAAGCAATAAAGCTTACTGGAATTTCGGAGCAAGTTTACAAAGACCTTAAAAGAAGGGGCAAAGTTTAAAAGGTCGATTTAGCTAGTTATAGAGAGAAATGTTAAAACCTTTAATAGATTTGCGAACCGCTCAGACACAGCGTGTTCTTTTGGGTAATAGTTTGACTGTAAAAGTTGGCGATGCTGTCACCACAACTCTTGCAAACGGTGTTGCCTATGCAACAAACGCTACTGCTAATGTTGCTGGTGATAAATATCTATTAGGAGTAGTTGTTGGTTTTTCTAAGAAAAATGGTGAGGTCTATCCTACTTACGGACAAGACCCATCTCTTACTCCTAATCAGGTAACTACAGCAACCGACAATACAACAAATGCTCAGGTTCACGCTGTTGTTGTGCCCTTCACTTCCGAAATGGAACTTGAAATGGATTTGAATGCGGAAGCTGGAACTACTACTGGTTCTGACCAACCATTTGTTTATTTCAATTTGGCTGATGCCAGAACTGTAGACGAATCAAGTGCTATTGGTTCAGATAATGCCAGTGCACCATTGCAAATCCTTTCTTTGGGATTAATTGCAGGTTCAACTACAAAGATTAAGGGAAAGGTTGTAAAAGCTCTCTATATGAATAGTCAGTAACATGCCGATGCTTACTCGTGATATTGATATATTGCTCAGGGGAGTCCGAGCAGAATTTGCTTACATAGTTGACCAAGCTGAAAAACAGGTGGCAGCTTATGATGCAAATGTCTATTTGGATGCTACTAATAAAACCGGAGCATTATTCGAGGAAGTGAATGCAATTGGTAGGCAGCGATTGGAATCAATTGCTATTACTGGCGTTTCAGAGCTTTTACCAACTGAAGAGCTTCAGGCATTTCCTGAAACTTCTTATGTCCCTTCCTACGTTACTTCGGTTGAGCCGTACAAATTCTCTCGAAGAGTTAAGGTCTCTAGAGAATCGGTTGAAAGAAGAGATACGATATATCAGAAGGCATTAGATGAGGTTTCCAAGCTTAATTATGCTTGGATGAACACAAGAGCTCGTCACCGCTTTGATAGGTTTAATAAAGCTTTCTCTGTTGTTACAGATAAGCACTTATTCGACTATGGAGACGGCGTTGCTCTTTGTAGTTCTTCCCACCCCGATAAGATTGGTGGAACTCATTCTAATATCGTTACAGCTTCTGATATAAGCACTACCTCGATTGAGTCAATGGTTCTGGTTTTACAGAATCAGGTTGATGATATCGGCGAGCCAATGCCAATGGGTGGCGGGACAAAATATATTGTTGTCCCTCCATCTAAAGTTAGAAAAGCCAAAGAGCAGATTGATTCAGAATGGATTCCTGATTCAGCTAACAACAATGTTAACGTTTGGCGTGGTCAGGGATGGATTTTGGTAACTTCTCCATTCTTGGGTTCTGCTCATGGTGGTTCTGACACAGCTTGGTTCATTGTGGATGGATTGTTCTCGCCATTAAAAGATGTTACTTTCAAGCCAGTTACCAATGAAACTTGGTTTGAAGACGACACTAAGGCGTTTGTTCATGACATTCACTTTGAACATAAGGTAGGTGCGTTTGATTACCGCGGACTTGTAGGTAATCAGGGTCAGTAACGTTCTGAGCAATAAAAATCCTGAATAAAACAGGCGGTTTCTGGCGGGTTCCGAAGGGAGCTATCTCCTTTTGAGGAGTAGTAAGCCCAAAAACCCGCTCTCAACGATAGATTATTTCTTTGTCGTCAAGAAATAATCTTAAGAGAAATGCGGCATCAATTATTGAAGTTCCAGAAGTATAATTCAACTAAAGCGGAAAGGAAGTTTCTGGAACTTCTCAAGAAAAATCACATTCCTTTCCGTGCTAAAGTTAAAATTAAAGGTCGTGAAGTAGATTTTGTAATTGGTAATTATGCTGTTGATATAGATTGTCATAAGCAAGATGTAGAAAAGAATTTAATGTTAAAATCTCTTGGATACGTTCCGATACACTTTACCAATTACGGAATTCGAGATAATTACAAAGAAATAGAACTATGGCTACAAAAACTGGTACAAACTTCTTTGCTCCACAAGGAGCAGCAGTCCAAATCGCTTTAACCGATGAAAATGGATTGGCGGTTTTAGCTAAATGCACAGGGTCGCTTCCTACTACTGCTAATGTTTTTCAGCATGGTTGTATACTGATTAAAGTTGATAGCGGAAGTGGAAGTAAAGCATTGTATGAAAATGTTGGTACTTCTGCTTCACCTTCTTGGAATTTAATTGGAGAAACTACTGCTGGAGAGATTACTCTTTCTAATGGAAAGGTTTTAATTGGTAACGCTTCTAATATTGCTACTGAACAAACAGTTAGTGGCGATATTACAATTACCAACACTGGAGTTGCTACTATTGGTAACGCTAAAGTTAATAAAGCAAAGTTGTCTTATGAAACCGTTACACTGACATTCGAAGAAAGTGATACTACAAAAGATGCTACTATAACGAGTGGTTCAATAATTTTGGGTTGTTATGCTTCCGCTAAAACCGGAACCCCGACCGCTAAATTACTAACCTTATCTATTAGTGATACAACTTTGACTGGGACTCTTGATGCTGCCCCAGGGACAGGAAATAGTATTACTTATACAGTTGTTCTTCTAAAGGCATAATCCTTTAGCCAGTTTTTTGGGGGTTCTGGTAAAAAACCCCTAGAATAAAACCATGAAAATCAAAAATATTACAACTGAAAATTTCCAATTTGAAGGAATAGAAATTCCCGCCGGAGAGATAATAGAAGTTGATAACTTAACGGGTCAAAGATTATTAGCCCTGTATTGGCATAAAAAATTAGAATTAGTGGAAGAAAAAGCAGAAGAAAAACAAGAAGTTATTACTGAACAGCCAAAAGAGGAGGTTATAGAACAACCAAAACAAGAAGAACCCGCTGAACCAAAAGGATTTGTTTGTGATAAGTGTGGCAAAGTATTTGCCAAAAAGGTCGGACTTATTGCCCATCGAAGGTTTTGTAAAAAATAATTATGGAAGTAATTAAATTTGCTGAAGCAACAGAACAAGCAAGTTATACTGCGAGTCCAATTCCAACTACAGAAACGGATGCAATTGTTGTAAAAGGAGCAGACGTTGACCCGTCAAGCGTAATTAGTGTTGGTAACAACACACAGGGAACTCTTTATATTAATTTCACAAAGGGTTCTTTAACTAATTGCACAATTAAATTGTATGGGTCTCCATATGGCAATCCAGCTGATGACCAGTGGTTTACTGAGACAGAAGAAAGCTCAAGTTCGGGGGCTTTAACGCTTAATCCAATTTCTATTGTTTTAACTGATGATACCACAAAGAAAATGTGGCATTTCCCATTGGGTGCTAACCGAGCTTATAAGATTACTGTTAAAGGTAACGGAACCGCTAATACTGGTTCGAGCATATCTCTTGTATTAAGTTTAAGGTCTAACTAATATGGCTGCTTTTTGTAATCGTGGTAGCAAAAGAAAATATGCCGCAAGGTACAGATATAGAAAAAACCGAAGACGCTCTTAAAAAAGATGTGCTTGTTTTTGCTAAGGATTTAAGCGTTATAGTTTCGCAAATTGAAGCAAAAAATAAAGAACTTGAATCTAAAAGAAAAGAAATTGAAATTATTAGAGAAGAGTTGAAAAAAGTAAGAGAATTAAAGGAACCGTTGATTAAAAAACTTGAAGCAGACATTGAAGGTTTAAAAAAAGAAAAAGATTTCCTCTTAAAAGAAATTGATGATTTAATAAAAAGAAAAGAAGAAATTAGAAAAGAAAATGAAAAAAATGTCAATGATACTTTGTTATATCTGGAAAATAAACAAAAAGAAAAACTATTATTAGAAAATCTAATAGGAGAATATAATAAAAAAATCCAGTTCTTAACTCAGAATACAAATAATCAGAAGTTATATTTAGAAAAATTAGAATTAGAAATAAAGGAAAAAGAAATTATTAAAAATGAATTACAGAAATTGGAAACAAAAAAGATAAATCTTTTAAACGAGGTAGAGAAATTAAAAAACGAAAAACAGGAATACTTAAATCTTTACAAGGATATAATCAAATTTAGAGATAGTGTAGAAAAAGAAAAAAAGAAATTAGACAAACAAAAGGTCGAAATCGGTTTAATGTATCGCCGATTAAAAAAAAGATACATTAAAACCTTTAAAAAGTTTTCAAATCTATGAATAAAAAAGAATTGTCTTTTGAAGAAAGAGGAAAAAGGTTTAACGAAGAATTGACGGAAATTTCTAAAAAATACGGAATAAGATTGGGTTTAAACATTGTTCCAGCGAACCTATTCACGAGGATTTTTAAGAAATTTATTACGGTTCGTTGGAATATAACTCTTCAAGACAATGGCATTCAAAAATCCTAAATATTATCCAGCCAGTCAATTAACCGATAATGAAGTTGTGTGGGTTCAAACAGGAACTGGCGGTGTTGTTAACCTTAAAGAAACAACAGCTCCAACTCCGACTTCTGGATACGGAAAACTTTATGTTAAAAGTTCTGATTCTAAACTTTACTTTTTAGATGATTCGGGAGTGGAACACAATTTACTCGCTGGGAGTGGAGTTGCTGTTTGGGGTTCAATTACTGGAACTTTATCAGACCAAACCGATTTAAAAAACGCCTTAGATGAGAAGATTCCATATACGGGAGCAATTGCTGACGTGGATTTAGGCACTCACGATTTTAAAGTAGATACTAATACTTTGTTTGTAGATAGCGTAAATCATAGAGTCGGAATTGGGACGACGGGACCTTCTCAGAAACTAACAGTTGCAGGAAATATTGGTCTTCAAGTAGGAGCAAATACTTTCATTGGTACATTAGATAACTATGCTTTAAGTTTAAGAACAAATAACGCAGATAGAGTTTTCATTGATTCTTCTGGAAACGTCGGCATCGGGACGACAACACCTACAAAAAAATTACACATAGTTAATGGAGAAATTTTTGTAGTTGGAACTGATAACTCATTACTCTCAACTATAATGAGACTTCATAGTGATACTAACAATGCTCCATCTTGGACATCTCAAAGAGCAAGGGGAACTTCTGCTGCACCCGCCGCTGTTCAAAATACAGATACAATAGGTTTTTTTGGATTTGCAGGTTATGATGGTTTGGCTTGGACTGGGAGCAGAGCAGCTATTACAGCAGTTGCTTCAGGGGATTGGTCTTCTACTTCAAACCCTACAGAATTAAGATTTTATACAACTCCAAGCGGTTCTACATCTTTGACGCAAAGAATGGTGATAGATAAAAGTGGCAACGTCGGAATTGGGACGACGGGGCCTGCAGCAAAACTTGATATTTTAGGTACTTCTGGTAGTAATACAGGTTTGAAAATTACACAAAACGCTCTAGGAGGTGCTCCAGGAGACACCCCCATAGGTATTGATGTATCTGTAAGCGGAGATAATCAAAATAGCGTTTTAAAGGGAATTAATATACAAATGAATCCTTACTCTTCAGATAAAGATACGACTTATGCTATTTACGCTAATGGGGTTGGAGGTGCTGGACAAACTTCTTACTATGGTTTATATTTGGATAATTTTGAAAGACATTACTTAAGCGGCAACGTCGGCATCGGGACGGCGGCACCAAGTACAAAATTAGAAATTCTTAACAATGCTGATGAAATTTTAAGACTAACCCGTTCTGACGCTTCTTATCCTGCAAAATTTAAATTAGGTACAAATTCAGCTTTAGTTCTTAATGTAGGAAATAGTGATGTACTAACCATTAACAATGGCAACGTCGGCATCGGGACGACGGGACCAACGGCAGTTTTACATCTAAAAGCAGGAACAGCTGCGGCAAATACCGCTCCGCTTAAATTCACGTCAGGGACTTTATTAACTACGCCAGAGGTGGGAGCAATGGAGTTTTTGAATGATACTCTTTATTTTACAATTACTACTGGAGCGGCGAGAAGGTCAATTACCTTTAATGAGGCAGCAGCAATTACTGGCGGTTCTATTACTGGAATTACTGATTTAGCAATAGCTGACGGTGGTACAGGAGCAAGTGATGCGGCAACAGCAAGGGCTAATCTTGGTTTAGCTATAGGTGTAGATGTTCAAGCTCATAGTGCTAATTTGGATACTTGGGCGACAAAAACTGCTCCTACGGGGACAGTAGTTGGAACTTCGGATACTCAAACACTTCAAAATAAAACTTTAGATAATACTAATGCTATTACAATTAAAGATAGTAATTTAACTATACAAAATAGTTCTGATACTACTAAACAAGCAAAATTTGATGTATCAGGAATTTCTACTTCCACAACAAGAACTTATACCCTACCAAATGATAATACTACATTAGTTGGAATAGATGTTACGCAAACTCTTACTAACAAAAGAATAAATCCTAGAACAACTGCTATTACTTCTTCATCTACTCCAACTCCAGATGTTAGTACAACTGATGAGTATATTATTACAGCTTTGGCCGAGTCGGCAACCTTTGGAGCGCCTACTGGCACACCAGTTCAAGGACAGAAACTTATTATTCGGATAAAGGATAATGGCACGGCTCGGTCTTTATCTTGGAATTCAATTTATAGGGCTTCATCTGATTTAGCTTTACCAACTACCACTACAGCTAGCAAAACAATGTATTTAGGATTTATTTATAATTCAACTGATTCAAAATGGGACTTGGTCGCAAAATTGGATAACATCTAGTTATGATTAAAGTAAGCTTCACTGCAAATAAAAGACAAGGACAAAGCACTTTTAGGGCTGTATTAGATTTCTTTTTTCCTATTGGACAAAGAATTCGCTTTGAAGCAAGTTCGGTTTTGACGGTAGAAAAAGACGGCACAAGACGGATTAACAGAGAATTCGGCACTTTTAGGGCTTTCTTTTGGCATTATTTTAATCAAATTGTTTTTTATCCGAAAAGGTTAATTCAAGAGAATAAACTAACAATAGAGCAATTAAAATTTCTTTTTAAGGATAATCCGTTAGGTTATAGATTTTGGCTTCAAAGAGGAGCGATAGGATATGATGCTCATATTACAAATAATACCACTGGTTCAGCTGATGTAACTTTTTCTCATACTTGCACGGGTTCTAACTTAATTCTCTTTATGGGAGTTGATAATGAAGACCCTGGGGGAACTGTGGGGT
>Ga0272448_1003518_pt1 | contig 18568 bp, 11 predicted proteins | sample YNPCB0191_FD_202220 | JGI IMG/M metagenome (GOLD analysis project Ga0272448, IMG submission 202220) | Hot spring sediment microbial communities from Yellowstone National Park, WY, United States - YNP-CB-019-1 | ecosystem: Environmental > Aquatic > Thermal springs > Hot (42-90C) > Sediment... | reverse complement strand
GGGCACGGCCCTGCGCAACGGCGCGCTCGGCAGGCGGGCGATCGGCGGCCCGTCCGTCACACGGCCTGCTCGTCCTGGCGCTCCGCGCCCCATTGGCGTCGAGCCCGCGGCAACCAGACACGGAAGGTGGTTCCTTCGCCGGGCCTGGTCGTCAGCGCGATGGCACCCCCGTGGCTCGTGATCGTGCCGTAGGCGGCCGCAAGGCCCAGTCCGTAGCCGTTGGGCTTGGTCGTAAAGAACGGATCGAAGACGCGTTCGGCGGTTTCGGGATCCATGCCGGAGCCGGTATCCTCCACCGTCAGGCAGACATATTCTCCGGCCGGCAACGGCGGTACGACCTCGTGCAGGGGCGCCGTAAGAACCTCGTTCGTCGCCCGCACCGTCAGGCGGCCGCCATGCGGCATAGCCTCGACGGCGTTCCGGCAGAGGTTCATGATGACCTGCTCGACCTGGGTGGTGTCGCACTCGACGGGGGCGAGGTCGTCGGCAACGGAAAGCTCGAAGCGGATGCCAGGCGGGAGGGACGGCCGGAAGACGTTGACCGCGCGGGCTATCACTTCCCTGAAGTCGACGAGCTTCGGGCGGATCCTGCCGCCCTTGGCATATACGAGGAGCTGATGCGCCAGGCGGCCGGCGGTTTCGGCGGCGCGTTCGATCTGGGCGAGGCGTTCGTAGTCGGGGTGGTCGGGCCGCCGCCGGGCCCTGAGATAGGAGGCGCAGCCGAGGACGGTGGCCATGAGGTTGTTGAAGTCGTGAGCGATTCCGCCGGCGAGGGTGCCGACGGATTCCCTGCGGCGCGCCTCGGCAAGGCGCTGCTGCATCTGCACCTGCTCGGTGATATCGACGAAGTTGGCGATGATGCCCCAGTATTCGCCGGCGGGCCCTCGCACCGCCGAAAAGCGGAGCATCATCTCGCGGTCGCCGAAGGTGCGGCGGACCGTCACGACGGGTTCGCCGCCGTCCTCCCGCAGCTTGCGGACCACTTCGGCGACCGTCGGGCGCAGGGCCTCGGGATGAACGGAGAGGATGTCGCGGCCGACGGTTTGCTCGCGTGTGGTCTTCAGGATTTGGCACGCGCAGGCGTTGATGTGCCGGATGATATCGTGGGCGTCCGCGAAGATGACGGCCTCCTGCATCTGGTCGAGAATCGTGCGGTGGCGTTCCTCGGACTCGCGCAGCGCCCGCTCCGCCCGTTCGCGATCGGTGATGTCGATGCCGGTGCCGATGATGTACTCGACCTCGCCGCGAGGATCGAGGATGACCGTGTTGGACCAACTGATGAGCCGACGGGTGCCGTTCCTGGCGACCCACTCGTTGTCGTGCCGACTGGGGGACCGTCCGGCGCAGAGGTTGGCGAAGACCCGCCGGACGGGTTCGATTTCCTCGGGGGGCAGCACCACTTCCCAGAAGGGCCGCCCCCGGACTTCCTCGAAGCGGTAGCCGGTCAACTGTTCGCAGGCCCGGTTGAAACGGATGATCCGGCCCTGCGTGTCCAGTGCGATCACGAGCACGCCGGCGGAGTCCAGAATGGCCGAGACGAGGTTTCGTTCGGCCCGCAGGGCGTCCTCCGCGCGTTTGCGTTCCGTGATATCGCGCATGATCCCGGTGAAGAGGCGTCGGTCGCCGATGTGCACTTCGCCGACGGACAGATCGATGGGGAAGACGGTACCGTCGCGGCGGCGCGCGACGATCTCCCGGCCGATGCCGATGATCTTCGCGGCGCCGGTCCTGAGATAGTTTGCGATGTAATCGTTGTGCCGGCTTGCATACGGCTCGGGCATGAGAACCGCAAGGTTCTGCCCGATGATTTCCTCGGGCGACCAGCCGAACATCCGGGCGGCGGCGGGGTTGAAGGATTCGATCGTGCCCCGCTCGTCGGCGGTGACGATGGCATCCGCGGCGGTGTCGAGGATGGCGCGAGTGCGGGCTTCGTTGTCGCGGAGGGCCTCTTCGTCGCGGCGGCGTTGGGTGATGTCCAGCAGGGTGCCGATTACGGCGGGCTGCCCGCCGTAGTCGATGCGCCGGCCGATGGCTTCGCAGAAGACCGTGGCGCCGTCTTCGCGGAGGCCGCGGAAGGTGTAGTGCACCGCGTCCAGCTCGCCCTCCATGCGCTGGCGGATCCGCTCGGCGACGAGGGGGCGGTCGTCCGGGTGAATGAGGTCGAGCGGGCTGAAGTCGCGCAGGATCCGCTCTCGCGGGTAGCCGAAGATCCTTGCGAAGGCCGGATTGACGTAGAGGAAGCGCTGCTCCCGGAAGACGTAGACGCCGGTGAGGGAGTTCTCGGTGAGGCTGCGGAAGCGGGCTTCGCTCTCTTCGAGGGCTTCGCCGGCGCGCTTGCGTTCGAGTTCGGCGCCGGCGCGGGCGGCGAAGATCGTGAGGATGGAGCGCGCCTCGGGCACTTCGCTTATGGGTCGGTCGTGCATCACGCTGAGCAGGCCGATGGGCCGGCCGGCGGCGTCGGAGAGCGGCACGCCCATGTAGCTTTCGACGCCCCTCGTCGCCAGGAGGGGGTCGCGTGGGAACAGTTCCTGCACCCGGCCGGTGTAGTGGCGAATGGTCTGTCCCACGACGTTTTCGCAGGGGGTTCCCGCGAGCGGGTATTCGACGTTGTCGCCGAAGTGGTCGCCTTCCCAGACGGCGAGGGTCCGCACCCGGTCGGCCGCGTCGCCCTGCAATTCGCCCACAAAGGCGTACCGGACCTTGAGGGCGGCGGCGAGGTGGCGGACGAGCGAGCGGAAAAAGTCGGCCCCCGTGCTCGATGCGGTACCTTCCACGATGGAGCGGAGGGCCTCCTCCGCCCGCTTGCGCGCGGTGATGTCGAGGTTCGCGCTGACGCCGAGGAGTACCGTGCCCGTCTCGTCCTGGATGGGAAAGGTGTTCGTCAGGACCCATCGCGGCTCGCCGTCGGCGCCGACATCGCGCCATTCCACCCCGGAGACGGCCTCGCCCCGGAAGACGCGCGCCATAACCTCAGCGGTCGCCTGCGCGTCCGGCCCCGATGAGGCGATGGTCTCCGTGATGGATCGCCCGATGACCTCGTCCGCCCGGTAGCCGTACAAACGCTCCGCCTCGCGGTTCCAGCTTCGGATGATTCCGTCGCGGTCGTAGGCGAAACAGGCGGCGGGATGGTATTCGAAAAGGCGGCGGTAGTTCTCTTCGCTGGCGCGCCGGGCCTCTTCGGCCTTCTTCCGCTGCCAGGCGCTTACGAAGATTTCGCCGGCCATCCGCAGAAGCGCGACGGTGTCCTCGTCCCACGCCCGCTCAGCCCGCACGGAAGTGAATCCGAGGAAGCCGATGGCCGACCCGGCGAAGGCGAGGGGGACGCACACGCAGGAGCGCAGGCCGAGCCCCTCGAACAGGCGGCGTTCCGCGGCGGCTTCCGGCGGAAGATCCGCCAGGCGGCGAACGTGAACGGCCCCGAAGCTTTCGAGCTGCGCCTTCATCCACGGAAACGAGTCGACCGGCAGGTTCTGCAGCAGCGCCTTGTGCGGCTCCACGCCGTTGCGGCACCACTCGTGCGTGTTGCTGACCGTCCTGCCGTCGTCGGACCGGAAAAACACATAGCTGCGGTCCGCCCCGCAGAACTTGCCCACCGCACGGAGGATGCGTTGAATGCCCTCGTCGAAGCGGTCCGCCGGGAGATTGATGAACTCGTTCGACGCCGCCGCGATGATCTTCTCGAACCCGGCCCGGTAACGAAGCGCCTCTTCCATGCGTTTCCGTTCGGTGGCGTCGTTGCCGATACAGAGAATCTCGCGCACCGCGCCTTCGGCGTCGCGGATCGTGCGATGGGTCCAGGCGATCCAGAGCCGCCGTCCGTCCCGCGTGATGCCCTCGTTCTCGTGGGTTTCGTAGGCTTCGGGCCGCGTGCGGATGTCGGCGATGAGGCGGCGGAGATCTCGCCCCGAGGTCTCCCTCTCCGGGACGATCGTGCCGAGAATGTTGCGGCCGAGGAGCTCCTCCTCGCGGTATCCGAAGAGTCTCTGCGCGAAGTTGTTGACGAACAGGATTCGTCCGTCGGCGTCGAGACGCAGGATGGCGCTGTTGGCGTTCTCGACGAGATCGCGGTAGCGGCGCTCGCTCTCCTGGAGCCGGCGTTCGGCCTCTTTCGCCTCCGTGATATCGCGGACCGTGCCGATCATGCCGATGGGACGGCCCGCCGGATCACGCAAGAGCGCGTTGTGCATGGCCGTCGGAAATACCGTCCCGTCGCGCCGCACATGCCAGATTTCCCCGGCAAAACTGCCCGTTTCCCGGATCTGCCGGTTGGCCGCCTCGACGGCCGGCATCTGCTCCGGCGTGTGAAATATGGCGAGGTTCCGGCCCTGCAGCTCATCGGCCGTGTACCCGTGCATCCGGGCGAAGGCCTCATTCACAAAGAGGAGATTGCCATCCAGGTCGACGATGGCGATTCCTTCGGAGCTCTGCGCGATGGCGGCGGAGAGAAGCCGCAGTTGTTCGTCGGCGTGCCGGCTGCGGGTGACGTCTCTGGCGATGACGCAGACGGCACGCGGCGTCCCGTCGGCGTCCCGAAGCGCGAACTTCGTCGTGGAATAGCCGTACGGCGCGCCGTCGAGCGTGACGGTTTCCTCCGTATCGACAGGGGCAGGTGCTGCGGCTGCGATCTGATCGCTCGCCCGGCGGGCGTCAGCCTCGGCCTTCGGGAAGATGTCGTAGTCGGTCTTGCCGACAAGTTCCTTCTTGCTCTTGTGCCACAGCCACGCCGCGCGCTTGTTGACAAGGATGTAGCGTCCCTGGAGGTCTTTCACTACGATGGCCACGGGGGTGTGATCGAGGATCTCCTCCATCTGCCGTTGACTCTGCTCGAGAACCTCCGCGGCCTGTGAACGTCTGGCGTATGCCCGGCGGAGTCTCTTGCAGGCGGCCGCGAGGGCGTCGATGCGCTTGTCCGCGCCGGATGCGCTCGCTTTGCGCCTTCGCGGTGCCATGCCTTGCTCAATGCCCAAGGCCCATGCGCGCCAGCCGGGAACCGGAAGCATCGCGGACATATTGGACCACGACGTCGTCTTCACCCGGCCGTTCTTGCATCGGATGTGCCACTTCCACCTCCGCTGTTTGGTGGGGCCTTGGCGGATCGCGCGGAGAACGCGTTTGCGATGGGCGGCATCGGGAGAGAGCCTTTCCATCGCCGCTGGATCGCCAACGATTTCGCTGGATCGATACCCCGTGACTTGCTCGCAGACGTCGTTCCAGTACGTGATCGCGCCGTCGCTACCGAAGGCGCAGACCATTACCGGGAGGCGGCCGATCTTCGTTCGCAACGAGACCGTTCGCGATGCCGCGCAAGCCGCAGTGGTTTTCCGGCCGCATTTTCCGTTTGATTTCATGGCGGCACAGGGCCTGCTTTAGACAGGCTCCAACTATTGTACTGCAATAACGGAACAAATGCACGGGTCGGCTCGGGGTGATCAACGTCGTGTCGGCGAGAGCGAAGGAGCTAGCGTATTATAACCTATTGTAAAGCAAGGGGTTGCTTTCTGCGCATGCAGGGCCCCCTTGGGATTACCCAGGCCTGAATCGGGATGCCTGGATCGCGAGGGGGAACCGGCTGCAACCGGCGGGTTGCCATCTACTATAAGAGGACAGTGGCGGGCGGGCGCGGTGCGCCCGCGGGATCGCTGCGTAGTCGAGGACGGGATGCGGTTGTTCCCGAATCCCGTCGTTGAACTGCAGGTGTTGCCGTGAGCGTGGGCGAGGCACTACTGGAAAAGGGCAAAATCACACCGGAACAACTGCAGGCGGCACTGGCGGCCCGGAAGGGGTCAGGCGACCGGCTGGAGCGGATCCTGGTGCGGATGGGCTTCGTGGATGAGCGAGAGGTTCTCGAGATCCTCGGCGAGATGTTCTCGATGCCGGTGGTGGACCTGAACGAAGTCGAGGTTGACGTTGAGTTGCTGAAGAAGGTCGCGAAGCTCGTCCATAAGCGCGGGCTTGTTCCGCTGCGCGCCAACGGCGACGGGATGTTGCCGGTGGCCACGTCGGATCCGTACGACGTGTACGGCATGGACGAGTTGCGGATGGAGACGGGGCAGACGGTCAAGCCGGTGCTGGCGAGCGAGGCGGACATCCAGCAGGTGATCCGCACGTATTTCGGGGTGGGCGGTTCGACGATCGACGAGATGATCGACGAGGAAGAGGGCGTCGAGCTGCTGAGCGATTCGGTGGATGAGAACGGCGACCTGATGGAGATGGCCCAGGAGGCCACGGTCGTCAAGCTCGTGAACGACATCGTGACGGAGGCCATCCGCGACCGGGCGAGCGACATCCACATCGAGCCGTACGAGAACGATCTGAAGATCCGCTACCGCATCGATGGCGTGCTGCACACGACGAACGTTCCCGCGGCGATCCGCCGGTTCCAGGCGGCGATCATCAGCCGCATCAAGATCATGAGCAACCTGAACATCGCCGAGAAGCGCCTTCCGCAGGACGGCAGTTTCAAGGCGCGGGTTCAGGGGCGGGCGATCGACTTCCGCGTGTCCGTCATCCCGATGAACTTCGGCGAAGGCGTGGTCATCCGTATTCTGGACAAGCAGTCCGTGCTGCATTCGCTCGAGAGTCTCGGCATGGGCGAGGACGTGCTCAAGAACTTCAAGCACCTCATCACGCTTCCGCACGGCATCATCCTCGTAACGGGGCCCACCGGCAGCGGTAAGACGACCACGCTCTACGCCGCCTTGAACACGATCGTCTCCGACGAGATCAAGATCCTCACACTGGAAGATCCGATCGAGTACAACCTGAAGGGCGTGAACCAGGTGCAGATCTCCGAGAAGATCGGCCTCACGTTTGCCAGGGGCCTGCGGGCGTTTCTGCGGCACGACCCGGACGTGGTGCTCGTCGGCGAAATCCGCGATAAAGAGACCGCCGAGGTGGCGATCAACGCGTCGCTGACCGGGCACCTGGTCTTCAGCACGCTGCACACGAATGACGCAGTGACGGCCAACACGCGTCTGCTGGATATGGGCGTCGAGCCGTTTCTCGTGGCCAGCTCGCTTGAGGGGGTGCTGGCTCAGCGGCTCGTCCGGACGATCTGCAAGCACTGCAAGGAGGAGTACGAACCGGACCCGGCATCGCTGCCGGCGGACTTCGAGTTTCAGCCGGGCCAGACGCTCTGGCGGGGCCGGGGCTGTCGCGAGTGCCGCAACAGCGGGTATTCGGGCCGGATCGGTATCTACGAGCTTCTGTTGGTCACGCCGGAGATTCGCGAGTTGGTCGTCAACCGGGCCTCGGCTACGCAGCTCCTGGACCAGGCGCGCAAGCAGGGCCTGGTTCTGCTTCGCGAAGACGGGTGGCGCAAGGTACGGATGGGACTGACCACCCCGGAAGAGGTTCTCCGCGTGGCGAAGGCGTGAAGCAGTGTCGGAGAGGGCCTCCGCAAAACAACCCTGATAATCCGCATGGACGGCGATGCTATGAAGCCACGGGCGTGATGCCCGGCATCGCCGTCCTTAACTTATTATAGAAAAGGAGGATAGGGTCGTAGCGGTGCTTGGGAGACCGGCTGCTGCGCTGCATCGGCTTACGACCTCGGTGGTATAAGACAGTGCGGGGGCGGCGAGGAGAGACGGCGGCTTACGAATACCGGGTTGTTCCGGTCTGGAGGCCGTAACATCCTGGTGCGCAATAGGTAAGCGCATGTAGTGAGCGGATGTTTCCCCGGCATAACGGCGAAATGGCGAAAAAACGGGGTGGGAATCCTCGGCGTAAGAGTCCCATAAGGCCGATTGGCAGAGGGCGGCGGGCGATCGTAAAGCGATGCCAACGTATACGTATCAAGCAAGGACAGTGGACGGTCAGACGGTGACCGGGGTGCTGACCGCTGAGAATCAGCAGGCGGCACTGCGGTCGCTTGACGAGCGCGCGCTGTTTCCAATCGAGGTCAGCGAGGGCGGACAGGCGTCCAAGTCGATTCTGCCGGGCCGGCGGCGCAGGCTGAAGCTCCGCGTGCTGGCGACCTTCTACAGCCAGTTTGCGGATCTGCTGCGGGCGGGCGTGCCGGTGATGCGATCGCTGGATGTGCTGGCACGGCAGAAGTCGCACCCGCTGCTGACGGAGATTCTCAACGAGGTGCGCGACGACGTGGCGGGCGGCGAGACGCTGGCCGACGCGATGGCCAAGCACCCGAACGCCTTCAGCGAGCTGCACATCGCCATGGTGCGGGCGGGTGAGCGGGGGGGATTCCTGGAAGATGTGCTCGCGCGCGTATCCCAGTTTACGGAAAGGCAGGACGAGCTTCGGAACAAGCTCGTCGGGTCGATGATCTACCCGTGCATCCTGCTGACGGCGGGCGTGGGCGTGGTGACGTTCCTGATGTCGTTCGTGGTGCCGAAGATCCGCCCGGTGCTGGAACGCGGGGGGCAACTGCCGCCTCTGACGGCGATGCTGTTCGGCATCTGCGATTTTTTCACGACCTGGGGGTTGCTGCTTGGCGCCGGGGCGCTGATCTTCCTCGTGGTTGCGGTGACGTACTGTCGCACAGCGGCGGGGCGCAAGACTTTCGATCGGCTGATCCTGCGAATCCCCGTGCTGGGGCGGATTCTGACGATGGTAGCGATCTGCCGCTTCTGCCGGATTCTCGGGACGATGCTCCAGAACGGCGTGCCGATCCTGCAGTCGCTGAAGGTTTCCAAAGAGTCGGCGGGCAATCTGGTTCTGGCCGAGGAGATCGAGAAGGCCACGGACAGTGTTACGAAGGGCGAGACGGTGGCCGGGCCGCTCGGCGCGAGCGGGTTGTTTCCGATCGACATCGTCGACATGATCGCGGTGGCGGAGGAGAGCAATACGATGGACACCGTCCTGGTCCAGATCGCCGACGCGAACGAGGCGAGGACGGCTCGTCAGATCGACCTGGGCGTTCGGCTGCTGGAGCCGCTGCTGCTGCTGGTAATGGCGGTGCTGGTGCTGTTTATCGCGTTGGCGCTGCTGGTACCCATCCTGACGAGCAGCAGCAGGGGTTACTAGGGCGGCGGCAGGCGTGGTGTTGTGCGCGAGGTGCGCGGACAGTTCCGCTGGAATCCCTGGATGGGCTGAAACGGATTCGGCACATCTGGGTACAAGAGCGGGGGAGGGGCCGGTGCCGGCGGCGGCCCGGCTCGGATGCGTGAGTTCGGAACCCGTTTCAAGGAGAGTTTTCATATGCTCGGGCGAAGTCGGAGACGTAGGACCAGGCGGGCGTTCTCGTTGCTCGAAGTGCTCCTGGTCGTGGTGATTCTCGGTATTCTGGCGGCGTTCGTGGTGCCGAACCTGATCGGTTCAAGCGACCGGGCGAAGATCGGCATTGCGCAGGCCGCGGTGGCCAAGGGAGGGGCGACGGCCCTGGCGCTCGATCTGTATCGAACGCACGTGGGCAGCTATCCCGAATCCCTGAAAGAGTTGAGCGAGAAGCCGAGCGATCAGGAAAAGGCCGACAAATGGCATGGCCCCTACATCACGGATCCAGGCTCGCTGAAGGATCCCTGGGGCCACGACTACCAGTACAAGGCGCCGGGCGAGCACAACCAGGACTCCTACGACATGTGGAGCTGGGGTCCGGACGGCCAGGACGGTACGGACGACGACATCGGCAACTGGACGAAGGGTTGATGGCGGTGACGGCGGCGCCCTACGGCACGGTTCGCCGTGGTGCCGCGCGAAGAGGTCATCCGCGCGGATCCGGATCGGCCGTGCGACGGCGCAGGTGCTATCGGCAGCGGGCGCGTGGCCCGCGAGGTGCGTTTGACGGTACGGCGCTTTCGCAACCCTGTGCGTGCGAAACCAAGGACTGATCTGACGGGATCGGTCCTTCTCGTGTTGGTTGCGGGGCCTGGGTGAGTGCGGATGGATTCGAATCGGTCATGGCAGAAGATCGCAGCGCGCGGGATGACCTTTCTCGAGGTCATGCTGGTGGTGGTGCTGCTGGGCGTGCTGCTTGCCTACGCGTTGCCGGCACTGACCGGCACGATCGAGGCGACGGGGCTGCCGGAGTCCTGCGAGCGGTTGCGGTCGCTGATCCACCTGACGCGGGCGGCAGCGATGCGCGACGGCCTGAAGTATCGGCTCGCGTTCCCCGGCGCGCCGGACCCGAACGACCCGAAGGCGGACCGACTCGTGCAGCAGGCGGCGGAGACGCAGCAGCCGTACGTGGAGCGTGAGGCCGATCCGCTGAACCAGCCCGGGGTGTATTCGGGCGTGGATCTGTCGTACGACGTCGGGCACATCCTGACGCAGGGGGTGCGGTGCGTAGCGGTGCGTCTGGGCCAGCCGTCGTTTGATCTGAACAACCAGGGACCGTTCGCCGGGCCGGAGGTGAACGCCCCGGAGGCCCCGATGGACATGGTGAACTTCTACCCGGACGGGACGTGCGACTGGGCGGTGTTCACGCTGACGAATCTGGGTTTCGAGGAAGAGCCGCAGGAGAGCGACGTGGGGCGGATCGTCAACGTGATGCTCGACGGGCGGACCGGGCAGACGTGGTTCCAGCGGCCCTGGCGCAACACCGAGGTGGAGCTGATGGCGCAATACGGCGCCTCGCCGCTGCTGCACGTGGACTTCGTGAAGCCGGAAGAGATCACGGAGGAGAACATTCTGCGCATCCGGATGGAGGTGCAGACGGCGGCGGGGGGATGAAAGACCGGCGGCGGACGGCGCGGGGATGCGACGAGGCGAGGAACCAATGAGGCGACGAAGCAGCGGAGCGACGAGGCGACGAAGGGGGGCGCAACGTGCGGCCGCTCCGCGCGTTCGCGGCGTCGTGCTGCTGGAGGTGCTCATCGCGCTGGCGATTCTGATCCTGGGAATGGCGGCCGTCGGGATGCAGGTCAACGTGGGCCTGCGCGTGGCGAACAACTCGGAGATTGCAACGCGGGCGGTCATGCTTGCGCAGTCGAAGCTCGCGGAGCTGGATGCGGGCATCGTCCAGCTCGTGCCGAACGAAGAGCTGGAGGGCGATTTCGGCATTCAGTATCCGGGGTGGGCCTGGCGGATGTACGTGGACCAGACCGACACGCCGGACCTGAACATGGTGACGCTGCAGGTGTTGTACAAGCCGGGTGTGGCCTTCCGCGAGGAGGTCCCCGATTACAACCAGATGACGATCGTGCACACGTCGTACACGCTGCGGGCCACGCCGGCGAACATGGACCTCCGGCGCGACTTCGGCTTTACGGAAGAACAGATGCAGGAGGCTTCGGACAGCATCCCGATCCCGAACTTTGATCCGACGAACATCGACCCGGGCATGATCGCCCAGCTCGATCCGGAAGTGCTGGCCGAGGTCCTGCCGAAGCTCATGGAACTGCTCGGGTCGAACGCGGCCCTGCTCAACACGTTGCCGCAGGCTACCCGCGACCAGGTCAAACAGGCGATGAACCAGGCCGGTCGAGAGGGCCAAACCGGCGGACCGGGCGGGCGTGGGCAGAACCAGTCGAATGCCACTCAAGAGGACCAGGCGGGCGGGGCGATTCCCGATGTGCCGGAGCCGCCCGGGGCGGGACGACGCAGGGGCGCCGACCGTCTCGGCGCAAACGCCACGGGGTTCGATTCGCCTGCGGGACGCAACGGCCGACGCCCGGGCGCCGATTCGGGCAATCGGTCCGGTTTTCAGGGTGGGCCGCTCGGCTCCGGCAACCGACGCAGCGACAACACGAACGGACGGGACGGGTCCGCAGACGCCGGCAGGCTTCCGGCGCCGGATGCCGGTGATGGGGGGCCTCGACCGCCTCGCGGGAATCCGCGTCCGGGCCGCGGCGGGAATCGGAACAACAACGAAGCCGCCGCCCCGCCGGACGTTGGCGGGGCCCGGGATACGGGTCGGGCTGGAGGCGGCCGTCGCGGCCCGACCGGCGCGATGGATCGGGGCGGACCGGAAAACGTGCCGCCGCCGGGCTTCGGGCGGGATAGCGGTCGAGGCGGTCCGGGCCGGAGGCCATCGGGTTTCGATGAAAATACCGGCGGCTCGCCGCCGCGGTTCGGCGATCAGGGCAACACGAGCGGTTTTGGCAATTTCGGCGGCCGCCCCGGCTCGGGCTTCCCCGGAAGCCGGTTCAGTGGCCGTGGGGGTACAAACAGCGGTTTGCCGGGGAGCGGCGGGTTCGGTTCGCAGGGCGGCGTGCGGGGCGGCGGACGGGGCGCGAACCCGGGGGGCTTCAACCCGCCGGGTCCCCGATTACAGCAGCCACCGGGCTTGAGTGGGCAGTATCAGGTGCCGAGTGAACGGGAGCTTTACCGTAGGCCGGGTCGGTGAGTTGCCAACGGGGGCCGAGAGGCCCGGGCGGCATTGAAGGGATCGGCCGGTTGCGTGATGCGATGAGATGGAACGGCAGGGTCATGGTCGGGCGTTATCCGTCGAGACGGCGGGTAGCCGGCCTGCGCGCGGCGCGGCCGGGCCTGACGCTGCTGGAGGTCATCATTGCGATGGGGCTGACGGGGATGCTGCTGGCGAGCGTGTACGTGTTTTACGCGAACGTGCTGCAGACACGCGAGGCAGCCGACCTGATTACGAAAGACGCGCTGTTGTCCCGCGTGACGGTGGCCCGGATCGCGGATGATGTTCGCAACGCGGGCGGGTTCACGCCGGGCTTCGGCGTGGGGCTTACGGGCGACAAGCACTCGATTTCGGTGTTCCGGTATGTGGTGCCGGAGACGGATGTATTCAACGAATACCAGGTCGGGTTGGATCAGCTTCCGCCGGCGAAGGCGGATCTGCGGAACGTGAAGTACTCGCTGGTGTGGGACGAGGAGAACAAGGATGAGAACGGCGACCCCATCTGCCACGGACTCTTCCGGTCCGTGCAGAAGACGCTGAACCAGGTTGTCATTCGCGAGGACAAGGGCGGCGGGGCGTTGCCGGAAGGGAACGCGCTCGATCGGGCGGAGGAGGAGGGCGCGGCCGATGAGGAAGGCCCGGTCGAAGTGAATCCGCTCGGTGTGGAGGGGGAACTGGTTGCTCCGGAGATCAAATACCTGCGGTTTGCGTATTTCGACGGGGCCGAGTGGGTGGATCAATGGATCGGCGGGGACAAGGCGGAAAATGCCCTGCCCCAGGCGGTGATGATCACGGTCGGACGCAAGCCGGTGCTGCCCGAAGACGAGGAGGCGGACGACGAGGAGGCGAACGCCGTGCTGCAGGGCACGGGCGACCAGCTCGTGCAACTGCATCCTGACCGGTTCACCGTGATCGTGCGGCTCAAGCAGGCGGACCGCTTTCTCAATTCCCGCGTGGTCAATGCGAAGAACCAGTTCGGCAGCATGGATACGGGCCTGCGGAGCCAGGGCGACGACTTCAAACGGAGTCTTCGCAGCAAGGGCGGCAGCGGCAGCGGCATCGGGAGCAAGTCGCGATGAGTCCGATGCTCTACACACAGACGCGCAGACGCGGGGACGCGGGGACGCGGGGACGCGCAGGCGTTCGTTATTCCGTTGATCCGCTGGTCCGTTATTCCGTAGAGAGATGCGCGTCGCATGGGAGGTTCGCGCGGGCCGTTCTTCCGCCCCTGTGGGGCTTTGGGGGCGCCCACTACACCCGTAATCCAGGGCTTACGTCCCGGGCTGCATACCGTCGCGCCTACGGGGCTGGGGACGAGGCGATCAGGCGGCGGGGGATGATCCTGCTTGTGGTTCTACTGATCGTCTCGCTGCTGGCGATCCTCGGGGCGACGTTTGCGTACCGGATGCGCGCGGAGCTGGCAGCGGTTTCGGCGCAGTCGAACGACCTGCAGGCCGAACTGGCCGCCGAGGCCGGGGTCGAGCGGGCGAAGCTGATCCTGCGGCAGGCGGCGATGGAGCGTGCGGGGCTGCTGGCACGCACCAGCCAGAGCAACGACGAGGCGTGGTACGACAACCGCGAGGCCTTCCGGCAGATCATCGTGTGGACGCCGGGTCAGCTCGGCGGCAAGACGAGCCTGGACCAGCACGTGGAAGAGGGCCGGCCCGCGTGGCGATTCAGCGTCATCGCGCCGCGGGAGGACCTGCTGATGGGCGGCGGGCAGAGCGGGTTCCGCTACGGCCTGATCGACGAGGCGAGCAAACTGAACCTCAACACCGCGACGCGCGAGCAGCTCATCCGCCTGTTCGAGCAGCTTCACCTGGAGAACGTCACGCCGGCGCAGCTCGCGGACTGCCTGCTGGACTGGCGCGAGCCGGGCGAGACGCCGCGCGAGCTGGGGGCGAAGACGTCGTACTATCAGACGCTCAATCCGCCGTACAAGTGCAAGGGGGCTCCGCTGGAGAGCGTCGAGGAAGTGCTCCTGATCAAGAACTTCGACGGGCGGATTCTGTACGGCGAGGACTACAACCGCAACGGGCACCTTGATCCGAACGAGGACGACGGGGAGGACGGCCTCTTTCCGCCGGACAACGGCGACGGAATACTGAACCGCGGCCTGTATGCGTTTGCGACGGTCTACTCGCGAGATATGAACGCGGCGAACGACAACCGCGCGCGGCTGAACATCAACACGGGCATCAACCTCGAGAGGCTGCCGGAAGAAGTGCGGCAGATCATCGAGCAGGAGATTCCGAATCTCCAGGAGATCCTTGCGTTCGTCCAGCAGGCGAGGTCCAAGGGCTACAAGTTCGAGAGCGTCGCCGAGCTGGCCGCCGACATCAAGATCAAGAAGAAGCCGGCCACCCAGCCCGCGACGCCGGGCAAGGGCGGGGCACGCCCGAACAACTCCGGTACGACGGAAAGCGCAGGCGGCCCGAGCCGGCCGAACGCGGGCGCCGACCGGGGCGCGCAGGGGCCGGACTTGCGCCCCCCAGGCAGTGCCGACGATCAGAACGTAGGTGACAACACGCGCCCCGGCGCATCGGGCCGGCGGGGCGGGGGCAGTCGTCAGCCGGGCGGAGACAACAAGATTCAGCGCCGGCAGCAGGCTCGCCGGGGCGGCACGGACAACGACGAGCGGGTTCCGACGGTGGACGATCTCAAGGCCGGCAGGCCCGATCTCGATCCGTCGGCGTTTCAGGAACCCGGGACGGCAGCGCCCAGCGCGCCGGGCGAGCAGGATCGGGGCGGCGACGCACAGCGGGGGCCGGATGACAACGGGAACCAGCCCTCGCCCGACGGTGCGAAGCAGGATTCCGGGACGAACCCGGATCAGACGGGCGAAAAGGCGGCGGAAGATGAGGAGGAGCAGTTCGAGGTGCTCCCGACGCCGGTTCAGCCTGCGGACATGCCGGCGATCATGGACCGGCTGACGGCCGATCCGTCGCCGATTCAGGTCGGGCTGATCAACGTGAACACGGCACCCCGGGAGGTCCTGCTGACGTTGCCGGGGCTTACCGAGGCGGAGGCCGACGCGATCGTGGCGGCGCGGCAGGCGCTGAGCGCCGATGCGAAGAAGACGCCGGCGTGGCTGCTGATGCAGGGCGTGGTTTCGCCGGAGAAGTTCGCGAAGATCGGGAAGTACATCACGGCCCGCTCGCTGCAGTTCACGATCGAGTCGATCGGTTTCGCGGACCACGTGGGGACGTTCCGCCGTCTTCAGGTCGTGGTCGAGATGCGCGGACAGGTCGAGCAGGTTTTGTACTGGCGGGATATCAGTGCGCTGGGGATCCCGTATCCCCTGCGCGAGGATGAATGGAAGAATGTCACTGTGGTCCGGAATCGGTAGCCGGCGGGTCGTCTGTCTCGACTGGGATACGCGGCACCTGCGTCTGGTTCACGCGGCGGTGAGCAAGGGCGGCGTGCGAATCCTGAGCGTGGCCGAGGTTCCGGTGCCGCCGACCGTCGAGGTGGGTCAGGCGGCCTCGTTCGGGGCGTTTCTGCGGTCCACGCTGCGTACGGAGGGGCTTCGCACGGACCGCGTCGTCCTGAACGTGCCGCGGCAGGATGCCGTGCTGAACCCGCTGACGCTTCCGCCGACGAGCGAGAGCGAACTGGCGAACATGGTCCGCTTTCAGATCGCGAAGGAGCTGCCTTTCGCGCTGGATCAGGCGGTGGTCGACTTTGCCGTTCTGCCGAAGGAGGGCGACGCCCAAGGAGGAATGGAACTCCTCGTGGCGGCGGTCCGCAACCACATTATCGAGTACTACAAGGCGGTGGCACAGGAGGCGGGGCTGAGGATCGAGCAGATCGGCCTGCGTCCGCACGCGAACATGGTGACGATCACGCGGGATCCGGCCGGGCGCAAAGGCCGCGTGGTTCTGGTCGACGTCGGGCCGCTGATGACGGAGATCGACGTGATTCGCGACGGGCATCTGGTGTTCTCCCGCGCGGCGGCCGTGGCCGTCCGGCCGGCGGGCAGGGACGCCGCGGACAAGCCGGCGCCCCAGGGCCGCGAACCGGACGAGGCGGTCATTCCGTTCCTGGATTCCGGCCAGGTCGGCACGTCCGCCGTCGACGAACTGCTCGTCGAGGTGACGCGCACCGTGGCGGCGTATCGGGCGTCCGACCCGGCGGCGACGATCGACCGGCTGATCGTGGCGGGTTCAAGCGGGATCGAGACGGAGCTTTCCCATGCGCTCGTCAAGCGGTTCGAGGCGCCGACGTCGATCTACCGCCCGCCGGATGATCTGATCCGGGCGGCGGGGCGGCGTGCGAAGGTCGAGTGGAGCAGCTTCGGGGCCGTGCTGGGGCTGGCGTGGGGACAGGTATATTCGGGCACGGCCCACTTCGACTTCCTGCATCCCAAGGAGCCGGTTGACGTCCGGCGGGAGCGGTTGCGAAAGGTGCCGGTGGTGGCCGGCGCGACGGCGGTACTGCTCCTGGCGGCCGGCACGGCGGTGGGGCTGAAGATGCACAGCAAGGCGGTGGAGATCCGCCGGCTCGATGCGAGCCTCAAGGCGGCGAAGCAGGAGCTTGACGATATCCGGGATTTCAATGAACGGGTGGCGGCGGCGGAGAACTGGCGGCAGCGCAACATTGTCTGGCTGGATGAACTGCGGGTCGTGGTGGAGGCGCTGCCGGACACAAAGGACGCCTACCTGCGTGAGCTGAGCACGACGGACGACGGGGAGCTCATTCTGAAGTTGGTGGCGACGGACGGCGACGTGATCGCCCGGATGATCGATCGGCTGGCGGCGCTGAAGGACGAGAAGGGCAGGCGGCGGTTCGTGGTGACGCCGGGGGCGCGTGTGGCGAACCGGGATGACCAGTACAAGGTGCAGACGGACCTGCGGCTTCGGCTCGATCGGCTGATTCCGAAGCCGACGAGTCAGAAGGGGCGGAAATGAACGCGGGACGGCGGAAGATGAACGACGGATGCGCCGTCGGGCGGGAGTCCAGCGGCGCGGAGGACCGGGACCGACGGGATCGCGGAACCAGGCAGTAACGGACAGGCCCGATGAATCGTCGCGAAAAGATACTTCTGTTTACGGTGGTGGGCGTGCTGGCGTTCGGGATCGCGCTGCGCGTGATCCGCTCGCAGGTGATCGAGCGGCTGGCCGCGATGGATCGGGAGATCATCGCGAAGACGAAGAAGGTGGCGGATCTGAACAGCCAGCGGTTTCTCACGGAGATTCAGAAGAAGCAGTGGGCTCAGATGAGCTCGGAGACGCTTGCGACGGACGCGCCGACGGCGTACACGAGGATGATCAATGAGCTGGATGCGCTGGCCCGCAAGCACGGGCTGGCGAACTGGGCGGAGCGGCCGAGCATGGCCAACGCGGGCAAGAGCGGTCTGATTCCCCTGGTCTTTTCGATTCAGGGCGAAGGGACGCTGCCGCAGTTGGTGTCGTTTCTGTACGACCTGCAGAATTTGCCCTTTGTGACGCAGACGCGTACCATGAAGATCACGCCGTTGAGCGGCAAGCAGAAGGGGACTCTGCAGTTGTCGCTCAAGGGCGAGACGATCGTGCTTCCGCCGCACAAGCTGGCGACGAGCATGCCGACGGCCAACCTGAAGGAGGGCCAGCGCAAGGAGGTGCAACGGACGGCATTGGCCAGCGTCAAGGAATACCTCTCCATCGCCCAGAAGAACCTGTTCGAGCCGTACAAGGCGCCGCCGGCAGTGGCCCGTGCCCCGGATCCGCCCAAGCCGATTGGCCCGCCGGCGACGCAGGAGGCCCCGAAGCCGACGCCCGGAACGCCTCCTCCTCCGCCGCGGAAGTTCGATCCGGCGCGGAGCTCAACGCGGATAACAGCACTGCTAAGCACGCCGGACGCGCAGGAGGTGATCCTGACGGGCAATGACAAGCGACGTCGGGCCGTCAAGGTGGGCGAGGAGTTCGACGGCGGTAAACTGGTCTACGTGCATCCGGACGGGGCCGTCGTCGTGTACAAAGAAGCGGGAAAGAAAGAGACAGAGAAGGATTTTTATCCGCTGGGGAAGCTGATGAGCGAAATGAAGGTGCTTACGGAGGAGGAACATCCGGAAGTGTTCTTCACCGTTTCGCTGATGGAAAAGGGCGACTTGAGCGGGTTGGCACATGACAAGGGCAGCGGCAGTTGACGGCCGGATCGACCGGACAGATCCCGGCCGGGCGGCGGATGACGGGGTGGAGCGAAAGGGGCGCGGAGGATTACCGATGGGACATCGGTTGATCACGGGCGGCTGGACGGCAATCGGAATCGCGGTGCTGATCTGCACGGTCGTGCCGACGGTGCTTTGCGCCGCCGAAGGCGCTG
>Ga0272448_1003517_pt1 | contig 18572 bp, 17 predicted proteins | sample YNPCB0191_FD_202220 | JGI IMG/M metagenome (GOLD analysis project Ga0272448, IMG submission 202220) | Hot spring sediment microbial communities from Yellowstone National Park, WY, United States - YNP-CB-019-1 | ecosystem: Environmental > Aquatic > Thermal springs > Hot (42-90C) > Sediment... | reverse complement strand
GTCCCCAACCTACCAAATGCCAACGGCCACCGACTTGCTTGGAGATTGCAACCTTGCTTCCAATTTCTGCGCATACTGGGATTTTTAATTTTAATTCAGTGAATTTTCCTGTTTTTGTAACAACTCCGACGCTTTTTGCTATTGTTACGGTTATCATCAAAATATCTCCAATTTTTATAGGTTCAACCTTTTGATTACCAGAAACTCCAACAACATGATCAAACAAATTTATTTTTATTTTTAGCTCATCAAAAACTGGTGGAAGTTTTCCTGGAATTCCTGCAACATTTCCAACCAGCCCGTCGCTTTTTACAAAGCTTGGATCAAGATCTGTTCCTATTGCCAATAATCCCCCAGATTTTCCGACTTCAACTTTTTTTGAGCCTTGAACTAAAGATACAACTTTTGTTTTTAATGGCAAATACTTTTTTTCTGTTTTTATTCCAGGACAGATTTCTATTTTGTCTCCCAATTTGATAGTTCCTGACACCAAAGACCCACCAATGACACCACCAAATAATTTTTCAATTGGCGTTCCTGGTTTGTTGACATCAAATGAGCGGGCAACATAGAATTTTGGAGTGGTATTTTCATCAACATTGGACTTTGGAATATTTTCTATTATGGTTCTTATTAAAATATCTATATTGGCATCATGAAGAGCAGATATAGGTATTATTGGTGCATTTTCAGCAATTGTTCCTTTTACAAATTCTTTTATCTGCTTATAATTTTCAATTGCCTGTTTTTCAGAAACAAGGTCAATTTTATTTTGTACAATTATGATATTTTTTATTTCTGCAATTTCCAGGGCTTTCAAATGTTCTGCTGTCTGCGGTTGTGGACATTTTTCATTTGCTGCTATTACAAGGATAGCACCATCCATTAGGGCAGTTCCTGAAAGCACTGTTGCCATCAATGTTTCATGACCAGGTGCATCTAGAAGGCTAATCGTTCTAACAGGCTTGCAGTCAGAAAAGCATTTCCTGCACTTTTCAGTTCTGCAATAGAAATCGCATTTTTCACAATAATAGAATGTTGTATCAGCATAACCAAGACGAATTGTAATTCCTCGTTCCAATTCTTCGCTATGAACATCTGTCCTCTTTCCTGTAAGTGCTTCTGTAAGCGTGGTTTTTCCATGGTCTACATATACGGTGATTAAAGAAAAACTTTAATCATGTCCGATGAGACCAATATTTGCATCAGGTATGAAGACATCTTCATTTTTTTTATTTGTGAACTTTACCACCTCATCAGAACCGAAAGAAGTTTCGAAAAAACTTCTATCGATTATCTGATCACTCCTCATAGGCTATCGTTTTTAATATTACTAGTTTTTACTCTTTCTTTACTTCTTCTTTCTTTTCTTCTTTTGCTGCTGCTTCTTTCTTGCCTAAAATATCATCTAGTTTTTGTGCACCTTCTTTTATGACTTTGCAGTTTATCTGGACAATTGTATTTGATATTGTGTTTCCATGCAGCATCTTTCTTTTTCTCATTCCTTCAATATATTTTCTCTTTTTCTTAATTCTTTTCATTCCTTTGAAGCCAACGCCTTCTTTGATTAAAAATCTCTTTCTAACTATACCTTCGATATCGCTTCTCATTGGAAAACCATCTTTGTCAGAGCCACCTTTTATTTCCAATTCATAGCCGTTTAATCCCAATATGTCTGCTGAGAATTTATCTCCTATTTTCTTTCCAATAAGACCTATACAATCATTCTGGTCTTTCTCTATTTGATAGGATTTGTTTCCTTCTGATATCACGAATTTAAATACTGCCATAAACTCACCTATAAGAACCTAAGGTTCTTATCATTCTTCAAGATATATCGTATTTTATTTTAAGAACAATGAAAACTGAATTTCATAAAAAACATTGTTCTTGAAAGAAATGCGCAAGGAAACCATTCTTGGAAATGGTTACATAGGGCATTTCATTTAATGAACCTAGATTCTATATTAACAACCCTTTAGGAAAAGCGATCAAAATGACCCCAGTTTTTCCAGCCGGGTTGGATACAATATTAATCAAAGGAAAAGTTTATAAATATAAAGATAGCGCGAGTTGGATTTGAACCAACGACCTTCAGGTAACCCTTTTCCTTCTCGCTACACTCAAAGCAAAAGCGTTAGCGGAAAAGTGTTATGAGCCGTTCGTACTGCCTTTAAAAAAGACAGTTTGACGAGCACTCCAGGCTGCTCCATCGCGCTTCACATTAGATTGTTTTTATATAAATTAAAGTTCTTAAATAGTTAATTAAAACTCAGGGTGATTATATTTGAAGAAGATATTAGGGATTGATGAGGCCGGTAGAAATTCATGATTTTTTCATGAATTGCCGTTAGGTCCTGTCATTGGTCCCATGATTATATGCGGATTCATGATTAGAGAAAATAAAATTCCGAAATTATGGGAATGGGGAGTCAAGGATTCGAAGCTGCTTACTGCAAAGAAGCGGGAAGAGCTTTCGCCTCTACTTGAAGGCATAGCAGAAGATTTTGTTGTTGTTAAAGTCAAGGCTCAGGATATTGACAAATTAAGGACTAAAACAAATCTCAATAAAATTGAGATAGAAAAGATGCAAAGTATAATAAATTCACTAAATCCTGATAAGGTTATTATTGATGCCTGTGAGGCTAATATCAAAAATTTTAAGGAAAAGATATTAGCAGGCTTAAAAAACAAAAATATTGAAATAGTGTGTGAGAATTTTGCTGACAGAAAATATCCTGTTGTCGGAGCTGCTTCAATTCTTGCCAAAGTTTATCGTGATAATGAAATATTTGAACTAAAAAAACTTGGTTTTTCCGGTTCTGGATATCCTTCTGACCCAAAAACAATAGAATTCCTGAAAAACTGGTTGAAGAAGAATAAGAACTATCCGGATTTTGTCCGTAAAAGCTGGTTTACTGCCCAATATCTGAAAGAACAAGAGGAGCAAAGCAAATTAGGTAAGTTTACATTGGATAAAGAGTAAAGTTTTAATAGTATGCTATGCAAAAAGAGTTAGATTAATATGGCTGAAAATCCAAAAACTGAAATAAAGGAAGAAAAGAAAAAGGAAAAATATCTCAATGAAGAGATAAAAACTATGCTTGTTCATAGTGTTTTAGGAATTATAGTTGGCTATCTTTCATTTCTTATATCAAATAGGCTAGGCGGATTGGTTTTCGCAATAGTTGTACTATATATTGCTATGGTTGTATGCAAAAAAGCCTTTAAGATAAAAGAAGGATTTAGAAAGGATAAGAAATGGTGGCTTTCAAATGCAATTGTTGTCTACATATTTTTGTGGTTAATTGTTTGGTCAATTTTCATAACTCTTAATATTTAATTTACTTAGGGTTTTTCTATGCTACGAACAAATTATGCGAACGATCTTCCAAAAACAGGTTCTGTAAAGGTGGCTGGCTGGGTTAATGCCAAAAGAGAGATGGGTTCTTTGCTTTTTGTTGTTCTTCGGGATTCCACAGGCTTAATTCAGATTACTGCTAAGAAGAATGAAATTGATGATAAAATATTCAAAATGCTTTCTGACGCAAAAAAAGAATCTGTTCTTCTTGTTGAAGGAAATGTTGTAAAAAATGAAAAAGCGCCCAATGGAGTTGAAATTTATCCAAAAAAGGTTGTGGTTTTGGGTGATGTTATTGAAGCATTGCCAATAGATATGTCTAAAGGAGTGCAAACTAACTTGGATAAGCGATTAGATGCGCGTTCATTGGATTTGCGAAGGCCTGAAGCGCAAGCTATATTCAAAATAGAATCCATGCTTGTTCAGGAGATGCAAGCATATCTCAGTAATCAAGGATTTTTACAGGTTTTTACCCCATGCATAATGGGTGTTGCATCTGAGAGTGGTGCTGATGTTTTTGCAATAATGTATTATGATAAGGAGGCATTTCTAAGACAGGACCCACAATTACATAGACAACTCACAATTGCCGGAGGGTTTGAGAAGATTTATGATGTTGGTCCTTCATGGCGTGCAGAACCTTCACATACAACAAGACATCTATGCGAACATAGAACTATGGCAGTAGAGATGGCTTTCATTGAAAATGAATATGATATAATGAACTTGGAACAAGAGCTTGTGAAAAACGCATTAAAAAAATTACAAAAGGATTGCAAGAATGAATTAGAGATGTTTAATGTTAAGTTGGAAATACCTGAAAAATTTCCTGTTCTTGAATTTCCTGATATATATGATATTTTAGAAAAGGCAGGTGAAAAAATTAAATTTGGCCATGCCTACGGAACAGAAGGAGAGAAAATACTTTATAATTATGTTAAAAAGAAGTTTAAGACAGATTTCTTTTTTGTTAATAAATTTCCATTTGCTGACAAGCCATTCTATGTCATGAGATATGATGATGACCCGATATGGGCAAGGTCAACTGATCTTATTTTCAGAGGCATGGAACTTTCTTCTGGCGGACAACGTGAACATCGTTATGATAAAATAATTTCTCAAGCAAAAGAGAAGAAGATGACAATGCAAAGTGTTGAATGGTTTGCAAAGTTCTTTAAATATGGGGTTCCGCCACATGGTGGGTTTGCTATTGGAATTGAAAGATTAATAACATCATTGCTTGGGCTGCAGAATGTTAGAGAAGCAGTGCTTTTCCCAAGAGATATTGAAAGATTGGTGCCATAAATATCGTTGTAAAAATGCTATGGCATAAACTTTCAGGCTTTAGTTCTGAATAAGATATTGGTTTTTATTCTATTCTGAATAGTTATTATTATGTATTTGTTATTATTCTTCCTACCAGGGATATTGCTCTTTGGAGCAATAACCTCATACGAAGACTGGAAATATGGTAAAATAAGAAATAAATGGGTTTTGGCTGGGTTGATTTATACCTTTGCTATGCTAGGCATAGTTATTTCCCTATTAATATTGTCATCTCAACCAATAAATTTTGGATACATTTCAGATTATTTCATTAATTTGATTATCGCATTTTTATTTAGTTATGCGCTATGGTATTCAAAAATGTGGGCAGCTGGTGATGCAAAGCTGTTTACGATGTACGCAGCACTACTGCCGCTCACAGTTTACTCGCGAGGATATATAAAATATTTTCCTTCGTTTACGCTTTTGGTAAACACGTTTGTGCCGTTAGCAATAATCCTTGCAGGAATAGCAATTTTAAAAACAGATTGGAAAACAAAGAAAGATGCATTCAAAAAAATTTTTAACAAAAAAATGATTCTAAAATTGATTCTTTCATTCTTTGGAATATATAGTGCCATTAAACTTGCTATAATAAACCTAGGATTGAATATCGACCCATTAGAACTGATAATAATCATGATGATCATCTATGCTTCTTTGAGTTATCTTTCAAGAAAAGTTAAAATAAAATCCGGATACTATTATAGCATTTTAATCGTAATTTTAATCGTAGTTCTTTTCAATAAAACTCAGATTTTTTCGTTGCAAACCTTGCCTTATATGATACTCTATCTAATAGTGCTTGTTATATTTAGATATTTCATTATAGAATTAGGCTCTATACATTTTTCAAATTATTTTTATATTAGTGAATTAAAACCAGGCATGTTGCTTGACGAAGATGTTTATTATAAAAATAGAAAGATAGTGAGTAAAAAAATACTTACAAAGAAGGATATTTATATAATAAAGAAAAAAATTAAGAAAGGAAAAATAAAGATAAAACAGAGTTTTCCTTTTGCTCCTATAATGTTTTTGGGAGTTTTGATTACAATCTTAATTAATGGTAGTTTTCTGAATCTATCTTTAATATTTTAATTTTAATTAGATATACATGAAAATATTGATTTTTTATACCCATAGAGAAACCCTAGGTCATACAATACGAGTGTTAAATATTGCTAAAAAACTCAGTGAAGAAAATGAGGTTATTGTTCTAAATGGTGGAAAAAAACAAGACATTTCTATTCCAAAAAATATTAAACTAATAAATATACCATATGTATTGATTGATAGGCATGCGTATTGTGGTATTAAAAATGTATTATTATCTGACGTGATTAAAAGAACAAGATTTATTAAAAAAATTATTGATGGTTTTATTCCAGATATCTTTATAACAGAACATTTTCCCTTCGGAAGAGCAGAAGATAAGATTGCTATTATATCGCTAATAAAATATATCAAATCAAAAAATCCTAATGTAAAAATTATATCTTCAGTTGGTTATCCATTATTAGATAGAAAAATAGAATATATTTTAGATGATATAAAACTTTATGATAAAATTTTTATACACACAACTGAAAATGATTTCAATTTTATTAGAAAATACATGGATCCCGAAGCTCTGATTACCTACAACGATTTTTTTGAAAATATCAAAGAAAATTTTTTTTTGACAGGCTATGTTATTGATGAAAAATACGAAAAAACTAAAAATGAAAAAACAATAGTTGTTAGCAGAGGTGGCGGCGCTTTCCTTCCAAAGATAATATTATATTCATTGAAAGCAGCTAGTTTTTTTCCAGATTATAAATTTATCATATCTGCCGGTATGTCGTCTAATGAAAAAGAAATGGAATTATTTAAAAAAAATGCAATAAAAAATGAAAATATTCATCTATATAAACATATTCCAAATATATTTGATATGTTGTCTAGTTGTTCTGTTTCTATAAGTGCATCGGGTTATAATACAGCAACCCAACTCTTATTTTTAAAAAAGAATTCTATTTTGGTTCCATTAAACACTTTAGAACAACGTTATAGAGCATATATGCTACAAGACATGATAGGTTCTTCTGTAATAGAAAATAATGATCTAAAGATTAAAAAAATAGTTGAATGTTTAGATTATCAATTGAATAATAATACAAGCAAATATAAAATTGATAAAAATATTTACAATGGTATCGAAATTTTTAATAAAGAGTTGAATAACCTATGAAGTTTGATCAGATTTTAGAAAATTTTAATGAAGAAATAAATTCATATAAAATCAAAGAAATAGAAAAAATTGAAAAATATTTTTCTGATTTTGAAGTCAATAATAGAGTTATTGATTGCATAAAAAATATTTTATTAAACTCACCTATGGAAAAAGCTTTCTTATCTTATAACACATCTAGACTTTTTGGCAAAAATGGACCTATAGAAACATATATTATTGCAGAATTTTTGCAGTATCCGATAATATTCATAGATGATATGATAGATAATCATGAAACAAGGAATGGTTTTAGAACAATATATTCTTTATGTAAAGATATCTATCCTGAAGGCAGTAAAGAGATGACTTTTGCTTATTCAAATATATTATATAATTATCTTATTGAAAGAACTTATAATTTATTAGGACTTGAAGCCGTGATGATGATTTCCTACTGTTATAATAAAACTTTTATAGGAGGATTGTTCGAACATACATCTGATTCTCATGATATTGAAGAAATTTATAGAAAAAAATCTTATTTTATGTTTTCATTCCTGCCATTTTATATTGGATGTCATTCAATAAAAGAGAATTTGAATAATAATAAAATTTTAGAGGAGCTTTCGTTTTGCATATCAGTGTTGGTTAATTTAAAAGGAGATATAAAAGATATTGCAAATTCTAAAAAACTACATTATATTAAAAATAAAGATGTATTAAAAAAAATATCTAAAAAATATTTTAATAAAATGGAAAGCATTCTATCTCAAATTGAAGATATATACAATAAAAATGCTGTAGATATTTTTAGGGAATATTTTAATTATTTGAAAAATAAAATAACTATTAATTTAAATAAAAAAATTAAGATACTTTTAATATCGTCAGAGTATGGATGTATAGATGGTGGTCGTGGCGTCTCATTGGAAAGAATCACAAAGAATATTTCAAAAAAATATGATAATATAGAATTTCATATAATAACTACTTTTGGCAATAAAAAGATTGAAAGAAATGAAAATACAGTAATATATAGAGTTTTTGATTTTCACGAATTATATAGTAATGAGAAGAAGAGAAAAAAATGTATAGAATTTTGTATTAAACTTGATAAGAAATATAATTTTGATATAATTCACGGATTTGACATATATCCTGATTCTGAAATTTCTTATAACGTATCTTTATCCACAAAGAAACCATTTATTTGTGGTGCAAGAGGTTTCAATGCTTTGAATTCACTTTCTTCAAGATATGAAATAATAAAAGAAAATTTCAAGTACTCTAAAAAAATTATATTTGTTTCGAAGTGTTTGAAAGATATATTCAATGAAAAGATTGGATTTAATGAAAAAAATATTGTAATAAGAAATTCCGTTGAATGTAAAAATTTAGAAAATAAAATTATAAAAAATAAGAAATTTACTATAGGAACTATAAGTAATGCAAGAAAAGGCGGAATTGAAAATCTTATTAAAGCATTCAAACTCTTTAATGATAAAAATCCAAATACTAGACTTATTTTTATAAAAAATATATCAAAGATAAAACACAAGGAAGATGAAAACATAGATCAACTTCTAAAAGAGTCAAAACTAGGAAAAAAAATAAAGATATTGTCAAATATACCGCATGAAAGAATCTATGATTTTATAAATTTGTTTGATGTTTTTGTTTTGCCGTCTTTGATAGAAGGAATACCAAATGCCCTTTTGGAAGCAATGGCTTGTGGAAGGCCAGTTATCGCATCAAATATAAGCGGCATAAATGAAGTTATTGAAAATGGTGTTGATGGAATTTTGATAGAGCCAACCGTAAATGGAATATATGAAAAAATTCTTTATCTATATAACAATGAAAATAAGAGAAAAGAACTTGGTGAAAACGCTAGAAAAAAAGTCATGACACAATTTACTCCAGAAAAAGAAGCAGAGATGTACTATTCTGTCTACTCAGAGATAATAAAAATGTGATATAAATGAAATATATCTTCATTAGGGATGATGATGTTTTTAAAATAAGTGATAAGTTCTTGAAATTTAACGATATTCTTGAAAAAAACGCAGTTCCTTGCATGTATGCTGTTATACCAGGTTTACTTGAAAAGGATTGCATTTCGTTCTTATTGGAAAAGTTTCAAACAAATCTGATAACAATAGCTCAACATGGCTATTTGCATAGAAACTATGGAGATGAAAAAAACAAATATGAGTTTGGCCCCTCAAGAAGTTATAATCAACAGTTTGATGATATAAAGGAAGGACATGAAATTATGAGAAATGCTTTTGGTGAATGTTTTAATGATGTTTTTGTACCACCATGGCATTTTCATGACGATAATACAATAAAAGTTATCAACAATTCAGGATTTCGCGGATTTTCATCAAAAAAAATTGTCAAAAGTAATAAATTTAAGAATATTCCAGTTCACATTGAATTTAATAATGATATTAAGATTATTTCAAGATTGAATGCCGCACTTTCAATTAAAAATCTTGCAGGCATTCTTTTTCACCATGAACAAATTGAAGATTTCAAAGTATTAGAAAAATTAATTAAATATATAAAAAGACTTGAAATTTCTGGAAATATAAAAATAATTAAAATTTAGATATAATTTTTATATAAACATAATGCTTTGAGACATGTTGCTGTTGTAAAAACTCTATTGTTATCATATAGTTCATATTCTATCATTTTTTTATTATTCCACGGATCAATATTTGATGAATAAGGAATTCTTAATATTGTATAGCTTTTGAAACTACCATCTGATAATTGATAACTTAATAACAATCTAATACATTTTTCTACTGTTTTTTTATATTCTTCTTTTGAATTTATCAAAATACCTTGTAAACAAAGGGCAATGTAGAATGGAATGTCAAGGTTTAAACACCTTGATAAAAGCCACTTTTGTGCTTTTATTATCGAATTAGTTGCTTTATTTTCATCTTTTAATGCTTCTATAACATAAGCAGTTGCGTATATGTCATCATTCCACCAATATGCCTTCCATCTACCATCGGTTTCTTGTGATTTAATTAAATATTTAATGCTGTCTTGAATTTTTTCTCTCAGATTTAATTGTTTCAATGCTAATATTGATATTGCTGTAACATCAGAAATATCTTGGCACCACCCATCAATTGATCCATAATTTTTATATTCATTTTCGAGATTATCTGATTTTAAAAATGTTGAAAAACCACCACTAGATTTTTTATGTTTCAATAAAAAATCTACAGCTCTATTATTTATTTCTTCTTTGTATCCAAAATTTGATAGAAATAAAATTACATTTGCTGTTGAATCTGCATCTGGAATAACTTTTTCATGATATCCCCATCCTCCATACTCATGACTCTGCCTATTCAAGATAGATTTTGCAGTTAATTCTAATTTAGACTTTGGTATTCCTGCTTGTAGTAATGACAATCCAACATAAGAACTTACCCAATAAATACTTTCTCCACGAGTATGAGATTTAAAATCTTTCCATGAACCATCTGATTTTTGAGATAAAAATATGAAATTGATGGCCCGATTAATTGATTCTTCAATGTCTATTTTCATGATAATTTAATAATTACTATTATTTAATTTAAATTTGTTATTTAACAACTATAAGTATGAGTATGCTTGATAATAAAATCAGAAATAAAACAGCCATTATTGGAATAATAGGAATTGGTCATGTTGGGCTTAATCTTGCTATAGAAATAGTTAGAAAAGGTTTCGATGTTATTGGTTTTGATTTAGATAAAGAAAAAATAGATAAAATAAATAGTGGCAAAAGCTATCTGAGTAAAATATGTTCTAAAGAGATAGAAAAATTCGTGAGAAAAAGAAATCTAAAAGCCACAAAGGATTTTTCACAGGTTTCTCTGCTTGATGTAATAATAATATGTACACCTACATACTATGATAAAAAGCCAGATATATCATCTGTTTTAGATGTTATTGATAAAATTTCAAAATATATCAAAAAAGATACCTTAGTAATAATAGAAAGTACACTGTTCCCAGAAGCAATGAAAAATCAGATAATTCCGGCATTTGAAAAAAATGATCTAAACCCTGACAAAGATTTTTATTTGGTATATTCACCAGAGAGAATAGATTATGAAAATAAGGATTTTCCTATCTCAAAAATTCCAAAATTAGTTTCAGGGTGTTCTAAGAAATCTATTGGTTACGCCAAATTATTTTATGGTAAAATAACAAAAACAATTCCTGTTCCTATGGAAGTTGCCGAAGTATCTAAATTACTTGAAAACACATATAGGTTTATAAACATAGCCTTTGTGAATGAACTAAAAATTGCTTTGGATAAAATAGGTATAGATATTTATGAATGTATAAAGGCTACAGAAACCAAACCTTTCGGCTTTCATGCATTCTATCCAAAATTGGGTGCAGGTGGTCATTGTGTTCCATCAAATTCATTATTCTTGCTGCAGTCAGTTAAAAAGAAGAAACAAAAAATAGATTTCATAGAATTAGCAGATAAAATAAACAAAAAAATATTAGTTCATACAGTTAATGAAATAAATAGAATATTAAAGGAAAATAAAAAAAATATCAAAAATTCTAAATTGCTTGTTTTAGGTATAACTTATAAAAGGGATGTTGATGATATTAGCGAAAGTCAGTCATTAAAACTTATTGATTTACTCATAAGAAAAGGGGCCTTTGTTGAATACAATGATCCGTATTTTCCTTCTATCAAACATAGAGGGGTTGAAAAACAGAGTATTCAGCTTACCAAAAAAAATTTGAAAAAATTCGATTGTGTAATAATTGCTGTTGACCACAAAGATTATAATTATGATTTCATCTCAAAAAATTCTAAACTTGTTTATGATGCTTGTGGTTTGAAATATGAAAAATAAAAATAGAATTAAATCATAGAGAAGTCATTGCTTCATAAGATGTTAAATCCTTATTCAAACACAGAGTTTTTATTTCATTGTTAGTAATTTTATTACATAATGATAAGTCATCAAATTGTTTTGCTATACTTAGATATGACCAATCCCTTGCTATCAAATCTATTCTTTCTTGACAATCATTCAATAAAAGGCCTTTACACAATTCTTTATTATAAAATTTTTCTATTTTATCACATTCATTTGAATTTTTATTTTTTAATGCTAAATATAAAGTAATACTTCTTTCGCATATTTCATCTTCTTCGCATAGTGTAATATCCTCATTTGAAAAAGCTACACATACTTTTCTAAAAGTTACATTATCTATAATGTCGCAATTTCCAGATAATATATTTTCGCATATTGATCTATATTCTTGAGGAACTGCTGAGCATCTACCTTCTATGAAATTATTGTATATAACATAATTATTGTAGTGTGCTTTACAATCATTTATATTTTCTGTGCTATTCATTAATTCACACATAGTAATGTTGTTATTTGATATTGCAACACAAGCTTTTAACTGAGATACATGATCTAGAAGCACATCTTTCATATATGGACTTTGTGTTTTTACAATAGCCTCATAGTCAATGAGTTCATATCCAGTTTTTTCAGTGCCTTTTGGTAAAATGACAAATATAACAACTAATAGAATTAACAATACTATTATTCCGACTGCAATATCTTTTTTCGACCACATAAAAATCAATATGAACTATGCTGCATTACATGTGTATGTGTTCCTGTCAATGTTTTGGCAGAAGAATCAAAATTTCCAGATATAGTATTGCTATGTTCAGTATGATCAGCATGAACGGTTGATGTTAATAAAACTGCTGCTATTCCTGTAGCAACACCGAGCTTTAGTATATTGTCCTTTGATATCAATCCATTTTCATCTTTAACAAAGTTACTTAAGGATTTCTTTATTTCAGGCAATGTTCCTCTGATTTCTTCCTTCAAGCTATCCACCTTTCAAATATATCTCTATTCTTCTCTATATTATTAAATATATATGTTAAAATTCCCTTATAAACTTTACACCTGAATGTTTCTGTTATTTTAGGTATTATGGTTCCCTGCTCTACATAGTTCAAAACAGGGCATGTTCCACAGAATGGCTTGAATGCACATAATGTACAATAGTTATCAAGAAGCGATGAATGACAAATAGCAATCAAATTATCATTTCTCATAATATCTTCATATTTATTTTCAACATTTCCCAATTTAAATAAATCTTCTTCAAGCATTCTTCCTTCATCACATGTATAGATATCGCCGTTTGTGTTGTAAACTATTTGTGTTCTCCCTGCTCCGCAAGGGCTCATTAATTCTGTATAACCAGGATCTTCTTTTTTCAAAATTTTTGTAAGCATGAATGTAGACAATCTTTCTTTGATATTAATACCTTTTCTATTTAATTCAATTATATAATCCATTGCCTTTTTCCAGAAATCTAAATAGTCTTCAGCAGAATATCCAATCTCATCCCAATTGCTCTTTCCTGAACCCATCTTATTTACAAAACCGAATTGAATCATATGAAAATTATTTTTAACATATTCATCAACAATTTCCTTGTAATAGGGCAAAGAAATACGAGTGATAACAGAGAGTGCATTCAGTTCCACATTGACGTTCCTTTTTTTATATTCCTCATTTATCTTCTTTATCCATTTAATAACATCTTCATAGGTTCCTTTGTTTTCTAGATAAATTCTATTTTTATCATGAACATATTTTGGGCCGTCCAAAGATGTGCAAATAGAAACATTGTTTTTTATCAAAAAATCCAGTTTTTCATCATCCATTAAAGTCAGATTTGTAACCATAGATATTCTGAGGTCTCTTTTTTCAAATTCATTATTAATTTTTCTTATTTCTTCTACTATAAATTTAACAATATTCCAATTAAGAAGAGGCTCGCCTCCTTGAAATTCTATTGTTAGTGCCTGACTTGGGCTCTTGAAAATAAAATCCAAAACTTTTATAGCGGTTTCTTTAGTCATGTCTAAATTAATATCATTTTTTGGTTTTGCTTGACAATAAACACAATTTTGGTTACATTTTAAAGTTGGAATTACTATATGAAGAGAAGGACCATGAAATAAGAATTTATTTAGGTTTCTATAATCGTTCACTATTTCATTAATATCGGCATCACTAACTACAATTTTCTCTTTTTCCAGCTTATTTTTCAATTCATCTGGAACTCCTTTAGGATTTTTTTTAAGAGAAGAAAATTCATTTTCTGTTAAAAAAATCCAAGAACCAAAGTCCGTTGTTATTATATATTTATCATCCAATTTCATAGATCTATATGGTAAAATACCTTTTTCCACAAAAATCACTTTAAAATTATAAAGTTCTCATTATACCTAAAACATAGTTCGCAAATTCTAAAGCTATATCATTTTCTTTAAAAATTATTATAAAATTTTCTTGATCCTCTTTTATTTTACAAAGTTCATTAAAATCATTAAATGCCTGTTCAACTGCTCTTTTATCATATATTTTTTTATTTAGAAAAAGAATATATTCACTATTTCTTTTCGTTAGCATTATTCTCCTCCTTTTCCTCCATTTCCAAATCCTTCAAAAGTTTTTCAATTTCTTCCTCCTCTATTTTATCTATGAGGTTTTTATCCGCGGAGAAAAGAGCTCTTTGTATTATCATTTTTACTATTTCATTATTCTCTTTAACATTATTTGAATAATTGGCATAACTTATCAGTTCATTAAGAAATTCTAGGCCAAGTTTTTCAAGATTGCATTCCTTTTTTGGCTTCAAATTAACCAGAATCTCCTTTTCAGGATCTCCATCCAAAATAATATATGCTCTATCCAAAAACACATATGCAGCAGAGTAAATAGTAGGAAGTGAATAAATTTTTGGGTTTACTGATACAACTACATGGTCAGATGATATTTTTATATTCTCCATGTTTTTAGATAAGTCTAAAAAGATTTAAATCTAATTTCTTTTATGAAACTTAACATTAAAATGAGTATTGAGAATATTTCATCTTTTAAAAATGTCATTTCTACATTAAAAAATGAAAAAATAATATCAGCGGATTTGTTCATAAAAAATTTAGATTTTTTCAAAATCAAACGAATTCTTTACTATATAATTAATAACTTTGAAAATAAGACAAGCATAATATTTTATGATGTTCCGTACTGTATTTTGCCAGATGCAGAAGAGCATATAATAAATTTACCTTCTGAAAAAAAGGAAAAGAGCGACGAATGCAAGAAGTGCAAATTCAATAATTTTTGTGGCGGATTTCCCACATATGCAAATAAATTTTTACCAGTTTCTGACATTCCTAAGGAGATCTCAATTGAATTGACATCAAAATGCAATCTTAATTGTAATTTTTGCTTCAATAAAATTGTTTATAAAAACGATTACAAGTTGGACAAGGAATATGTTTTTGACATTTTAGACCAGGCAAGTGAACTGGGTATTAAAAGAGCAAGATTCACTGGAGGCGAGCCATTGCTTTATGAGAATTTAAATGAAGTCATGAATTATGCTAAAAAGATGGGATTTTCTATATGGTTAAACACAAACGGGACAATGAACTATGATAAAATAAATTTAGGCAGTATTGACAGTATTCTAGTTCCAATTCACCACAGTGATAATAAAATTGAAAGTAAGATAACAGGATATGAAGATTCTTTAAAAACCAAGCTCAAAGCGTTTTCGTTGCTTAAACAAAAAATCAAGGACGTAAGAATAGGAACAGCCATTTCAAGCCAAAATCTGAATAATTTGGAGCAATTATACTTACTATCGAAAAAACTTGGAGTTAGATGGGAGCTATACAGAACAATAGGAGATGAGAAGACAGATTACAATAAAGTATATGAACAACTTTTGGATATCTATAGCAAATTCGATGAGCGCAATATTATTACAAATGCTTTTCCATGGTGTTTTTTTGGTATCAATGACAACGATATTAGTAAAACAAGGCTTTTTTCGTTAGGCGGTTTTCTTGATGACGGAAGGGATAGATTAGTTGTTTCTGCAGATGGCAGGATTAAACCAACATATTACTCACTTGATTATATGAAAAATAAAAAACTAAGAGATGCCTGGAATAGTGAAAGAATGAAAGGAATTCGTTCATTGGAGTTTTTACCAGCAAAATGCAAAAAATGCTTATATTTTCCTGTTTGCAAAGGCGGCAGCAGGACGCTTGCAAAAAACACATATGGAGGCTATTATGAAAATGACCCTATTTTATCTAAAATTAATGCAAAATTGCCTGATTCATAAATTTTATATAGAGAATAAGTATAATATTCATATATCTCAATTATTGAGGTAGTGAAATGAAGAGAAAAATCTTGTTTGTTATATTTATATTAATAGTTTTTTCTATGGTATCTTCTGTTCTAGCTGAATCTGTTGTCTGTAGAATTAAAAGTCCATATTTAAGAAACAACATAATTGCTGAAGAACAAAAAAATGTAAGAGACTGTCATGTTGAAGATAGTGAATGTACAACTACTGACAAATGTAAGATTGAGTTTGTCCCATCTAATGCATTTTGTCCGGTAACAGGGCAGTATAAATGGGAAGTTGAAACAATTGATCTTTCAGAATATGATAATGGTAAGGGAAATACATCTGCAACAGGAAATGCATATTATGCAACTTGCGCCATAAATGAAACCTTTGGAACAGCAACAAGTAAGGATGAATTCTACTGTGATACTAATTACAAGCAAGGTAGCTGCGGGACAAGTTCTGGATTAAAATGTTATCAATGCAATTGTTTTGACTATGATGAATATCCACTTTTCTGTAGTGATGGAACTGCAGTTGGTGACTGTTCCTGTTCTAATCTAGGAATGAGATGCGAGGTTAATCAAACAAAAGAAAAATATACTGATATTAACAAGGCTCTTATTTTAAATGACCGATGCCATGAGTGCGGAGATACCTGCCCTATAGGAAAGAAATGCCTTGTAGGGCCAAATAATATAACATTTCTTGAAAATTTTCAGATACCAAAAACATTGACTATTCAAAATCAGGATGGCGATGTATCTTATGGACAAGCAAATAATCTACAATTCCACAGTTCTCCATATTCATACTGGATATCAAAAACAAATGATGAAGGCTATGCAAGGGTTATAATAACAGATAGTGCAAAAATTGGTGGCTCAGATACTCATTCAGCAATTGCTTGGGTTTATTCAAATCAACCAGAAGCAACAAGAATTGTTGTGCTGAAAGATGGAGCAATTGTTGCAAGTTCGCCATATAACAAGATAACAAAGGTTTGGGAAAAACTTAAAGCAACATTTATACCTTCAAGCAATAGTTATATAGTTGCAATTGAGGTAGCAAAACAAGCTGATGTTTATATTGATGATGTATCATTTGCACAATGGGCATATGGATGCATGGGTGTATGTGCTGATAATACACCTTGGGGAGAATGCTCAGCAACACAGATTGGTAAGATATGTGGTGAGAATAGCCAACTAAGCTCAGCATGTGACAGGTGTGGGTGTCCTGGTGGACAATATTGTGACTTGAAAACAAAAACATGCATGGTTCCTGCTAATCTGACATTCACAGGAACTGTTACTCCTTCGGTTACAGTAGGTAATACAGTAAATATAAATATCAATGTCAGAAATCCTTTCTTCATAGATAAATATGCAAAAGTAACATGTGAATTGAGTGGACCACTTGGATTGAAGACTGTTTCTTCTGAATGCAAGGTTGTAAAGAATTCTACTTCAACTGTGCCTTATACAATTTACTCTTTCAACTATACTATTGATAATAATACATCAGCAAAAGGGTTGTGGAATGTTTCTTGCTGGATTGATGACTCAATGAATGCAGATTGTTCAAATCCTCGCATATCAGATAGCCAATATATTGGAAATGTAACAGTTTCCTTATTAGGATGTTCTGATGGAACACCAGATGGTATTTGCTCTCCTTTCAATAAAGGAAAGAAATGCGTAAATGGAGTTCTTGTTGACAGTTGCGAGGAATGCTTTGCAAAAACAGGCTGCCCTCAAAACCAAGGATGTGACCCAACAACACATAGGTGCAATGATTGTAGCAGCATAGTAGCACCTGACACCTATCCTCCAGTACTGACAAGAGGAGAGGAAAAATGCACTCAAACTCGTGGAATATTGAAACAAATAAATAAAACAATTAATGGATTTGATACTGGATGTGCCTTAGATTATACATGTGATTGCAGTGCTGTTGGATCATATAGTGATACAAATGGATGCTTTGAGTCATGCGATAATGACGGTACCTGTGAGCAATGGGAAAGAGCTTCATGCAGTGATTGTTCAGTATACTTTGTAAACAATACCTATGATGAAACAAATTATGGTCTGAAATTCAGTGCAACAATGACACAGAATTTATTCAATCCTGTATTTAGGGTTTGCAGAGATGTTCCAATTACTCAATGCGAAAATGCATTCACAAGTGAAAATTTGAACTCTTGTGGTGTAAGTGGTTCATGCCTTTGTGGTCAGGCAAATATTGCTATAGGAGACAAGTATTCATGTAGAGTAAGCTGCTATGATACATCGGGTAAATATTATGTTCTTGTTACTGGAACATTGGGTACAAATTCAGTAAAAATAGCAAGTGATTACTTTGATTTTGTCTGTCCTTCATTGAATATTTCTCAATTGAGCCGATACGCGGAAG